>Ga0265797_10002780_pt1 | contig 28901 bp, 33 predicted proteins | sample P2T30metagenome_FD_192433 | JGI IMG/M metagenome (GOLD analysis project Ga0265797, IMG submission 192433) | Plant litter microbial communities from East Loma Ridge, Irvine, California - P2 T30 | ecosystem: Environmental > Terrestrial > Plant litter > Unclassified | place: USA: California...
ACGACGAAAAACCCGGCTCGGGACGACATCACAGAGCTTGCGCTGACAATCGGACAGGTTGCCAAAGAGTCGGCAGGCAGGTTCAACCCCAACGTCCGCATCATAGCGTACCACGACAACATCAAGGACAGCCAATTCAATGTCGCGTGGTTCCAGAGCTTCAGCATCGTCTTCAACGCGCTGGATAATCTGGATGCGCGGCGGCACGTCAACAAAATGTGCCTGGCGGCCAATGTCCCGCTGATAGAGAGTGGCACGACTGGCTTCAACGGACAGGTCCAAGTCATCAAGAGAGTGCGCAACACGAATCTGAAGTGCTGGAGAAATCGGTCTGCTGACTAGTGGCGCCAGGGCGAAACCGAATGCTACGACTGCACCCCCAAAGACGCGCCCAAGTCCTTCCCCGTCTGCACAATCCGAAGCACGCCGTCGCAGCCCATTCACTGCATAGTATGGGGAAAGTCATATCTGTTTGCCGAGATATTTGGCACCTCAGAAGACGAAGCGCCAGAACTAGACCACAGCGAAACCGCCGACAACGCAGACGAAGTCGCAAATCTGCGCAACGAGGCACAGGCTCTAAAACGCATACGCGACTCCATGGGATCCAAGGATTTCCCGCGCCTGGTGTTTGACAAGGTTTTCAAGGAAGATATCGAGCGATTACGGAGCATGGAGGGCATGTGGAAGACCAAGCGGGCACCCGAAGTACTGGACTACGATACTCTCATGCAGGAGTCGTTGGGTGTGGGACCTACTATTGCACAGCAGGATCAGGCCGTGTGGAACGTCGCAGAAAATTTTGCCGTCTTTGTCGACAGCATAAAGCGCCTCAGTACCCGATTAGAAGAGACGCGCGCAAATGCAGATATTGGAAATTCGGTGCCCATCCTCAGCTTCGACAAGGACGATGTGGATACACTGGACTTTGTTGTCTCAAGCGCAAATCTGCGGTCACACATTTTCGGTATCGAAATGCGGTCCAAGTTTGACATCAAGCGTATGGATCCTGAGCGTACCTTATCAGTGTTGATGCTAACGAACTGCAGAAATGGCCGGCAACATCATCCCAGCTATTGCAACTACCAACGCCATGACAGCCGGTCTCTGCGTTCTCCAAGCCTTCAAGGTCATGCGCGAACAGCTCGACAAGGCGAAGATGGTCTTTCTTACCAGAGGCACTGAGCGCGTCATCTCAAGCGAGTCCCTCCGACCACCAAATCCCCATTGTGCAACATGTAGCGTGTGCTATGCAGAGCTCCATGTCGACACGAAGCGCGCGAAGCTGAGTGATCTGGTTGACACTGTTCTCAAAGAGCAGCTCGGATACGGAGATGACTTTAGCATCAAGCATGATGCCGATATTCTATACGATGTTGACGAAGACATTCATCTTGACAAGACTTTCGAGGAGCTGGGACTCCAGGGCGACACGTTCCTCACCATCTCTGACGATGCGGATGAGAACGCGAAAGTTGATGTGGTGTTTTCTGTCATCCAACAAGAGTTCACCGAGAATGCCAACCCTCTCAGGCTACCGGGCGAGGTGAAGATCGCGACAAAGCCTAAAGCATCTGTGCCAGAGACAAATGGCCATGCGACCATCAATGGCACTCTTCCGTACGGGCTCCAAAGGGCAACAACAAACGGAACCACGAACGGCGCTACAAAGCGCACAGCCAGCGACGCAGGCCTCGAGGATGGCCTTGTACGCAAGAAGGGCAAGGTTATCGAAGAAGCTCGGAAAAAAGATGATGACCACATTGTCATTCAAGATGACAAGGACGACGGAGCGATTGTCATTGACGATGACTGAGAAACCACATTCTTAGGAACTCAGTATCGAGGGCGACCTGGTATATTGCCATTTCTTGTTGATGGAACAACTTGGCATTGTACTCGCAACCACCGAAAACAGTATACAACCTCCTCTCTCGTTCCACCCTTGGATCACGGGTGTTGAAGCATGCTCTTCTCGTCGGTCACTGGGCCAGTCTTCTTCTTCTTGAAACCACTCGCATTCACATACATCACCTCTGTACTATAGAAATCTGGTATCTAGTCAGTCGGGCGTTTGGGGGTTTGGAAAGAAACGGGATATACCTCAATCAAAGGATCATCTGGTGGAAACGGCAACGTCATATGAAAGGAAAGGAGCAACTCAGGGCCGTAATTGCAAGGACAAAATGGTGAGAAACGGAAACAATGATAGGCCATGGGAGTAATTAGACGGCAGATAAGCCACCATCCAAATTCAGCACGCAGTTATGTGCATACTTGTTCTGTGCGAGGAAAAGTGCTGCATGTGCAACTTCTTCTCGTGTTCCAAACCGGCCCAGAGGGATGCGTTTCTCGAGGTTGGCTCTGTCAAGGTCTACAAAGCAAAGGTTGCTCGAGGTCAGTTTCTTAGTTTCTTTTCCTTTTTCCAATCGGGTCACACACACACTATTATGCATGTTGTACTAGAGACATGTACGCACCTTTCGTCATATCCGTATCCACATAGCCAGGCACGATAGCATTAACGCGCACCTTGTGACTAGCATACTCTGTAGCCAGCGCGCGCGTAAAGCCTAAAACACCCGCCTTCGCCGCCGCATACGCAACAGCGCCGTATCCGCCGTGCAGACCCAGCAATGAACTAACATTGATGACGACGGGGTCATAGTCTCTGTCATCAGCGTGGTTAGATCGTTTAAGGTATCCATGCCTAAGTAGGTATTGATCCAAGCGTTAGCTCCCTGGTTGTGGCCTTTTGAATTCTTGGTCTTTTGTGGATATAGCACGTACCGGATGAGAAACCTGGTGCCGTGCATCATTGCACTGAGATTAGCGTTGATCACGTCGTCGATTTCTTCCTCGCTCTGCGCTGAGAAGAGCTTTGCTTGGGATCGGCCGGCACAGTTGATTACTACGTCGATGCGGGAGCTCGTGGGCGCCGTTTTGGTAGAGGATGGCTTGGGTAGGTGGGCTGCGAAGGGTTGAGTGGGCGAAGGGGTCCAGAACGTTGCGTTGTGCGTTATGTTTCCTGCTATGTAGCCATGCTGTAGGTTTGCAAATAGGTGTGGTGTGCTTGGTTTGGATTCTTCATTCTCTGATCTTGAGGCTTGGACTGTGTCGGGTGATGATGTACTCGATGGTAGAGGTTGCAGGGTTGCTACCGCGGCTTTGAGATGCTCTTCGGAACGGGATATCAGAGTGCAACGGTATGCATTCTTTGCAAATAGCTGTGCGATTGCTAGCCCTATGCCTCGGCTTCCGCCTGTTATGAGGACATGAGGCGGTCTTGCCATTGGTGAATGCTATCAATTTCGAAGCCTTGAAAAACTGACCAGCAAAGATATTTCCGTAGTTGCTCCCACAGAACGACCGGTCTTTGTTCAAGGCAATTGAATTGATTGAAATTTTGTGAAGACAATCTCGACAGAGACGTGCGAAACGTATGGCAAAAGTGGTAGTTAGACTAAAAAAGGTGCTACGCGAGAAAACGTGACAGCGCGACAGCGGAGAGCCATTCCCCGGCCATCGTTAGCCTTTGATGCGCTTCACCATCCCACGCCATCTGCAGTCATCTTTCCTCCCAGGAAAACTATTTACACAATAGCGCAGCCATGGAAGACAACAAGACCACCGAGTACGTCACCCTCGTGTCCAACGACGGCTACGAATTCAAGCTCCTCCGTTCCGCAGCCTGTATAGCGGGCACCATTAAGAAGGCGCTGGATCCCATGTGTAACGTGCCATGCCAGCTTTCCTTCAACCCAAACACTTTACTAACGAGATTACATAGCCGGATTCAGAGAAAATACACAAAATCGCGTCGATCTGCCCACCATCAAGTACGTCGAGTCCCTACTATTCCCCGCACAACCAAGTACGACGAACGTGTCTCGAGCTAGGTTAACCGGCAAAATAGTGGCGTTGTGCTAGAGAAGGTCTGCGAATACCTTTACTATAACCAGAAACATGCCGAGAGCAAGGACGTTTCCGATATGGATATCCCGCCTGAGCTGTGCTTGGAGCTGCTGATTGCTGCGGATTATCTGGATGGTGTGTACTAGCGTGCAGGCGAGGTGGTGATATGCTGACGATTGTAGTATGAACCCACATTATGAACCACTACTTTACTACAGCCAGGCGCAAAGGCACCTTTAGGGGAGCAACCAGCCGACTGAGAGTACAATGTGTCTAGATGAGGCGATATGTATCGCATACCGGACGCTTCCATGTTTGGATGTTTGGGTAAGATTTGAAGGGTTAACTTGAACAGCGGAAACTAGCATCATCCATCCCAAGGGGTAATGCTGCAATCAAGTTTGCCCTTGAAGCATTGTCAGGTGTGGTCTTAATCGATCTGCATTTCTTCTTCCATTATGCAAGGAAAGCGTTCTACTATTATGTATGCATGTATACCCTCAATTATTCGCTCAGGAAGAAAGCGCCTTACTATACGCAGCCCACAGTTGCATCAAGTTTGCCCATGAACCTCGCACCACATTCTTTAACCAATCCTTTGCATCTTTTAGCGCCAGCCCACTCCTCTTCAGCCGCCACATCCCTCCAATAGCAAGCACAAGCGCAAGGCCCTTTACCATCCGCCTTAGCCTGATCCTCGCAACACCTTTGCTCGTAAATTCAATGTTCCAGTCGTCCCACTTGGGAAAGGTACATCGGCGCCAGAAATCGACTTGTGTATATGGGTACACAGTCGAGTTCCAGCCATCTGGAGTGTAGTACCAGCTCGAGCATCCGCTTTGCCAAACAGTGTTCTTGAGAGCACGTTGCATTTCAGCTGTGTAAGCTACCTCGGCGGAGTGTTTGACGTCGACTGTGCGAGCCTCGTCGTTGAGGATGAGTCGGATGAACTTGAGCGAATAGTTTACCATGTCTGTACTGGGTTAGCAATGTAATCAGAACATGTGCATAAAACTTACTCTCACTTGCCATGACAACAGATGTGTGTCCAGTCGCAGTATTTGGCCCGAATATCATCATAAAATTTGGGAACCCGTCAACGGCAGTGCCCTGGTACGCTTGAGCACCTCCTCGTTCTTCCATGACTTGCACCAGGTCCTTGCCCCCTTTACCGATGACCTTGAGCGGATGCAACCAACGCGTAGTATCGAAGCCATTGGCCAAGACAATGATATCTGCTGGAATCTCCCTCTCTGGATGCTCATCCTCTTTCACATTATGCGGGTACACCACACCAGGCCCAATGATCACCCCGTTTTCAGTGACCCGACTCAGCGGTTGGGTGGTCAAGTCAATCTTTGGGTTGTTTAGGCTTTGCAACCATCTTTTGTCGTAGATTCGTCGCTTACATCCCACACCATAATCCGGCGTCATAATGTCCCAGTACTTCTCCGGTACACTTTTTCGCATGTGCCCAAGCATTTCCTCTTCGTATGCTTTCCTTCCCCTTTCCGCATATGGTGTGTTGGGGAAGAGCTTGAGAAAGTCGACTTCTGCATTGGCAAAGACAGTGAACCGAAGGAGTTCTTTCAGCCCCGGTACACTTTTCATAAGTCTCGGTCCATTCTTTTCCCACCATTTGTCACCACCAGGCGGTACAAAGGCGGGCACAACCCACGGCGGTGATCTCATCAGCTGCGTGACGGATCTGGCGTTGTAAGGAGCGTTGGGAAGGCGTGGGACGAGCTGCGCGGAACTGCATCCCGTCCCCACCACTACCACATTCTTGTCCGTAAAGTCGACCGTATCGTCCCACCTAGCCGAGTGAAACATTTTGCCTTTGAAATTCTCGATGCCTTTGATCTCGTCTGGCCAGCCCTTGGGCTCGACCAAGCCACCCACACAGCTGAGCACAACCTTTGCTTTCACAATCTCACGCTCGGAGTACACCGCGTGTTCGCCCTTTTCTTGCGTGATCTTGATGCGTTCCTTGGAGGAGAGGTCGCCCATGCCTGCAACCATTCGGCGGAGCGTAACTTGCCATAGTTGCTCGTCCTCTAGCCACTTGCAACTTTCAATGTCGGTATTGAGTTCGAATTTGTCCGTGATCTTGTATTGCTCGCATACTTGGTGGTAGTAACGCACAATTTCTTTGCCGGGCGGGTGGAACGAGGTCCAGTTTGGGTTTTGCGCAAAGGAGAAGGAGTAAAATACTGCAGGTACATCACTGGTGCGAGATCAGCGTTTGGTTTCTGGGAAATAGCTTGTTTTGAACATGGTGACATTGCTTGAAGATGTGGACGCTCGGGATTTCCTTGGTTTTAGGGGAGTTTGAAGGCATACCATGCAACACCTGGATATCTATTGATCCACCAAGTTCCGCCGATTCCAGCCTGACGGTCAAATACACGAAACTGGTCAAAGCCTAGCTGCTGCTTCAGCTGGCAGGCCATGGCAATGCCGGATGCTCCGGCCCCAACGATGATGACGGGGTAGTAGGTGTAGGCATCTTTCTCATAGCCGTTGACTCTTCGTATCGTTTCTGTGATCATTTCTACGTCTCTAATGTAAACAACGAGCAGTGTAGGTATTGTGTTGACGACAAAAACTGCGGGGAAAGGAACGCGATGAGTTGCTCAGCTGAACTTGGCCACCCTGGGTTCGGTCTCGTGAAACGTGGGGCGGTACAGCGGAAGCGACAGCAAGTCAGCGATTAGGAGACGTGCCTCGGTAGATTATCATTGACTGGTTAGGGACATGGCGACAACAATCAAACGTTTGTAGTCAGCAATATTGGCGGCGACACAAGCTTTGCTAGAAGCGGGTTCGGTTACCGTCACCCGGACGAAGGTTCCTGTGCCGTCCTCGTCCGGGGCTCCATCTGCTGGGAAAGTACATGGTAAGTAGTACACGGGTAAGCCATGATGGTGGTAATGTATGTTTTCCCTAGTAGGTTGTCTAGCAAGTTTATACATGGCGTCTTGGAGGCATTTGGCCGATTTGATACAATTGCGCCGCAAGGCCAAGACCTATACCCAGGTAGGAACCATGGCTAGCTGATGTTGCGCCATGTACCTACACAGGTAGACGGATAGATAGGACAGCCCAAGCTTCTCCATGTACACAACAAGCAATCGAGGTTTGTGGCTTGCGCTACTAGTAGGAACACTCCCAGGCAGTAAGCTCTCACGTGGGCACGCGGAGTGCACGGGCTCTAGCCGCTACCCGTTCGCGGCCTTGACCTCATCGACCTCAGACTGGACAAAAAGCCTCGACTGATTCCTCAGCCCCAAGGACTTATCCTAGAGCTCTACAGGAAACCACTGCCGCTCTGTGGCTGTCATGGTCTTTCCGTGAGCAGCACTACTCTGCCATTGCTTCCCGAAACAGGGCGTAAATCGACACCATGAATACTATTGATGGTTCCGACCGTCACGTCAATACAGAAGAGGGTACCTCCTCACAAAATTCCCCAGTTGGGGCGACTGCGACTGACGCTTCATAGTTCCTCCACCATCCTTACTCGCCATCGTCCTAGATACCAACCCACATGCGTGGGCGCATCTTTCCTCGACCCTCTCACTCTCGGCCGCCCTTGCGAATATCCTGGTCTTCATTAACGCACACTTGGCCTCGGGCAACGCGAACGAGGTCGCCGTCATAGCCTCGCACTCACACAAGACTGCCTTCCTCTACCCGACACCTTCGAGTCCGCAACCTCAATCGCGACATGGCACCAATGGCGATGCGGACACGAATGAGGCTACAGCCGACAAGGATCACCACATGGCAGAGAGTGCGAACAAGTACCGTCCATTTGCCGTAGTGGAGAGCGCCATTCTGCACAACTTTGTGAAACTGCTCAACGAAACGAAAGAGAGCCATCTAGAGGCAACGCCCACGACACTGATCGGTGGCGCCCTCTCCCTGGCCCTCACTCACATCAACAAGCAAACAATCCTGCATGCTCCGACAGCAGCTTCTGCCGAGAGCACAGCTCTATCAGCACTCGCAGATTCTGAAAACACCCACGTCGATCGCGTTCCCCTCACATCTCGTATCCTTATCGTCTCTGTGTCTGGCGACCTAGCGAATCAATACATACCGGTCATGAACTCCATCTTTGCCGCACAGCGAAAAAGGATACCCATAGACATTCTGAAGCTAGCGGGCGACACTGTTCTACTCCAACAGGCGAGCGATGCGACTGGAGGCGTGTACATGAAGCCGGACCGCCCAGAGGGCCTACTACAGTATCTAATGATGGCATTTCTCCCGGATGTGACGGCAAGGGCAAGTCTGGTGGTCCCGAGTGCCGGTGGTGTTGACTTTCGCGCGGCCTGTTTCTGTCACCGGAAAGTTGTTGACATAGGTTTCGTCTGCAGTGTATGCTTGAGCAGTAAGCCGAGCCATCCACATGTGTCGAACCAGCTGTATGCTAACCGTGCCAGTCTTCTGCAACCCTGACCTCCCTGATAACCTCTGTATGACATGCGGTTCTTATCTGTCCCTACGCAGTGCCGTGACCAATCCGCCGGCATTGATACCGAGGAAAAAGAAGAAGAAGAAGAAAACGGGAACCGAGTCCGCAACCCCTGGTGGGAATACTCCGGCAGGATCTGGCACGCCTTTGCACCCTTGAATCATTTCCCGCGGATCTGGAATCGCCATGACCAGATCGCGTGATTCATCCATGTCCTTCCTCTCAGGACACGCGTGCATATCTGCTAACAGTCCTCGGGCCGTAGCAAGCAAGCTCCACTCCAACATATCCGCCCACGTCATGGGGAGCATGGAGGCAAAGATGACAGGTTCATGGAAGCACCAACACCACTGGATGATAACCGCTCATCCGGGTACGAAAGGCTGGTAAGAAGGCCTCTAGCAGCATCCGTCCAGGTCTACGGCGGTAAAGTCGTGCCCATACATGCATTTCAGTAGCGATACATTGAACACGGGACTGGCGATCCCAACATGACCTCAGCGATGATGTTTCACTAGGCAATGGAATCAGTGGAGTTGATCTACGTCAGGGTGGTGGCTGTGGGGGAGAGCTTTCGGGATTGGCCACCATGTCACAACCTCTGTAGACAGGTTCAAATGTGATTGGCTAGTATCCACATTCCAAGATTATCGCGCCATGATTATATCGAGCACGTCTGAGTAGGCACATGTCTGATGATGCAACTGTGTTATCTGATCGGGTTGTTGTTGTGTGAGAAAGCAATTGTCAAAGGTAAAGATAGGCCGACGACAGGGTCTGCGAGTTCAGGCAGAGGATGCGAGCACGCAGCTGTGCCTCAGGGATAGCGGGTCTGGGCGTTGACAAAAGTAAAGTGAGATCAATGCAAGGAAGACGAGTGGAGTACAGTAGGCGAGCGGAGAAGCAGCAGTGTGGTTTGATTTGCATCCAGGCACCCTACTTAAATCTGGTCGCAGACGGAAACAGTTGCAAACGACATCCAGGGGGGGGGGAGTTTATCGAATCCCCATCGAGCCTGCGTCTTGCGTTTGACGTTGCTGGAGACAGCTGCGGAGGTTGTCGCAAGATAAGGATAGACTGGCCGGGCGAAAGCGTGGGGTTGAGCGTGAACGGCCCGCGTTGACTCGCAATGCGAGGGACGGGACGTTGACATGTCCTTGCCGAGCAGCGTCCGAAGTTTCAACATGTTGCGAAACATCACAGCTTGAGCAGAGCTCGTATACGCAGCCAGGCCCAAACAGTACAAGCTGTGATGTTTGTACAGTAACTCTTCATGGTTCTGATCGTCGCGTGGGCCACGACGGCCTTTGCCATATTCGTACTACGCCCCAGTCTCGCAATTATCGGCCAGGGTTGGCCTGGACTCGTTTCCAAACTTCAACCACACGCGTGGCCTATCAGCCGCCTTCACGTTATCATCACCCTTGCTCCCCTCCTGCTCACACAAAGCTGTGAGCCACATGCTCTCGGAATCATTTCGCTGATAGCGAATGCGGTCGTGATGGCCTTCGTTCTAGCATTCGTCTGACACGACCTCCAGGGCTCCCTGGCCGCCGTTTCATTTTGGTTCGTATGTACGGCAAGCTGAGGTGAGAACAGAGGCGAAGGATGTTTTGAGCATGTGAGGGAAATTTGCATTCCAGCATGTCTGGCGGCGGATCAAGAGATGGTATACCGGTATACTTGAAAGCAGGGCTTGCGGCAAACCCGTCCCACGGTCATCCCACACTTGTGGTTCGACAGCCGCAACAGGCTCGGCGCCAAAAGGCCCGCTGTCTCCGCCCCGTGCAGGCGCGTCGTCGACACCCTGTAGTTTGGCGTTCTCCTTAGCGATCGTCTCTGGACCTATATTGGCTGACAGGGCGGAGGTCATCCATCGCGTCCGCTTGGGTGAGACACCCCACTGCCGTGGCGTTCGTGTAATCGGGAGCTGGCCATCTTCATGCCTGGCTGCTTGGGGAATCGTCAAAGCGCCGCCGTATGCTGCAGCAGAACGGGCTGGTGAGCAAGACGGAGCTTTGGTAATCTGGCGACTAGTTCATATAGCCACCACGGGACCCCCCCTCCATTGCCTGAAGTTCGTGCGAATCCGATTCCCGAACGGTATATACTTGTTACTTCGTTCCTTTGCACATCGCAATCCCATCTTCGCTTCCACAACTGTCTTTTGCGGTTTCAGCGGCATCTTTACTTGCTTTTCGAGCCTATTGGGGCTTGACGCCAAGCGAGTCGACTCAGTGGAAGATCCCTCTCCCACCGACCCTGAACCGGTGTAGGAGCGGTCTACTAGTCCTTATCTGCATCGCCCGCGTCGACTGCATCCTCTCCATTTCCGTCTTGACGACTGTGCTAGATTCTGGAACTGCATCTACGTACCCTGCGACTTCTCATCTGAAGTTTGCGCCCGCGCCATATCCATCGCATCTATAGGAAATCAACTTCGGCACCGGACCGAGTAGAAGACGACATCATGGATCCAGTTACGTCGGGAATGGACCCCACTGTCCCTCTGGAGGCCTTTGCCAATTCGACATATTCTACGGGTGGCGACTCGAGGTTATACAATCTCAATGTTTTCTACAACGTGAGTACTGGCCATGTGCATGAGTCGCAAAAAACTTTGTGGTACGCGGGGCTAATGTCATGGTTTCTAGCCCGGCGACATCGCTTGGATGATTACATCAACCGCGCTCGTCCTGCTCATGATCCCGGGTGTAGGGTCAGTCTTCCAAAACACGCTACGGCCTTGACAAGTCATGTACACAAGTCTAATCGAACTACAGCTTCTTCTACTCAGGATTGGCCCGAAGAAAGTCTGCGCTATCGCTGCTATGGCTGTCCGTCATGGCCACGGCCGTCGTTTCCTTTCAATGGTTCTTGTGGGGTTACTCTCTAGCCTTTTCGCACAAGGCTGGAAAGTACATTGGCGCCCTGGATAACTTTGGCTTGATGAACGTGCTGGGCGCGCCCTCGGTTGGAAGCCCGCGTATTCCCGATCTCCTGTTCTGTGTCTACCAGGGCATGTTCGCTGCTATTACGTACGTTTAATCCCACCTCAGGCCATACACATGCCAAAGCTGACCGCACATGCAGTGTTGCTCTCGCCGTTGGTGCCGTTGCCGAGCGAGGGCGCATGCTCCCATGCGTCATCTACATGTTTATCTGGACGACTGTCATCTACGACCCCATCGCATGCTGGACCTGGAACCCATCTGGTTGGGTGTTCAAGATGGGCGGCCTTGACTTTGCTGGTGGAACCCCCGTACATATCGCATCCGGATGTGCTGCCCTCGGCTACTCGTACATGCTAGGGAAGCGAAGCGGTCATGGTACTCAGGAGCTCAACTACCGCCCCCATAACGTTACACATATCGTCATCGGCACCGTCTTTCTCTGGGTTGGATGGTTTGGCTTCAACGCGGGCTCCGCCTTGTCGGCTAACCTTCGCGCTGTCATGGCGGCTGTATGCACCAACCTCGCTGCCTGCGTTGGTGGAATTACCTGGTGCTTGGTTGACTACCGTCTGGAACGCAAGTGGTCTACTGTTGGTTTCTGCTCTGGAGTAATCGCTGGTCTCGTAGCCATCACCCCCGGATCTGGATACGTCCCCGCCTGGGCTGCTGTCGTCTTCGGTGTTTGCGGTGGTGTTGCTTGCAACTACGCTACGAAGCTCAAGTACTTTCTCCGATGCGACGATGCGCTCGACATCTTTGCTGTTCACGGTGTTGGTGGCTTCATTGGCAACATCCTTACCGCCTTCTTTGCCGTGTAAGTCGCTATGCCATGGTATAATTAAAAATGTTCTATTGCTAACTATCCTCTAGTGACTACATAGCGCATCTCGACGGCTACACCGTCATCTCCGGTGGCTGGCTCAACCGCCACTGGATCCAACTCGGCTACCAACTTGCCGACTCCTTCACAGGCGGCGCCTACTCCTTTGTCGGCACCTGCATCATCCTCGGTGCTCTCGACTTCATCGGCAAATTCATTCCTGCCTTTAGGCTCCGGGCCAGCGAGGAGGAAGAGGCCGCTGGCATCGATGACGTCGAGATTGGCGAGTTCGCTGTAAGTCATCTTCCCCACTTCCGCTTATCCACGTTGAGAAGATTGAATCAATGGCTAACATGAACCCCTTTTCGCAGTACGACTACGTCGAGCTCACGCGCGAAGTAAAAGTTCCCGACGACGACGTCGACGAGGGCTTGTCGACGCACTCGCTCGAGCCCAACGGCGCAGGCATGGCCATAACCAGCCACCACGAAAAGAACCAAGACTCTGTTGGCTCTGACCACCAGCTTGCAGAATGGGCTCATCGTGCGTAAAAAAAATGCATGTTTGCTTGCTTCATTTTTTCTTTCTTTCTATTCCCTTTCTGGGTGTAAATCCTCCTATATTGCTATATACCATTGTGTTTTCTTGGGGGAGGTTGGGGGTCTGTACAACACCAGGATGGAATCCTCTGTGAAAGTGTATTTTTCTTATGTAGGAAAGGAGTGAGCTCACGACGATGGAGATGAAGGTGGAGGCGGGACATTCGTCAATATTTTTCGAGAATCTTGTCTTGAACAAGGGTCAGCAAAGTCAACTTGTACTATTATCCTATATCTAACCAACTGTCGTCATTAGCATCACCACAAATAACAATCTTCAGATTTCACTCTGCGTTTGGCTTGTCAGGAACTTCTAGCATGGCTGACACCTAACATTAGAATAGGCCCAGAGGTCTAGGTGTTGAGCAGAATCTTGGGGTAATAAATAAACAACACATGCAAACATACTCACACACACATACTCTCTCTCTCTAACTTGCGCATCATGTTTGCAATAAGACTAAATTTGAACCCAATGGAACCCAATGTGTCCAGCTTGTATGCTTCGTATCCTTTGAATGTATAACGAGCAAGTTGAACAGAAAAGGAAAGAATCAACGTCTGGCTAGCCCAACGTACCCCCACATGAATCATCCGATTTGGATCTCCACTTTATTGACCTCTACGCCTAGCCGCCCCTAGTGGTGAGTGGCCATATCCTCCTCGGGTCCGGCCATCACCCAGACAATATACCCTTGTGGTATTTCAGTACCCACACGAAACAGCATCTTGGACGACAAGCGTGGTCTCGGCTAGAAAAAGTCTAGCCCGCAGCTGCACCTACGCCGTTTGTGTCCATCGGACTGCCCCCAGCGGCATTTGATCCATTGGTCGGCCGTCGCCGTGTTCGTATAGCCTTTTTCCTTCGATCTACCGGCGCACCCTTTCCGCCTTCTGCTACGTCGACCATGTTGAGATCATCGTCATCTGGTCGATCTGCGTCCTCATCGTGTTCTTCCCAATACCGCCTCATTTCGTCGAGTTCGGTGACATCTGTAGGCCGCATTCGTAACCACTTCATTCTAGGCCCCGATCGTGCGCGTTCGCTGACGCGGAAACCGTAAATGCGTGGCTCGTATATGCTGCCTGTACCAAGGCCAGGTGCGAGGTTGTGGGGCGCGACGCCGTTGATGGACGTGACGTTCGAAGGCGTGGTATTTCTCGCCTTGCCGTCAGCGCTCTGTGATTGTAGTTGCTGTAACGCATCGATGGTGTTTGATGTATTATTGCGCAGACCGCCACCGATGTCAAGATCAGTGAAGGTCATGAAGAAGAGCGAGGGAAATGTGGTGCCAAAGAAGGCCCCATCGACGGTCTGGAAGCGAGAGTTGGGCGGCGTGTATACATCTAAGCAGGACGGGCAGAAGAGCTTTACGGTCTCGTGGCCGGGACTGTCGTTGAGACCAACGGGGAGTACTTTGCACGAGTTGCAATTTACGCGTGGACAGGTGCCAAAATGCTGAAGCTCGTACTTCTCAGCCATTTGTTGTATGCCTGGTCGTGAGGTGATGTAACGCTGATGTATGAGTCCGTAGAGCAGCTCTGCAGAGCTCTCTATCACACTGAGATCAGACGCTATCCGAAGATGTCTTCGGTCGCCTGCCCTCCGGTAGCCTGGTGCCCTCTCGTCGCCCAGTATATCGTCTTCCTCGTCCTCGTCCTCCTCTTCCTCTTCCTCGTCTTCGTCATCCTCCGGTTCGACGTCTAGGATCATTTCCAAGGCCTCCTTATACATGGGCACTTGCGATTGTAGGCCTGTCAGATTGAAGTCATCCTCAATGAAGTCCTCGGAGACCTCAGCGAAGTACTCGTGGCCCAACAGGCCGCAGAATGACGCGATCCACGACTCGGTAACCTGCGACGAAGACGACATACTGTCTGCGGTGTGCGTATGATCTTTGAACTATCTAGATACGGTTCAGGCTGCTACGCGCGGTCGCAATGCGTGGGTGGGTATCGGGGGGACGAGGGGTTGGAAAATGCGGATGTGGGGGAGCGATAACGTTTGCCGTAGTAGTAAGGGCGAAGGGCGAAGCGGGACGTCTCCAAGATGATCGCCACAGGTGTAGGATAGATGTGTGGTGTGAAGCTGCACTAGCAGCTCTGTTATCGCATGTGTGTTTCCGTTGGGGTGTCTGACAGGGAAAGGCTCGGCGGCCGTCGTAGTGCGAGTGAAGCTGGTGGGGGAGGGGTCGCGCGAGCGCGAGTGCAGAGATTGTTGCGAGGGCCAGGGGGTAATCTCCAGACCTGTTCGTATTATGCTATCAGTAGGGCTGGTCCCTAGGAACCAGAAGTGTATGTGAGAAGTTGTGTTTTGGCAGGTGAGGATCCAAGGTTGCCCTGGCCGAGCTTAGCGATTGGGCGCACCACGTGACTTATCACATGTGCTTTCTTTTGTGTCTTAACATTCAAGTGCATAACAGTTGGAATCATTCCCGAAGGACTTGATTAAATATTCAACACTAAATGACCGATTCAAAATAAGTCTCTTAGAATCTGGGCCAACTCATCATTCTCCTGCCTGAATCCGTTCGCAAACTCTCCGTTAGCATTTGACAGCTCTGTCGACGATGAACCGCCAAACCCATTCAGATTGAATATCCCTCCAGCAGCCTCGAAAAGTGTCGTCAAGTCACTGGCCATCCCATTCGGCGTATCCAGGCCGCCCGCATTCCGTCCGCTCGAGTACAGCGCAAGCTCATCCATCGAGTGGCCAGCAAGACCTGCCATTGCGACAGCAGCAGAGGAATGTGCATCGTTAGTATCGTCACTACGGACGAAGAGACCTAGACGTGGTCCGACCTCTTTTATCGTCTTGATGGTTTTCCATAGCCGTTTCGACACGTACGAATTAGAAGAGAGACCACGGACCAGCTCAAGAGCCATGTAAAATTCATCGCGAGCCTGTTGGCTAAACTCGGCTGGTGCGTGAGCGACAGCAAGGAAGAGAACAGCTAGTGCGGATATGAGGAAGTAGTTGAACATGGTCTGCTGACTTCTATAGATGTCCGACGTCTGGTTGATGTACGTCAGTATCCGAATCGTGTCCTTGGCGACCTTGACCACAACGTGTGCAAATTCTAGGTGTTCTATGATGGTGGTTGCCGTATGCAATACTGGCCTGTATATGAGTATTCGCATCTGGTTCGCTCGAAGGTACAGCACAACTTGAAGACGGTGGATTAAGCGTGCTGGAGGCTCGACTTGTCGCCCACTATCAGGGTGGACGAATTTCAGAGACTCCGGAATACTGCGATGCCAGTTGAGGACCTGGAAGTCTAAAAAGGAGATGTCCTCCTTATTAATCTTATCTTGGTGTCCGACATCGCTAACGGATTTCCATACTTTCGACCCGATGACCGAATATGAGATCATGGCGTTGAGGTATGCCTGCGTAGATTCTTGCATCGGTACATCCTGCTTACGTCAGTTTCCCGAGCTCATATCGTAGATCTGACTTACGGGCTTTGGAAGGTTGCTTTCAATATCCGCCTCTTGCAAAGCGAAGGGCATCCCAGTGCCAAAACTCCAGCGGCGGTCGAGCACGTAGATAGTCCAGAATATGCGAATGGCTGCCGATCGCTCTTCTGGATCCGGAAAGAGAGTCGTGTAGGTATCACGACGATGGAGACCTAGCTCCAGACAGTGTCGCGCAGCCAGCCCACTCATTCGCCAGGCCAATGCTTCGTCATCTCGAGTAAAGTGGTACATGGCCTACACCCAGTAAGCATAATCGAAAAACTAAAAGAAGTTGGCACTCACGGTCAGCACTAACAATGTGATGCCATGAAGGCTAACCGGCTCAGACAAAAGCCTATCAACAACTTTATGTACGTTTGCGAACAGCTTCTCGCCCAGAGGATCTTTCCCTCCGCCTTCCAAGACCAGGGTTATTGCGAGAACCAGCTTTAGTATGCTGATTTGTTCATCCATCATAGCATCCGACCCAGGAAGGGCACCTTGCATGAGACCCGAGCGGGTTGCAGCCTCTACAAATGTGAATAGCAGCTCTGTATAACGCAAGAGCTTATCGACCTCTAGGATGGGATACATTACGCCCATTTCATCATGCCAGACATGCACCAACCGAAGCGCCTTGTGCTTACAGATAGACCATATTGGGTCTTTGTCTGCATGCATAGGACGTGTTGGCAACGCAGTGTTTCCCATAAGAGGGGATCCCCTCGGCGTTGCATCCTGTGTCAACATGCCTTCGTCTTCGCCTTCGTCACCTGCGTTTATGCCCATTGTCTTCAAGCTGGACCTAGCAACTCCAACATTGAACGCGTTCGATGTCGGCCCGTGAAAGCGAGGATGTTTACTGAGCGGCCTGGATTGCGAGCGTTCGGGCTGCGGGGGTATCATGGGCGTCTGCCGGTAGTCTTGGCTGAATGGTGTACCCATGGAGCCATTGCTTTGTACTTCGACGTTGGTTCTGAGCGTGTTGAGGTTGTGAAAAAGGTCATCGACTTGCTGCTGGAGAGAGCTTATATGCGCTGACATCTGCTTGAATCTATACCTGCTCAGTCTTGCTCGGGTCCTACATGCGACCGGACTCTTTGCTCACTCATCGCTTTCTTTGAAATTGTTGCAGCAATTCGGCTGGTAGTCACACTTCAGGCTTAGGTTCCCGCAGCGCTGGCATGGCGTGTTTCCATTGCATTTTATTTTGCGACGCTTACACTCGTTACTAGCACACCATCAGCTGTCGCGCCGTGACTATAGCTTTCGCGAGGCCTACCAAGCAATGGAGATGTAGCGGTTTCTCTTGCTTCGCTGTTGTCCTGGCGTGCCATCGTCACTCTTCCGCTTTGCAGTATTACTGGACCCATTCTGCGGGCTCATATGGTCGTTCGCATTGATCGTGTCTGTCGGGGGTGTTGAACTCATGATTAATTCCGCAGCGCGCAACCGTTCCGCCACGAAAAAGTGGGCGATGGCGACGTCCGTCAGCTACTTGGAGTTGGGGTCGCGGTCAGTGCGCTTCGGCAATTCGGCATTTGGAATCGTGCATGTGCCCCCCTTTCATCTCTCCGTAGAGCTAACGAACGAATCTACATCAACACCTTTGATTTAATTCGTCTCTTTTCTAGAGTACCTTTTCTGATTATACAAACTCCAGTGATATGCTTCACACAAATGAAAATGGGAACTCTCCGATCAAGGGCAGGATAACTCCCAACTTCAATCATCGTCCAATCCAAACTCGTCCCCAACCAAATCCGTCAGCTTCGCCAATTGCTCCAACACCTCAGCGTCGCGTCTGGCTACCTTTGTTGCTTTGACGATCAACGGGTATAGTCTATGCAGATGTCTCCTGTATTTTGATCGCACCCCTGGGGCATCGGGTATAGCCTGTGGTTCACTCTCCAACTTCTCCAGTTCGCTCAATACGAATAGCAGCTCGCGTCTTTGTGACTCTGGCGCTGGCATACGTCCACGTAAGGGATGATCCGCAATGTATGTTTTCAGCGGTAAGGCACATCGAAGGATGAGGTACGGGGCAGCTGCTTGAGCCAGCTTGACGCGTTCGGCACTACTGTCTTGTACCGCAACAAGGTGAAAGAGCTCAGAAAGACAGGCAAAGCCCATGGCTGGTCGCAACGTACACTCCAGCTCAGCAGTCTGTCCTAAACGGATCTTGTAGAGTCCATTGAGCGGAGAACTGCTGACATCAGGCAGTTCACCTGGTAGAGGGCTATGAGCCAGGGATGTAGAGAACAGATTATGGGTGTAGGTGCGTCGGACGCTATCTGGAAGTGAAGCAGAGCCGAGAGGGAGGGTGACAAGGTTGCGAAGCTCCATAAATGAATCCACGTCGAACTGCTCATCTTTCTCAAGAGAGGCCTGAAGCTCGCGTGAGAGGTGCGCCCGCGTCATATACTGAGCAATCTCCACTATGGTGGTCCAGGTTTCCTTGTTTGACCCGATATGGGGCAATGTGGGCGTGAGGATAGCTATAGCGGTCCTCGTAGCCTTTTGCCATAGAGTAGGCGCTCTACCTTCGCGTTGCCACGAATATTTCTCCTGTACTGGCCGTGCAAGGCTCATCAAAGCAAACGTCATGGCATTGCTGGTGTAGATGTCTTCATGGTCGACGTGCTTCACCGTAATCTCCTGCAAAAGTGTCATTGACGCTTTGGAGAGAGCGACAAACGTTGGGCCACGCTTATCTGGGGAGTTGTCAACTGAAGTATATGGCAGTGTTATGAATCGACCTAGCAAGCGTATCAAGTACGATGGGATCTCGGTATCTTCAGTCTTGACCATCGAGAGGCACTCCATTACTCGATTCTGCAATGTGGTCATACTATCCACATCCGAAGAGTAGGCCACTTCATCTGAGTTGACAATGCAGGCTTCGAGATTTGCGAGCATCGAGGGTAGATCCTGTGCCAGCGGTCGATCTGCCAGGCGGTAGATAGCTTTAAATGCCTCCGCGTATGCAACAAAGGCCTCTTGGTTATCTTCTTTATCTGCATCTTTCCATGCATCAGGAGAGGTAAAGTAGCTTTTCCACACTATGACAGTCTTGAGGAGCGGTTCTGTACTCCATACATGGGAATTGTCTGTATGAGAGAGAACGCCCGTTATAGTGTTAAACACTGAAGCCCCTAGAGTGTGCGAACGGTAGATGAAGTACCGTTGCAGAAGGTCAAGGAGTTCAGACCATGCGCCTCCGAGCTGAGATGCATCAAGTTTTTCCATGTACGTCGTGTTAAGGACGCCTACAGTCTGAAGAACGACCTTTGTGGTCTCTCCCCAATCTTTGAGAAGACCTTTGCGTGGTAGTTGTTGACCTCGGATATCGCGCTGGACGTTCAAGTTGGCTTCCATCATGCCAAAGAGGATAGTACGAAGACACAGTAGCCATACGTTCGATGACAACTGATCAGAACAGTTTTCGAATATCCTCTGAATTGTTTGGATCGCAGAGTTGCGCACCTCAACACGTTCGTCAATCGTTATAGAAGATAGATTCAGCAAAACCTGAAGCCATAAAGCTGAAGTCTCCCCTTCTTGTGAATGCGTGAACACGGCACGCTTGATAGCCTCTTGATCAACAGCTCCATCGAGAACTCGCGGGAGGGATGAGAGATCAGTCCGCGATTGTATGTAGTCCGATACATTCCAAAAGAATGTGATGGCCTATTAAGATGTCAAGATGTGTAACGCTAGTTTGGTGGAAGACTTACGGTTAGCGACATGTTTAAGTCTTCTCGTTGAGAGCAAAATCTGCGTAACAGTTCCAGAAGTGTCGACAGGCAGGCATCTGGGACAGCAGTCATGAAATCCGAACAGATAAGGTTTGTTGTTGCAAATGCGGATCGAGCTAGAGACCTTGATATGACATCCTGCTTTGCATTCGAATGCTTGGTTGCATCTGAGGGAGTGATATCGCTTGATTTCTCCTGTTCGAAGGGTCTTGAAGGTGCGAAAACGCTTATCAGGCTCTCAATGACGGAAGTCCAACCAGCGACTAATGACTCGCCACATTGCTCAATTACACTCTTTAGAGCTTCAAGAGCTATCTGGTGGACCCTGATGTCGGTTTCACTGATAGTGTCCTCGCCATACCCATCATAGTGATGCACGTCAGCAATTTGTTTCTGCAATGCAGCCAATATCCGGGCCTGGATCTCTTCGCGATTCTCATCCGACATTGAAATTTCTGCGATGTCTTTGACTGTCCTTGCTAGGATATCAGCTGCGAGCAGTCTCGTAGGCGTACCTTTTTTATGATCCGTAGAAAAGCGTATAACTTCTCTGACTAGAATGTCCCAGCCACTTTCTCTGGGGTCGTATTGGGATAGTCTGCCTTCATTCAAGGCAGCAAGCTCTCCAATCTTGTTAAGTGCGAATGCCGAATCGCGAGCATTTGACTCGGTGTTCATTGAAATACCCGAGACGCTACCAAGACGTCGCTGCTGCAGTATTTGAGGACGACCGGAGGTAGTCGGCGTCCTTGATCCGCTTTCCGATGACGATGCACCATTCAGAAGTGAGCACAGAGCCTGTAATACCTCGCAGAACGACTCGTTGGGGAAGTCAACGGTACTCTCAAATAGTCTACGAGCTGCGCTTTGAACAGCCGCAGTTTCTGCCTCTAATCTTTCTGCGTTGGCATCCGCATCCATACGACTTCCAGGCCCAGATGCGCGGCCACTGGCCTGGCCTGACAGCGCCATGACCAAGTCGGCTACCTGTAGCGTCTCAAAGACGATAGACCAGGCCGATTGGAGCGTTGGTCCTAAGGCGATCGCTAAATTGAGAAGAGCTCGTATGCACAGCAAGTTTCGAGGGCCTAAGACAGGCATCGACGTATCGTATGAAGGGTGGCGGTTCTTGTCCGCTGACATAGAAGATGCCTGGCTCACAAAGCTGTCCACACTGAGCATTCCTTTTGCATTCGAGAAGACACTGGGCTTTTCCCCTGCGCCTGATACCAGAGGCGATACATTCGCCAGCAGTAAGTTCGATGGAACTGCTGCCTTGCCCATGGTCGTGAGGAATGCATCCCGTGGTGTTGAGAGTCTCAAGAGTCCAGCGACCTGGGTGAACTTCTGGATGGCTCGAACTAACGCACGATAGTAGTCGGTATCAAGAGTAGCATTGAGGAATGTCGAACAGGTTGCGAGAACTGCAGGCCAACATTCCGTAACCAAGCTTGTTGATGTTAGCACATAGGCGTGCGCTGGGTGGTCAATCAGATCAAGGGGGTTGACTGGTATAGACTTCTTGCGAAATGACTGGGTTCTCGAAAGCCGACTAGTGCCTTGATCTGACGATACAGTAGCTGCTTCAGGCTCGTTTAGATCCTCAGTCTTTCTCCTCTGGTTACGCTTCTCATGATGTACGGTCAAGGGAAGAACAAACTTCGCCAGGCTCTCAGAGATGTTGGTGATACATGTCAGCACCAGACTGTAGATATAAGTGTCGGGTAGTGCAGGAGCGTCAGTTTTGTCAAGGTGTTCAATGCAGGGAGTTTTCAGTGAACTCCACTGCGTACTGATGCCAGATTGACGAGCATTGTTACCGTTGTCGCTTACCGCGCCGCCTATAACACCAGCTAGAGCCCCCGCCTCGGCAACTGCGTGATCTGATACAGTGGTTTTACCTTCTTCAAAACCAGTGGCAGCTGTCGACTGTTGGCCAAGGCCAATGATAGTAGGTTTCTCAGTAGCAAGGCGGACGAAGGCTGCTAAATTATCCCCAAAGATGTTTTTCTTCTCGCTTTTCGCATCAAACAACGCATAGATGGCCAAAAGAAGTCGAGAATCGGCGTAAATACTGCGAAATACTTCCAGACAAAGCGCCCGTTTCCACACCTGCGAGGCCTCAGGATCGAGCATGTGATTCAGAAGACCAAGCGCAATCTCGCATTCCGAAGGGAGAGTATTGAGGTGGTATCGAATGATCAGGTGGAGTATTCTGATGATGCGTACAGTTACCGCAAACGATAGGCGATCTGACAAGGAGCGGATAATCAATGGCATCAGTTGGGTTCGCATAATGTAGATCTGTTCTGGATGTGTCGTCATGATCTCGTTGTGGTTCGACAGTATCGCTTCGATTAGTTCTAGCGTTGAAGATGGTGGCAGTGGAGAAAACTGCATATGGACCGGCTTTTCCCCTACGACGAGTGAGATGAGGTCGGTGAACATCTAGAGGTGTTAACAGAGTCGAAGCCACGTAATCAAACTACGGACCTTATAAGCATCATCTGCTGCTGGTCTAACGGATATTGGATCATTGTCGCCTTTCACCTCGGTCACAGTGGGAATCTCCAATGCTTTCTCTTTGTGATTCAGTCAGTCTCAAGACAAACGTAATACATGAGGTGTACAGTACCATCTTCGGATGTAACTCTGTCGAAGACAACGATGACAAGTTGCTGCAATGTCGCAGCCGCTGTGTTACTGACAGCGAAGTTTTTTGCATTCTGAAGACCGGAGCATATCTGCAGAACGGCAGAAAGTGGTTCGCCGCGTATTTCGGCAGAGTAGTTTTGGAGTAGAGAAGGTAGGGCTTGCAGTATCTTCAACTGAATATCATGGTCTAGCAGCATCAGCCAAATGCACGAGGTTGCCGCAGCGGGCGGTGTCTACTTGATGAAATGGAATCATGGAATGCGTCGAGAACCTCTGACAGTCGTTCTCGGGGCAAAGCACGCGCAACACTAAGTCTCTGGAGACAGGAGACGCCCGTGGATGCGAATTTGGCATTGTGAGTCCCACAAGCAATCAAGAAGGGCGAGATGAAATGGGGCCGTCGGGAAAGATCTTGGCTACAGTCAACAGGAGCTACACAGGGACAGCAAGCTCGCTCACCGGCTGAGAGTTGGGCCTCGGAGGTATTAGAGAGCGACTTCAAGTCCTTCAAGGCTATCTCTGCAGCATTCCGAAGCTCAGTGTTCTTGCGCTTTGCGTCCTGGATGAGGTTGCCTAATTCAGCCGCCAAGATTTGTGCCGTCATTATCTGGGAACGAGCCGAAGCATCGGGGCGGTCTATGCAGGCAAAGGAGTGACTTTTGAAATTTAGTATCTTCTTGTCGTCGTTGTCTGATCGGCTGTGAACGAAAGGCAACGTATAATGTCGCGTTTAGCTGATCCGAGGCGGCCAAGCGATTCGCCCATGCAGGTGCAAGGTGCGACCCTGGTCGCTCCATCATCGCTCCTGCCTCGTCATGACGCTAGTCGACCCGACAGGGCATCTTTAGACAAACATCACCCACCTTGACACCCAACCGCCGTCCAATTGCGCCTGACTAGAGCTAGCCGGGTACAAACTTGCACGTCCACACCCAGAATCTCCCACAACCCTTGTTCGCACTCAACCACAGGAACCACCTCCCGCAGTCTGATAGCGGGGTGCATCCCACTTCCTCACGCGCCACACATCTATTCATCCCTCTCACACCCACACATCGACCATGGGTGCTAAGGTTCCGCGCAACTTCCGCCTGCTGGAGGAGCTGGAGAAAGGCGAGAAGGGTCTCGGTGCCGGTATGGTAGACGTGTCGCATGGCCGGGAGAGCTCGTCGCTGAGAGTAAACAGAGGCTTGTTCATATGGTCTTGACAACGGAGACGACCTGTTGATGTCAGACTGGAATGGCACCATCCTCGGTCCTCCACACGTATGCAATCGTACCTGCCTGTTCCAAACTACATGCTGACCAGTACTGCAGAGCGTCCACGAGAACCGCATCTACAGCGTTTCAATTCACTGCGGACCAGACTATCCTGACACGCCTCCCGAGATCAAGTTCACATCTAAGATCAACCTGCCCTGCGTCAACCCCCAGAACGGAAAGGTACATATATCGCATAGCATGGGCATATGATAGTGCATACTGACGACGCTAGGTTGATGCGTCAAAGCTGCCCTGTCTAGCACAGTGGAAAAGGGACTTTACCATGGAGACTATACTCATAGAGCTTCGAAGGTTAGCGAGCAAGGCTAAGACTGGAGAGGGCATAATGCTAACCAGATATCAGATACATGGCCCTTCCCCAGAACAAGAAGCTGCCACAGCCGCCAGAGGGCACAACATTCTAGGTTTAGCCTGGGATAATGATCCTCGGGAAGGCAGTCTTGAGAGGGGGTTGTTTGGGCATTAGCCATGATTGTGCGGCAGGAACAGAGAGAAGGTATACAGGCAGCATTCATGGGGTGATAAGCGGATATTTCTCGCTTGAGGAGAGAGACATGAACACCAAATATACTTCAATGTGCATTTGGCGCCTACCGACTGTGATTTCTTGTCCGCTATGTCCAGTGAGATCGGGCGTGTTTCGGGGAAGATGCAAGCATATGGCTGAGATGGCTCAGCTTGGCACGTGACCACAAGCCAGTGGAAATAGTTGGTGTCGCCACCTACAATCTTGTACCTCCACCACCGAGTCGCTCCATGCATGCCCCGATATCTGCAGCCTAATCAGTCGACACAGCATCGCGTAGCAGGTCAGATACTTACACTACGAATTTTGGTCTGGGCCCTAACCTTGTTCAGCAATTGCTCTTTACAGAGCCCTGCTTTCGCGATGTTCTCCAGTTGCGCTTCCCAATGACGACGATCGTGTCTCGCTGCGTAATGCAATTCGCAACAAGTTTCGGAGGAATAGAAAGATACAGAGTCCCTACCAATTGGGACTAAGCTTCAAAGCTGGCTATGAAGTATGCACAAGGTCTCGGGAACTTGTTGGAATATCCTCCTCACAAACTATAGACGCTCGATCGTCTCGACGCTTCCGCTGCAGGTGACAATACCAGCAAAATCTCGTTGGTGCAATTGGTTTCTCAATTGCCGCGTGCTCTGATACGTGCCCCTCCGATAAGGCCACGTCGACAGGCGCCGTCTGAACCTCCCAAAGAACGACTTGCATGCCTTCCTCCAGAACGAGCCGTGCTGAATGTGCGCCCCTTTGCGAAGACGTCCGGGCCCCGCCACGTCCCAATACTTGCCTCGGCAAACGGTGTTCCTTTCCTTCGCCTCACGAAGCCCCAGCCGCCAGCCCTGAGCCGAATGCTCCGCCAGCGACTACAACGCAAGATCGATTTGTTTGACTCTAAAGTCCTCCTATGCAATTGGTGGCTCCCAGTATGTCGACAAGAGGATGATTGGGATGACCTTCTGAAGGGGCAGTTGGGAAACGACGAGGATAGTGTCAAGTGGACTGATGCAGTGCGGCAAGCAGAAACGGAGAATCACTGGGCATATGAGAGGGATTTACGGAAGGACAGGGATATGATGAGAGACATGCAAGCAATCGTAGACAAGGAGATGGAGCTGGCGTTGAAGGAGGGCCAGACAATCATTAGAGGGAGAAAGAGGAGGCCTATACTAGTAATAAGGCCGAAACCTTGAAGACGCAGTTCAGTCTGACATGGCTGGGCGCTGCCTCATGGGTATATATACTCAAATGTTAGAAGCAAACCTCTGGACTCCTCCATTACGATGTTGCCTCAATCTTCAACTTGCCCACATCCACTTCATCCATGTCGTCGTCATAATCGTCCTCTGTCTTTCCTACCAAACCTTGTTGCCACAGCTCCTTTCCAGTCAACTTCTTCTCTTCCTTGACAATTCTCTTCTTCTTGTCCTCTAGTTCCTTTTCTTCCTCCTTCCGCTTCTTCTCATCCTCCATCTCCTTCCTAAACTTTTCTCTCCATGCCAGGAACGTCTCGCGTGTAACGGCTTCACCCTGGAACTTTTTGTTCTCTTCTTCTTCAGCCTTGGCAGCGGCTATCTCGACGAGGGCTTGCTTTGCGTTCTGGCGCTCAGTGATGAGAAGTTCGGCGCTATCCTTGATGACGGTTACGAGGGTAAAGATCATGGCCATGCCGAGGTTTTCCTCTATTGTCTCTTTGAGAGAGTCCAAGAGCCGCTGCTTGTCTTCCTGTATGTCCAGATAAGGGTGTTTGGGCGCATTAGGCGGTTGCGTTACGTCGAGTCGGGGGGCTTCGTCGGGGTAGTCTGGAGGGTAGGAGACATTGAGGATGATGATTGCTGGCTGTTGTCAACTTGGATATGCTGTAGACCGAATAAGTCTACATACGCTGCTCGTCTTCCCTTTCCTCGTCTTCGTGCCGGCCATCGTCGAGCGTTATTGCGATTCGGAACTCTGTTTCGGAAACGTCTGCGGAGGTGTCAGTAAACGCTCGGCTATATGTCGAGTGGGCTTATGCCACCTGTGATTTCGTCTGGGAAGATGGATTCGAGAACCTCCCGCTCCTCCTTCTGATCTTCGACACCCATTTTGCAAGGTCAAGGGTATGCGCGCGGGGGAGCGGTGAGTCTATTTCTTTTTGGGTTGTTGTGATACTGAGAAGCTATTCGTAACAGTTTCAGTAACGATACACCGAGTACTCATGTTGATGCAGGAGCGCAATGATGCTGAGGCTGCCTTTGGCGGGGCGCGCATTCCCCACGTTAGCTCCTCCGTCTGCCGATCTCGCGAAATATTTTTGGCAACTTGAACTTTTTCGCATGCGCTACGACACAACACAACCTCACACCATGGCGAAAACTAAACCAGCGAATCGACGGCCCGACAGGAGCGCAAAGAATGGAGCGAAAAAAACTAGCGGTACGAAGGAGTCGAAGAAGGCAAAGGCATCACCAGAAGAACTCTTGATGCAAGCGACCACTTTCCTGCAAACATCGCAACCAGAGGAAGCGCTCGTTGCCGCACGGCGAGCACTGAACCTACTTCAACCTGGTAGCTCGAAGCCGTCAGTGGCTGTACTGCCCGCACTGAACCTCCTCGGCGAAATCAACGTAGAACTAGGCGATCCAGACTCGGCGCGAGAGGCCTTTCAAGCAGCAATCGTAATCGACCCCGAAGGCACAAATGATGGGGCAGAAAAGTTTCTATGGTTGGCACAATTGAACGAGGAGGGTGGCGCTGAGAGCGTGCGATGGTTCGAGAAAGGCATTGCAGTGCTGAAGAGGGAGATTAGTGAGCTGGAAGGGAAGCTGGTGAAGAAGGATGACGTCACAGAGTTGCTGGAGGAGAAGAGGCAGAAGATAGCAAACTCGCTTTGTGGAATTGCCGAAGTCTACATGACGGACCTCTCGTGGGAAGAAGAGGCTGAAGCGCGATGCAATGCCGCAGTCACTGAAGCACTGCTTTTTGCGCCAGAGAACCCCGAGCCACTACAGACGCTTGCATCGATAAGAATCTCGCAATTGAAACCCGAAGAGGCCAAGTCTGCATTACTACGGAGTATGGAGCTTTGGAGAGACCTGGACCCAGACGACGCCAAGGTGCCAGACTACTCCACCCGAATCAGCCTGTCCCGGCTGTTGATGGAGGCTGAGATGGAAGACGAGGCTATTGAAGTTTTGGAGCGACTAGTGGGCGAGAACGATGGCAGTGTTGAGGCGTGGTACTTGGGTGGTTGGTGCTTGCACTTGTTGGCAGGGAAGCAAAAGACAAAAGGCGAGGAAAAGGTTGCCATGTCACTGCTGCGTGCAAGCCGAGACTGGCTGGAGAACTGTTTGAAGCTCTATGCCATGCTAGAGTACGAGGATGAGCGACTGAAAGAACATGCCGACGAGCTACTGAAGGAGCTTGGCGATGTTCTCGGACCATCAACCGGCGAGGAAGAGGACGATGAGTGGGACGAGGCAGAAGACGATGATGGAGAGGATGACGACGAGGCCATGGAGGGCACGTGAGGGTGATGGGATGCAGTGCGCAGGCTCGCGACAGACAAATGCACTATCTTGTTCCTCTGGGGTACCAAGGTGCCGAGAACTCTGGTCGCCGTCCATGTGGCCGGATATCGGGCAGCAGCGCTGACTGGGGCCTGTATTCTAATTTCTGATGCAGTACTTACAAGCTGGTGAATGCTGGGGACAATCTTCTGCATGGCACAGGCTTACATGTGGAGACGGCTCGGGGCTATCTCGCTTGTATTCTCAATGTCCATGATCGGTAGTGTAGCAGAGGGAGAGGGGTAGTACGGGTGTTGAACCATGGGGGCGGTAGTGTGTAAGCTGGAAGTCGTCAGAGACGTGGTGGGACGGACCCTGCATGTAGGATGCCGGAGCCGCACATGCTCGATTGTCGGTTAGTTGGAAGCTCCAAGGTTGGCAGGGCGGAGACGACAGGTCCCGCAGATTAGACGAAGCCACTCGGCCTTGATTCCCCACCTGCAATGCACCTGTTTACCAAACCCGGGCTGATTTGCAAGACACTTGGGGCGTGGGCGAGACTCGCAGTCCGTGTGTACGGCACATCGTTCCTCTTCCGCAGCTGCAACCCACATGCAGCAAGCTGGCGCCAGTCGGTTACAGGCAACAAAGCCTATTGGCGCAGGCTAGCAGAGGAGTCCAAGTGTAACACCAACTTGCAGTTGATGCGACGAACTGATGCCCTGCTCTTGGCATCGAAGGTGAATATCGCCGGCGCCGTGACCGCCACGAGTAATTCAGCATGCACCTGCGATGCCGCCCGTGCTGGCCCCCGCGAAGTGAGAGAGAAGCCGTGCCCGCGCCCACCGACTGCCATCGCCCATTACCTCGACTGCCTCCGCCGTCCTTCGATCCTGCGCCAACAAATGACCCCCGAGCCGCTGCCAACTGACACATATCGCTTCCGCCCAAGAGGGCCGCATATCT
>Ga0265797_10002781_pt1 | contig 28896 bp, 19 predicted proteins | sample P2T30metagenome_FD_192433 | JGI IMG/M metagenome (GOLD analysis project Ga0265797, IMG submission 192433) | Plant litter microbial communities from East Loma Ridge, Irvine, California - P2 T30 | ecosystem: Environmental > Terrestrial > Plant litter > Unclassified | place: USA: California...
ATCCGTCATCTACTACCACATCACCTCCCCCCACAAAGCCGCCTTCGGCATCTCCAACATCCGCCAGGCCCTCATCGAGCGCACGCAGACCACCCTCCGCCACGTCATCGGCGCGCGCGTGCTCCAAGACGTAATCGAGCGCCGCGAAGAAATCGCGCAATCGATCCGCGAGATCATCGAAGAGACCGCGACGGGCTGGGGCGCCGCCGTCGAGAGCATGCTGGTCAAGGACATCATCTTCAGCCAAGACCTGCAAGACTCGCTGTCCATGGCCGCGCAGAGCAAGCGCACCGGAGAAGCCAAGGTCATTTCCGCGCGCGCCGAAGTCGAGTCCGCGAAGCTGATGCGCCAGGCTGCTGATATTTTGAGCTCCGCGCCGGCTATGCAGATCAGGTACCTTGAGGCGATGCAGCAGATGGCTAAGCAGGCGAACTCGAAGGTCATATTCATGCCAAGTGCACCACAGGACCCTGCTGGTGCGATGCACAGGCAGCTCGATCAGGTCGGTGAGGGTCCCAGCTCGTACCAGGACTACGGCACCAACAGCCCTGGTCCCGTTATTCGCAGCGACAACACGGGTTCCAACCCCTTTGGTGGACAGGCCTTCAACAACGCCGTCCAGGCTGGTAACGTCCAGAACATCTGAGTCCGATATCGAGAGATGAGTATCGAGGGTGTTGGCGGAAGGAGAATGATGGAAGAAGACTGACGGGAGGATGATGAACTTTTGATACCCATTTCTTTTTTCTGGTTGATTCGCTGTACGAGGTGAATTTGGAAGTAATGACCGTAATTGAAAGAATGCCACTTTTTGAAACTGTTTTGTGTTCCAAATCGCTGGCATGCGTGATGATTGTTTTTTCAATGCACCACTGACTTTTTGCCTCAAATGGTATTTTGATCAACGACTTGGAAGGCCGCATCTTGGCTCTGGCCTAGTGACTAAGAAATAGCTGCACGTATACTCACTTACCAACTGTATGTCATCTCAAAGAGGCTCTTGTACCTCGCTGATACAAGTGTTATTGCTATGAATGCAAAAATTAATGAACTTGTTGAGTTGTTGCAGAGCCTATACTGCTGCAGTGAATGAAGAACAGCGACCGGCTGGTATTTGAATCGACGTTGCAGGAATCCACATATGCAGAAAGTATCGTCTTTTTATGTTAGATGCTAATGTTCAGGTACGGAAGCTCATGCATATGGACTCGAGCAGCCACGCCACTCGCACATAACTCCTCTCAGTCCAAAGCCGGAGCTGAAGGCGGTGCTGAGCTACCCACAGTCTTCTGCTCCCTCTTCTTCGCAGCAAAAGGATTGTTGCCACCCATGAGCATGCTGCTCATCATGTCGAACATCGGATTGCTCTGGCTGGGAATCTTGATGCTGAAGTACATCTCGCCGATCTGCGCCAGAGCATCGTCCCAGCTTGTCTCCTGCAAGTTGCTGGCGTAGTGTGATTTCAGCTGCTTGTAGAAGTCGGCACTGCCGCGCTGGATGGCAAGGAGCAGGAGTCCGAGGAAGTTGAGGAGTGGCAGGGAAGGGTAGATGCGGATGTCGGAGGCCGAGGATGATATACTCTGCACACCGAGACCAGGGTGGGAAGTCGACAGTTTCGAGGTGAAGAGGAGGAGAGCCTTGTTCGCGGCGCGGGTGTTGCCGATGAGCAGGTATGGTAGGACTGTGCGGGCGGCGTAGAAGGGTGCGGTGGAAGGCTCGTCGCTGCTGTACCATTCGTATTCCATATCGGAGAAGACCTGGGCAGAGTCGGAGGTGCCGAGAGTCAGGTGGCGCTCAGCGTCGTATACCTCGCCTTCCTCAGCGAAAAGAGATCCGACAACATGGTGCAGCTCTGGGTCGCCAGCTGGGTATTCTCCGAACTTGCTTGACCATCTGTTGGCTTGTTAGCCTTGTGTCCGATCCCAACGTGCAGCGTGTTATGTCTTACTCAGTAATGCCGCCCACGAACTTCTTCTTGCCCGGCTCATTCTCAGGGAATGAGCGCAGCAGACTCACCAGGCGTGCCTTGTTGGCGACGTCTGGCTTCATCTCCGCCTTGTTGTACACTTCCATCAGGTAGACACAAAGGTCTGAGCCAGAGCCGCCCTGGCCGGCCTTGAGCAGCATGCCCGCGCCTGTGCCTAGCAGGTCGATGGCCGAAGGGTAGTCTTGAGATCGGACATAGCGGTTTGCGATTGTTCGGATTTGTTGGTGGGCCTCGTAGTAGTCGCCTTCCTCGATTCTGGGCAGGCGAGTCAGATGCGGTGAAAGGGTAAGGAGCTTGTGGTTGGGATGTCTTACCTGGCCTTCTGGCGCGCGATCACCTTCTGGATCTTTGCAGACATGGTGAGTAGTGTGTGGCTTGGGTTGTGGTGCTTGGTCCGTGGTATTGATTCTATGAGCAGGCAGACGAATGGAGCAGCATGTTGGAAAGCGCATGTGCAACCAGCGGGGTCTCGAGCAGCTGCCCTTTCGTCATCAGAGCTCCTCAGACGGGAGACTTGACCACGAAGTAACCATGTGCTGTGTCTTGACCTGCTACTTGAATATACCTTACTTGTTTAGTGCACGTCTCACGGAATCATATATCTTACCAGCATTTTAAAAGTCGACGATAGCATTCACGAAACTCTTAATCATGGTTGCGTCGCAAGAACGGCCTACAGCTCTTCCACAGAAGTCTGTATATGGCACACCCATCTCGCCAGATTCTGGGCATTTTTACCATCAACTATGAGTGCACTGATGAGTATGCCGACCATGGCATGCTTTGAAACCATCTAGTCATCTCGAGAGCTAGTTGAATAGTACAGCTGCCATAGAGCCTGACATCAGCCATACTTCTACCAGAGGTAATCCTACCATATTCAAACTTCAGCGCACCGATAATTATTATATGCTCGGTCACAGTGCACCCGAAGACAATCGGGCTGTGGTCCACATACCCGAATGCCCAGAGAGTGTCATCAACTACAACTCCTAACTAAGTCATCATGTGGCTTAGCTTGCGGTCCTGGGTGAAGGCAAAATAGCAAAACCACTCTCGAGTGGATCGATCTCCCCGCTCTCCAACCTGCCTTTTTCCCCAGCCTCACATCCCCTCACTGCTGGAGTTTGCCGCAAGGGTACGCCGTTGCACATGGCACCCATGCACCGTCCTCTATTATGTAGATCTCCCAACCCCATATAAGATGGCAGGACACCGAGCTACAGGCACGTCTACTCCCATCCTTCCTTTCTTCATCATTGGGTTGTCTCCTACACGTCAACTTGTAACACATCATCAACATGGTTGCAATCAGCCTTTTGGCGCTGTTCACGGGCCTGCTGTCTTCGGTCTCGGCCCAGAACAATTCGGCTTCAGGCACTTTCACGAATCCTGTACTCAATGAGGTCGGAGCAGATCCGTTTGTGGCTAGGGATGATGGCTACTACTACTTGACTTACACGACGATGACAAACATCACTATTCTGAGGAGTACCAGCCTGACTGATTGGGACAATGCGGAAGTCAAATTGGCTTTCGACCCACCAGTATGTTCAATGTCAAATATGCAAGGAAATGACTGTTGCCTAATGCAATCCTAGCCTGGAGAAATGTACTCCACTGATCTCTGGGCACCGGAGCTTCACAAGATAGACGATAAATGGTATATCATCTTTACTGGTGATCCCAACTATGGTGTGTATCCAATGCCTCCGACGCCGATCATTGCTGACAAACATGATAGACACACCTTCGCCTGAGATCGATGCATTCTGTCCATTCAACTGTCCTGCGGTCTACCACCGCATGTTCGTGTTGGAGAGCAGTGGTAGTGATCCGTGGACCAGCAACTACACAATGAAGGCCGAGTTGAACACTTACGATCAATTCGCCATCGATGGAACCTACTTTAGACACACTACCGGACTCTACCATGTTTACTCGTGCTGGTGCGTACTACTGCACAGCCAAAATACTGTTCGTAAAGCTAATATTATCACTGTAGGTATCACGCATACTCTTCCTGGCCGGCAAATCTCTGTATCACCAAGATGGACGACCCGTGGACCGTTGCTTCGAACCTCACTCAGAGACAAATCATCAGGTAGGCTTTGAGTATTGCCCATCGGATTGATTCGTATGCTTACATGTCCTTCTGCAGTGTGCCAGAGAACGCCTGGGAACAGACTCCCTACGGCCGTCGCGAAAACTACCGCCTCGCCTCAAACGAAGGACCTCAACAACTCACAAACCCCAAGACAGGCCAGGAGTTCATCATCTACTCCGCCGCTCGCAGCGACAACCGCAACTACTGCCTTGGTCAACTCGAACTAATTGGCGAGGACCCAATGAACCCAGGAGACTGGAAGAAGAACAACGAAGGCTGCATCTTCTACCAGAACCCTTCAGAAGAGGCTTACGGCGTGGGTCACGCTAGCTTCACCACCAGTCCTGATGGAAGCGAGGATTGGATTGTGTACCACGGTATGAAGAACTACATGAGCGGTTGGGGCCAGAGGACTGTTCGCGCGCAGAAGTTTACTTGGAACGAGGATGGCTCGCCTCACTTCCCACGACCTGGGTATGGTCCTTACGATGTGCCTAGCGGACAGAATGCTAGCATGAGGATGTTTTGAGAATATTGGAGCTGGTGAGGCATATCTGGGATCTCCCTTGAGGCTTTTTGTATAAACAAGAGCACCTCCCTGGTTAAATGAAATCTATACATGATTGAGATCAACGATAGTTTCATAAAGATCTGCTCACATCTCGCTTTAGTCGATCCACTGCCAGTGCTCCTCTCGAACACTTCGAACCAAATCTCTTAATTCTATGCATATCATACTGTCATTATGTCTGATTTCTCCAAGATCCGAGCCTCATTGGAACGTTGGAAGAATCAATCTCCCCGCTCCGCAATCTCTAAGCCTGCTTAGGAAACTTAACACCAACAATCCGATCATTCTCCAAATCAACGCTAATCACAAACACTTCCGACTTCTGCAACCCCATCACCACTTCAAAAGCCTTCAACCGCTCCCCAGCCTCAGCAACCATCTGCCTCACAGCCTCAAACCCAACCGGCCACTTCACCTCCTCAACACTCACAGCCTGTGCGCGCGCAGGACCCTCAGGCTTCAGTCCCTTCTTAACCAGGTCTTCGAATTTGCTGTCGTCGGGGTATGTCGTGGGGTCGATGCTCTCGGAGTTTTTCTCGCGGCTGTCTCTTGTGTCGAGGCCGAGGACGAAAGCTTCGAAGGGTGAGGGGAGGTTGGAGAGGGATGGAGGGAGGGTGTCCAGGGTGGGGTTTTTGACCATTGAGCCGTTTTGGGGGGGTTGAGGGTGGGAGGGTTGTTTGTTTAGGGGTTCGAGGCCGGTGGCTTGTTCGGCGGAGAGGAGGGTGGGGTTGTCGTGGTCTTGGCCCATTGTGGTGGTGGTTGGTGGTGGGAGTTGAGGGGAGTTGTTGGTTGGGTTGTTAGATTGTGTGGTAAGTCTTGTTTCGTGGACGTATGATACAACAATTGAGTATGTTAAAGTACAGTAGGAGGTAGATGTAGCACTGTGAATTTTTCAACCTTTGTATTCGATCAATCCACCAATCGATCAGATGTTTTTTTATGAATGTCTGACATCATTGTGATGACGTTCGATGGAGGAGAGCCACCTCCCAGGCTTGACACCACCAGACATGGTGAAAGTACTGCAAATCGGTGTGTGAACCTCGAGATATAGCATGTTGCTAATTGTATAGTACAACAAAGAGGGTGTTCACAGTGCAGATGCGGGTTGACAGAATGCACTTAGTATTGCTTCTGCCTTCTACTCCAGACGGAGTTCATGACGACAAAATAGCATGCTTGTTTTGTGTATTGACACCAACCAACCATCCCCTACCTTGGTTACATCACTCAGCGCATACGAACTGATTAGCAACAGAGCAAGACTCTATCTTAGTGAGTGGTACGTAGGAAATGGGAGGGTAATCGTTCAAACGGTAGGGCGACTAATGAACATCTTGGGGTTGCTAGGGTTGGACTATGATGGTCTCTTCACTCTCGTTGTGGGCATAAGGACTGACAGATGGGCCGATTCACTCTCTGTCGATCGAGGAATGATTGCAGTGTGTATATGGACGCCTTCTGTCTGCAAGACAATGTGCAATGGTAAGTTCATCTCATGATTTTGAAGATGTGAATGCGCGGTAAAATCGATTTGTACGTTGCTCGTTGATAGCATCTCAGGTAAATCTCAATTGAAACTGACCAAGTTTACCTTCAGCGCTTGCGACTGCCCATCAGCCGACCCTTGAGAAGCTTGCTCCGCAGCCGCAGCCTCAATCACCTTGATCGCCTTAGACAACGTCTCATCAAGAGTCTGTGTCCCCGGAATGCGAACAGAGAGAGCAGTAGGCAAAAGCAAAGCCTCCTCGATCTCCCAGAGCCGTGCCTCCTCAGCGTAGATCACCTGTCCTGTTCGTGTGGCATCCGCCATCAGCAAGGCCGCCGACGGCGCCACATCAGCCGCTGTCTGAATCGCTCCACCGGCGGAAGTGATCATTTCCCTGGGGAACAGAGCGGTCTCTGTCCAGGTGGGCACAATAGTGTTGAGGCGGATGGGAATGCCAGAGAGTTGTAGCGAACACTTCAAGCCACGCATGAAGCCGAGCACGCCGTGTTTGGACGAGGTGTAATCGGGGCTGCCCAAGGGCTGGAAGCTGGAAGCGGATCCGGTCATCACTACATCGCCGCCGTTTGGCTGATGGCGCATGTGGTGGATTGCAAGTGTGACGGTGTTGACGACAGCTTTCAAGTTGATGTCGAAGTTCAAGAAAGACGGCTCGAGCAAGTCGCCTTGTTCGTCGAGGTCCTCGGCCAAATAGTCAGCGCGACCCGTGATACCGGCGTTCGCGAAAACATGATTAATCGTCGAGTGAGACTTTTTGGCTTCTTTGAAGAGGGTTGAGAGATCTGACCAAGATGTCACATCGGTCCGGTGAAAGGTGAGCGAGGGGTGTGAGATTGCTGGAGGATTGAGATCACCGATTACTACAGCAGCGCCGTTTTTGAGTAGTAGTTCCGCAGTAGCAAGCCCGATCCCTGATGAACCACCTGTCGTTTTCTTAGTACGAGCACAAATCACAGCAATCGAAGCGATGGTTAATTACCAGTGATGATGGCCACACTGCTTTTCAGTGATGTGAAGTCAAGATCTTTGGCTGTGATTTCCGTCATATCGAAGGGTGTTGTTGGCAGCAAGAAAAGTGTTGTAGCGAGCTCCAATCTCAGCTCGTCAGAAGGGATACAGCAGTTGCTTCTTAAATATGACTGCAGCTATGATCTTAGTGGAATTCATAAGGCACACGTTGCTCAGCCGCAAATAGACTGTGGACACTCGGCTAACGTTTACTCGCCTCGGGCGAAGCGAAGTGAGGAGGTGTACGAATCCTCTATCCCAAACGAGCTAGGCTCCCTAGCTGCTTATTATTCATAATCCAAAGAAACCCTAGAGAGCAACAACACCTGAACTCCTCGCTGAACCAAGCAAATCCTCAAATCCGCATCCATCGTCAGCTCGTACTATATACTATAGTACTGCACCCCGCCAATGCTGACGTGCTAAGCTTTCGCCTTCTCCATCATGCCGACACCATTTCTAACCACGCCAACCAATCCGCCAGTCTGAACGCTTTCGCTACCGCCTCCACTGAGTCTGTACTCGATCTCTGCCAGACCCTCGAGCCATGCGACACGAGTCTGTGCAGGCACATCGACTTCAGCAAGGTGATCGCCAAGTGCTGTCAGGATGTCCGCCAGCGCTAGACCCTTCGACTTCTTGAGCGTGTTGATAGTGTTCAAACAAGAGCCAATGTTTGATGTTGTGAGCAGCGTCTGCGCGATTGTGGCGATGTCGCCTGGGTGTGGGGCGGCGATGCAGTCGTAGATGGTCTCTTGCGTGATCAAGTCGCGCTTGATGTCCTTTTCTTCTTTCAAAGGCTCTCCAGGAACGTGTAGCGGTGTGCTGCTTGCGTGACATGCTTGGAGCACGTTCAGAGCACGTCTCATGTCGCCCTTGGAAAGTGTGACAAGGCTGTCAATAGCATCGGGAGCGATGTTGACGGCTTCCTCTACAACCACCTTATCCACCAAGACCCTGATATCCTTCTCCTTCAATGGCGAAAAGCGGAACCTAGTGCAACGAGAGAGAAGCGCAGGGCTCAGCTTGTGGGTGTAGTTGGCAATAACACAGAACCTGGTGTTGGCCGTGTATTTCTCCATGATTCTCCTCAGCGCCATCTGTGCGGTCGAAGTCATAGCATCAGCCTCGTCGAGAATGATGAGCTTGAAGTTTGCAATGCTGTCTGACTTGCTCTTGTCGAAGCTGCCGGCGAAGATCTGCTTGGTAGACGAGAAAGTCTTGATCTGCTCTCTGACCACATCAATGCCTCTGTCGTCGGATGCGTTCAGCTCCAAGACCATTTGACGCATGTTCTTGTTTCCATAGATCTTTCGTGCCAGTGCGAGCACAGTAGAGGTCTTGCCGGTACCAGGAGGGCCATAGAGCAAGAGGTGTGGAAGTCGGTTCGCATCGACGAACTTGTTGATGGTAGCGAGAATATCCTGGTGACCGCTAACGTCGGCAAGCGAGTTTGGTCGGTATTTCTCTACCCATGGTAGGTTGTCCTCGATCTCTACGGGCAGATTGGCGGCGCTGCGTTTTCCCTTGTTGCCGGTGTTGGAGGAGGAGAACTGAATATCGGAGTCGGGATTCTTTTGGACGTCGACGTCCATCTCATCTTCGTAGTCGGACATGGTTGCGATATGTGTTGGTTGTGTAGGTGGATGGGCTTGTGTGTATATGTGCAGCACAAGTCGCTAAAGTACTTTCAATTCACGCGTTTTGGAAGACGCGCACCCTTGGAAAGTGCGGACGACTTCCGCTCTGTAGTGGCATGACGAAGACAGCCTGGCATCGGTCGGAGCTGCTCCAGCTGGCGCACCGGCAGGCTACCACTGACCCCACGACAACGACAACTCACTACTGCACCACCATTGAGAGATTCAACACACCAGTGCGAAGTAAACAATTGTCAAGGACATACGGAATACCACGCGCCAGAAAGATACATACCGTTAGGCATCGCAAACATGCCTGCCTACCACTCCATCTTCCTCGAGGAGCCCAACCAGCAGCTCATTGGCAACTTCGCTCTCCTTCCATTGCGCACGCGCACCAGAGGTCCCGCCCAACAACTCCCTGCTCTACCTTCCGACATAGCTGAGCTCGATGTCGACCCTTCTTCCGAATCCTATGACCCACTCGACGAGGTGCTCTCCCTCTTCCGCGCCAACACCTTCTTCCGCAACTTCGAGATCAAGGGTCCTGCCGACCGTGTGTTGATCTATGGCATTCTGTTCGTGAGCGAGGCTCTATCAAAGATCAAGCCCGGCATGTCACGGAGGGAGGCCGAAAAGAGCGTCTTCAACGTCTCACTCGACACCAACTTTGCAATCCCCGGCGATGCAGGCTTTCCATTGAACCAGGCATACGAGACACCCAGAGATAGGAACGAGGCGGAGGTTCTGAGGCAGTACATCATGCAGATGAGGCAGGAGCTTGCCGCAAGACTACTGAACAGGGTCTACGCAGACCCCTCTGGGCAACCGAGCAAGGTATGTCGAAATAAATGCAGGCTGATAACCCCGGGGCAGAGTGATGATTGACTAACATTGATGAAGTGGTGGCTGAGCTTCCAGAAGCGAAAGTTCATGGGCAAGCAGTTGTAAGCTCGAACTCAAAATAATGTCAGACATGCAACGACACGACAATAGAACTGCACCGAGTGCGGTACATACAAAGATCATCGCAGCGTCACTGAGTATTGACCCATGAGAACACCGTCGAGGCCTGTCTAGATCTAGAGGTGAGGCATCATTGCAGATTCCGCCTCCGCCACCATCACAAGGAGGCATCAGTATGCAGCTGGCACCGTATAACGACTGGCTTGAAACTTGCTCAGCGTCAATGCCTGAGGTCAATATCACTTCTATGGACATATGATCAGAAGCTGCCCAATTCTCCCAACTTTCGTCATGTCTACGTCGATTATAGCTCTTTGATAAGCAGCTCTTGTCCAATGGCAACGCATCGACTCCAATTTGCCCACCGAGATGCATGAGGGCAGTGCTCGCTTCAGACTGCATGACCTGTCGCTTCGGCAATCTCATTAATTCTGGGTCTAGGCCGATACGTTGCCAAGGAGCCTTGCAATATCGTGTCCAATCTTAGCATGCACAGGCCGTTCGTGCGACCTTCGGTACACCCAACAGACGTTTCGATGGAATCTGTGCATGACATTCACAGCACTGAAATGTGTAAATAATGATTATCCCCCACAATCGAGCATTAAGCGATGCGCGTGTCGGTAGGCTCGCGTCCCGTATCTCCAGCTTGGTATGCGCCATGAACGCCTTCGAGCTATGGGTATATGCAGCGTATGACTGCTCAGCCTCCTTACCCTGGGGTATCAGATGACAACCTGCTTGCACGTCTGAAGTGCCGCTCAAACAACTGTGTGCAAATCACAAGCAATGTGAGTTTCATTGGCAGTGCGTCGGACACCTTTTCCAAAAGCTTGTGGTATAAGGTTTACAGTCAACACTGCCTTGCACGCCTTCGTAATGCGTTGATCATCATTGTGTGTTATGTCATGGCTCTGTTCTTGTGAAATCGAGTTTCCATCGTTTCGAACACTGATTCAGCGATAAGAAACTACGTTCAACTGACGTTTACGAGTTGCCAATCGATTTCCAGATCAAGTGATCTTAGTGATGGACACAGGGTTTGACCCACACTCAGCCTCGCAGCTCAATCGTGTGTTCGGCTGAACCAACTTTTGAAGCTTCTTCGTGAAATCCTTCGGCCTTCGCTAAGAGATTCTAGCGCAGAATCTACCCACCCGACACGACACAGCCTCCACCTTCGTGCCGACATGCGCAGCGTGTACCCTGCTGCATGACAAGCACGAGTGGTGCCGTAACAAGTCGTTTCGCACGGTACACCATCCTGCGCGCCGGTGAAGCAGCGATGTGAGGCGCAGTGTAGGAGGTATTTCGTCGCGCTCGGAGCGCTTCCCTCCGGCGAAGAGGCAGAATACCTTATACTGCAAGTACACCTCGCCTTTGTTTGAAACCTAGCCTTTCTCTCTGACAGATGAATTCTACTCTTCGCCACTAGTATCCAGACACCATGCCTAGCAGACTATCTGGAATCTTCGCTCGCTCGTCCAAAGAGCAAGAAGCAAAGGCCGAAGAGGCAGCTAACAACAGCAACGGCCAAACCTCAGACCCAGTCCCTCACTACAGTATATCGGAGGTTCCACCACCAGACTACCAGGCCGACGATGATGCTGTCGCACCTCCAGACTATACCGCCGGCTTTGCCAACCTCAGCATATCGGATGCACCAACTTCAGCCATACCTTCCGTCGAAGAGACAATTGCACACCTCAAGACGCTGGAGTGTTTCTCTCGTTTGAGACAATCGATCGCCTCCACCGACGGCCTCTTCGGCATCGAAAATGCCACAATCGTAGACATCGCCCGAACATCCAGCCTAGCCAGCGGCGAGGGCGCAGATGAGCTCCTCCCCAGACTGGCAGAGAAGCGCTGGGCCGTCTACATCACTCGCGCAGTCGATCGATTCGACGCCTGGATCTCAGCTGCAGTACCAGCTGTCCCGAAACCAACCATGGCTGAGATCGAGCGTGACGGCGCGACCGACCAAATCACCAAACCAAGCTACGTGAAGACGGCGATGCCGCCCATCGGGCTTCTCAATATGCCGCCTATAGACGTGTTGATGGTCTGGCACGCTTACATGCTCAATCCAAGAGCTTACTTGGAGGATTGTGTCAGGCTTGGAAGGATGGCTCTGTGGAACACAAGAATGCCTTGGAATGCGATTGCTCAGTGCATCGATCCTTCGACTTTTACCTTCCAGGCGGGTGCTGTTGCAGAAGGATCTTTTACACGTCTGACTGGACGATACGTGAGTATTATAAAGCTAGCTATCTTTTCAAGACATTTTGCTGACGTTGACTGATCAATATAGTGGGACAATCTTGTCGATGGCGAGACTAGAAAGATGACATGTCCAAGTTGTAATGCCGATGTGCATATCCCCTGGACTACCTGCTGTCAACACGCAACAGAGAAGTCGAACCCCGATCGCAATCTGGCAGAGAATGTCGACACAGTGCTTGGGTCTGGCGAAGGCTTCTCCGATCGTGACTTCAGGAGCCCCTGCTCTGCTTGCGGAATCACACTCACTCACGATCTTCTTCGCGCCGACAAGTTCTGTACAGATGTGAAGCAATTGTTGTCGGACAGAAATCCGATGCCCGGTACAATTCTTGGCCTCAGGGGTCTACCATTCAAGGTCGGCATCTATCACGAGGTCAAGTGGTACAGTGTCTTCAACAAGACGAACAACCTCCTTCTCTTTGGCCTAGGCCAGCGGATCCTGGACCAGCCACGGCTTGGTGGCGAAGGCTTCAACGAGAGCATGCCACGGATTCGCGACATGATCGGCGAGACCATGACGGACAATCACAAGTACATGCGCACAGTACGCGACAGTGCCACTCACCGCATGACGCGGCTCGAGTGCGTAGGCTTCCGCAAGATGATGAGCCGCTACTGGGAGAACTCGTCACCATTTGCGCTCGATTTGGTCGGAGCAGTAGTCAGGCAAGGAGGTTTTATCGAAAAGATGCACAACTTCGACTGGCTCCACTCGCCAGCTTTACCTGCAACCATGACTAGGCTCATCCTCAAGTATGAACGATTCGTGGCCATCATGGAAGACGCGACGCACATGGCAGTTCCTACTCTGGACGTCGATCTAGCCTGGCACACCCATCAGCTCAACCCGCCAAGCTACATGAAGTACGTAGTCACTAAAGCCAGACAGTTCGTCGACCACGACGACAAAGTCGCCGAGGTCGCTCTGAACGATGCCTTCGCCTGGACCTGCAAAACGTACGAGAAGAAGTACGGCGGGAAATACTCTGAGTGCACATGCTGGTACTGCGAATCTGTGCGCGAGCAGAACACTTCAAAATCATCGCGCCTATTCTCGTCAAAGGGTAAGCAGACCTCGCATGACACTGAACAAGACCCCAAGAAATTCGTCCATATCTCCGCCCACAACGCCGTCAGACCCACAGACGACCCCGAGTACACCGCCGAAGCCCAAGCCCAGGCAGACAAGCTCGAAGCCGCTTACCAGAAAGCGTGCGAAAGAGCCAAGAAGAAGGGTACGAAAGCCCCAAGTCGGGACGACTACTACTGGTCGACGGCATATGGTAAGCCATCGTCTGAATGATGTACTTCCTCAAAGTAGTCTCTTACAGTTCACTGACTCTCTTCCCAAAACAGGTTACCCCGTCTTCATCCCAGCTTACTCGCCATTCTTCTACATGCCCTACCAGCCCACATACTACGCCACAACACCCGGCTGCATGGCTTTCTCGCACGGCGCAGGCGGCACTTGCGCGGCGGGGACTTGCTCTGGAGCCGTTTCGGCCGGGAGCTGCGGAGCTGGGAGTTGTGGTGGAGGCATTACCGGAGGTGAGTCTGGGTTTGAACTTCCCATGAACTAGAAGAGTGGTTGGCTAACACTTCATCACAGGTTGTGGCGGCGGACAGACACTCGGTACCTGCGGCGGGGGTGGCTGCGGCGGTGGTGGTGGAGGGGGCTGTGGTGGTGGAGGCGGAGGCAGCTAGTATGGTTTTCTGGAAGCTCATGTCTGGTGATGAGGGCTCGGTGGTTGGGAGCGCGGTGATGGGAGATGAGTTTATGATACCAGTGGTGGGCGAATGAATTAAGTATGACCTTTGGGTATGGTCGGATCTCTTTCAAGCTCGCAAGTTAAATACCAATAGGACAGCATCATTCGCAGCCTAGCCAGAAGTATCTCGCGGGCAAGTAGGGTTGCATCAAGACGCATGCCGGAGCAATTGGTAGACTAAGTCCCAAGGCTGCAGTCGATTGGCGAGGTAGTACGATTCTTTCAACAAGTTGATATACATATTCCAATCATCCATCTACAGAACACCATCCAATGCTCTACATTAAGCCAATGTCAGCAGACGCTTTCGTACATGTCCAAGTCCCATTTCCAATTATCCATCTCTCAAAAATGAACTGCACGACACCGCGCGCGCTCTACGCAATAATCTAGAGATACTTCTTAGGCGCGCTCGCGCGACGCTTCTTGTAGACGATGTAAGCGCCAGCGAGCATGATCTGCACAGCGACAACGACCGCGATGTACTTGCCCATCTTAGGAGCGGACGAAGTGACAACTAGATCAGGAGTTAGCTTACGATTCGTTTTGTCGTAGAAGAGATTGGATGAGACTCACTTTGACCAAGCGTAGCTGGCAGATGGTCGGTGAGACCACCCTTGACGCTATCGATGGTCGATTGCAGCTCGGTCAGATGCACGCGGTAGTCCTTGCTCTCCACATCCTTCAACACCCGGTCCACATTACGCTCGATGTTCTCAATGCGGCGATCGAGACGGTCCAGAACATCGCGCGACACGCTGTGCTGAACGACCGAGGCCGCGATCTCTTGGTGGCGCTCGTCGATTTTCTTGCCGATGATATCGAAGAGGGCGTACATATCGGCGACCTGATGGGTAAGACCTTGCAAGCGGTTGTGCAAATCGGTGAATTGCTCGTTCTGGGACTTGAGTGACTCGGCATCGCTATCAGGCAGTACCTCAGGTGATCCGGGAAGAATGTTGAGCTTTTCAGAATCGGGGCGGTGTTGACGAACTGGCGGGCCTGATTGGTATTCGCCACCACGGTTAGAGGCGGCGGAAGCAATGAACTTGTAAATCTCAAACGAGTCAGGAGACTCAGAAGTTGCTGCTGTGATACCGAAGAAGTAGTTTGACGGCAGGTCGATCCGGTTTGTGCTGAAACAAACGCGGTCGTCGATCGAGACAGTGAGGCCGTTCTGCGAGCTCACACGCAGCTTCGACGTTCGGCCAAGGTTGCGGTAGCTGTAGTCGCAGTGTCCGAAAGCAAGTGCTTCGACGGAAGCATGAGACTTGAAATTCTGGTTGCCGTCATTGAGGAAACCACGAATACTGCCGCCACGGCCGCCATACTGATCGATGACAATTGCTAGTCCGTCGAACTTCTCAACTGTGTAAATGCTGTTTGTCTCGACCTGCTTCTTCTCCTTCGTAAGCCATAGTTGAAGGTTTCCAGAACCCTGGTCTTGGCCATTGGCGCGGAACTCGAAGTCAACGGTCCAGTCGCGAGCTGTAACGGCGTTGTCTGCCCACAGAGCTCCACGAGTGCCTGCAGGAACTGGGGGTGTCAAGATGATGCTACAAAATTTCGGTTAGATACATTGCACGATCAGTAGGGCGTGGTAGGAACGGGAGTTTATGTCTTAGCAGCCGCAAGACTTGTGAAGGGATTAAAGCCCTGCTGGGGAGAAATCCAGACGGAGGGTAGGGTGAAACATACTGCAAACAATGTTAGTCTACTGACAGTAATGGAAGGGTATCTTCCCTAGATTTCGTACCCGGTCGCTCAGAAGTTGTGGTTGGTGGTTCTCGGACAAGACGCTCCACCCAGGCAAGCCTCTACCGTTCGGCGATATACGTTCATTCTGACCAAAAGATATGTTGTCGATGATCTGAGCTAAGGCAGACGAGGCGACAAGCAGCGAAAGCAAGGACTGGCTAAGCATGGACCGCATGGTCGCGGTTGGTTTCAAGGTGTTGGAATGTTTGGTTCAATGGATGCTGAATAGGCAGTATACATTAGATATCTGGTCATGTGATGCAGTATCGAGGCTCTCCCCGAAGCTCTTGCTTGCTTGCACGTACAATGTCCTAACCAGCTCAATATCCTCCTATTCCCTCCTAGTTCCAAAGTTCCCGATCAATCCCCTTGCGATGGTCACTGTGATCCAGCCAGCGACGACGATGGTAACGATAAGCCGGGCCTCACGGGCGATGTCGACGGCGGAAGAAGAGAAGTTGACGGTGTGGACGTGGGAGAGCGAGCCAGAGTGAGCGACCGCAAACGATTCCATCTTGCACTCTCACTGGCAACGGCGTGCTCCCACCTCACACTCTTGTGAAAGCTGGCCTGGCCTCCCGTTTGGGAAAGCTCCGCACGCCTTCCGCGCTCCGGGGAAGGCGCTACCCGAGTCGCAGCTTGCACCAGCGAGAGAGAGCATCATCCAACCACAGCGACATCTGAGCTTCCGCCATCGCCATCCGCCACTACACACAACACCCTCCATACCCCTCCGACCGACCAACAGCATCCAAAATGGGCGACCCGAGACAGATGTGGGAGAACATGCAGAAGACCCTCCAGAGGGCGCAGAAGCAGGGACCGAAGTACGCATACACTCGAGGCAAACACATACGATCAGATGGAGCTGCATACTGACGCAGTGGGATAGGTTCGGCGGCGCTGGAGGACCTGGAGGCAACCCCAAGGCCGCGCTCGGTGGCGTGGGTCTGCTCATTGCCGGTACTGGTGCGCTCTGGTTGTTCAACAACGCCCTATTCAACGGTACGAGAAACACGCTTGCGCCATATGAGATGGAATGAGGCTAAGAATCATTGCAGTTGACGGTGGTCACCGTGCGATCAAGTACACTCGTATCGGAGGTGTTGGCAAGGAGATCTACGCCGAAGGCACGCACATCAACATTCCCTGGTTCGAGACACCCATCGACTACGATGTCCGCGCGAAACCTCGCAATGTCGCCTCTCTCACTGGTACCAAGGACTTGCAGATGGTCAACATCACTTGCCGTGTTCTGTCCAGGCCTCGCGTCGATGCGCTTCCCCAAATCTACCGCACACTTGGAACCGACTACGATGAGCGAGTGCTGCCCAGCATTGTCAACGAGGTGTTGAAGAGCGTCGTTGCACAGTTCAACGCCAGCCAGTTGATCACACAGAGAGAGAACGTGTCAAGGCTTGTGAGAGACAACCTGGTGCGGAGAGCGGCGCGTTTCAACATCCTTCTTGATGACGTTTCATTAACGGTATGCATGCACGTACTTATTTACAAACGACGTTTCGCTAACGAGATGATCCAGCACCTCGCCTTCTCCCCCGAGTTCACTGCTGCTGTCGAAGCTAAGCAGGTTGCTCAGCAAGATGCCCAGCGTGCCGCCTTCGTCGTCGACAAGGCCAGGCAAGAAAAGCAAGCCATGGTTGTCAGAGCCCAGGGTGAGGCCCGTTCTGCCGAGCTGATCGGTGACGCCGTCAAGAAGAGCAGGTCTTACATCGACCTTCGTGAGTTCGACAACGCCAAGTCCATTGCCCAGATTCTCGAGAAGGGTAACAACAAGGTCTACCTCGACACTGAGGGTCTCGGTCTCAACATCAGCCACAACGTTCAGAAGAACAACAGGAACGAAAAGTAAATGTGACCGACCTTGGTTATGGGCTTCGATGTGTAGGATGGTAGAGGGGCTTTCAGAGCAAGGCGTGAGCGGGCGCAAAAAAGGTTCTGTCTTTGTATGTATAATTCCTCCGTCGGAGGGTATGGGAACGCTACTCCGGAGCATATTTCGAAAGGGACGAAGTCTCTTATGTGAACATTATTAATTTTCCAACACCATTTCACTTTGTTTCTGTATTGCCTCGTTGTAGTAAGGCTGCGTTGGTGGTCAGATTGCGATGATCAAAGGCTAGCGAAGGGAACAGCGCATTCGACACGAGAGCTTGCGAGCAAGGGTATGAATTAAATTCACATACATGTACACATACGCATGCATACATGTACATGTAAGTGCATCACGTTTTCTCGAAGCTCGAAAATGCTACGAGCTTGCGTGCTTCGATATGTATAGTACCTCCTATTATCGTCCATATGCTTATTGCGGTCAAGCGCGCAATCTTCTATGCTTGGTCCGCGGCCATCTGCGTAGCAACAACGCAGATACCATCAAATCAAGAATTGCTGCACTCCTGAAAAGTACTTGTTCGTGGCACCGAAACAACAGCGGACATTTCTCAGCATGGCGGTAACTGAGAAGAAACACAATAAAATGTTTGACGTCTTCTGTCACACGTGATACTTCAGCTTCAGATTGAGGTAGGTGCCCGAGTGTTTGTGCGCTTGGACTAAATCGGCGCCTCAATCGTCATTATGACTTCTTAGTGTGAACGCAACGTTGGGTGGCCGTTTCAACAATCTCGGTGGAAGTGTTCGAGAACGCGTGTCTCGCAGAAGTGAAAAGTAGTACTCATGATAAGGGATACAAGAAGAGTGCTTTGAGACACAGCAAAAGATAAAAGGCAACGCGCTTCAAGGCAGTCGCGATTAGAGCCCAAAGGGTGCCGCCGAGCGAGACCAAGGGACCACCGGTACGAACTAGGATCTGCAAGATTACGTCTGGCCGCCCGGTTGACGTGTGGGGTGGTTCGTTCGCGAAGACTAGATGCTTTCGGCATCCTTACGAATCACCGAGCACCAGATCAATCATCAACAACACTCCCGAGCTCCTATCTCACCTGCATCGCCTTCCTGGACTCGCCGAACGCCTCCCATCCGCAATCGCCACTGACCACCGAAATAAATACCTCTGCTACTCTGCAACCCGGGCATACCCACAGAACCTCTGCGCCAGACCCACGCCGACTATCCATCCTGGAGATTATGCTGTTTGCGCGTTGCTTGGAATGATCGGCGCAAGGTGCAGCCCTACTGAGATACGTGGTGTATCAGCATTTTGAGTCGCGGGACAAGATGGAGACAATACGTGAGAACCATGGGAAGGGCGGGACGAGGTCAGAATCGATATGTAGCCTCGCCTCTTCGACGCGCGCAGGCACAGCGGTGAGCCCCGGCGAGGAGGATCTTGAAGTGGGAAGCTCTCTGGATCGGGTCACATCTTTCGACCAACGCACAACACGAGGAAGCAAACATTCGTCAGGCGATGGAATGAACAGCCTTGTCGGCAAGTTTAGGGTTAAACACGGGCACACCGAGCTGATCTCGATATCTGGAGCGGCCGGCTGCGGAAAGAGCTCTTTGGTACAGAATGTCGCCAGTGTAGCGCGTACACACGGCTATTTCACCAGTGCGAAATTTGACCAAGTCAAGAAGACGCCCTTCGAGCCGTTGATGAGAGTGCTCTCTTCTCTCTTCCGACAGATCTTCAGCGAGGAGGATGTCGGCACACCTTTCCACAACAACGTTAGGCATCTGGTTAAGCCTTTTTGGCCAGTCTTGCACACATATATGGACCTCCCCGAGTGGCTGCTTGTACGGGATCTCAATGGACAAACGGGGACAATTCACTCGAACCACGCAAAGCCGCAAGGGCCTGGATACTCTGGCAAAAACACATGTAACGCTGCATCAACGCACGAGTGGTTGCGCGCGGGCGGGAACAACAAGTCATCGCGCTTCGTGGCTATATTTCTAGATGTTCTTCGACTACTTTCACTGCAGAAATTCATCTGCTTCTGTCTGGACGATCTGCAGTTCGCAGACAGCGAGAGTCTCGAGCTTGTTCAGCATATCGTCGCAGCTCGCATACCCATAGTGCTCATTGTCACACACAGAGGCGAGGAGTCTCTTCCGGCGAAGACGCGACAGCTGCTCCAGAAAGCAACAAAGGTCGAAGTCGGCAACTTTCAGGACGAAGAAACCGCACAGTATGTCTCGGACACTTTGATGAGGACCAAGGATTACTGTATGCCTCTGGCCGCTGTCATTCAGGAGAAAACGAACGGTTCGCCATTCTTTGTAAAGGAGATGCTCGATTCATGCTATCGGAAGAAGTGTGTCTATTACTGTTGGAGGTGTACAAAATGGGAATTCGACTTGAATAAAGTCTTCGACGAGTTTTCAAGCCCTGACGAGGCGAAGTTTTCTTCGAATGATTTCATTGCGCGACGCTTGCAGGAACTACCAACAGAGGCGCGTACATTCTTAGCGTGGGCCGCGACTATCGGACACCACTTCAGGTTCAGCCTCATGAAATACGTAATGAGCTGCGAATGCTCCAGAGCTTCTCCCGCAGAGCTTCTGCCGCCTAAATCGCAAGATCCTGTGAATGGACTGCAAGTGGCCTTGAGAAGCTTCTTGATCATGGCGACTGAGGATGACGATATTTTCAAGTTTGCGCATGACAGATACCTTTCCGCCGCGCTCTCGTTGACTGACGACTACGACCGGGAGGAGATGCACTATGTGCTGGCAGTCGCCCAGCTGAAACACGAGCCTTACGATTTCAGCACACAACCAAACGTGGTGCTGTACGACCAGGCTAGGCACGTCATGCAAAGTCTCGAGGTAATTAGGCGTCGCCAGAAAGTTCGATACGCTTTCCGTGATCTGTTATACCAGGCGGCAGAGGCGGCACGCGAAGCCGGTGCACGACGCATGTGTCTAAATTACTACCAAAGTTGCGTTTCACTCCTGCAAAGCGATGCGTGGGATGAGAGCGCTGAGGACGTAAGCTATGGCGAAACTTTATCTCTACACACCAAGATCGCCGAGGCGTACTGGTACATGAGTGACTTCGCCAATTCCCGCAGAGTGCTCGAGATCATCTTTGCCAAAGCCAAGAGCCCAGCTGATAAGGCTCCCGCGTCAATCATTCACAGCCGCATGTGCTCTACGCGAGGAGATAGCAAAGCTGCATTGGTTGCGCTCAAAGACTCACTAACGCAGCTTGGCTTGGAGATGCCGGACACCACGTGGGAAGAATGTGATGAGAAATTCCATGAACAACTACCGTTGTTGCAAATGAGCACGTTCGATATCGACGCCATTGCGAATGAACCTGCGAACACAGACTTGACTATCCTTGGAGCAGTTCTCATGGAGACGATTTCTGCATGCTACTGGACGGATGCCTTGCTGTTCTACCAGTCGACTTTACTGCTGATGGACGTCTATCTGAAACGCGGCACACTTCCACAGATCGGACTCGGATTCGTGCATTTCGCAACGATCTGCATACATAGGTTTTCCCTGATCAAGACTGGTAGTGATTTCGGCAAAGTTGCGCATAGCTTGCTTGCGGCGTATACCCAGGAATCTTACACTGCTGGCAGGGGCTTCACTTTGCACCCCATGTTCATCGGTCACATGGAGACTGATCTCAAAACTCAACTCGAGGTGCTGAACCGAGGTCTCGAAGCGTCAAATGCTGGTGGCGACAGGATTCTGCATCTCCTAAACCTTGGAATCGGTGCAGCGTTCCGTATCTGGGCATCAGAAGACCTTCAAGAAATCGAAAGTTTCATTGCGTCGGTATCAGACGAAGCTCCTGATTGGCAAGACAGCATCCGAGGTGGTGGATTCCTGATGTCTGCACGGCAATATACGCGCGCCCTACAAGGCAAGACCTCCACCAAAGTACCATCAATGGTGATGTCCGACGAAGAACACTCTACCGATGCATATTGCAAGTGGGTGTCGACCAGGGCGTCTAATCCAATAATCACGCTGTCAGTCTACAAGAGCTACAAGTTGGACTGCCTCTATCGATTTGGACACTTCCGTGAAGCGCTGGCCTTGGCCGAAGAGATAGTGGAGAACGGCGACCATATGTGGAGCGTGCGCTTCAACTACACCAACATGTTCTTCATCTCACTCTCACTAATAGCAGCCATTCGTGAAGATCCAACCTCTGCCAAACGCGACGAATACCTGAAGAGGATTGCTGGCTATCGAACCCGCATCGAGCTTATTTCAAGCTTGAATCCTGTCAACTACTACACTTGGCTACAGCTTATCGATGCAGAAGTGGCAGACGTGACTCAACAGTACGACAAGAGCTTGCCAAGCTACGAGGATGCGATCGATCACGCTGTCTTGCACGGTTTCACGCTCGACGAGGCGCTGAGTATGGAGCTGTATGCTGACTTCCTCATCCGGAATGGCGCCAAGAGGCCTGCGCGGGGAGTCGTTCTCGAGTGTCTTTCAGCCTACCGCCGTATCTCTGCCTTTGGCTTGGTTGATCATGTGGCTGAGAAATACCAATTCTTGTTATTCGGTACACGAACCGGCGCCACCAAAGACATGGGTGTCCAGACAGACTTCAACGACGAGACCACTATTCAATACCGCCCAGTAGACGCTACCACACAACACCGTCAACAGACTTCGGCGGAGAGGACCAGCGACTGGGTCGATCCTGGCGCCGCACAGCAGAAAGAGATCAACAACAAACTCTCGGGCGCGATGGTGTCCCCTGGTGGTTACTCGGCAGTCGGGTTGGACATGCTTGATCTCGCCAGTATCCTAGAGTCCTCGCAGCTACTGTCATCTGAGCTTGACATTGACCGTCTTCTCAATAAACTCACCGAAATCATTGTCGACTCCACCGGCGCTACGAAGGTCGGGCTATGCGTTGAGCAAGAAGGCGGCGGCTGGTTTGTCGCAGCAACTGGAGCTCCTGAAGGTATCGAACATCCTGCCGCTGGCATTTCGCTGGAGGAAGTCGATGATCCGGTTGCGAAGCAGGTGACAATGTACTGTCTCCGCTTCCAAGACTCACTGTTCCTGCGCAATGTTCTTGACGACGAGCGTTTCGCAAATGTACCTGCATCGTGGTTGAAAGCAAACCCTGATGGAGTTTCGACGATCACTATGCCAATTCTGCACGGTGACAATGTCCTCCTTGGAAGCGTCCATTGTCAAGCTCCACCCAACTCGTTCACTGAGCGGACTGTCACCCTTCTCCGCCTGCTTGTGAACCAGATCGCCATCTCAATTGCCAACGCCTTGCTTTTCAAGCGTGTTGAAAAGGTGTCAGCGAGCAACTCCGCTATGCTCGACGTACAAAAGCAAGCTCTTGCCCAAGCACGCGATGCAGAAAAGAAAGCCAAAGCTGCAGAAGCCAAAGCCATGGACATGGTCCGACTCAAAGAGGAGGCTGCCAAGGCAAAGTCCATGTTCCTGGCAAACGTCTCACACGAGTTGCGCACGCCACTGAACGGTGTCATCGGCATGTCAGAGATGCTCAAAGCTACAAATTTGAGCAAAGAACAAGAGGAGCACGCCGATTCCATTCGAGTGTGCGCTGACACGCTTCTTAGCGTGATCAATGACATCCTCGACTTCTCCAAGTTGGAGGCGGGCAAGATGAACGTGTTCTCTGTGCCGTTGTCGCTCACCGAGACGATATCAGAGGTAGTTCGAGCCCTTTCATACACCAACATTGAGAAGGGTCTCAAGACGATCGAGGAACTCAATCTTGACAGTGATCTGATTGTCATGGGTGATCCGGTTCGCCTTCATCAGATTCTGTTCAACCTCATGAGCAATTCGTTCAAGTTCACGAGCCAGGGCAGTGTCACTGTACGTGCTGTCATCGAAAGTGAAGACGCAGAGAGCATTCACGCGATCATCTCGGTCGCAGACACTGGCATTGGCATTTCGGAAGAACAACAGAAGAACCTCTTCTTGCCGTTTTCGCAGGCTGACTCAAGCACGGCACGTTCTTACGGCGGAACTGGTCTTGGTCTCTCAATCTGCAAAGCGATCATCGAGAATGTCATGCATGGTCGTATCTGGCTGGACAGTAAGCCTGGAGTTGGCACAACTGTGTCATTCTCACTTCCTTTCAAGAAAGTCCAACCAAGCGTCAACGGCGAAAAGCCTGAAACTCGAAACTCAAACACCCAAGCTGATCCAATGGCAATATTCACGCCTCCCGCTGTGCAGGAAGGTCCTGGATCAAGGGCTCTGATATCTTTGGCTGGTATCCCAAGAGACCAACTTAGGGTCTGCATTGCAGAAGACAATCCTATCAACCAGAAGATTGCCATCAGCTTCGTGAAGAAGCTTGGCTTCCACTGCCAGGCCTACGGTGATGGCCAGCAGGCAGTAGACGCCTTGGGCAAAGCCAGTAAAGAAGGCAACCCCTTCCACCTGGTCCTGATGGACGTCCAAATGCCGGTTTTGGACGGCTACAACGCCACGAGAGCGATCCGCAAACACCCAGACCCCAAAGTGAGCGACATCCTCGTCATCGCCATGACCGCCAGCGCAATCCGCGGCGACCGCGAAAAGTGCCTGGAAGCAGGCATGAATAACTATCTCGCCAAACCCGTGCGCGCAGACACCCTCAAGCAAATGCTCGAAAGCTACCTCAACCAAGAAACAATCCCCATCCCCAACTTGCAAGAAGAAGCAAACAACCTCGTCAAAACCGTCATCAAACAACCTCCCGAGGAGAGCAGCAACAACACCAGCAGCACCAGCGCTTCCACCAGCGAGGGAGAGAACGCAGCACCCGCGCCGTCGTCGCGTTCGGCCGCAAGACCGAAAAACCCTCGCCACTATGAAACCGAAATCCACCTCAGTCCCGAGGAAATGGCGAAGCTGCCACCGAAGATGGACGCCAAAGTCCAGGTCGCCATGACCAACATGCGCCGACAGCTGCCTGACCAACCAAAAGCGTTTGACAAATCGACTCGTTGAACGGGGCGTTCCCGGGTAGGCAAACCGCTTTTTTGGTATTATTTTTGATTAGCGTTGGCGTTCTGTTTTTATTGTTTTTGCGATGTATGATTGATTCTTCGAGCGGACTTGGCCTTTCCCGTCGCACGCGCGGGATCTGGCAGGCGATGGGCATGGCTTCCTCTCTGGGCTTGTATTTGCTTGCTGGAAAGGATTCGAGCACAGTGGGCCGGGCGTTTGCTCATACTACTATAGATACCTATCCTTTTGTTCTCACCTCGGGGCTTTTTGGCATGATCGCGCAGGAAGAAAGGAACGAGTGGTTGGCTGCATTGGGGCGTTTGTTGTGTAGATATTTTCTAGGGACTGTTCTGCCAAAATTCTAAATTTACCCTCAATGTATGATTGTATTGATTTTGATTCCACAGTCTGTTCGGTGGCGGTGGTTTGAGTTGGTCAGATCACATATTGACTGTGCTGTGGGTACAAAGTCTCTTCGTCAAATTTGTGCAGCAACGAATTGAGGTATTGGATACAACTGGAGGAATCACGAAGGGCATGTTTAGGATTCGAAATTAGAACCGTTCACGTACATCTATCAGTGTCTCGTTCGTCGTTTTCATTTCCTCGTGTCTAGCTCCATTTCATGCTTTTCGTAGGTACTCTCATGCTTCCCACCAGCCTCATGCACCTTTTCCCAAACCTCGCTCGCTCTACGCTTCAACACATCCACACTCCGTCCAAAACGCCACCTCGCGCATGCATCCCCTCGACGTTCACATTCAAGCACCCTCGCGCCTGAAGAAGTACACGTACGCAAACTTCTTCATCTCCTCGACGTCGCCGCCCAGGGCGACTTTCTCGTCGTTGAACAGCGTCCAGCCCTTGCCTTTGCCTTCGGGCAAGTCCTTCTTGACAAAAGCAACGTAGTGACCCGCGTGGATGGAGGTACCCTTGTGGCAGACGATACTGCTGAGGCTGAAGTGTGCGGGCTTGGTATCTTCGACTTCGGGGGCTTCGTTGGCTTGCGCGTCTGCGGCAGGAGCGCTGGCCTCGTCGTCGCCGAAATCGCCGGTGGCTTCGGGGTGGTTGAAGAGCCAGTCGACGGCGCGCTCGATGTCACCACCAGTTTCCTTGAGGGCTTGGCGTGCTAATGGGGCTGAGAATCCCATGCCGCCGATCATTTCGATCTTCTCTGGGTCTGCGGTGTTGCTTGCGCCGCCAGCTGCGCCGCTTCCGCCATCAGATTCAACAGGCGTGTCGATGTCGGCGTCTTCCATGTGCTCAAAGTACCATGCGGTAGCGGCCTCGGGGTCTTGGTTTCCTGTGGCGTGCAGGGCCTTTTCGCCACGGTTCTTGGGGATGCCCATGCTCATGAGCATCTCCAGCGCCACTTCGTTGGCAACGAACTTGTTTGAGCCTGCCGCGCCTGCATCTTGGTCTTCTGGGAGCTCCTCTTCATCTGCTTGTTTGCCTTTGCTGCGGTACTTTTCAAAGTCGATGACAGTATCCTCGACAATAACGGGGACGTCCTGCTTCGTGGGTACCCAGTTGACGATTTCGAAGCGACGGGCGTTGACTGCGAGGACTGTGGGGAATGTCTTGAAGAGAGACTGCTTGGTGAAGCCCTTCCCATTGCAAGAAGAGCAGGTCAGCTCGACACTCTCTGCGACCGTAAAATCGTCCAGACATTGCTGGAGGGTAACAGGTTCGAACTCCTCCTTGTCCTTCTTCTCGTCCGTCTCTTTGACGCCGTCGCCCATTTGAGTGTCTTTCTGGGGGATACGCTGGATGGGAACTGCCACAGAAATGTTTTCCATCTCATCCTGGCGGTAGCGCACCTTCTTGCAGCTCTGACACTGCAGTTTTTGCTCCATGACGAAACGGAAAGCATTAACAGGGTCTGAAACATCCTTGTACTGACCTCGCGCAGACTGTTGCGAGCGGCTGACAAGTTTGAGCAAGTGGAGAAGGAATTCAAAAGCGTCCTGTTGTCTCATCGTACTGAATTCCTCATGACCACGGCCAATGAGATGCTTGAGCATAGCCGGCGCCAATCCCTTCTGGTGAGGCTGCTCGCTTGTTTCTTCCGAGGCGAAGACATCTGTATCTGGGTGGCTGTAGCGGCCTGACAAGAGGCCATCGGCAACCTTCCGAAGCTGAATCTCGAGGTCCTCTGCTGGCTTGCTGGTCGCAGGAAGAGCCTCGTCCGGTCGATAGTATCTGCTCACAAACTCTGGCGTGCTGAACAAAGCTTGCACGATGGAGTTTAAGTAACAGCTGTTGCCCAAGTTCTTCAGACCAGTGAAAGCAGGGCCAAACATGGGTTTCAGGTCGTGACCGTCTGCTGTTGTCATGCTGAACTCCCAGCGCAAGTTTTGTTCGATGTTCAGTTCGGTCATGCTCTTTTCTGTCTTTTGACGTCCGGAAAGGTCGATTCCCCAGTGTGCCAGATGTGCGACGAGTTCTGGATCTATGCGCTCGTCGTCGCAAGAGTAGCAGTAGATGTCTGCGTTGCCTTCGGCTGAGATACTGCCCAGCTTCACGGCGACAGGGTGACCTGTAGCAGCGTTGTGTTCCACTTGATGGTTGTTTCCTGGCGCGCCGCCTCCGTATTGTGTTCTGCCACATCCCAGGTTGCCACAAGTCAAGCACAACCAGAGGTTTTCCTTCAGGTCGCAGCCTACGCAGTGGCCGAGTTCACCGCTGGCGATCTGCCTTGCAGCATCTTGCTCCAAACAGAGTGTGTGCTCACAAGCAGTCATCTCCTGCTCCCACGCCTTGACCTCTTCTTGCTTCGCAAATGTGTTGGCTTTCAAGACACCGTCCACCACCTCGGCGACCTTTCCCTGCTTCTCGATCCCCTCCACTCCACACTCGTAGCACTTGATCTCTGCTCTTGTCTCATAGCGATCCTCCTCGGTCTCGGCGGCAATAGCGAGCTTGGTAAGCTTCTGAGGTGGTTCGTCGCGATGCTTACGCTTGTGGGTGCGTTTGATGTTCACAGCGAGAGGGTGCTGCGACTGTTGTGCGTGCTGGCGGCCGTGGACACGCTCACCTGCGCAGCCACCGTTGAAGCAGTGCAGGCAAACATCTAGGCCGTCGGGCTGGTCGATGTTGTCGAAACAGAGGGTGCAGTCTTCGCGGTAAACAGAGTCGGAGGGTCTAGGCGGGGCGATGTTGGCGGCCTCGATGTGCGGGCAGGCAGCCATGTTGGGCGGTGGGTTGCCAGAAGGTGGCTGTCGTTTGTGTTGATGAGAACAGCTGGTGTGGCGCTGTTATGGGTGTAATGCAAGGTACGCGAGCTCGACCACGTGCAATCGGAGTGTTTGGTGTTTGCCTCTGTGCCTCTGAGACGGGATGCCCTATGACGCAAACAAGTGAGCGTTGCTGGGCGAAAGCTTCTTTCGACAGTGGAGCACCATAAGTTTATGCTCGATCTTCTCGGCCATACGGTTTTTCCGTCTATCGACATATGCCGGGAAAGATTGATTCCTTTCCAGGATTGAGCTATCTATCAAATCTATGGGGAAGATTCCCAGTATCCGACTATCGTTGACTGCCATACCGGGCTTGGTATACAAAGCAACGAATGCGTACTCGTGGCACCTGCATGTCACACACAAACTTATGTTAAGGAGCTACGGCCCTCGGCACTGTTATCAAGGCGGGGTCGAAGCATGAGAAACTGAAGATAGCGGGACGAGGATGATTTGAGTTGTTGTAAACATGCATTCTTCGTTCAAGAACAGTCAATGCTATAGACTTGCAGAAGGAGTAGCATGTCAGCAGGAGCCATCTCGCCTATGGAATCCTTGCCATGTGTGCAACAAGGGTGCCATTCCCGACACGGCGGATAATGCACGATCTTTACCCGGTATTCGATAACGACATGGATCATCGCAGCAAGCTTGTGACGACGCTTAGGTGGGGTTGATTAGGTGAGCAGTGACAGAGAAACCGATGTTAAAACACCCATGAGTCGCCGTCAGCTTCCGTAGCTATAATCTGCCGCTGTACTGTTCCATAAAAGATTCCCTTGCTTCTGTTCTTGAACATTCATACCGCAACACACTCCTCCAACCAAATCACACCTCAAACCAAACCACCATAATGGCCTCCAACCCACCCGGCAGATGCTGCACCATTGGTGTCAAGCACGAAGGCGAAGCAAAGGGCGAGCTCAAGACCATTAACGGCAGTATGTCCCTCTTCGCCCAACCCATACGCAATCTCCCAATCTAACCAACCTCCCAAGTCCCCGCCTACATCTCCCTTCCCGAGTCCAAGGACACCTCCACCGCCATCGTCATCCTTCCCGACGTGATCGGCCATGAGTTCATCAACGCCCAGCTCATCGCCGACCAGTTCGCCGCCAACGGCTACTTCGTCGTCATGCCCGATCTCTTCCAGGGCGACCCCGTCA
>Ga0265797_10002782_pt1 | contig 28892 bp, 28 predicted proteins | sample P2T30metagenome_FD_192433 | JGI IMG/M metagenome (GOLD analysis project Ga0265797, IMG submission 192433) | Plant litter microbial communities from East Loma Ridge, Irvine, California - P2 T30 | ecosystem: Environmental > Terrestrial > Plant litter > Unclassified | place: USA: California...
ACTTATTGTATCGTGAAGCAAACAACGTAGACAATTTGTGTAGGGTATTGTCACAGCAAGAGGGACACACGAAGGTCCCCATGATACTAACAAGTCGTTTCCACATTCGCGAAGTAAACAATAGATAACTTGAATACAGTATCGTCAATACCATTCACAGAAGACCGAAAGGATCACACGATCCCAACATCTTATTCCCACCCTCGCTCGCCATCTAATTCCGCACATCATACGAACTCGAATGGAAGAAAAATCGCACTGCGCCGACACATCCAGATCTGGAATCACGCCAATCTGAGTGTGATTCACATCCATGACCGCAAACTCCGGTGTTACGCTCCCGTTGGCACCAAGACATGAGTTGTAAACCGGCCAGTGCGGTTTATCGGTGATGTTGAAGTAAGTGTTGGCGTTCGGGTCCATGTCGGTGATGAAGGAGAGGAACCAGTCTTTCATGTACGCGGAGATGGTTGCGTTGTTTGCGTCTGCCGTGGTGGTTAGTACGAGCTAGTAGGAGTGAAGGAACGGCGGATGCTGCTTACTGGGTGAGTCGTTGGGCTCGAAGATGAAGACTGTGGTGGCGCCGTGGAGTTGGTCTCCAGCGTTGAAGATCATTTTGTACGTTGGGACGCCTTGATCAGCCATGGCGGCTGCCATGTAACAAGTTGGGCAGTTAACGATAAAGTCACCGAAGAGCGTTTGGCGCTGCCAGAAAGTGCTGTTGAAGGCTTCGGTTGGGTAGAGCTGATACAAGCGGTCGAAGAAATGCTGCTTAGCATTAGGGAACAGTTGTTGGAGGTCTGTTGTTGTGCCCTCGGCGGTCAGGACGCTTTGGTTGCTGAAGGCGAATCCTTCGTAGCCCTCGCGGTCGACCAGTAGCGGCACTTTGGTGAAGTGGCCTTGTTTCCATTTGTCATTGGGCAAGTCGCGAATAACATCGCCGTCTACGCTTGGGCCGTAGTGGAAATTTCCGTGGCCGTAGACTCCGAGTGGTTGCCTCCTGTATCCATCGATGTATTTTCGCTGAGTGGCTGCTCTCAGTGCTTCTTCGTCCAAACTGCGTAGGCACTGCAGGTTGCTGCAATCTGCTGCCGCGAGAAGATCACGGTACTTGCCTTCGAGGATTGTATTATTAGGGAACCTACAAATACGTAATCATATCTCCACTTGTGCATTGCATATGTGTTAACGCAAGGCTGCCACCAAGGATATTCAGAAATGGCGGCTCTAGAGGGTGGGCTTGCAACTCCTCCATACATGATCATCTGATCCATGACTACAAGACCATATTAGTGTGAGGCGATCCACCTACGTGCATAAAGTGTCTTACCAGATCCACCACCCGCACTACCTCCAAGTATCGTCACTTTCGACGGATCGCCACCAAACGAACGAATATTACGCTGAACCCACTCCAAAGCCGCCCTCTGATCCAGAAGCCCAGCATTAGCCTGTCCATTCTCGCGAACTTCCGATCCGGACAAGAACCCATACGCGCCGAGTCGGTACTGAGTCGACACAGCGATGATAGACCCCCCGGAAGCGTCGACAATCGGTCCCCAGGGATATTCATCCGCACCGCCCGTTGTGTAGCCACCACCATGGATATTGACGAGAACTGGAAGAGCCGTCGACGTAGGATTCAGAGGAACATAAACGTCCAAGAGCAGACAATCTTCGTGACCAGTCGCCCTGTCCAGGCCCGGCTCGTTCGCTGCCAATTGCCAGGCAGGCAAGCCCTGAATACAGGACGGGCCAGGTGTCTGTGCATCGATGACTTCGTTCGGGTTGTAGTCGTTATGCCCTTCGATGTGTTGCGGAGGTTGCCAGCGCAGCTGACCAACAGGAGCTTGAGCGTAACGAATGCCATAATACACATCGGTACTAAAGTTAGACCTCAGAGCCGTGCTGCCTCTATACCGAGCATATCCAAGATCGATAACTGGTCCATGGGAGGAGTTGGCTGAGCCCTGCGCAAGCACGCTCGAAGCGAACGATGCCCACGTAGCAAGCCACGAGTTCGAGCAGCCCCCCATCTTTCCGTCGTAATCCTCTTGTCGAAAGCCTGTGAGATCAGTTCTTGGCTACGGCGTGGTCGCCAGCCGGCGGGGCTCGCACTTATAGATCGTTCGTCGTTGCATGCTCGCAGTGCAAAACCAATGAATCGCGTTTTAATCAATGTACGGCATCCGCGGCGCCCGGGACATTTGGGTAGCAACCTTGTTATCTCGAGTTACGCTCTACCAAGATTTAGGTTTCGCTCACCTTGTACTGTTTCTTCGAGTCTTGTTGCTTCTTGCTCACATGCAATGGTGTTAAAGCTGCCATTCTGCAGGGTATAGCGCCGTAATGTCGTCAGTAACATCTTCCACGATGAGAGATACTGCATAACCTAGCGGCAAGGAGGCAAAGGCGTTCGAGTGGTGATCAGAAAGCAGTCATGCTCGTTCCCTCCGCCAATGGAATTGCAGGAATGCCCCGCAATCGATGGGAGGTTCAAGGTTGCCAGTACGAGGTAGTGTTTGCAGGCTGGCTGAGCACGAGATATTACGCAAGACAAGTTACGCGCTACGTTTTCCTTCTCGCGACATGTTGAACAATTGAACACGATGGTCACGGTATCCGGAACACTTGCATGATAATGTATTATAGTTTGATACCCAACTAGCTCTAACGTCTCCGAGTGATATGTAACGCGTCTCATGCACATGGAGATACTGGCTAAGTCACGCCCCATGAACAAAGCCCAACCGAGCAACGAGAGTGAAGAGATAACAAAGGATTGTTGGACACTGTGTTGAACAGTACGTCGCGCAAACCTACCACATACTGTCCCTCGAGATTTTCGCTGATCGCAGACGAAAACGACTAGGGCAGTCATCTAAGATTGTCACACTTCAGGTAGGCAATGACTGTAGGGTCAGCCATCAGTGGAAGCGTCAACGACATGTGTTATATCTGTGGTGCGCTTGCTCAACCTCAGGACAGAAGGCATGTGTCCATGCGAGGTATGAAGGATTTGTGATGTGTGCGATGAACACTCAGAACGAGACCTGCGCCAATGTTAGACAGTTCTCGAAACGGGGACAAACCTAGTCTTAGCCGGGCCTGAAGCTCGTGGCAGAAGTGGTGTAGTGATAGCCTGTTGCATTGTGATCGGACGAGTATTGTCTGTAGACTGGTCGTCGGATTCCACAAAACGTGCATCTCGATAAATACTGGGAATGGCGAATACAGGGTAGGTGAACGATAGTAGTGCTGTCAAGGTGATCGATAGTGGTGAAAGAAGCGAAGCGAAAATGCCAGTCAGCTGCCTTGGACCGAACGTCAAAGGTTGAGGTGTGGCTGAGCATGGTGAGGTAGTTGTGTGGCGCGCGATAGTTTGGAAGGAAGGGCTGAGTGATCGTTTCTACTGGAGATGCCGAAAAGCCGCAGCTGCAAAAACCGAACCGATAGTCATTCTGGGTGCCCTTCGAGTACGCCGTCTCCGTTGCAATAAAACATGATGTAGTCGCACCAGGGGGCAAGGAAGCTGTAGTATTACACTGAGGAAAATAAGTCGCTGCCGTCGTCCTGCTGCAAGAGTCGCAATCTGAAAGCGTCTGCCGTCTGGTTTCCATATGCAAGCCAAGTCACGGAACGCCTGTTTTGTTAGTAGCCGGTGGCTGCAAGACCACAATCGTTAAAGCTACGAATCCTAGTCGTAGCGGCGGCGGTCGTCGTAGTCGCGGGGAGGTGGGGGAGCGCCGCCGGAGGGCGCAGCGTCGTAGCCGCTCCTCTCAGCAGGGGGGCCGCGAGGAGCCCTGTCGTAGCCGCCGTAGCCTCCACGACGGTCACCACCGCGCTCGCCACCGTAGCGGTCGTCGCGGGAGTAGCGGTCGCCGCCACGGTCCTCGTAGCGTCTGCCACCACCGTAGCCACGGTCCTGAGAATGGTTAGTGACGTCCGCCGACTATCAGAAGTGATTTACTTACATCGTAGCGGTCGCGAGGGCCACCACGACGGTCGTCGTAGCGCCTGGGAGGTCCACGGTCCTGAAATTCGGTCAGCGCATGGTTCACAGCAAGGTGCTGCATTGTTCCTTGAACTTACGTCGTAGCGGTCTCTGTATCCACCACGTGCAGGGCGGTCCTCACGCTTGGGGGGACCGAAGTATTTGCCGGGGGTAGGGGTTCTCGGGCGGGCGCGCCTCGCCTTCTCGATGCTGAGGGTCCTGCCCTCGTAGACCTCGCCTTGAAGGGCGTCCTTCGCGGCGTCCGCATCCTCGGCAGCGACCATCTTGACGAAACCGAAGCCACGGCTCTCGCGGGTGTGTGGGTCACGCATAATGTTGCACTTCTCGACTCTGCCGTGCTTCTCGAAGAGGACGGTGATCTCTTCCTCGGTCAGGCGCGGGTGGATACCAGTGACGAAGAGGTTGGAACCCTCGTTGACATCGCCAGGCTCGCCGCCGCGGGAAGCTTGGCGCTCACCACGGTCACGCTCGCCGCCACCGTTCTGGCGCGGAGGAGGAACATCACTGCAAGGTTGTCAGTACAGAACGAGTTCACTCGGAGGTCGGGTGTACCTACCGCTCGCCGCGGCCACTGTAAGAGTCGTCGCGAATACGGGTGTCGCCATCGCGGTCAGCGCCCGGAGAGCGAGAGCGGGAGCGGTCACCACCGCGAGGGTACTCTGCTTGAATGTTAGTAGCTGTTCTCCAAGAAGGGCGGCGCATTCAGGCTGAAGCCGTAGTGAGGATTGATGTTGAATTCACCCTCACTTGCGCGGCTCCAAAGATCAGAGCTCGAATTGTTGTATTCGACGAGATCGCCGTAAGAACGGATGCGACGGCCGTTGTGAAGCGCGTAGGTGTCGGTGTAGTCCATACCGTCATAGGTGCGCGGCTCGTTGTCGTAGGTGTCCATGTCGGCCATGATGGGCGGTGGGTATTAGGTGTAGTGGAAAGGAGAGGAAAGACACACGCGCTGCCGGCGAGTGTAATGGAAGTGTAAGGAGGGATGAAGGGAGAGGCGGTGGTGGTATGTGGTGATGAGGGTGATGGAGACGAGGCTGATGAGCTTTGGTTCTCTGAAAGTTGCGGCGCGCGACCGTGCGGCGTTTGCAAGGAGGGAAGGAGCGAGGGAGCTTCCGAGACACGCGCGCCGCGTCGCAACGAACGTGCTCGCTTATTGGCTGGGATGGAATATCATGTGCATCCAGCACTGACATCTATTTGGCTTGTGAAAGTGCATGCGAGTGAATGATGGGAGTGGCTTCAGTTGCACGTAAAAGCACTCACTCAGTGAGCATCACTAAACCAAAGTTCACTGGTTGTGATTCATCTAAATAATGCACGTAGATCATACATTCTGATCAGAAGCTCATTTACCAGTAAATCATAGCGGTGAAGCAATGTGAGAGACGCCGGAACTGAAAGCCGCAGATCCATGAGTAAGGCAATACTGTGTAAAGCGCTCGTACCAAATCTCTCGGCTTCAGTACATATAATTTACAATATCGTACATATTTTGCTGTCCAAAATCAACACATATGCCCCCTCCGTCTTCTTACAGCGTACCATGCTCCGCACGGCTCTGTGATTAAGGGCGTAAAGTGAACAGAGTAATTCACACTGACCGCGACAGCGCTTCTCGGCTCCACTGATGAACAGAAGTACAAGAGATTACATCTCTGCATGGCTTCACTGATACGTGCGAGCCTTTGTCACTGACGGGCAGCACTCCTTCAGCAGCCTCTCCTTCGAGTCTCTTCTCCAGGTCTTTCCTCTGAGTCTTTTCTCCGAATTCCTCGTCGTATGCATCTTCCATAACATGTCGTCCAGCAACCGCAATGCAAGCACTGTCTTCAACATGCTGCACCTGTGCTCACATCATGAACCTTGGCCTACCACCCTTACCATCACTACCGCCTTCGCTTCTCTCCTTAGCCACCGCATCCTGTTCCGCAGCCTTCGCCGCCTCCCTCGCAGCGGCCTTAGCTTCCCTCTTCTTCTTCGCTTCCGCCAGCATGTCTGTCCTCTCAATCTCGTTCATCACATCTTCCCATTCCTTCTCCTGATCCGGGTTGCCAGTACCCAACAGCTTCTCAACATCCACATCCTCGCCATCCTTCACACGTTTGAGCACGTCGCGCAGAATAGCCAGCTTCGCTTCTGTCTTGCGGCTGAAGTTGAGCATTTCTCGCCTCAGCGCAAGGATGTTGATCGCATTTGAGCCAACCAGGATGCCAAGCACGATGAAGATTGTCGCAGGATTCCAGGCTTTAGACTTGGGCTGTGTAGGATCGGAGGCAATTTGACCGTCGCGCCGGAGAGCCTTGGGGACGAGAGAGCGCCATATTGAGGGGCTTGCGACTCGAGGCAGATGTGAAGTTCCACTTTGCTTGAAGCTAGATGTTGCAAAAGTCCTCATTGGTGCGGGTTGTTGTCGGACGCATTGTGAGCAGATGCTCAGCGATTGCCTGAATGTCCTCAGAGACGTCATGTCGTATGTGATGTATTGTCGCTGTCGCAATATTCACGAGCGGCGCGATCGAGACAAGGCTAGAGGATCGGGTGGTCGAAGCTTTTCGGCTCGGATGTCCGGGCTGCTGTTTATTTGTTGACTTTCTAGACTTCGAGATGATAGGCCCATGCCCTTGCATATTCACGACGTGTATGCGACATGCTTGCACATAGACACTTTTACTAGGCAAGGGGGATATCAGAGATGGCTACACCGCACGCGCAGTCCCAGGCTGTCAAGGCTGCCATTTTGGGTGGTAATGCGACAGCCTCCACGGTTACCACACTTCAAAGCCTGCTCAGCGCAGAGGCGAAGCCAACGACCGTTAAAGCCGCCACCAAGAAGACGACAACTGCGAAGAAAGCAACTACCACCAAGGCCGCTGGCTCCAAGGCATCACAAAATGGAGAATCAATCGGTGTTCATCAGGACAATGTTCGATCACTTGCGCCAAAAGAACGTTACACCTTGGCCACCGAAATCGTAAACATCACTCTCAAAAATCTTACAGAGAGCCTCAAGTCTCGACCAAAACAACAGAACAAGTCAGCTGCTACTGCGAACGAGCAACAACCAGTTCCAGCCACACCGCGTAAGCTGAGCCGCACATCGTCTTCAACGTCACGAGGCGCATTACAACCACGATCTGGAAACTCAACGCCTACCTCGCAGACGCCCAATGGATCAAAGACATCGTCTGGTAAACCCACCAAGGATGTTGCTACGCTGCCTCAGGGGCCCTCACCACATATTGCTGCTACTGGCGAGTGTTCTCGGCTTGCGTTCTCGTTCCTTCGCTCTGCTAATACGAAACAACTTGGCGTCAAAGAGCTTCCGGCATTCCAACTGGAGAACGGCATGTTAGCGTTGGCTGGCAAGCTGCTGGCTCATGGACTAGAGTCATCTGCAATCAAAGAGTTACGCATTGTCAAAACAAGGCTGGAAGCTGCTGGAAAGACCAAGTCGTCAGGTCCTCCAGAGAAACAGACACTGGCAGGCCTGTTGCTAGTCAAAGCTGATGTGGTCAAAAATCCTGCTACCCTGCCACTTATCATCACATATCAAAATTTGGTCTTACGAGTGATAGCCTCGTCATCAAAGTCGGCGACGATCGAAGCTTGCCTCGAGCATCTCGAATTGTCGGAACCTTTGAGCCCTGCAAACCTCATCAGACTACATGGAGATCAGTCAGGCGACAAGGAGAAAGCAGGCAGACTTCTCGAGACTCTTTCCACGACCATACTAGGATTGTGTCCAAGCCTGAGCTCAAAGGCAGACCAGATAGCGGTGGAGCGCGAACAGAGTCCCGCGCCAGAGGCCGTACTTCAATTGCAAGGTATTGCGCTTCAGATCCGCAAGCAATGGTGGGAGCTAGTTCAGCACCAACCGGATCTCGAGAAAGAACTACTGGATCCAGCATCACGATGCGTCAGTGCTTTTGTCAGACGAACGCGGAAACGACGAAGCGTGCAGCAAATCTACAGTGCGGCAAGCAGGTTTGTTCTCAGTGTTCTCTCTGGCTGCGAATCGAAAGACTCCAAGGCATTGCTTGCGATAGGTCGCACTCTTACTTCCCTGGCCGAAGAATCAGGTCAAACCGAAGAAGCCAAGAAGTGGTCAGCGGCATTGGATAAGCAAAGTCAAAGTCTAGAAGCAAATCACGCACAACGAATTTCTGCGACAACAAGGCGGATATCAACACTAGACTCAAACTCGGCTTCTGCAGCGCTTCCTGGATTGATCAATAGCCTGAAGGATACGATATCTGGAAGTCCTTCAGATTATGAGTGTCTCCTCAATGACTTATCAAGGCTGCTTGCCAAGTTACCAAATTGCTGCGGGAGTGAAGATGATCTGCAACAGCTTGGATCACTTTCTGCTGCATTTGCGCTGCGATTCGTTCGCTCATACCCTGGCAAAGGACTATCAGCGACTCAGGTTATCATCCAACAAGCACTCCGACAGACCACATCTTCTGACGCTGCGATCGCTTGGATCAGCCTTGAAGCTGTGCAAGTCCTGGTGGATAGCGGATCGTTGCAGAATTTCGCACAAGAACTCACATCAAGCCCTCCACACAGTGTCTGGTCTTCATCCGCAGCTGCCATCACACTAGGTCGGGCACTGCGCTTGCTGATAGTGCGTGCGATGAAAGCCAACTCGGCATCCAAGTCAGACCTCTTCTTTGACGACGAAAAACTTGGACGTCTCGAACGGGGCGCTCTTCTCGAGTGGCAATTGAGCGTCGCCGCCGAATATGCCACGAAATCCAGGTACCATACTGCGTCACGAATTCTTGTACCGCAACTGCTTCGAAAGCTGAACATTGTGTACTTGGATTCGGAGCATCCGCTAAGACGCGCCAATCTGGCTGTGCAAGTGCTTCGACTCCACGAAGAATTGCCAACTATCGTAACGCAACAACTTGTGGAGAGCTGGCAAGACACTCAACTCGACAAAGAATCACTGCTGCAGGATCGTGGACTCCAGGGTTATGCGAATGACATATCGCTTGCTCTAAAACTCGCCAAGCTATTCCATGCTGGCCACCCTTCAAACCAGAATCTCATTACTTTACTTTCGGCATGGCAGAAATTACTCGATGATGTGACGAGCCCATCCACACTGAGAGATCGCATCTTCGATCCTGCAGCGCTCAGGCTCTCACTGTATTCTCTGGCAACCTATTTCGGCGCATTCGGAGAAGACAAATATCGCTTGTCCACACTTGCGATGATCACCAAGCTGGACGCCGCCCAAGAAGACAACACGACAGACCTAGTCGATACTTCCGTTCAACAAGCTCGGCAATGGCTATCGGTCGGCTGCTCAGAAAAGGCAGGTGCGATATTTGCACGCACTGAGAAGCATCTATCATCCAGTGAAGTTCCTGTGCTGACCAAGATATTGTGGCACCTTGCATATACAGAGTATCTGCTGGTCATCGATAATCCGGACAAGTGCAAATGCTCGCTCGAAGCTGCACAAGAGCTTCGTCAGGAACTGTCACCCAAGGATGTCTTGAGAGACCAGCGAGCTGCTTTCGAAAGAGCGCACGGTGAGGGTTGGCTACTACAATCGAAGTACGACCTAGCAATTGGTGCACCTCATAATGCTCTTGCTGCGGCAAAGCATGCGATGAAGCTTGTTAACAGTACCTGGAGTCGACTTGAAAAGGGCGAAACAAACACGTCGGCGAAATTAGAAGAAGACGAGACAGCCGCATCGGAAGCAGCAGTCGTTGATCTTACCACTGGCGTAAGCAAACTCCAACTCCAGCCCAAGAAAAAAGACATTCAAAAGGAAGCGGCAAGTAAAGAGTTCAAGGGAGCTGCCTTCTGGCCGCTAGTGCCGCTACTCTGCAGAGTGTTGATGCATCTTTGCGATCTTTATGCTCGCCATGGGCTCTTCTCGGAGGCGAACTACTACAGTGAAAAGGCTGTCGACATAGCGGAGTCGATGGTTTCGTCTGTTCTTGCGTCTCGTGCACGATGCCACCGCGCATTGCTTTTGTCTTCCGCAGGAAAGATGGAGGATGCAGAACTCTGCTTGGTCACTACCGAAGGTGTAGATCTTTCGGGCTCACCTTTAGCTACCGTTGAGCGGTTACAAGCACAGGCTGTGCTTCGTGCCAAAGATGGAGCACTCGACGAGGCAGCTAAATTCTACGAGGAAGCTGGCCAGCTAGTGTCCGGCTTGCAGACTGAGGAATGGACGCTGAGACTGAGTCGGTTCGACGATTTCGAGAAGGACAAAGTTACAGCAGTAAAGCCTGTCAAGAAAGCTCCAGCTTCAAGTGCGAGATCTGCTCGGTCTACGTCTAGAGTACGCAAGACTTCAGAGAAGCCTGCAGTGGCTGCTGCGCCCAAAACATCTTCTCGCTCGGCTAAGGGCGCAACTGTAGATACGACATTCTACATTTTGGAAAAGCTACGTGCTCAGATATTGCTTCAGCAGGCGTTGCTGGGTGTGGACTCCAACAGCAACAAAGAAGCCGTGATGACGGCTCTTGCTCCTCTGCAGTCAACCGTCACCGGCACGCTGCAACAGCGACAAGTCCAATACCGCCAATTACTCGAAAAGGCGACGGCGATTCTGCAGTCAGACATTGCATACAACATCCTCCTCGACTCGACGCTCTCAATCCCAGCATTACTTCGACCTGCTGTTGCGGGTGGAGCCTTACGGTCGGTATCTCCAATCAAGAAGCCTTCTTCCACAAAAGCCAACTCAAGGGCGGGTCAGCGCAAGACGGCCGCTAAAGTTGATTTCAAGACCGTTCTTCAAGAAGCGCGTGGGAGTCTGTTAGCGGGTCACACTTCAGTCGCTCAGCATTGTACCTCCGCTGAGGTATATGTTGAAGGAGGCCACCTTCTCGATGCGTCCGTCTTCTGTGCATCCGTTGACGCAACAGCTGCCGGTGCAGGTCTGAACTCGGTTCAGACTGGTATGACGCTGGATTTCCCACGCATCAACGCTCTGAAGCTCGAAAAGAGCGCAGCCCTCGTGGACGCAAGTCACGAGCTCAAGACAACACCTTTCGAATGGCCATCCATGGTGGCGGAGCCCAATGATCCCCAACTCAGTGCCGCGGCATTCCAAGAGGAATATATCAACACGATCCCTAAGCCATGGACAGCCGTATCTCTGGCTTTAGACGAGTCATGCACTTCTCTGTACGTTGCGCGATACCGAGCTGACCAGGCGCCTTTCATTGTGCGCCTGCCATTCTCCCGTCATCAAGATGAAGAGCTCGGCGATGAGACTTTCGACTACGCCGCAGGAAAGGAGGAGCTGCAAGATATCATCCAGCTCTCCAACACCAGCTGCCACAACAATGGTGACTTCTCCGCGAAGGGCGCAAAGAGCAAGTGGTGGAGTGAGCGCGAAGCCCTCGACCGAAGACTCCAGGAATTGCTCATCAACATGGAAGACATGTGGTTCGGCGGCTTCAAGGGAGTGTTCTCGCCTCGTGCCAGACAGCTTGAGCTGTTGGCTCGCTTCCGCGCCTCGTTTGAGGCATCTCTGGACCGACACCTACCCTCTCGTCAGGTAATGAAAGGACGCGGCGAGAAGCTGGCTCTGGATCACAATGTGCTTGAGCTCTTCGTCAACTTGGGCAGCGACAACGGAGGCACAGTCGACTTGGACGAATCGATTTCGGATCTCCTCTATTTCGTGGTGGACATGCTACAGTTCAACGGCGAACGCAACGCTTACGATGAAATCGACTTCGACGAAATGACGGTTGAGGTGCTTGATGCATTGAGATCATACCACGAAGCTACTGAGGCTGACCGGAATGATGGGCAACACGTTGTTCTCGTACTAGACAAGCGCTTGCAAGCGTTCCCCTGGGAGAACCTGCCATGTCTTGAACAGATCAGCGTGAGCAGAGTCGGTAGCATGCTATCCTTGCGTGACTGCATATCTGCCATGCACACCCAACGCGACACAGACGGCCGCCACATGGTGTCACGCAGATCCGGCGCCTTCATCTTGAACCCATCCTCAGACCTTACTAGCACGCAGATCACTTTGGAACCCGCTCTATCGAAAGCTGCAGCTCTGGATGGTGCCGAATGGTCATCTATTGTAAACCGCGCGCCCTCCGAGGAAGACTTCAAGTCTACTCTTGAAAGCTCGGCATTGACGTTGTACTTTGGACATGGTGCTGGCTCGCAATACATCCGCCCTAGAACTATCAAGAAGCTCGAAAGGTGCAGCGAGGTCGTTTGGCTGATGGGCTGTTCATCAGGCGCTGTCACTGAGTACGGCGAGCTCGAACCACAGGCAGTGCCTCTGGCGTACCTGAACGCAGGCATGAAGAAAACGCATTCTTCGTCAACAGGAGATGAGCCATCGCAAAGCAGAAAATGCCTGTCTATTATCGCAACCCTTTGGGATGTCACCGACAAAGACATTGACCGCTTCTCGCTCACGATCGGCGAGGAATGGGGCTTGTGGCCATCAGCAGCGGAGCCAGCCAAAGTTCAGTCAAAGACACCGAAAAAGCGCGAGAGGCTTGTCGCACCGTCCACACCACCGAGGGCTCCCAAAACTCCTAAGACCCCAAGAGTTGTCAAAACGCCAGCTGCTGCGAAGACTCCAGCAAGAAGTAGCGGCCGATCCACGGCAGGAGGTCCGCAAGTACCGACTAGCTTGGCTGGTGCGGTAGCGAAGAGCAGAGACGCCTGCTATCTGCGGTATCTGAACGGTGCAGCGCCAGTAGTGTACGGCGTGCCCGTGTATCTAGGCGACTGAAGAGGATAGCCATTGTTTTCGTTTGTAGCGTTCCAGCGTAGCCTCCACGGTATTTCATGACATCCAACGTATCCTCCAGTTTTTAAGTCTCCCTCTCGCATCACTCAAGTCGCAACAATTCATCCCTCAACCTCGATCTTCGTAATGTATTTGCCCGGCACAACCACCAAACCCACGAACCGCTTCTTCATGTCGACTTTCACGTTCCCGCTCTTGCCAGCTTTTTCGTGTCTCTCGGCCGCGAGCTTGATGTCTGCAGCAGAGGGCTGGCGGTACTCGTGCGTCATGGAGAGGATGATGTTGCGCTCTGGATCGGTGCATTTCATCTGCCCCGCGAACATGCGGCCGTCGGTGGTGTGCAGGTGGAGTGTACGGTTGAGGAAGGTTGACAGATAGGAAGATGCGGTCGCAGAGGCGCTTGAGGTGGTTGTATTAGGTGGATCCATGGTTGTGTGTCCGGCGGGTGTTGGGTCGCCTGTAGTCGTTCACGTTGTCAAATATTGATATCGAGGTTGAAGGTGGGAGCTTCAACGACGCTGAGGTGCGGTGCGGGGACTTTTGGTGCTCGGGATCACATTCAACCGCAACCCTTCACAAACATTTGCACGGTACAGTTCTGGTCTTCCCACACCTTTCAAAGTCGTTCTACCGATTCACTCAGCATCGTACAGTGAAACTTGTTAGAATACCGACGAGATCGTAACATAAATACCTGAGTGTTGGAGTAGCAAAAGAGCTGCTACCATCTAGTATCGTCACAAAAAGACCATTGTTTCCTATGAGACACTGTGTATTGACTTTTACCAGATTGATGTACATACAATTGGATCAACATATTAAAACCCATAGACACTGCAGCCGTTCGTCCACGCAATCTTCGAAGCCCAGTGCAGCGAGATCAACCGCGCAGATTAGCGGCCCAATGCAACGCTTTATCTTCTATATTTTCGTTTGTCCTTGCGAATCGGGTCTACCGTTCTTGGTCATGGAATTTAAGTGCAGATAATTTCGGAATGTAAGCAACTATATGTTAATGAAACAAAAAGTGAACTGACAAGTATATAAAAATAAATTTAAAAGAATGGTACTTCGTTACTTGGAAAAGCCTTCTGGAGGATAATCGCTGCGAGAAATGCTGTATGTTCGTGTCATTATGCACATCTATGGTACGTTGGCAACGGGATGCCAGTTTTTTGTCGTCTCAGCGGGGGTTGTGGTTGGGTAGTTCATCTGCCGGCGTGCTGAAGACCTTCAGTGGCCTTGAGATGCCAACAGCAAGCGCTTGGGTGTGCGGCCGTCCGTAAACGCCGTCAAGTATTGCGATTTAGCAATGCTGAAAAGCTGGCGTACGCTGTATATCGGTGCGCTCGTCGTCGGCGAATTGGTCGAGCTCGGTTTATACCACGTTGACCGTGATTGAAACGAGGTACCATCGAGATAGGGACGCTTCAAGAACCAGGGCTGCACTCAGAAGAAGAAAGAGTGCAAGCTGCAGTCGTTCACAGTGGATCATCCTGAGTCACTGCGCTGCATCCTTTGCCTCCAATGTAGTCAAGGGCCCCACTTTCATCGGCGAAGACATAGGGGTATTTCGGGTTGGTAGTCAGATCCCATTCCAGTACTTTGCCCGGATCTATGACCACCACTGTCCTACCCTCTGCTAGCAGTCGATTTACGTCTTCGTGGACGATTCGTCGAGCGATGGAGCTCAATGAGTAGGCGTCCCGGAAAGAGAAGACGACGGCACATGCATCCATATGTTGGCCAGATCCAGGATCGTTTGCATCGGGTTCACCCAGCTCACGCGCGATAGCTCTTGTGAGGCGCTCTGATCCTGCGAAACGTACTGCACCACGTAGCTTGAACACAACTACGTCTTTCTGACAGTGCTGGTGGTGGGGCTCGTGTTCGCCTGCAACGATACGGGCAACAGACGTCTGGACTGTGGCCCGAGCGATTTGGCTTATGTCCATCATATGAAGACCCATGTCGCGTGAAAGCTTCTCACAGATTACGACTCCACGAACACTGTTACCGCGCTCATCTAGCTTGGGAGAGAATGCGGCGATTCCAACTTGACCGGGCATGGCCCCCATGATACCACCAGCAACTCCGCTCTTAGCAGGGAAGCCGACAGTCGTCACCCAATCACCAGCTGCATCGTACATGCCGCAAGTCGTCATGACGGAAAGCACCTGACGAACGCTCAACTGGGGAATGATCTCCTCGCCAGAGATTGGGTGAACGCCAGCATTGCAGAGTGTAGCTGCCATTATTGCAAGGTCCTTTACGTTGACGTTGATGGCACACTGGCGGATGTAGCCTTTGACAATCTCTTGTGGATCATCGTGAATCATGCCAGCAGCTTTGAGCATATAGCCAATGGCCATGTTGCGGTCAGCGTCCCTAAGCTCGGACTCGTACACCTCTTCATCCACGTGCAATTGTCGTCCCGCTAGCTTCGACAAAGATTGCAAGATGCGGTCAGTTCTCTCCTGGACAGTAGCACCGGGGCGGCCAACGAGAGAGTGGGCTGTGATTGCGCCAGCGTTGATCATAGGGTTCATAGGTCGATTGGTCTTCTTATCGAGTGAGAGTTGGTTGAATCTATCACCCGAAGGTTCTACACCAATCTTCTCCAGCACCTTTGGGAGACCAGCGTCTTCAATCGCAAGAGCATAGACGAATGCTTTGGAGATCGACTAATAGATGATTAGTCTGTGTAAGTCGCAGAGGGCCTTGCCTCAGTGGTCAAATGCTCCCAATGATGGTCAATGACTCACTTGAATGGAGAATTCCACTTCGTCGTCGCCAGCAGAGTAGACCTTGCCGTCGACCATGGCAAGAGCTACCGCCATCTTGGAGGTGTCTGCCTGTGCCAGCTTCTCGATGTAGCCTGCCGGGGCGCCATCCTCATTGGCACGCGCATTGTCGAGCACGACTTTGAGGTAGTCGGGAATGGGCGACTTCATGGCTCGAGCGTGTGAACGCGGTTGCGTGCCGTGTATCGATGTACGACAATTAGATTTCAAACAATTTCAGCGAGCTGGAGCGAGCTGGTATCACGGTACTGCTATTGACTCCGACAACGACCGATTTTTATCGACGCTCCTAAACATTTTTGCCAAGCAGCATCACTGCTGAGAGAATGACGGAGGACGGTCAACGAGATGCATCCACTAACGGCTCGACGCGTCGAACTATGGGTGCCCAATTTTGCTCCGAAGGAATGAACCTACCTCGCCTACGTAACGAAAATCACGAAAACGTGCTGGCGCAGTTTTCAGCACGGCCTACCAGGCGTGCACGTGCTCATTACCATTTTGGCAGGCTCGATTATTGTCATGTGATCAATGACGTGATGTTGTTTAGGTCCGCTGTCGCTGTCGCCTTGCGCCAGGTAGTCGGGTTCCTTTCCGAGATCGATTCTCTTTGAGTCTGCTTCGGTCGTTCCGTTGATCGTATGTCAGTGGCAAGAGTGAAAGTATCATACTTCTATGCATATGATAGTGGTGCACTAGATGCTGAACAAACGTACAGTCCTGGAAGTATCTCAATGGTGAGCCTGAGCGTATCATAGTCTACTCTGCGGGTCGATGGTATCAGCGTACTACACTCTACAGGCAATTGAAGCTTAGACAACATCTCAGTGGCAAATACGACCATTTCAATGACAGACACTGATGGTGTTAGCATACTAGATATCGAGGAACGAGCTGAGCCTTGGCGAAATCTCCACGGTGGTATGCAAACACTTCGATCCTGCTGCGAATATGTATACATGCACCATCACTGTTGCAAGCTCAGCCAATGGCATTGATCGTGCTTCTACAACTGGACAAGATATGGGAAATCGGTGTGTCTACCGCACTTCAACATATCGATAAAGAAAGCAAGGAACGCCAGTTGGCTTCTGACATCTGTTGTCCAGATTCAAGCCACCTAGGGTTACGGCAGGTGATACAATGCGGGTACATCACCAGACTCTAATCCAGACCGGGTGTCAACAACGTGCAATTACACCTGGCTTCCTCATGGCTAAAACTTCTTGCAGAGCTGTGGTCGACCTGTGTCTAGTACGAAATGCAATTGAGATGCATTTACAAATCATCCCAATCTGTCTTCTTCTGTTAGACTTTACGCCCCACGCGGGTGAGAGATCTCGTGTGCACATGCAGCTAAAGACCTTTCACGTTCGAGACTCCCTGCAGTCAGCTTCAGTCTCACGCACCTCGCTTCTGCGGCTCAATGAGAGGCTCCCTGGCTACAAAGCGTCATCCATCTCAGATTAGGTACATCCCGGCGTTGCCCTCAGTCTCGGTATGCTCTAGCCGAGACGAGATAAACCTCAGATTGCTGCCGCTGATCGATCCAGGCATGATGACTTGGCAGAGACATAAGCAACTTCTACTCCATCGTCTCACCGAAGAGCTGCAGCGTCGAGTAGCATGATCGCAATCTCCTGGGAATACCCTGCTAACAAAAGGCATCAGCTATCATACGATATTCAAAAGCCCTCATATTTTCGAGTCTCTCCCAAGAGACCATAAGCTGAATCTGAAAGCGGAATCTATATATCGAAGCTATTCTCTTGGCCGGCTATCCAATTTGAGGCAATACAGCTCGCAGCTACGCTTGCCGCGCGCACAACTCTTGTGTTCAACAACATGCTTTTCCAAGTCCCCTCGTCGACTTGGCAGGACTGCAGATATGAGCTACTGCCTTACTTGCATGTCCCGCGCCGCTAGGCTGGGCCCTGCGATCCTAATAGCCCTGGCGATCTTCCCGGACTTCCTACAACCGCATGGCATCAACGATACGGAGGTGCTGGGCTTGCGTCTCAAGAAGAGTGGTAAGTCAAGTGCAACGTAAGCGTAGAAATTGTTCAAACACCTTTGTTCGGAACGTTCGCACACGGCCGTGTCTTGTTAAATCGGTATGTGTACTGCAGCTACATACTTTCTTGGCTATCGATAACCATCTGAGAGGCTGGATGGAATGGGCGCTGGAGGCGCTCTGGGCATTGGTGTTGTCCGCCCGTAGCCTTGTACAATTTTGTCGACCAAGAGCTCCAGGCTTCTCGATTGTAGTGTTGAGGCGTCCAACACAGTCGAAGTACACCTGTCCGTTCGACTCCCTCGTGCAAAGCGGTATCTGCAAGAATGATTTTAGATCGCCATCCAGACACAAGCCATGATGGAATCTTTCTCGCGCCACAACAAGCCCTACGCATTAACCTATCTTTACAACAGTCCTTAGGTACATGATGGCCTCGTTCGCTATGGAACGTGGTAAGTGGAGCATTCTTGCCGCCTTGTGCTCCAAACGAGATACTGCGAATGGTTAGATATTTGTGACCATGAAAGGTATAAAGACTGCCGCTTCATCAGATCGTCGTTCTGAAGAAACTACTGCAGCTTCACATCGTCTTCCTTGAGCTCTTCATTTCTAGCACTAACATTCGCTTGCAACATGCGGGCTTCTTCATGTATTCTCGCCACGCTTGCGGCTCATCTGGCGCTGGCAAAGGATTGGGAGAGCCCAGTCTACAGCCAATTGTATCAGTTCGAGATGCCCATCTCTCCAATCAAGCAGCCTCTGAGACAATTCACCTTCCCAAATGCTCCTCCGATCGATTACTTCGAGGTTGAGATCAAGCCATTCGAGCAGCAGATATATCCCAATCTGGCCAAAACTCGATTGGTTGGGTATGACGGTACGTGCAGTCTCTCGTCTCGTATTGCATCTGATTGCCGGCAACTTTGGGATTCTTCGATCACGAGAATGCTGCTGGGTTTGTGTTAGCGACCTCGGGTATTCAGTTGCTCACGGCTGCCTTTGAGACCCTGCAGAGATCTCAGGAGCATCTCAGTAGGCAATGGGGGCCTCTCATCACTTTCAGAGATCGAATTGAGCGTTGTTATCACTGAGATGCTAACGCGAACTGGCTCTCAATAGGTCGTGCTCCTGGCCCAACATTTATGATGCAACGCGGCCGCGAATCGGTCGTCCTATTCATCAATCACGGCGACCGTGAGAACTCAGTCCGCCTCCACGGCTCCTACTCAAGAGCGCCTTTCGACGGTTGGGCTGAAGATACATTGCTTATCGGCCAATACAAGGATTACTGTAAGTTTGCAAAGTGTCTCTATTCAGCCCCTTGGCCGCTCTTCGCGCTTGCTGACATTTGCTGGTTCTCTTACAAGACTACCCGAACTCTCAGAATGGAAGGACGTTATGGTATCACGACCACGGCATTGGGGTAACCGCAGAGAACTCTTATTTCGGCCAAGCTGGGTTCTATCTGATTCGTGACCCTGAGGAGCAGAACATGCCGGGCCTTCCGCAGGGTACGCACCACCATGCAGTGTCAAATTTGACGCCGCAATTGCCTATTAGAGGTTTGACCGTACGCTAATTCGTTTGTTCAGCAAAATACGACATCCCAATCTCTCTTACCTCAAAGCGCTACAACCCCGATGGTAGCCTCTGGAGTCCCCTGGTCAACGACGAGACGAAGAACTTGTTCGGCGATATTATCCACGCCAACGGCCAACCATGGCCCTTCCTACGGGTAGAGCCCAGGAAGTATCGATTGCGCTTCTTGAATGCAGCCGTCTCACGTACCTTCGAATTATACTTCCAAACCGCTGCCGGCACAAGAGCAAACATGAAAGTGTTTGGCTCCGACTCCGGCCTCCTTCTGAATCCAGTCGATACGACTCAGCTCGATACATCGATCGCCGAGCGTTGGGAAGTTGTGTTCGATTTCGCGCCGCACAAGAATCAGAATGTCACTCTTAGGAGCAATGCTGACATTGGCGATGTTGATCCTTACCTTCATACTGACAAGGTCATGAGATTCGTCTTCGGCAATACTGTTTCGGACACAAGCAACAATGGCGAATTACCAGCTAAGCTACGCGAGGTCGATTTCCCGCCAGATCAGAAGACTGTTGCTCATCAATTCGACTTTGAGCGCCAGGGCGGCGAATGGACCATCAATGGAGTCACATGGGCTGATGGACCTCAGGAACGCGTCCTTGCTAAACCCAAACGCGGTGCCGTTGAGAACTGGATTTTGAAGAACGGAGCTGGTGGATGGACTCATCCTATCCACATGCATTTGATCGGTAAGTCGTCGTTCACTTTGCACTCCACGAGTGCATGGCTAACGGTCTACGAAAATTTCCAGATTGTCTCTCGTCGGGGTGGAACGCGCAACTCAGTGCTGCCGTATGAGAAGGTGGGTCGTGAGACTAACGACTTTTACGAGGAACACAACTGATTCTTGTCTTTTACATTTGCTCAGGTCGCTCTCAAAGACGTCGTATGGCTGAATAAAGGGGAGGAAGTCAATGTCATCGCTCGGTATGCACCGTGGGATGGTCTCTACATGGTAAGTTGCACAGCTCTCCGCGGCCAACGCAAACCACTTCTAACCCAACGCTAGTTCCACTGCCACAACGTCATCCACGAAGACCACGTAAGCCACTCCATTCCAGCCTACCATTGTCGATACCAGCTAACGCTCGATTCCCCCATTAACAGGACATGATGGCAGCCTTCAACGTCACCGCCATATCCGATCTCGGTTACGACGAGAAGACCAGCTTCATCGATCCGATGGAGCCGCGGTATAGACCCAAATCGTTCGCTAAGAATGAATTCACTTCGAGAACTGGTGATTTCTCCGATGCTGCTATCCAGGCCAAAGTCGCGTTCTTCAACAGCCTCGATGCGTACCGAAATGTTGGGGCTGTGCAGTCGCGACTTGCTGCGTACTGGAAGACGGCGAGCGCTGGCTCTTCGCGCTTATCGACGTCGGGATCTTCTGGTTCAGCAACTGCGGGTGCGTCTGGTTCATTGACGTCAGTGTTGCCCAGTACAGCGACTGCAAGCTCGTCTGGTTCTTCAGTGTCCGGCACAGTGGCTTCAAGCACACGAAGTGCGGTCCTTGCCACCTCTGTCAGGACTTCTTCGGCAGCAACGTCGAGGGCGACGACAGTGGCGGGAAGTGCTTCATCGAGTGCCAGAGCCTCCTCCACTTTGAGATCTACGACAACGACGCGGAGGTGAAGAGACGAAGCGAAGGGGTTCAAACTCGGTTTCCTAAATGACCTCCTAGCATTACAGTACATGATAATACTATCAAAATTTGAAAATATGCAATCACGTTTTGCATGAACGGACATCTCAAGAAAAAGACATTAGATGGTAAATTGGTTTTCTATCGACGGATTCGAATAATCCCCATTGCCTGACTCCCTCAAGGCCGCATGCTGCCCGTGGTATCATCGCTATACGTAGCTCCTCATCCTCCTGAGCTGAATATTGGAAAGAGGAAAATACAAACAGAAAGGAAAATTTGGCATGTTAGCCAATGTCACTAGGTACTGTGACAGTTCTTCTCGCAGAGCCAGACTAGTAGTAGACCTTCTCCTGGTAGATCGGCGGCTGCTCTTCGTCGTACTGGCCGCCCCAGACGATGTTGTTCTTCTCGTCGAGATGGGCGCCCTCGTCGGTGATCGGGAGAATCTTGCCAGTGTCGCGAACTGCCTCTCTGCTGACGCCGAGAGGATCGCGGGGAATCCAGATGATGTCAAGCTCGGAAGTGATGGCCGGGTTGTAGTAAGCGTTCTCCTCGACCTCGCGGCTGTACACGACAGGCTCGGCCTGGGGAACGATGCGACGGAGAGTGGCATAGTCGGTGTAGATATCCGGACGCAGGAACTTAGTCAAGATGTTGGGACGCTTGTGGGGAGCGGGAGTCGCGAGAGCAGGGCTGCCTTGAGCATCGAATGTCTCCTGAGCACTCTCCTGGGCAGCTTCCTTTGCCGCGGCATCACCGTAGTGTCCATCGGCAATGAGCAGGCGCTCTTCCTCCGCAGCGACCGACTTGGGGAGAGCCTCAAGGTGCGGTGAGATAGCTGTGTTGAGGCTGATGTGATACAAAGCCGTGAAGACGAGAGTGATGATCATGAGGATAAGTGGGCCAAGTGCGCCACGGGCATACACGTTTACCTCGGGACCAGACTGGCCATTAGCAGGTGCCTGTGAGGGACCACCACTCGCCATTGCGAAGAGACCAATAAGGCAGACCTCAGCAATGTACAGTCCAACAAAGACCTGCTGCAACGCACGAGGGTACACAGCTCCCTTGGTGTCGACATCCATGTTGTAGACGTAGAGCATGTTGTAGCGGTAGGCGCAGTAGAAGAAGTACAGGCCAATGGCTGCGAAGAGCAGAACAAGAGGTGCGATAGCAGCGTAACAGATCGCAATAACCTAGACGTAATCAGTATTGGGGACCTCTGGGATGGATAGTGCATGTCAACTCACAAACAAGTTGGTGTAGATGGGGAAAAGGGTGCCCCAACCAAGACCAGAGAGTGAAATCCAGCGCCTGTACATCTTCCGTGGGGTGTTGTCGAGCAACTTGCCAAGCAGCTTGAAAACGATCAAACCAACAACGCCAAGCAAGACGTTGGCGACGACCGAGAGTCCCTGAAGAATGAAGTACGACAGGTAGAAGGTGCTGGCAGTGGGGATGTTGTTGGCCAGAAGAGATGGGGCACTGGCAGGGTTATCCTTGACAGACTGGACGACAGCAGCAGCAGATGCACCCAGGGTGGCGACCAGGAAGACCTGGATGACCTGGAAAGCGAAGTAGTAGTTTTGCACAGCTAGCTCAACTGCAGATCGTGTCGGGCATCCAGAAATCTTAGCAGCGAGGCGTAGAATGATAGGCAAAAGAGCCATGAGAACCGCAAGCAGGATCACAGGCAACAAGCCGGTAATCAGACCGAGCAGCACCTTGGGCAAGTTGTTGATGAAAGACAACGCAGGAATGAGCTCGATGAGCTTGTCAACCTTGCTGATACTGCCGACAAATGCAACAGGAACTGCCCAGAACACAACAAGGGCGACCACAAAAGATATAACCACGATTTGACGGATGACGCGCTCCCACCATTTGATGTTCAGGTTGCTCCAGATGATTTCTGTCGGGGTCATTCCAGTGAATCGGGGCTGCATGTGAAGGATGTGGTGGTGTGTCAAGCTCTGGTAAGCGGCCTGAGCATCATGGACAGATGCGAATTCGACGAAAGCAGTGCCGAGGAGCTTCGCATCCCTCTTCTTCTGCGCTGCCTGCAATTGTGCGACCTTGGGGATGAGCTTCTGCAGCTCGCCACGAGACCAGTCGATGGTATCGACCTTCTTTCCAATGAGAGGCTTCAAGCGGTGGACAGGGCGCTCCTTGGGCTGGAGGTAACGAGCGGATACAAGTCCAGATTCCGTGTCGGCCATGGCGGCCTCCTCCGAGTTCGATCTCTCACCGCTCTTCGCTGCCTTCTTGTCCGCCTTCAGCTTGTTTCCGTAGGCAGTCTTGATAAGCTTGGTCTCGGCGGCCTCAAGCTTCATGTGAGCCTTGTCGCGCTCACCAACCAAATCCTCAAGCTCCTTGGTATCGGTAGCGAGCCAGACACGACGGACGCTGGAGCCGAGCATATCGCGCAACTTGCTCTCGTTCATGTAGTCGTCAGGGACGGAAGTGTACATGACAACCTTGGAGGAAAGACGGCTGGTGTAGTAGGGCGACATGAGGTAAGCCTGGCGCAGGTTGATGAAGAAGATGGTCTCCCTGGTAATCATGTAGATGACGAAACCGAAGAAGATCATGGCACAGCCGGCATGCGCGAACATCTTGAAGTAGTTGTTGGTGACGTTGGCCATGGTCAAGATCTCAAATTCCACCTTGACACCTCCACCGGTAATGTTGATGGGAAACAGCACGGGGAAGGTGATGACACATCCCACCAAGCAGGTCACGACGGAGATCTTCAGGAAGCGCAAGAAAAGGTAGCCATCCAGAGAGTGGTGCTGGAGAACGTAGGTGTCGGGAATCTGGTAGAAAGCGGGAATCCAGTTGAACAGTCCATTGGGAAGATCAGGAGTGCGCTCACTAGGACGCAGAGCTCCTAGCATTGCCCTCGGGCGGTAGTTGCGTGGGAACCACTTTCGGAATAGACAGAAGAGGAGGAAGAAGACCACGGCGTAGACCAAGACCGGGACAAGGGTGGTGACGACGGAAGAAGCTGATGCTGCTTGCTCTTCCTGCATATCAGCTTGTTCGGAGCCATCGCCATTCTGTGTGATGATGATAGAGTTAGCTCTTGCTAAGGTGTGTAATGGATTGCAACATGGAAATTCTATGGACAGTCATGCGCAAGGATTAATATCTTACCTGGCGAGCCCACAAGAGGCGATCGGGTGATGCCATACTAGCTTTGAGGCCCTGAAAGGTTGCTGCTGAAGGTTTGTTTACTGAATGCCGCGGGCTCGGCAGACAGCAAGTATATGGATGCGCGATGCGATGCGCGAATGTTTGTGTTTGCAACGGGCAGAAGAGTATAATCCTGCCGCGGAGGAGGAGGAGGAGGAGGAGGAGGAGGAGGAGTAATGATCGGAGAGGTAACCAGGCTAAGAAAATGCCGTGGCGTCGAAAGCAGATTACGAGTCGCACCAAATGCTCCTGCCCAAGAAGGGGAGAGGCCAAACACAAGCTTCGGCCACTCAGCGCACTGGACTGGCTGCGCAGTGACGCGAGAAGATCGACGGTTGCAAGGGTTGTTGACGCCGCCGTTCAGGGAAATTGAGATGGAGACCAGACTTTGTTGTGGATTGCAATGGGTAGCGAGGGGTCAAATCTGGCATTGATATATCATATATCATGCGCAGTCCATCAACACCAGGTACGCCTCTTCACGACCATGGCCACCACACTACTCACACTAACATCTGCCACAGTGCGCAGCAACATGATCATGCCACCACCACCAGAGTAGCCGCCCGCCAGTGCTCGCGATCCCAGAATCTAGCCTGCAGGGGACCTGCGCCGTGGAGGATCGTTCAAACGGGGGCATCATCCGCACCAGCCACTCCAAACTCCAAAAAAATCCCTGATACGCCTCGCTGGCCTGCTGTTCGGCCCAAAACCTGGCGCAGCGCGTCGCACTGTGAGCTGAGCGAGCCGCCGCCATCGTGGCGGAGGCACACGCACCCTGCATCGATCGGTCGAGAACTCGTCGGCCAGCGCGACGGCGCGCCTTTACTGTACATGCGACATTTGTTTGTCTGCAAACACGCCTGCGCTGTTTGCGACGGAGCTCCCGCCTGGCCAAAGTATGATAAACGACGACGCACAGCAGTGGTGGCTGTGGTGCTCTACGATTCGCGACGCCGATATCGAGAAGAGTCTAGCTTGCGATTGCAATTTACCGAGGACGGTTGCGCGCGCCTCAACGCGTTGCATGTGATTGCTGGAGCTAAAGGCTTGATTCTTCTTGTGTGATATCATTGCAACACAGCGCCAATACTGAATCCCTGCCATAGCTCCAGTGGACGGGACACGAACGATTGGCGTGCGCATCATTTGGTAACCGCACTCGTCATCTTTGCAGCACCAGGATTTAGAACACTTCTTCAAGATCTTGGAAGTGAACACACTGCTGGTTTCAAACCCTGGAACCCTATCTCCCACGAGTGGTGAACTTTGGTTCAGCCGCCAGCGCTTGCGGCATTCCAAACTTAAGTATCAGTGCCGCTGAGAGCTGTCAAACAAAGTTTGGTTTCACATCTCGTAGCGAAGCAGGTAAAGTGCCACGCGCCCACCTACCAATAATGTTGAAACTTAAGAGTCTTTGTAAGAATGTCAAGTATAGAACATCCATATACTTCTAACCTGTCTCACATGGCATCGAACAGTACCTAAGCTTACATCGCGCCGCCCGATACCAATGCGTATATCATGCATCACTTGCGCTGGTGGAGGACAACGGCATGCTTGAAACCAAAAGATGCAGCAGTCTCTCCACAAATGCGGCTGGTATCACAGTAGAGCATCCACATCAAAACCAGCGAAGGCCCCAGCCCCTGACGCGTGTGGTCCGCGTGGCAGACAAAAAGCAAAATGATACTTCCGAATCGGGGAATTGAACCCCGGCCTTGTCGGAACTGATCATCTTTCGATGAATGAGAGCGACAAATCCTAGCCACTAGACCAATTCGGATGTTGTGTTGAACTATTGCTAGTTCGATGAGGAAGGAACAACCGTTTGCGCATAAGAAGTAAACGCAAATAGCTGCCCTTTCCCAATCGATGAGCGATGCAACTCGAGACAAGCCTGTGATCCTAGGACACCACAAGATGGCAGCAATATTTCATGTACCATAAGCTCAGCTTGGTCGCTCATTGTATTCAGCCGTATCTCCATGGTTGACATAGTCGTGTTCTAACTCAGGACATATTGCAGGAGCATACTAGTTGTTGACATGCAGTAGACAGTCAAGCAGTATCTCAATGGAAACCGTACACGATTTCAAAATTGCATTTGTCGACAATGCTATAAGATTGCTTTGTGGCCAAGGAGATCGCTATATACGAACCCAACGCAGCCACTGTATCACCTTAGTGCCCTGATCCAGTCGATTTGATCGGACATGTTGCTCGACGGTAATGAGGTTAGACGAGGAAGGCACAGCCCAGCTGGAAGTGAAGTATCGAATTCGCTTCAAAGCGATACAAAGCAAATTTGATACGCCATGATCACTTAAAAGGCGAGGACTGCTCATCTCAATGGTACGTGTCTCGTAATAACTTCACTTTCTAGCTAAAGTAGCACGTACCTAATGGAGATACCACTACGAAGGTACTGAGACGGCTAAGTTGGCGACCACATCTCACTGGCCTTTGTGTTATTTTAATGGTATTTCACGGTTACAGGAGCACATGCGTAATGGAGATACGAACAAACATCTCAGCGGCTTTGATGTTTCTCTAGTGTTATTTCCTGATTATTGTAGCATATGCGTAACAGAGGAACTAACAACATCTCCGTGGCACGGCGCGAAGAGAGCCCAGATGTGGTGACCATATTTCTTTGGAGATAGAAATGGCACACCAAGATGCTAACACCAACCCTAACCCGTTTGCTTCCACTGCTCACGCTTTTTTCTCTTGTCATCAGCGAGATCTTGACCAAATCACCTGTTCGAGTCCTTTTTTGTGGTATTTGTAGCGGGATATACTGTTTACTGGTGGTTTCGATAAGTGATTCGGCCATGATATATGTAAGGACTATGCATTGGAGATTGATTAATACTTGAAGATGGACCCAGCAAGTCGCGGTGTAGGTCCCAAATGCCTCCCGAGGTCGTCGCCATAAGCATCAGAGATCTCGACCAACCTTACCTTACAATACAAAGGTCGCAGATGTACTTCGAGGTCGCTTTCATTCGACAGGACTTTGCAACGAGGAGTTGTCCGACATCCACAAGCATCATCAAAACATCGAAGCATCGGGGAACCATCCCGACCGTTCCGACGCTGCTCCCAACGGCCGGCGCCGAACGTACATCAACCTGGAGAAGTACACGCTACCACTAGACGGACATCAATTTTGCTGACATCTGCCCTGACATGCGACAAGGGTCTTGATCCTCCGGCTCCAATGCCTCGAAAATCATCCGCAGCCTGACGACTGACAGCTGCTTGGTCCCGGCTTGTTCCTGGCGAGCCACAGTTACTCCCACGCTCTTCTCCTTCGTAGAGCCGCTCTAAGTCCGCTTCCCTTGCTGTTGTCGACTCTCTGTAGGATGACTGTCATACGATTGTCGCAGCCCGCCTACTGTCGACTCCGAATGTCTCCTGTCGAGGAGCTCGATACGGATCTTGTTCGTTGGTTAGCCATGTGACCACGACCAGCGGTAGTCATCGACGGCAACAATGCGTTCCATGTCGTTCGTATATATTCTCTAGACCATGCAAGTCCCAGTGTAATTCCCCATCACCATCCAAACAATCAACTGCACATGAATCCACCCACCACCCAAATACAACCACTCTTCAAGACAAAGTGTACTACTTGCACCAACAAAAGCTGCAAATCCCTCAACCGCAAACCAACAACAAACGCAAGACAACCATCAATGGCTTCCATCCCAGCAGCAGCTGTACGTCGCTCCTCATCCTCCCTCCTCGCCCTGCGCTCCACCGCTCTCAACTGGCAAGATCTCCGCCATACTGACGCCGTATGGCCTGCTAGTCTTCCGCCGCGAAAGCGCCCATCAAAGTCCTCTCCTCTTGGCAACGATTCGCCAGCGTGTTCCGCGAAGCGCACCCCATCGGCCGTGTGCCCAAGTATCTCAAAGCGCATGACCTTCCGGGCGCGGCGTACTATTTCAGACGATTAGGGCGCACGAGCTCGATGTTTGTTCCGCTGATGATTGGATTCTGTAAGTATTGTGTTGAATGGAGGCGATGATGAGGCTGTGCTGACGAGGTTGTAGTCGGTTGGCCGTTCCTGATGAAGGGCATGATCAATTCTAGCAATGGTGTTAAAGCGCCCAAGCCCAAGAAAGCAGCGTCGCATAAGATGAGCAGGAAGAGCTCGATCGATTCGGAGGCTTGGAGTCAGAGAGTGCCAGCTTGAAACCGACGAGCGATCTTTGCTATAAGAAGCATTCCGCGGCGCATCAGGAAGCATAAGGGAGATTTGATTTGATTGGAGTAATCATCGGCGGCGTTGGCGGGTAAAGGTTCATTTGTTCTTTGTCATTTCACTGTAAGCAGATCATCAATTGCTATTGGTATCATAAGCCAACTCTAGGCCCAACTGCAATCGCGTTTCTATCTCCACAACATGGTCAGGTTCGAACGAGCTACCATCGCTCCTCGGATATCAAGCCCACTGAGGTCTTTCACATGCCCGCTAACTGAACTGAAGCAAAAACGACTGACTGGAGCCTCCCAGATCTGCTCACCAGTGGAGAATAGCCAGAGCTGTCTCGTGATCCGATCCTCACCTAAGCGCTCCACATGTCACCCACCTCTGCACCTCCTCAACATTCCTCTTACCAATATCGACTCCACCTCAATCCCCAAACACCCCACCACCGCCAACATGCCTCCCATCGCCCTCGGGACCAAACATCAAGACCTCCTCAAAGCCTACATCCAAGTCTCCAAGACCAGCGGCGCAGACTGGACCACCATCGCCACCAAAGCAGACTACCCAACCTCCAAGTACGCTCGCGACCAATGGGCCCTCGTGAAGAGCA
>Ga0265797_10002784_pt1 | contig 28882 bp, 27 predicted proteins | sample P2T30metagenome_FD_192433 | JGI IMG/M metagenome (GOLD analysis project Ga0265797, IMG submission 192433) | Plant litter microbial communities from East Loma Ridge, Irvine, California - P2 T30 | ecosystem: Environmental > Terrestrial > Plant litter > Unclassified | place: USA: California...
TCAGGACGCGGCCTTCCTCGCGGACGCAGCTCCCTTCGCGGGCGCCTCCTTCGCGGGGGCCTTCTTCGTGGCGGTCTTCTTCGCCGGAGCCTTCGTCGACGCGGCCTTGTCGGCCGGAGCTTCCTTCGTCGCGGTGGCCTTCTTCGCCGGAGCCTCCTTCGTCCCGGTGGCCTTCTTCGCCGGCGCCTTCGTCGCGGTGGCCTTCTTCGCGGGTGCCCCCTCGGCCGGGGCGTCCTCGTCGTCGTCGTCGGCGCCTCCTGACCTCGCCGGGTGCCCCTTCTTCGCGGGCTTCGCGGCCGAGCGGCTGCGCTCGACGCTCTGCCGCAGGGCCTCCATGAGGTCGATGACCTCGCCGCCGTCGGCGTCGTCCTCGTCGTCGTCCCGGCCGAAGGTGGCGTCGGTGTCGAGCGAGTCGCCCTGCTCGAGCTTGGCGTCGATGAGCTGCCGCAGCTCCTGCTGGTAGTCGTCGCTGAAGTCGGCGGGCTCGAAGTCGTCGCTGAGCGAGTCGACGAGCGACGCCGACATCTGCAGCTCCTTCTTCGAGATGCGGACCGGTTCGTCGAGCGCGGGGAAGCTCGCCTCGCGCACCTCGTCGTCCCAGAGCAGCGTCTGCAGCATGAGCACGTCGCCGCGGACGCGGAGGGCCGCCAGCCGCGTCTTCTGCCGCAGCGAGAAGTGCACGATCGCCGTGCGGTCGGTCTCCTCGAGGGTGCGGCGCAGCAGCACGTACGCCTTGGGCGACGACCCGTCGGGCTCGAGGAAGTAGCTGCGGTCGAAGGTCACGGGGTCGACCTGGTCGCTGGGCACGAACTCGAGCACGTCGATCTCGCGCGAGTGCTCCTCGGGCAGCGACGAGAGGTCGTCGTCGGTGAGCACCACCGTGCGGTCGCCGTCGTCGTACGCCTTGTCGATGTGCTCGTAGTCGACGACCTTGCCGCAGATCTCGCAGCGGCGCTGGTAGCGGATCCGACCGCCGTCGGCGTCGTGCACCTGGTGCAGGGACACGTCGTGGTCCTGCGTGGCGCTGTACAGCTTGACGGGCACGTTGACGAGGCCGAAGGTGACGGCGCCCTTCCAGATCGATCGCATGCGCCCAGCTTCCTCCGGGTCCGCCCCCGATGCCGCCCTGCGGGGTACACCGCCCGGCCCGCCCGCCGCCGTCGCGGGCAGGGTGGGTCCATGAGCCAGTACGACAAGAAGAACCCCGTCGACCTCTACCCGGCGCCGCCGTTCCCGGAGCAGGAGCAGTCCCTCCCCGGCGAGGCCCGCAAGATGGACCCGAAGCCCGACCACGGCGAGACCAGCTACGTCGGCAAGGAGCGCCTCACCGGCTTCCGCGGCGTCGTCACCGGCGCCGACTCCGGCATCGGCCGTGCTGCCGCCATCGCGCTCAGCCGCGAGGGCGCCGACCTCGTGCTCAGCTACCTGCCCAGCGAGCAGGCGGACGCCGAGGAGGTCCGCGACCTGCTCGAGGGCGAGGGCCGCAAGGCCGTGCTCGTCCCGGGCGACATCTCGGACGAGCAGTACTGCAAGGACCTCGTCGCCACCGCCGTCGAGGAGCTCGGCGGCCTCGACACCCTCGTCATGGTCGCCGGCCGGATGAAGAGCAACGACGACATCCTCACGCTCACCACGGACGACATCGACGCCACGATCAAGACCAACGTCTACTCGCTGTTCTGGCTGAGCCAGGCCGCGATCCCCCACCTCGAGCCCGGCTCGTCGATCGTCACCACCGGTTCGGTGCAGGGCACGCAGCCCAGCCCCGACAAGATCGACTACGCGCTCACCAAGGGTGCGATCGGCGTCTTCACGGGCGCCCTCGCCCAGCAGCTCGCCCCCAAGGGCATCCGCGTCAACCAGGTCTCCCCCGGTCCGGTGTGGACGCCGCTGCAGCCCGGCTCGGAGGACGCCGAGACGGTGTCCGAGTTCGGCAGCCAGTCGCCCTACGGTCGTCCCGGCCAGCCCGCCGAGCTCGGCGCGGCCTACGTGCACCTCGTGAGCCCCGAGTCGAGCTACACGAGCGGCGCGACCATCACGATCGCCGGTGGCATGCCGGCCGTCTGACCCGCCCGCCCCTCCGGCCCCCGCCCGCCGCTCCCCGCTCCCGCAGGGCGCGAGAAGGCGACCGGTCGACCTCGACACGCCGCCCCGACCTCGGTCCGGGCGGCGTGTCGCGTGCGAGCTGTCGCGTCCGGCACTGCCGACCGAGCACCGCGCACCCGGCCGGGGGCCGGAGTCGCGCCCGCCCTGGTACGACTGGACGACGAGGGCAGGAGGGACGCCGTGGCCACCAGGGGACGCTCCGAGCGCGTGCAGGTCGGCGGCCACGCCCTGTCGCTGTCGAACCTCGACAAGGTCCTCTACCCCGAGACCGGGACGACGAAGGCCGACGTCGTCGCCTACTACGCGGCCGTCGCCGAGTGGATGCTGCCGCACGTCGAGGGCCGCCCCGCGACCCGCAAGCGCTGGGTGCACGGCGTCGACGGCCCGGTCTTCTTCGAGAAGGCCCTGCCCGACTCGGCGCCCGACTGGGTCGCCCGCCAGCAGCTGCAGCACAGCGACCACGTGACGACGTACCCGCTCGTCGACGACGTCGCCACCCTCACCTGGCTGGCCCAGGTGGCCGCGCTCGAGGTGCACGTGCCGCAGTGGCGCTTCGGCCCCGGGGGCGCCCGCCGGGAGCCCGACCGCCTGGTCCTCGACCTCGACCCGGGCGAGGGGGTCGGCCTGCCCGAGTGCGTCGCGGTGGCACAGCTGCTGCGGCCGATCCTCGCCGGCATGGGCCTCGACCTGGTGCCCGTGACGAGCGGCAGCAAGGGCGTCCACCTCTACGCGCGGCTCGACGGACGGCAGACGAGCGACCAGGTCAGCCAGGTCGCCCATGAGCTGGCCCGGGCCGTGGAGGCCGACCACCCCGACCTCGTGCTCAGCACCATGGGCAAGGCCGACCGCCGGGGCAAGGTGCTGCTCGACTGGTCGCAGAACAACGGCGCCAAGACGACCATCGCGCCGTACTCGCTGCGCGGCCGGTCCCGGCCGACCGTCGCCGCCCCGCGGACCTGGCGCGAGCTGGCCTCGCCGCACCTCCGGCAGCTCGAGCAGCACGAGGTGCTCGACCGGCTGCGTCGCCGGGGCGACCCGCTCGCGGCGCTCTCGTCCGGCACGCCACCGGTCGCGGCACCGGCCGCCGACGACGACGCGGTCGATGCCGCGCCTCGCGCCCGCGGGCACGCGACCGCAGGAGGCCCGTCCGCGCCCGCCGCGGACGCCGGCCCCGCCGACCGTTCCGACCAGGCCGACCGCCCGGACCAGCCCGACCCGCCCGGCCGGGCTGACCGCCCCGACCGACCCGACCGCCTCGCCGCCTACCGCTCGATGCGCGACGCCGAGAAGACCCGCGAGCCGGTGCCCGCGGACGCTCCCCCGCCGAGCGACGGCCGCACCTTCGTGATCCAGGAGCACCACGCCCGCCGCCTGCACTGGGACTTCCGGCTCGAGCACGACGGCGTGCTGGTGAGCTGGGCGCTGCCCAAGGGCGAGCCCGACGACCCGGGCACGAACCACCTGGCCGTGCAGACCGAGGACCACCCGCTGGAGTACGCGAGCTTCGAGGGCACGATCGCCGCGGGCGAGTACGGCGGCGGCGAGGTGACCATCTGGGACTCCGGCACGTACGAGCTCGAGAAGTGGCGGGAGGGCGAGGAGGTCATCGTCGTGCTCCACGGCGAGCAGCGCGGCACCCGTCGCGTGGCCCTCATCCACACCGGGCACGGTGGGCGCGGAGCGGCGCGCAACTGGATCGTGCACCGCATGCGCGACGCCGACGCGGGCGGGACCGACCGCCGGCGATCGGCCGGGCGCCCTGCCCGGGCCGCTGCTCCCGCCCGGCCCGCTGCTCCTGACCGCGCGACCGCGCCTCCTGCCCGCTCCGCGGCGGGCACGACCCCCGTCACCGCGGTCGCGCCCATGCTGGCCACCGCGGGCGGCCCCGCCGACCTCGGCGACGACTGGGTGCACGAGATGAAGTGGGACGGCATCCGCGCGGTCGCGGTCGTGCGCGACGGCGCCGTGACGTTCACGAGCCGCAACGGGAACGACCTCACGCCGTCGTACCCCGAGCTCGCCGTGCTCGCCGAGCAGGTCACCGGCGACGCCGTGCTCGACGGCGAGATCGTCGCGGTCGACGAGCGCGGTCGCCCGGACTTCGGACTGCTGCAGACGCGCATGGGCCTCACGCGCGAGCGTGACGTGCGGCGAGCGCAGCGGCAGGCGCCCGTGCGCTACCTCCTCTTCGACGTCCCCGCCGCGGAGGGCCGCTCGCTCGTGCACGAGCCGTGGACGGAGCGCCGCGCCGTCCTGGAGCGCGTCGTCGACCCGGGAGGGCCGATCGACGTGCCGCCCGTGTTCGAGGGCGACCTCGACGCCGCGCTGGCCACCTCGCGGCGCCTGCGGCTCGAGGGCGTCGTGGCCAAGCGCCCCGACTCCACCTACGTGGCGGGTCGCCGGTCGCGCGCCTGGGTCAAGCTCAAGCACCACCGCGCGCAGGAGGTCGTGGTCGCCGGCTGGCGGCCCGGCACCGGCCGGCGCGCGGGCGGGGTGGGCTCGCTGCTGCTCGGCGTGCCCGACGGCGACGGCCTCCGCTACGTCGGCCGGGTGGGCACCGGGTTCAGCGACCGGCAGCTCGACGACCTCCTCGTCGAGCTGCGCCGGCACGAGCGCGCGACGTCGCCGCTCGTCGACGTGCCCGCGCCCGACGCCCGCGACGCGCGCTGGGTGACGCCCTCGCGCGTCGGCGAGGTCGAGTTCGCGGAGTGGACGGCGACCCGTCGCCTCCGGCACGCGACCTGGCGAGGCTGGCGCCCGGACAAGGCGCCCGGGGACGTCGTCGTCGAGGACTGAGCTCGCGGGCCCGGGCCGCCGTCGCCGCCTCGGCCGCGTCCCGGGGCACGCCGCCGGTCCGCCCGAGGAGGAGACTCGGGGCATGACGGACGCACGGGGCCAGCGCACCGTCCTCGTCGTCGCGGTGCTCGCCTCGTTCGTGGCCTTCCTCGACGGCTCGATCGTCACGGTCGCCCTCCCCGCCATCGCGCAGGGGCTGGGCTCGGCGGGCGAGGGGCCGGCGACGGGCGCGGACCTGGCGCTGCAGCAGTGGGTCGTCGACGCCTACCTGCTCACGCTCGGCTCGCTCATGCTCGTGGCCGGCTCGCTGAGCGACACCTTCGGCCGGGTGCGCGTGCTGCGGGCGGGCCTCGTCGCCTTCGCCCTCACGAGCGTGCTCGCCGCCCTGGCCCCGGACCCGGGCCTGCTCGTCGCCGCCCGTGCCCTCCAGGGCGTGGCCGCCGCGCTGCTCGTGCCGTCGAGCCTCGCCCTCCTCACGTCGACCTTCACGGGCCCGGCGCAGGGCCGCGCGATCGGGACGTGGACCGCGTGGACGGGCGTCGCGTTCCTCGTCGGCCCCCTCGCGGGCGGCGCCCTCGTCGACACGCTCGGCTGGCGCTGGGTCTTCGCCGTCGTCGTCGTCCCGGTCGCGGTCACCCTCGTGCTCCTGGCGCGCGTCCCCGGGGACGCCCATCGCGGCGGCCCCGACCGGCCGGCCCGCGTCGACGTCGTCGGCGCGCTGCTCGCGGCGGCAGGGCTCGCGGGCCCGGTGTTCGCGCTCATCGAGGGCCAGCGGATCGGCTTCGGCGAAGGCCTCGTCGTGGTGCCGCTCGTCGTCGGCGCCGCCTCGCTGGTCGCCTTCGTCGCCTGGGAGCGCCGCGCACCGCAGCCGATGATGCCCCTCGACCTGTTCCGCACCCGCGAGTTCGCGGTCGGCAACCTCGCCACGGTCGGCCTCTACGCCGCGCTGAGCCTGGGCACGCTGACGATCCCGCTCGTCGTCCAGGAGCTCGCGGGCCTCTCCGCCACCCTCGCCGGGCTCGTGACCCTCCCCACGACGATCGTCTCGCTGCTCTTCTCGAGGCTCTTCGGGACGCTCGCGGCGACCCACGGCCCGCGGCTCTTCATGACGGTCGGCCCCCTCGTCACGGCGAGCGGGTTCCTCTGGATGCTGCTCGTCCGCGACCCGATCGACGTGTGGTGGCAGGTCGTGCCCGGCGTGGTGCTCTTCGGGCTCGGCCTGTCCGTGACGGTGGCGCCGCTCACCTCGGCCGTGCTGTCGCACGTGCCGCCCGAGCGCTCGGGCATCGCCTCGGCCGTGAACAACGCCGTCAGCCGGGTGGCCGGGCTCGTCGCCGTGGCCTTCCTCGGCGTCGTCACCGGAGGCGCGCTCACCGTGGGCGGGTTCCACCGCGTCGTCGTCGTGGTCGCGGTGCTCCTCGCCGGCAGCGCCCTCGTGTCGGCCGTCGGCCTGCGGGCCCACGCCGCGCCTCCTGGCCCCGATGCCCGGAGGCACGGCCGGCCCGGCCGACGCCCGGTACGGTGACGAGGTGCAGCAGCCCCACGACGACCCGCGACCCGGACCCGGACCCGTGCTCGCGACGCCGCGCCTCCTGCTGCGGCGCTGGCGTGACGACGACCGCGAGGCGTTCGCCGCGATGAACGCCGACCCGGTCGTCATGGAGCACTTCCCGGCTCCCCTCACCCGGGAGCGCAGCGACGCGGTCCTCGACCGGATCGAGGCGGCCCACGACCGCGACGGCTTCGGCCTCTGGGCCGTGGAGCGCCGCGACGACGGGGCCCTGCTCGGCTTCACGGGCCTCTCGCGGCCCGCGCAGCTGCCGCACCTCGACGGCGAGGTCGAGATCGGCTGGCGCCTGGCCGCGCACGCATGGGGCCGGGGCTTCGCGACCGAGGCGGCGCAGGAGGTCGTGCGGTCCGCGCTCGACCCGGCCGGCGCCGACCTCCCGGGGCTCGTGAGCTTCACGGCGGCGACCAACGAGCGGTCCCGGGCGGTCATGCGCCGGCTCGGCATGACCCGCGACCCTGCGGAGGACTTCGAGCACCCCGCCGTGCCGGAGGGCTCGCCCCTGCGGCCGCACGTCCTGTACCGGCTCCGACGACGCCCCGCCGGAGCACCGGCGTGAGCACCGGGACCGAGCGCGGTCAGCACGCCCGCGTCCTCGACGCGCTCGGCCAGGCGATCGTCGAGGGCAGGCCGCCCGTCGGCGCCGTCCTGCCCCTCGACGAGCTCGGCACGCGGTTCGGCGTCTCGCGCTCGGTCCTCCGGGAGGCCGTCCGCGTGCTGCAGTCCCTCGGCATGGTGGAACCCCGGCAGAAGGTGGGCACGATGGTGCAGCCGCGCTCGAGCTGGGACATGGTCCACCCGCAGCTGGTGGCCTGGCGGGGCCGCTCCGGCGAGTACTTCACGCAGATGCGGGAGCTGCTCGAGCTGCGCCTCGGCCTGGAGCCCGTCGGGGCGCGCCTCTGCGCCGCGACGACCGACCCGCTGCGGACCGCGCTCGTGCGCCAGGCCGCCGTCACGATGGTCGACGCCGCGGCCGCGGGCGACGAGCGTCGTTACCTCGAGGCCGACGTCGCCTTCCACACCGGCCTGCTGCAGGGCTCGGGCAACGCGGTCCTCGCGCACTTCGCGGCCACGGTGGAGGCCGTGCTCCGAACCCGGACGGCCGAGCGACGCGCCACGATCACGGCGTGGACGCCGGAGGCGGCCCGCGCCCACCTCGCCCTCGCCGACGCGCTGGTGGCGGGCGACGCGGAGGGGTCGTCCCGCGCCGCGCACGAGCTCATCCTCGGCACGCTCGAGGAGTTCGTGCACGAGAGCGCCCGCCCGACCCGACCCTGAGGGCCGGGCCGGACGGGCGTCCGGTGCGGGTGGTGCGCGGTTCAGCCGGCGCTGCGACCGGAGGCGAGCACCTGGTGCGCCTGCGCGGAGAGCTCACCACGGACGAGGACCTCGTACCGGCCGGCCTCCATCGTGCGGACCGAGGCGAAGTCGCGCTGGCCCTTGGTCGCCGCATGACCGACGAAGCCGAAGAGCGCACCCCAGAGGGCACCGAGGCCGACCGCGAGCAGCAGGATGCCGAGCCAGGCGGCACCGGGCGAGAAGAGGCCGAAGAGCAGGCCGAGCAGGAGGCCGAACCAGGCCCCGCCGCCCATCGCGCGCAGGGCGGCCTTGCCCTTGGTGAGCCGTCCGGTCACGTTCTCGACCGTGCGGATGTCGTGGCCGACGATCGACACGGCCTCGACCGGGAACCCCTGGTCGCTGAGGAGGTCGACGGCGGCCTGGGCCTGCTCGTACTTCTCGTAGGTGGCGAGGGTCTGCGGCCACGAGCCTCCGGCCCAGGCGCCCGCGCCCGGGGGGACCGCGGGGCCGCCGCCCTGGGGACCACCCTGCTGCGCGCCGCCGTAGGGCTGTCCACGGTAGGGCTCGCCCTGGGCGCCCTGGCCGCCCTGCGCGCCCTGACCGCCCTGCCAACCCTGGCCGCCCTGGGGCACGCCGGGGGCGGACTGCGGGGGCGCCGAGCCCTCGGGGGCGTACTCGCCGTAGGCGGGGGCCGGGCGCGGGGCGGCGACCGGGTCGGCGCCCTGGTCGGGGCCGGGCTGGTCGGCGGGTCGGTCGGCGTCGCGGGGGTCGCTCATGGTGTCTCCTTCGGGTCCACGTCCATGCTGGACCGCGCCCCCCGCGCGCGCACGGGCGTGCAGCCACCCCACAGCGACCGTCCAGGAGGCCGAGTGGGCCCGAGCGGCCAGGCCGACGGGGAGAACGACGAAGGCCCTCCCGAGCGGGAGGGCCTTCGTCTGGTGCTGCTGTCCTGGGTGGATCTGAGGGGACTCGAACCCCTGACCCCCTGCATGCCATGCAGGTGCGCTACCAGCTGCGCCACAGACCCAGGTCGTGCTCCTCAGGATCTTCACCCTGCCGAAGCAACTCCTCTACCGTACACCATCTCGGAGGGGCGGACGACCACTCGCGGTCCCGCGACTCCTGACGGCGTCTCAGGCGTCGGTGCTCGCCGGGGCCCCGGCGGCAGCCGTGTCCGTGTCGGCGCCGGACTCGCCGACGACGTCGAGCGGCAGCACGGGGCAGTCGCTCCAGAGTCGCTCGAGGGAGTAGTACTGGCGGTCCTCGTCGTGGAAGACGTGGACGACGAGGTCGCCGAAGTCGAGGAGCACCCAGCGGCCCTCGGAGCGACCCTCGCGGCGCAGCGGCTTGGCACCGGCCTCGATGAGGGCGTCCTCGACCTCGCCGGCGATGGCGAGCACGTTGCGCTCGTTGCGGCCCGAGGCGAGCAGGAACACGTCGGTGAGGGGCAGGGGTCCGGAGACGTCGAGGGCGACGAGGTCGTCGGCCTGCTTGGAGTCGGCGGCGCGGGCCGCGATCTGGAGGAGCTCGAGGGCACGAGGGGTGGCGGTCACAGGGTCCTTCTGGTGGGGGTGGGGCGGGGTGCGGGCGGCCGGCTCAGCCGAACAGGCCCGTGGCGAAGCCGACGACGACGCCGACCACGACGACGAGGCCGACGGCGCCGCCGCCGATCCCGAGGATGAGCGGGAGCCTGCTGCTCGTCGGCTGGGCTGCCGAGAGCACGACGGACCGCGTGGAGGTGTGGGTGCTGATGGCCCGGCTGGCGCGGACGGGCTGGGCGTCGGTCTCGGCCTGCTCGGCGTCGCCCTGCTCCATGAGCCGGTCGATGTCGGAGGTGTCGATCTTGGCCTGCGACCCCGTGGCCGCGAGGCTCCGGGGCAGGTCGATGGAACCGGTGATGATGATCTCGCCGGTCGCGTTGAGCGCGCCCGTGACGTCGGCGACCTGCTGGTCGGTGAGGATCAGCGCGTTCGTCTGTCCCGTGTTCGTGCCGACGGTGCGGCCGGGTGCCGTGTCGGGCTCGGGGCCGTCGTCGATGGTGCCCTGGTCGGACCAGTGCGCGACGGGCGGTGTGAAGACCGGGGCGGCCGGCGCCTCGGCGGGCGACCCGGGCGTTCCCGCGTCGGTCGAGCCCCGGACGACGTCGGGGGCGGCGGGCGCGAGCCGCGACGCGGGGGCGTCGGCGGGCGACGGATCGGCCCCGGCCTCGGCCGGCTGTGAGCCGCCGAGGGCGAAGGGGAAGACCGACGGCGTCGACGTAGGGGGCGGCGTCGACTGCGGCCGGCGCGCGGCCGGGGCCGAGGCAGGAGGCGCCTCGGGCGTGGCCGCGGACGACACGGCCGTGCGCCGCGGCCCCGGCGCGTCGTCGTCGCCCTGGTCGTCGCGACGCTCGTCGACGCGGGGCAGGATCGACTCGAAGCCGGAGGGCGTGGTCGCCCGGGGTGCGCTGGTGGCGCCGTCGTGCGTCGAGATGATCGCGTCGACGCCCTGCAGCGCCTCGGACAGGTCGCGGCGGGGCTCCGGCGCGGGCTGCTGCAGGGGCGCGGGCGCTCCGCCTCCACCCTCCTGGGCCTCCCGGAGGGCACGGAGCTGGCGACGGCTGAGGGTCTGGCCGGGCTCGATGATCGAGGCCGGCGGCGCCGACCGGTCAGGGGCGGTCGAGGACGACGGCGCCTGCGTGGAGCTCGGCAGCTGCGTCGACGACGGACGCCCGGCACGCGGGGCCGGCGTGGACGCCGGGACGACCGGGTGCGCGCCGGTCAGCGCCGCACCCGCCTCGCGGGCCCGTTCGAGGTCGCGGGCCTGGCGTCGGGTGAGCGGCGGCTGGCCGTCGGACGAACTCATGCGTGGCTCCGATACAGGTGGTGCTTGGAGATGTACTGGACGACTCCGTCGGGCACCAGGTACCAGACCGGGAAGTCGCGACCGACCCGCCGGCGGCAGTCGGTGGACGAGATGGCGAGGGCGGGGACCTCGAGCAAGCTTACGTCGCTCTCTGGGAGGCCGCTGACGGAGAGATCGTGCCCGGGCCGGGACACGGCGACGAAGTGCGCGAGGTCCCAGAGCTCCTGGACGTCCTTCCATTCGAGGATCTGCGCGATCGCGTCGGCCCCGGTGATGAAGAAGAGCGCGGCGTCGGGGTGGACCGCGCGCAGGTCGCGGAGCGTGTCGATGGTGTACGTCGGGCCCGCGCGGTCGATGTCGACCCGGCTCACGGTGAACATCGGGTTCGAGGCCGTCGCGATGACGGTCATGAGGTAGCGGTGCTCCGCGTCCGTGACGCTCGCCTTCTGGTACGGCTGGCCGGTCGGCACGAAGACGACCTCGTCGAGGCCGAACGACTGGGCGACCTCGCTCGCGGCCACGAGGTGGCCGTGGTGCACCGGGTCGAAGGTGCCGCCCATCACGCCCACCCGGCGCCTGCCGGGTGCGACGACGGCGGTCTGCTCCGTCACGGGTCAGTGCTGCTCGGGGTGACCGTACTCGTCGATCGCGCCGGCGTGGTGCTGCTGCGTGGCGGGCTTGCGGACCGAACGGTTCGCGACGTCGCGGAAGCTGAAGACGACGTAGCCGAGGAAGAGGAAGGCGACGGCGAAGCCGACGGGGAACGCCCAGATCGGGACGCCGCCCTCGGAGTGCTCCGCGGCCTCGGCGAGGGCGGGTGCGGCGAGCACCGTGGTGACGAGTGCGTCGAGCATGCGTGTCTCCTGTTCCGAGCGTGACGATCCGCCCCAGTCTAGACGGACGACCGTCGCCTAGCCACGCACCTGTCCTCGACCGCGGACGATCCACTTGGTGCTGGTCAGCTCGGGCAGGCCCATCGGCCCGCGCGCGTGGAGCTTCTGCGTCGAGATGCCCACCTCGGCCCCGAAGCCGAACTCCCCGCCGTCCGTGAACCGCGTCGACGCGTTGACCATGACGACGGCGCTGTCCACCCGGGCCAGGAACCGCTCCGCGGTGGCCAGGTCGCCCGTGACGATCGACTCCGTGTGCTGCGTCGACCAGCGGGCGATGTGCGCGATCGCGGCGTCGACGTCGGGCACGACCCGCACGGCGAGGTCGAGCGAGAGGTACTCGGCCGCCCAGTCGTCGTCGGTCGCGGGGACGACGCCGTCGGCCAGGCCCTGCACGCGCTCGTCGCCGTGGATCGTCACGCCCTCGGCGCCGAGCGCCGCCAGCACGGCGGGCAGCACGCGGTCGGCCGCGCCCTCGTGCACGAGCAGCGTCTCGAGCGCGTTGCAGACGCTCGGGCGCTGCACCTTCGAGTTCACGACCACGTCGACGGCCATCTGCACGTCCGCGCTCTCGTCGAGGAACACGTGCACCACCCCGGCTCCCGTCTCGACGACGGGGACGGTCGACTCCTCCACGACGGTCCGGATGAGGTCCGCGCTCCCCCGCGGCACGAGCACGTCGACGAGGCCCCTCGCGCGCATGAGCCACCGGGCACCGTCGCGGCCGTGCTCGTCGACGGTGACGACGGAGGCGGCGGGCAGGCCCGAGGCGACCAAGGCCTCCTGCAGCACCTCGACGAGCACGGCGTTGCCGTGCCGTGCGGCGCTGCCGCCGCGGAGCACCGCGGCGTTGCCGCTCTTGAGCGCCAGGGCGGCGATGTCGACCGTCACGTTGGGGCGCGCCTCGTAGATCGCGCCCACGACGCCGAGCGGCACGCGCACCTGGTCGAGGCGGAGGCCGTTGGGCAGCACCCGCCCGCGCACGCTCCCGCCGACCGGGTCGTCGAGGGCGGCGACGAGGCGCGTGGCGGCGGCGAGGGCCTCGAGCCGGGGCAGGTCGAGCCGGAGGCGGTCCTGGACGCCGACCGGGACGCCCGCCTCGCGCGCGGCCTCGAGGTCGAGGGCGTTGGCCGCCACGATGCGCTCGGCGGAGGCGACGATCGCGTCGGCCATGGCGAGCAGGGCGGCGTCCTTCTGGGCGGTCGTCGCCACGGCCAGCTCCGAGGCGGCCTCCTTCGCGGCGGTGAGGGACTCGACGAAGGCGGGGGCGACGGCGTCCGTGGGCGACATGCCGAGAGTCTAGGTCAGCCGGTCGCCCGGGCGCGGGCGTCGTCCGCCGCGAAGAAGGTGCCGACGGGGGCGCCGGCGAGGGCCTCGGCGACGAGGCCCGCGGCCGTGACGAGGACGGGGGTCCCGGCGGCGGCGGCGTGCCGGGCGGCGGCGGCCTTGGTGCCCGCTCCCCCGGTGCCGACGCCCGCCGAGTCGGCCGCGCCGAAGGTCACGCCCTCGAGCTCGTCGCCGAAGGGCACGTCGGCGATGCGCTCGGCGCCCGGCTCGTGCGGCGGCCTCGTGTAGAGGGCGTCGACGTCGCTGAGCAGCACGAGGGCGTCGGCCGCGACCAGCTCGGCGACGAGGGCCGCCAGGCGGTCGTTGTCGCCGAAGCGGATCTCGTGCGTCGCGACCGTGTCGTTCTCGTTGACGATCGGCAGGATGCGCAGGTCGAGCAGGCGCTCCATGGCGCGCTGCGCGTTCCGCCGGTGCGTCGGATCGGCCATGTCGCCGGCGCTGAGCAGCACCTGGCCCGCCACGATGCCCGAGCGGCGGAGGCTCTGCTGGTAGCGGTAGATGAGCAGGTTCTGCCCCACGGCCGCCGCGGCCTGCTGCGTGGGGAGGTCGTCGGGGCGGGCGGCGAGCCCGAGGTGCGGCATGCCCGTCGCGATGGCCCCGGACGACACGAGGACGACCTGCGCGCCGCGCCCGTGCGCGGCCGCGAGGGCGTCCACGAGCGGGTCGATGCGGTCGACGTTCGCCCCCGAGATCGACGACGAGCCGACCTTCACGACGATGCGGCGGGCCCGCGCGAGGTCGTCGCGGCCGGTGACCGGGACGCGAGCGCGCTCGGTCACGACCGCTCGTCGCCCTCGCGGACGACGAAGCCCTCGTCGTCGGTCCACAGGCCCGCCGCGCGCTCGCGCTGCAGCTCGGCGCGGGCCTCCGCCTTGGCGTCCATGCGCTCGAAGTACTCCTCGCGGCGCTGGCCACGCGTCGGCCGGTCGGTGCCGCCGACGCGCGGGTCCGTGCCGCGCGCGCTCGTCATGAGCTCGGCCGTCGACGAGAGGGTGGGCTCCCAGTCGAAGACGATGCCGCCCTCCGGGCCGATGACGACGGTCGAGCCGGCGACCGCGCCCGCCTTGAAGAGGGCGTCCTCGACGCCGAGCGCGTTGAGGCGGTCGGCGAGGTAGCCCACGGCCTCCTCGTTGTTGAAGTCGGTCTGCACGACCCAGCGCTCGGGCTTCTGGCCGAGCACCCGGTAGACGTTGCCGTAGGTGCCGCCCTCGACCTTGATGACGAAGGGCTTCCTGTCGACGGCGCGCGGGCGCATGACGAGGCGGGGCGGTGCCGGGCGGGCCGCGATCTCGGCCCGGCTCTGCTCGACGACCTCGGCCAGCGCGAACGACAGCTCGCGCAGTCCCTCCCGGCTCACGGCGGAGATCTCGAAGACGCGGTAGCCCCGCCCCTCGAGCTCCGCGGTGACGAAGTCGGCCAGCTCGCGGCCCTCGGGCACGTCGACCTTGTTCAGCGCGACGAGCTGCGGGCGCTCCAGGAGGGGCACCTGGCCCTCGGGGACCGGGTACGCCCCGAGCTCGCGGAGGATGACGTCGAGATCGGTCAACGGGTCGCGGCCGGGCTCGAGCGTCGCGCAGTCGAGCACGTGCAGCAGCGCGGAGCAGCGCTCGACGTGACGGAGGAACTCCAGCCCGAGGCCCTTGCCCTCGCTGGCGCCCTCGATGAGGCCGGGGACGTCGGCGATCGTGTAGCGGGTCTCGCCCGACTCGACGACGCCGAGGTTGGGGTGCAGGGTCGTGAAGGGGTAGTCGGCGATCTTCGGCTTCGCGGCCGAGAGGGCGGCGACCAGGCTCGACTTGCCCGCCGACGGGTAGCCGACGAGGGCCACGTCGGCCACGACCTTGAGCTCGAGGAGGACGTCGCCGGCCCACCCGGGGGTGCCCAGCAGGGCGAAGCCGGGGGCCTTGCGCTTCGTCGACGACAGCGCCGCGTTGCCGAGCCCGCCGAGGCCGCCCTCGGCCACGACGTAGCGCATGCCGGGCTCGGTCATGTCGACGAGCTCGGTGCCGTCGACCGACTTGAGGACGGTGCCGACCGGGACGGCCAGCTCGAGCGTCTCGCCGTTGGTGCCGGACCGGTGGTCGCCCATGCCGAAGCCGCCGTTGTCGCTCGAACGGTGCGGCGCGCGGTGGAAGCCCAGGAGCGTCGTGACGCCGCTGTCGCTGACGACGACGATGTCGCCGCCGTGCCCGCCGTTGCCGCCGTCGGGCCCCGCGAGCGGCTTGAACTTCTCGCGCTTCACCGACACGCAGCCGTTGCCGCCGTTCCCGGCGCGGAGGTGGAGCGTCACGTGGTCGACGAAGGTGGCCATGGTGTGTCCCTACTGATGTTCTCGGAGGCCCTGCCGGTCACGGCAGGGCCTGGACGCACGAATGGACGAGCCGGAGGGCTCGTCCACTCGTGGCGTGCGTCGCCGCTGAGCGGCGACGTCGGTGCGACGGGCCGTCAGGCTCCGGCGACGATGTTGACGACCTTGCGGCCGCCCTTGGTGCCGAACTGGACCGCGCCGGGGGCGAGGGCGAACAGCGTGTCGTCGCCGCCGCGTCCGACGTTGACGCCGGGGTGGAAGTGGGTGCCGCGCTGGCGGACGAGGATCTCGCCGGCGAGGACGACCTGGCCGCCGAAGCGCTTCACGCCGAGGCGCTGCGCGTTGGAGTCACGGCCGTTGCGGGTGGACGATGCGCCCTTCTTGTGTGCCATGTGCTGTCAGCCCCTCAGGCGATCGACGTGATCTGGACGCGGGTCAGGTCGGCACGGAAGCCCATGCGACGCTTGTAGCCCGTCTTGTTCTTGTAGTTCTGGATGACGATCTTGGGGCCGCGGAGGTCGCCGAGGACCTCGGCGGTGACCGTGATGCCCGCCAGCGCCTGGGCGTCGGCGGTGACCGTGTCGCCGTCGACGTGCAGGACGGGGGCGAGGGTGATGCTGTCGCCCTGGCTGGCCTTCAGGCGGTCGAGGGTCACGATGGTGCCCACCTCGACCTTCTCCTGACGACCACCGGCGCGCACGACTGCGTAGACCATGGTTGCGTTCCTTGCTCGAGGTGGTGACGAAAGCGTGGGGGGCGCACAGCCCGAGGGCGCACGCCAAGGGGACAGGATACACGGCGGTCACTGTCGGGGTCAACGGCGACGACGGCGCCGCCCGCGTAGCATCGGCCCGTGAGCATCCTCGTCGACGACCCGGTCTGGCCGGCCCACGGCACCCTCTGGGCCCACCTCGTCAGCGACGCGTCGTACGACGAGCTCCACGACTTCGCCGCCCGCCTGGGCGTGCCCCGCCGCGCCTTCGACCACGACCACTACGACGTGCCGGAGGCCCGCCTGCCCGACCTGGTCGCGGCGGGCGCCGTGGCCGTCACCGGCCTCGAGCTGGCCCGCCGGCTCGAGCGCAGCGGGCTCCGCGTCTCGCAGCGCCGCAAGCGCGGCCTCGACGCGGCGCCCTCACGGCCCTCCTGACGTCTCGCCCCAGGAGTGGCCACCCACCAGGAGGCCCTCGCCGACCAGGAGCCGCTGCTCACCAGGAGACGCTGGACCCCGTGAAGCTCGCCACGACGGCGGCGCTGGCCACGTCGACCACGACGGTCGTCGTGCCCAGGGGCACGGGCGCGATGACGTCGTCCGTGTCGGTGGGCGTGGCGGCGTCCGCCGTCTCGACCGCGAGGTACTGCCCGTTGGGCGAGGTCGAGAACCCCACGATCGTCGCCGAGGCGGTCGGCTCGTAGAGGGTCGTGGCCTCGTCGCCGTCGTCGAGCACCAGCCGCGTCTCGTAGTCGGACCCTCCCGCCACCGGGAGGGTGACCTCCTGCACGTACTCGCCGGTGCCGACCGCCGAGAGCGCGCCGCGGAAGGGCGTGCGGCCGTCGACGGCCGCGAACGGCACGGGCTCCTCGCGGCCGGAGGCCAGGTCGACGAGCACGGTCTGCAGCGAGGTGGCCGCGACGAGCGAGGCGCCGTCGGGCGTCACCGACTGCAGGGCGACGTAGGTGCCGACGGGGCGGGGCGGCTCGAGGCCGGAGAGGTCGACCACGGTGACCTGGTCCTCGTCGTCGCGCACCACGAGGGCGTCGCGCCCGGGGACGGTGCGCCACTCGGCCACCTCGATCGGCCCCCCGGTGAGCGAGGGCACGAGGACGGGCTGCCGCGCCCCCTGCAGCGGCAGCGACCAGAGGACGTCGACGTCGCTGCCCTCCTCACGGAACGAGAACGCGAGGGTCGTCGTCGCCCGGTCGGAGTCGAAGGCCGTGATGCGCCCCACGCCCGGCAGCGGCAGGGTCTCGACCGCGGCGCCGTCGTCGGCCACGAGCGAGAGCGTCGAGCGCGTGCCGTCGTCGGTGACGACGGCGACCGCGGTGTCGAACGGCTCGTAGGCCTGGATGCCCGGTGCGCTCCACGCCTGCCGCCGCTCGCCGCCGTGCAGGGGCGCCCGCTCGAGGACGTCGTCCGCACCGTCGGCGCCGCGCACGAGCCGCCAGGCCTCGGCGGTGCCGGTGCTGAAGCGCGTCTCGAAGGTCGAGGCCACCGGCTGGTAGACGCTCGTGACCCCCTCGATCGTGACGCGGTAGGTGGCGTCCCAGCGCAGCCGCTCCGTGAACTGCACGGCCACGACGTCGCCGTCGGTCGTCACGGTGACGTCCGCCGCGGGCGACACGGTCACCTGCGACGCGTCGACCCGGGCGACGGGCTGGTTCGCGAAGAACCGGAGCTGCTGCCCGGCCCGGTCGACGACGGCCGTCGTGTCGACGGCCGTGCGCGCGAGCTTGGGCCCCTGCAGGTGCGTGAGCACCCCGAAGACGGCGCAGACGAGCACGAGCGCGCCCACCACCCCGGCGAGGGCCGTGCGGAACCGGCGGGAGCCCTCGGGGTCAGTAGAGGTACGGGTCACGCGGCTGGTCCACCTGCTCGACGGTCTCGGGGACGAGCGCGATCGGGTCGCTGCTCGCCGCGCTGCGGTTGGTCTGGAACCCGCCCTCGACGCGCACCCACTGGTCGACGGCCAGGTCGTCCTGCCAGGAGGGCAGCTGCACGGGGACGCCGACCGGCTGCGCGTCGACGGCGCAGCAGGTGACGACGAAGCGGGTGAGGTAGAAGACGTCGGGGTCGTCGCCGGAGGCCGTGACGATGCCGGTCACGTCGGCCTGCTTGCCGGTGTAGAACGCGACGTCGCTGGTCTGGCGCAGCAGCCCCGCCCAGTCGAGCACGGAGAACGACGCGTACGCCGACGAGCCGGCGGCGTTGGCCTCCTCGACGCTCGTGCCCTCGAGGGCGGCGGTCGACGAGTTGACGTCGCGGGTGGTCGCCGTCGCACTCGTCAGCGTCGCCGGCGGCAGCACGACGATGGCCACCGCCAACGCCGTCACCACGAGCGTGCCGGCCGTGAGCAGCGAGCGCCGGAGGACCGGGCCGGCCCGCCCGGGCCTCCTGCGCCCGACGCGCCCCCGCTGCTCGACGGGCCAGGTCTCGTCGGCGTGGTCGTGGTCGTCGGGGTCGTCGGCACGGGGCGCCCAGAGCAGGACCGCGAGCGACAGCACGACGCCGATGATCGTCATGACCACCGTGAAGACGACGTAGCGCGGGTGGATGTAGAGGACCAGCTGGCCGGTGCCGGCGAGCCACAGGGTCGAGGCCCCGACGACGAGCGTCAGGAGCACGCCCTGCCAGCGGGCGAGGAGGACGTCACGCAAGGAAGTTCACCACCAGTCCGATCGACGCGCTCGTCAGGGCGACGACGAGCGTGATCTGGGCCAGCACCCTCGGCCGGTAGGTCGTCCGCAGCAGCGCGAGCATCTTGACGTCGATGATCGGCCCGAAGACGAGGAAGGCGGCGATGCCGCCGGGCAGGAAGGTGCTCGCGAACGGGAGCACGAAGAAGGCGTCCACGTTCGAGCAGATCGAGATGACGAAGGCCAGGAGCATCATGGCCAGCACGCTCCACACCGGGTTGCTGCCGAGCGCGACGAGCACGGACCGCGGCACGAGCGTCTGCACGGCGCCCGCGATCGCGGCGCCGAGGAACAGCGCGGGCATCATCGTCGCCATCTCCCGGCGGAACAGGTCGACGCTCTCGACGCGTCGACCCGCCCGGTGCTCGTGGTCGACGACCGCGCACTCGGCGGCGAAGGCGCCCGTGAGCAGCTCGTCGGGGCGAGGGTGCCGGCTGAAGAGCCAGCCCACGAGGTTCGCGATGGCGAAGCCGCCCACGAGCCGCGCGACGAGGATCCCCGAGTCCCAGCCGAAGGCCGCGTGCGTCGTGATGATCGTGATCGGGTTGAGGATCGGGGCCGCGAGCAGGAACGTCATCGACTCGGGCACCGTGAAGCCCTTGAGCACGAGCCCGCGCGCGAGCGGCACGTTGCCGCACTCGCAGACCGGCAGGAACATGCCGAGGAACGAGATCACGGCCCGGCGCAGCACGGGGCGCCGGGGCAGCCACGACTCGAAGAAGGCCTGGGGCAGCCAGACCTGCACGACGATCGAGAGCACGATGCCGAGCAGCACGAACGGCATCGACTCGACGATGACGCTGATCGTGAGGGTGACGAAGTCCTGCAGGACGGGCGGCAGGAGTCCCGGCCCGACCCCGGCGGTGACCGCCCGGAGCGCGAGCAGGACGACGAGCACGACGCCGCCGGCGACGAGCAGGCCGGTCGACGTGCGCCGGCTCCCGTGCTGGTGGTCGCCGTCGTGCCCGGGGCCCGCGGGAGCGGCGCGCTCGGGCGCGCTCGTGCTCACCGGTCCTCCGGCGGCGCGTACCGCGAGTGGTCGCCCTGGTCCGGGCGCGGCGCGCGACGGGGCACGGGCGTGGGCGCCGCCGCGGGGGCGACGGTCTGCTCCGGAGCCCGTCGTGCGCCGGCTCCGGTCGCGGACGACCGGACCGCGGCCTCCTGCCCCTCCGCCTCCGGCCAGGAGGCGTCGGTGCCGTCCACGGCGGACGGGGCCGCCTCGTCGGCCTCGACGTCGGCGGTGCTCGCGCTCGCTCCCTCGGCGGAGGCGCCGGGCTCTCGCAGCCAGAGCCAGGCCAGGACGCAGCCGACGAGCAGCACCGCGGTGAGGCCGAGGCCGCGGCTGAGCGGGATGCTCGTGAGGTAGAGGGCCAGGTTCGCCCAGGTGCCGCCCTCGAGCGACAGCAGGGTGCCGGGCACGGCGCCCACCACGACGAGCGCCGCCGTGCCGACGGCGCCCGCGAGGGCTCCGCGCACGAGCACCACCGGGAGCTCCTGCCCGCTCGATGCGGGGCGCACGAGGACGAGCACGACCGCCGAGGCGACGTAGAAGGGCCACGGGTAGAGCAGGAAGGTGCCCAGGAACTGCCCGACGGGCGTCGCCGGGAAGCCGCTCGGGAAGGGCACCGCGGTGAACGTGACGGCCGCGCTGAGCAAGGAGGTCAGCCCCAGCGCGAACTGCACGACGAGCAGCACCACGAGCGCGGTGGCGGCGAAGAGGGCCCGGTCGCGCAGCGGCGCGACGCGCCCGCCACGCGCCAGCGCCGCCCCGATCGACGACCGGAGGCGGCGCTGGGAGCGGTCTGCGGGGGGCACGCAGACACCCTAGACGACCTACAGGTCGTCGGAGCTGACCCCCACGCCCAGGATGAACGGTCCCCCGTCGGAGGAGTCCTGCGTCGGCGCGGCGGCGGCCGGCGCGGCCGCCGTGCCGGCGCTCGAGGCCCGACGGGAGCGCGACCGGCCCTGGCCCGGCTGGGCCGGCTCGGGCAGCGCACCGAGCACGGAGTCGAGCAGCTGCTCGGCGTCGGGCGAGATCCGGCGCGGCTCGCGGGTCGTGGCCGCGACGGGCAGGTCGAGGATCGCGACCGTCGCGTCGGGCGTGGTGCCCGCCGACGTGGCCCGGCGTCGCTCACCACGGCGCGGGCGCTCCGGCTCCGCCGCGACCGGCGAGGCGGCGACGGGCTCGGTGGCGACCGGCTGGGCGGCGACCGTCTCGGTGGCGACCGGCTGCGCGGCGACCTCCGGACGCGCCTGCTCGGCCGGGGCCTCCGGCGCGCTGCTCGGCGAGGTCGGCGCGTCGGTCGTGCCCTCGTCGTCGCGCGCGGCGCCGCGGCCACGGCGGCCACGTCGGCCCGAGCGCGGGCGACGGCCCTCGCCCTCGTCGACGGCACCGGGCTCGTCGGCCGCGGGAGCGGCCTCGTCGGCGGACGCCGAGCCCGCCCCGAGGCGCGCGGCCGCCTCGGCGGCCGCGGCGTCGATGGCGGCCTCGACCGCGGCGGCGGCCTCGGACGCGGCCTGCGCCGGACGCGTCGCGTCGTCCGTCGCGGAGATCGTGCTCGCCGCGATGCGGGAGAGCGCGTTCTTCACGTCGTCCGTGATGGCGTGCGTCGGCGTCGTCGCAGCCGAGCCGGCCCGCCCCGAGGCGGACTGCCCGACCGGGGCGCCCTGGGCGCCCTTGCCGCGGCGCCGGGGCTCCTGCTGCTGCTGGCCGCCCCGTCGGGGCTGCTGCTCCTGCTTCTGCTCGGCGCCCGCCGTGTCGGTGACCGACTCGGCCAGGCCGAGGCCCAGCTTCTTGCGCGTCATCTGGACGAGCCCCAGCGAGGTGACCTCGGCGACCTGGTGCTTGGTCCGGTCTCGGCTCAGGCACTCGACGAGTCGGCGCAGCACGAGGTCGCGGTTGGACTCGAGGACCATGTCGATGAAGTCGACGACGATGATGCCGCCGATGTCGCGCAGGCGCAGCTGGCGGACGATCTCCTCGGCGGCCTCGAGGTTGTTCTTGGTCACCGTCTCCTCGAGGTTGCCCCCCGAGCCGACGAACTTGCCCGTGTTGACGTCGACGACGGTCATCGCCTCGGTGCGGTCGATGACGAGCGAGCCGCCGGAGGGCAGCCAGACCTTGCGGTCGAGGGCCTTCTCGATCTGCTCGTTGAGGCGGTGCTCGTCGAACGCGTCGCGCTCGCCCTCGTAGCGCTTCACGCGGTCGAGCAGGTCGGGGGCGACCGCGGAGAGGTACGACTGCAGGGTGTCGTAGGCCTCGTCGCCGTCGATGACGAGCTCGTGGAAGTCCTCGTTGAAGACGTCGCGCACGATCTTGATGAGCAGGTCGGGCTCCGAGTGCAGGAGGGCCGGGGCCACGCCCTTCTCGACCTTGGCGCTGATGTCGGCCCACTGGGCCAGCAGCCGCTGCACGTCGAGCGTGAGCTGCTCCTCCGTCGCGCCCTCGGCGGCCGTGCGCACGATGACGCCCGTGTTCTCGGGAAGGGCCTCCTTGAGGATCTTCTTGAGGCGCGCGCGCTCCGTGTCGGGCAGCTTGCGGCTGATGCCGTTCATCGACCCGTTGGGCACGTAGACGAGGTAGCGGCCGGGCAGGGAGATCTGGCTCGTGAGGCGGGCGCCCTTGTGGCCCACGGGGTCCTTCGAGACCTGGACGAGCACGCGGTCGCCGGGCTTGAGGGCCAGCTCGATCCGGCGGGGCTGGTTGCCGTGCTCGACGGCGTCCCAGTCGACCTCGCCCGAGTACAGGACGGCGTTGCGGCCGCGTCCGATGTCGACGAACGCCGCCTCCATGCTCGGCAGGACGTTCTGCACGCGGCCGAGGTAGACGTTGCCGATGAGCGAGACGTTCTTCGACTCGGCGACGTAGTGCTCGGCGAGCGTGCCGTCCTCCATGACGCCGATCTGGATGCGGTCGCCGGAGGAGCGCACGATCATCTTGCGGTCGACGCTCTCGCGGCGGGCGAGGAACTCGGCCTCGGTGATCACCGGACGACGGCGACCCGCGTCGCGGCCGTCCCGGCGGCGCTGCTTCTTGGCCTCGAGCCGGGTGGAGCCCTTGACGCGCTGGGGCTCGGTGATGAGCTCGACCTGGCGCTGCGGGCGCTCCCGCCCCTGGCGGTCGTCCCGGTCGTCGCGGCGGTCGCCCGAGCGGTCGTCCCGACCGCCCGAGCGGTCGTCCCGACGGTCGCCGGAGCGGCTGCGGGTGCGGCGGCGCGACGACGGGCGCGAGGGGCCGTCCTCGTCGTCCTCGTCGTCGTCGTCCCACGCGTCGTCGACCTCGTCGCGCCGTCGACCCGGCAGGGGCGGCAGCAGGTCGAACTGCGGCGCGTGGAAGATCAGCGACGTGGTCGTGAGGTTCGCCGGGATCGGCGAGGCGGGCGCCTCGGGCTCGTCCGCGGCGGCGGGGTGCCCGCCGTCGGCGGCGCCCTGCTCGTCGGGGCGCTGCTGGCCGTCGGCCTGCTGCTCGTGCCCCTGCTCGGGGGCGACGGCGTCGGTCGTCGCGGGCTCGGACGTGGTCTGGTCGGTGCTGGTCGTGGCCTCGGCCGCGACCTCGGTCTCGTTGGTCACGGGTGATGCCTCCTGGGCGTCGTCCTGTCGGTGCGTCTCGATCGTCGCGGGGTCGTCGGTGCTCGTCGTGCGCCGGGCCGGGGCGGCCTGGCGGGCGAGCAGTCCGGCGAACAACCCTCTCCGCCGCTTGGGGCGGACGGCGTCGGGACCGTCGTCGTGCGTGTCGTTCTCCACCACTGGTGGTGCTCCTCAACCCTGCCGGCGACCGGGTCGTCGGCGGGAACTCTCGTGTCGCGACCGGTCCGTGCCCCGCCACGAGGCGGTGCCGTGGTCCTGGTCGCCGCGCCCTCTCACGGCGCGCGTCGTCTCGTCATCGTCAGCGGAGCTGGCCATCCGCACGGGCGCCTGCGCTCGTGGCCCGGTACTCGCTCCGCTCCCCCTGGAGCCCGTCTGCACGGAGCTGCGGGAGGAGCGAGCACGGCCCGGAAAGTCCGGTCCACGGGATCTGCACCCCGTGGCTTCCCCCCATCTTGGCACGACCAGCAGCGAGGGGTGAGCAGGCCCGTGCGAAGATGGCGGCCGTGACGGTCCCGCAGACTTCCCCGCACCCGGCCCCGGGGCCCCGTCCCGTGGTCGCCGCCGTGCTGCTGCTCGTGGCGGGCGTCGTCGGCTTCGTCGGCTCGTTCGCCCTGGTCGTCGACAAGTTCCGCCTGCTCGAGCACCCCGAGCAGGCGCTGGGCTGTGACGTCAACCCGTTCCTGGGCTGCTCGCCCGTGATGCAGAGCTGGCAGGCCTCGCTCTTCGGGTTCCCCAACCCCGTCATCGGCGTGGCCGCCTTCGTCGCACCGGTCGTCGTGGCGCTCGCCCTGCTCGCCGGGGCGCGCTTCGCCCGGTGGTTCTGGGTGGCCTTCGACGTCGGGCTGTTCCTCGCGTGGGCCTTCGTCACCTGGCTCTTCACGCAGGCCGTCTACGTCATCGGGGCGCTCTGCCCCTGGTGCATGCTCGTCTGGCTCGTCACCATCCCGCTCTTCTGGGTGGGCACGACCTGGATGCTGGCCCGCGGGCTCACGACGCGCAGCGCGCGGCTGAGGCGTGCCGCGACGGCCTTCCTGCCCTTCTCGTGGGTGCTGCCGGTGGCGAACCTCCTCGTCGTCGCGACGCTGATCCTCCTGCAGTTCCCGCGGCTCCTGCCGACCCTGCTCGGCTGACGCGCACCGGGCCCTGCCAGGGAACTCTTGGCCGGGTCCGCGATGATCGGTCGATCCGTCCACCCAGCCAGCGAGGACCCATGACGCCACCCGCCGACCCCGCCCCCTCGAAGCGCGAACGCCGCGACGCCGCCCGAGAGAAGGCCCGGCTCGCCCGCGAGGCCGAGGCCCGCCGCACGCGCCGCAAGAAGTGGCTGCTGCAGGGCGGCCTCGCCCTCGGCGTCCTGGCGGTGATCGCCGTCGTGGTCCTCGTCGTCGTGCAGGTCGCGAAGCCCGCGGGCCCCGGCCCCGAGAACATGGCCAGCGACGGCATCGTGCTGCAGTCCGACGGCGCCCAGGGCGTCGAGGCCGTGCGCACCGACGCCATCCCCGCGGGCGGCACCCCCACGGCCACCCAGGCCGACGATGACGGCACCGCCCACATCGTCGTCTACGAGGACTTCCTCTGCCCCGTGTGCGGTGCCTTCGACACCGCCAACGCGGACCAGCTCGAGGCGCTCGTGAGCAGCGGCTCGGCCACGCTCGAGCTCCACCCGATCTCGATCCTCGACCGCCTCTCGCAGGGCACCCGCTACGCGACCCGTGCGGCGAACGCGGCGGCCTGCGTCGCCGAGCACGACCCCGACGCCTTCCTCGACGTCAACACGGCCCTCTACGCGCAGCAGCCCGAGGAGGGCACGAGCGGCCTCACCGACGACCAGCTCGTGGAGCTGGTCCAGGGGGCCGGCGTGACCGACGAGGCCGTGGAGTCCTGCATCCGTGACGGCGAGCACGAGGACTGGGTGGCCGACGCCACCACGCGGGCGCTCGACGGCCCCCTGCCGGGCACCGACCTGCCCGCCGTGACCGGCACGCCGACCGTCCTCGTCGACGGCCAGCAGTACCAGGGCGCGATCGACGACCCCGCGGCCTTCGCGGCGTTCGTGGAGCAGGTCTCGGGCGTCGAGGTCCCCGCCACCGAGGCCGGCTGAGCCCGCGGGGCGACCCGCCCCGGCACGCAGCACGAGGCCCGCACGTCAGGACGACGTGCGGGCCTCGTGCTGCCCGTGGGGGCGGCGGCTCAGAACCAGAGGGCGAGCTCGCGCGCGGCCGACTCGGGCGAGTCGCTGCCGTGCACGAGGTTCTGCTGCACCCGGAGGCCCCAGTCCCGACCGAGGTCGCCGCGGATGGTGCCCGGTGCGGCCGTCGTGGGGTCCGTGGTGCCCGCGAGCGAGCGGAAGCCGGCGACGACGCCGTTGCCGGCCACGCGGATCGCGACGATCTGCCCGCTCAGCATGAACTCGACGAGGGGCTCGTAGAACGGCTTGCCGACGTGCTCCTCGTAGTGGGCGGCGAGCAGGTCGCGGTCGGCCTCGAGCATGCGCAGGTCGACGAGCGAGTAGCCCTTGGCCTCGATGCGGCGCAGGATCTCGCCGGTGAGGCCGCGGGCGACGCCGTCGGGCTTGACGAGGACGAGGGTCTCTTCGATGTCCGGCACGGGGTTCTCCTTCGGTGTCCGGCCGGGTCGGCCGGGATCGGGGGTGGGACGGTCGGGGTCGGGTCGGGTCGGGTCAGGGGGCGTCGGGCTCGTCGGCCTCGGCCTCTGCCTCGGCGAGGGCACGCCGCCGGGCCGCGTTGGTGCGGTCCAGCTGGGTGCCCTTGACCAGGCAGAAGGTCCAGAGCGAGACGAACACCGCCGCGACGGCGAACATGACGGGGTCGAGGACGCCCAGGGCCACGAGCCCCAGCTGCACGAGCCAGCCGAGCAGCACGCCCCAGCGGTACCGGGTGACGCGCGAGACGAGCAGCACGACGACGATCGCGGCGACGCCGCCGCCCCAGGCGACGCCCGCGGGCAGCAGCTGGCGCCCGAAGACGACGAGCACGACGAAGAAGAGCGAGATCGCCTCGAGCACGAGCACGATCGACAGGAGGCTCTCGGCGGCGCCGCGCTCCCGCCGGGGCCGGCGCTGACGGGGAGCCGCGGCGGTCACGCCAGTCCTCCGTCGCCCTCGGCCAGGGCGAGGACGTCGCCGACGAGGGTGATCGAGCCGGTGACGACGACGCCGCCCGGCTCGTCGCCCTCGGTCTCCTCGGCGAGGTCCCGCGCGGTCGCCAGGGCGGCGCGCAGGTCGGTCTCGACGACGACGCGGTCCGCGCCGACGACGCCCACCGCGACCGCGGCCAGGTCGTCGGGGGCCAGTGCGCGCTCGGAGTCGGACGCCGTCACGACGAACTGGCGCACGGACCCGGCGAGGGCCCGGACGATGCCCGCGGCGTCCTTGCCCTCGACGACGCCCAGCACCGCGACGACCTGCCCGAACGAGAAGTACTCGTCGAGGGCCGCGGCGAGCGATCGGGCACCGTGCGGGTTGTGCGCGGCGTCGACGAGGATCGTCGGCTCGTTCGCGACGATCTGGAGCCGACCCGGCGAGGTGGCGGCCGCCAGTCCGTCGGCGACGATCTCGGGGTCGAGCGGCTGCGAGCCGCCGCCGATGAACGACTCGACGGCCGCGACCGCGACGGCAGCGTTCTGCGCCTGGTGGCGCCCGAAGAAGGGCAGCAGGAGGTCGTCGTAGCGCCCGGCGATCCCGCGCAGGCTCACGAGCTGGCCGCCGACCGCGACCGTCGACGAGAGCACGCCGAACGCCTCGTCCTCGACGACCAGCGTGGACTCGGTGAGCTCGGCGGCCCGCCGGAGCTCGGCCAGGGCCTCCGGCACCTGCACGGCGGAGACCACGGAGGCGTCCGGCTTGACGATGCCCGACTTCGTGCGGGCGATCTCGGCGATCGTGTCGCCCAGGCGGTCCTGGTGGTCGAGCGCGACGGGCGTGATCACCGCGACCTGTCCGTCGGCGACGTTCGTGCTGTCCCACTCGCCGCCCATGCCCACCTCGAGCACGACGACGTCGACGGGGGCGTCGGCGAACGAGGCGAAGGCCAGGGCGGTGAGCGCCTCGAAGAACGTGAGCGCGGGCTCGCCCGCGGCCTCGAGCTCGACGTCGACCATGCGCAGGTACGGCTGCACGTCGTCCCAGTTCGCCACGAGGTCGGCGTCCGAGATCGGTTCGCCGTCGACCACGATGCGCTCGTTGATCCGCACGAGGTGCGGGCTCGTGAGCAGGCCCGTGCGGAGCCCGTGGGCCCGCAGCAGGCTCTCGATCATCCGGCTCGTGGAGGTCTTGCCGTTCGTGCCGGTCACGTGCACGACCGGGTACGCGCGCTGGGGGTCGCCGAGCAGCTCGACGGCCCGGCGGGTGGGCTCGAGCCTCGGGCGCGGGGCCTGCTCGCCGACTCGGGCGAGGAGCTCGTCGAGGACGCGACGCGCCCCCTCGGCGTCGCGCGCCTCCTGCTGGTCGTGGTCACTCACCGAGCTGCACCTGCACCTTCACTGCCGAGCCGGCTCCCACCGGCGTGCGGTCGTCCCCCGGGGGGACGACGTCGACGACCTCGACGACCAGGTCGGTCGAGAGGGTCTCCCCCGCGATGAGCGCGCGGTGCGCCCCGACGGCCGTGGCCGCGGCCGCGTCGGCGACGAGCGTCGTCACGATGCGGTCGCCGACGTCGAGCCCGGCGGACCGGCGGGCCTGCTGCACCGCACGCACGACGTCGCGCGCCAGGCCCTCGGCCTCGAGCTCGGGCGTCGTGGTGGTGTCGAGCAGCACGAAGCCGCCGTCGCCGACGAACCCGATGGCGGCGTCGGGGTCCGCGACCGCCAGCTCGAGCGTGAACTCGCCGGGCAGCAGCTCGACGCCGCCGACGACGACGCGGTCGCCCGCCGGCTGCCAGTCCCCGCGCTTGGCCGCGGGGATCACCTGCTGCACCTGCTTGCCGATGCGGGGACCGGCGGCGCGCGCGTTGACCGTGAGCCGGCGGGTCACGCCGTAGCCGCCGAGGGCCTCGTCGCTGAGCGCGGTGAGCACGACCTGCTTGACGTTGAGCTCGTCGCGGAGGATCGCCGCGTAGGGCTCGAGCGCGGCCGGGTCGGGCGTCACCACGGTGAGGGTCGAGAGGGGCAGGCGCACCCGGAGGCCGGTGGCCTTCCGGAGCGACAGCCCGGCCGAGGCGACCTCGCGGACCGCGTCCATGGCGGCCACGAGCGCGTCGTCGGCGGGGAACGCCGAGGCGTCGGGCCAGTCCTCCAGGTGGACGCTGCGCCCGCCCGTGAGGCCCTTCCAGATCTCCTCGGTGACGAGGGGCGCGAGCGGCGCCGCCACGCGGGCCACGGTCTCGAGCACCGTGAAGAGCGTGTCGAAGGCGTCGCGGTCGTCGCCGGACCAGAAGCGGTCGCGGCTGCGCCGCACGTACCAGTTCGTGAGGACGTCGGCGAAGTCGCGGAGCGAGGCCGCCGCGAGGGGCGAGTCGAGCGCGTCGAGGTGGCCCTGCACGTCGACGACGAGGTCGTGGACCTTCGCCAGGAGGTACCGGTCGAGGACGTCCTCGGAGTCCGTCCGCCAGGTGGCCTCGTAGCCGTCGGTGGACCCTGCGCCGTCGGGGCTCGCCGCGTTGGCGTAGAGCGAGAAGAAGTACCAGGTGCTCCACAGCGGCAGGAGGAACTGGCGCACCCCCTCGCGGATGCCCTCCTCGGTGACCACGAGGTTGCCGCCGCGGATCA
>Ga0265797_10002786_pt1 | contig 28870 bp, 21 predicted proteins | sample P2T30metagenome_FD_192433 | JGI IMG/M metagenome (GOLD analysis project Ga0265797, IMG submission 192433) | Plant litter microbial communities from East Loma Ridge, Irvine, California - P2 T30 | ecosystem: Environmental > Terrestrial > Plant litter > Unclassified | place: USA: California...
TTTCTGCATATGGGTCGCTTTTCTAATCCTGACTCGCTCAAGTCCTCATTAGCCAGCCAAATCCATCCTGTATCGTATTGCCTGTAGGAACATCACTGAACTGGCCTTAAGGCAGTGGGTCTAGTCTGAAGTTGTACGATCTCCGCTCAATAGCGCGTGCGTACCATGCTTGGCCCGCTTGTTGCCAAATCTGCCAAGCGGTACAGGCTGACTTGGCCCGTGTTGTCTATTCACCAAGTATGGTTCAAGGGAGGAATTCGGTCTTAGGTCCTCATATCGGAATCGGTGCCTTCAGAGCATCTGTCGCCTGCAGACTTCCGCACGAAATATATAAAGCTGCAGTAAGACTCACAAGTTACTCTCTAAAAACATTCGATCGATCTTCTGCACTTTCTGGGTAGCTATTTGTCAAACTTCGCTATGAAGCTTTCTGTTGGTACGCTCCTCACTGCGGGGCTCGCCGCTTTCACGGGCGTAAGTGCCTCGCCTATGCCTTCCTCGGAAAACACGTCTCCCAATGTCGCGGCTCGAGGCCTTTGGCTTCGTGATGAATGTCATGCGTCCCCCGGTGGTACCGTTGTTGGAGGAAGCACGCTCTGGATGCTACGCAACACCTGGAACAACAAATACGGTGGAAATTTTGGGGGCAGTCTTGGTGTAGGTATACTCCATCCATTAACAAGAACTGTGTCTAATATTTTTCTTTAGGTCTATGAGTACAAAGGCGTGTGCTGTTGGGGCCAATGTCTGTGGGTGTCGTCTGAAGCACAAGGTAGAAGATGGTCTGGCGATGCCTGGGGCAAGGCTTTGAGTAGTCTTACAGGAATCACTGGTGGCAGTAAAGTTGGGCTCTGCGGAGCTAGAATCGACGGCGATGCATACCTAGTGTTGATGTCTGCGCAACACAACAAGGTATCTATTAAAGGCAAAACATTGAGCCAGCACTTTGGAGATACCTGCGGCGGTAGACCACCTTGGTAGACGACAAGCAATTACAAGGGCCCGTACAGATCAAACTGAAGGAACACTTAGACACGAGTTAACAGATAACTCTTCCTCTATGTTGATGGTCATCGTGGATCAAGACAAAGCAAAATTCGACAATGAAACAATCCCAACAGTTACAGCTGTCAATGCAATAAATACAAATAACACATCCGCAACAAAGTCCATAGTCTTGGGCATTTTGAGCCACATCATAAGTAACGTAGAGATATCGCTTTGTGAACTAGCGCAAGCGGTTGCATAACATACCTACGGAGTTATGCACGTTACGTGTCTCATCCGCAATAACAAACAATCCCTAATAGAACAGGACTCACAGAGTCACAATGCACTAAGACTAAGACTGCCGAGTAACATCGAAATAACGCCAAAGCCTTTGTTGGAAATAATTTGATTGACACCAGTCCGCCAGCAAACGGGCGATTAGCAGCACTGCAATACACACCACGCTGTCAGGCGAATTGGAAGTCGAGCCTATTAAGCCGGGGTGTGCTGTGTATGCTGGCTGCTTGAAGGGCAAGGATGTGTTGGTGTTGGAGAATTGAGGCTGGGAAAGCCAGCACTCTTCGCTCAGGCCTTCGGGCGTTATTACACGCAGACGAACGCTGGCAGCGTTCGTCACTGGGCCCCGCTAGTACATAGGTATTTATGGCAATATGTTTGGAAAGCAAGGAGGAGCGACCGGAAGCTATAGCGTGACGCGTTGTGAAGCGAGGGGAAGATGACTGCATGTATACATGAGCGCTGAAGAACGGAAGTCGTTAGCAACGGCGAATAGATTGATTGCCTCATGTATGACAGGCACCTGGACCCTGCATTTGTCTGGCCCATATGGATCTTCCTCTACTGAGACAGGCTAGCGGCCCATCCTAACGCTAGGAAGCTTGGGTGAACGCCTATCTAGAACGACCTGCCGAAATCGAACTCGCACGTCGAGTGTGCTGTCGTCGTCCACTTGGTATCGCTCGGTTATTCGAATGATAGATGGGCGCGTATTTGACGTTGACCGGGTGCGGCTTGTTCCTTTCGGTGGTACAGCGAAAGGGGTCACCCGCGCTCGCTGGTGCGTAGGCTACCTACCTACACGACAGTTGTTCACGCACCACGAACACAAATACCGCAATTACTCCACTCTGTCTCCCGGTCCATCGACCAGACCGCCATCAGACGCGATAATGACGACATCGCATGAACGTTGCTGGTCGTCGTCTTTATTTGACAGGTATCCGAATGTGCGCGTTGCAAACGATTACGGTACAGTGACTGCAGTAAGTCGGAGAAGCAACTTCTATCCCCATCATCAATATCGTAGCAAATGTTACAAGATGTGTAATCGAGAGCTGTTGCGTCGCAGCGAGCCATGCTTTGGCAAATTAGCATCCCTTGAGTAGGTAGGGCGTTGCTTCTCTGTTACGGTCCCTGCGCATCCATAGCGCATTCGCTTGGAACGAAGCTGTTTTTCCAACTCGTACCATCGCTTCACTCCGACACTTCTAGTTGCCTCTCCACCGCTTTTTTCATTTTGTGGTCTTACAAGTAACCCGACGGTGATCGCGATTGGCGCAATGGGTGTTGTAGTGGTTAGACCTATGCCTGCAGGCATCGATCAAGTGCAGAGCTTCAAAAAGCCGTAGCGAGCAGCGACGAAAGGTCAGGCACCTCTGGTTAGTTTCTTGTGCTCTCCTCGGTTGCCTCTAACGATGTCCTTTGATTGCAGCAACCCCTTTTGATGAAAAGGAATAAATGATGATGGTTGGGTGGTGGTGTTCGTGGTTTCAAATCGTGCCACGCGAAACTCGCGCGCGCCTGCAACTGTGACGTCAAACGCCAGTGGGACGCGACTTCCTCACCAGCCCTACCGACCGCGCTCTCACTTTCTATAGTATACTTCCTTGTCATCTTCCACAGCAACCACCCACCCAATTTTGTTCACATGGGACAAGAGAGGCCAATCTTTGTCATATTTTACTTCTCATTGTAATGACCTCGATTTTATTTGAAGCGGCTATCCAGCAGCCGGACAACGACGCGTCCAATTCGCAACTGCACAAACTCGTCTCTGCACGCGATTTCAGTGGATCGAATCTCCCCTCGGTTGCAGAGGGTTATCTTGAGGCCTTTTGCAATACCGATTTTTCCGTTGTACGGCGGCGATGGATCGGCATCGCGCTCGCGGGCATGCTGGAGAAGCCCATGGTGGCTGCACACATTAAAGGGTCGACACAGCTTCTTCACAATCTGGGTGCCGTCATTCTGAGCAGTACAGAACAAGAACAGACTAAGATCATCACTGGAATTATCATACGGCAAGCATTGGAGCAAGGCATCGAATACAGCAGCTTCTGGTCGTCGGAGAAGGTCAGACACAGTGCGCCAAGTTTTCCACTCAAAGCCGGTGCGAATTGGATGCACGACTTACAAACCTTTCTCGACGCTCTGAGCGACCTGGCACTCACGGGACCTACCGGTGAGCCCTCGATCGTGTACTTAGTCTCACTATTTGCCTCGGATGAATTCAGATGGCGGGAGTCAACTAGTGTTTTCCCTATCGCTCTTATCGAGGCTGGACTGTTAACCATCATTGCGCCTGACGAATACCTCAAAGAGTGCCAGTTTGTGGAGATACCTATCGAGCACATCTTGAGCATACGGTCAGAGCCGTCGGCATTGCACAACTCGCAGGAACAACATACAGAGCATGAACCGTGGGACCTCATCATGACAATCAAATCAAGTCCATGGAGCTACCGGCTGAACTCCGCTCAACGCATCGCGACCGAGATGTCGCTAATGTTCAAACATTCTGGAGACGCGTTGGAGTGGAAGAGCCGCATCGAGTCTTATAAGAAAGTGCATATGCACCACTCGGAAACGCCACACAACATGCCTATTGATGCCAGTTCACCTTCTGTCCGGAGTTCAAACACCAGGAGGTCGCTTCAAAGTGGCTTTCAGCTGCATCGGACAGACCGCATCGCTACTAAGAAAAGTAGCGTTTTGGCTTCTCTGCGACCACGTACACAAACTCCTCAAGCTGATCCACAGGCGCTCCACGAACTCCAGCCGCAGCATCAATCAACAATATCGAGACGCACAACACGCAGCAAAGGAAAATTACCTCGTATATCTCAGGCCGCAAAAGAGAAGATCTTTCAGAAACTCAATGCGGAATCTGACGCGCAACCTGAGGATCTCGACGTAGCCTTAGAGAATGCTCACAATGATGCTTCAGGTACTCCAATCATTATGTCATCACCACGAAAGAGATTACAGGGCACAAAAGTTGTTCCAGGCAAGAACACAGTCAAGAGCAAGTCAAAGGCACGCATACCACATACCAAACATATAGCAGACGACAATGAAGACTTCGTACCAACTCAAACAAGAACAAAGAAGAAGACGAATACAAAACGTAAAGCAGCACCAGACACTACAGCTGAAAACGAACCAAGGAAGAAGCCTCGTAATGATGTAGAGTCAAGCACGACCGGTTCGAAAGAGCAGGATCAAACAAATCCGCTTGTAAGACCACTGAAGCCACCATCTCCCGTCATATCGTCACAGCACACCTCAATTGGAGGACTCATAGGTGCCCAGAGACCTGCCGATCTCTCTGATCTCCCATTCAAGAAGCCGACAATCCCTACTAGGGTTGCCCAAACACCTTCGACCCCTACCAAGCCAAACAGAACGCCCATAAAAGCAGTATCGCGGCCGAAAACTCCTATGGAAGCACGAAGGCGTTTTGACAATGACACTTTGTGGTATATGCCGTCTTCACCACCTGTGACCGATGACGCCGAAGACAGCAACGAGTGGCTCGATGTTTCTGTTGAGACCTCAATACTCTCTAGCAACAGCAAACCTACCCCTGCGTCGCCAAATGCGGAATCGACAGCGATTTCTGGCCATGCAGATTGTAACGACGTAGCCTCCGAGAAGAAGACCGGTGATTGGCAGACCGCCAAAAGTGACCCATTCAGCCGGCGTTCCGTTGGCAAGATGGCTACATCGTTCCTACGCCGTCTGACTGGAGAAGAATCAATGGATGCAGATGATGGCCCAGATATGAGCATCTCGAACCACACGCCTCTCAAAGTCGCTGGCACTAGCAAGCCTCCTGAAGACCCAAGTTTGCACAAAACGACTCCAGCATGGATGGCTGGCCAGCAATCCACCCGTGCCTCGCAAAATTCGATCGAAGAGACCCAACAAGCCACGAAGTATCTACAGCACACCATTGAAGGAACTCAGCAACTCGTCGACGACATGCCTATTGAGGAGGTACCCGATGAAGACGATGTGAATCTTGAGGATATTACTTTCTTCGGTGATGGCGAAGGCTATCAGCAAGTTGTTAATGACTTCAATACCTCACCCGTCAAATTCCGCTCCTCACCGCCACGTCCAGGCTCTTCTAGTAGCCATAGTTCGATATCCGCTGCGCCCGAACCCTTGACTGACCCACCTGTACCATCTTCGGAAGCTGACGAGATACAGTGGGAAGCGAGCCTGCAGCCACATCAGCGCAATCTCAACGAAGTGCTAATACGCACCTCGAAGCGGGTTATGCGGCATATTGTCAACAACGAGACTAGTGTGACTGATATTGTGGAGATGTACGCAAAGGATGGCGACCATCTACTCAACACCCTGATTCAGCGACATGATACCGACCACACGCAAGTATTTGAAGAAATGGAGAACACGAAGACAAACCTTCGGGGGGAGCTCGAACGTGCTGCCAAACAGATGGCGAAAGACAGAAAACGATTCAGCACAATTGCCTGATGTTTGTGGAATCATGATGAACAATAACAAAGCCGTCGTAACATTTTATGAGGGATGTCTTTTTGCAGGATATGAATGTATGATATTAGGAAAGTCTGTCCATGGGCAGTAAGAAAACACGATAGCATAGTACGAATTGTTAACAAACATGCATTAATAGTTGCTCGAACCAAATATGCATCCCATATCCTGCTTTGCATGTGCGTCATGGGTGAGTTCCTCCCGTATAGGATGCGCCTTCATGTATAGAACTCTCGCGAGAATTCCGCTGAGAGCTTTGTTCTTTGCTCTTTCCCTTCTCAACAATGTGCTTCATAGAGATGCCGCCCCACGGTAAACCAGATAGTGATTGACTCGCATCGATGTTTTCTGGCTCTGGCGATGCGTATGAACTTCCAGCTCTTCGTTGGTTCTCTGCATTCCGCTCGGTCTCCTCTTTCTGCTCCTTTATCTTGTCGCCTTATCTGTGTTAGCAAAGTTTCGCTGGTACGTATTATCTGTGCTTCTTACGAAATCTTCTTTGAGCAAGCTTATTCTGAATCTTCCGTCTTTCGCTGGGGTCTTTCACGTCGGACCAGTCATCTGATCTTGCTTCTGGAGACTCGGCAGTCACGGATGAACCACCTTTGGATGAGGCGGGCTGGTTGGGACTGGATTGCTGACCCTGAGACATGTTTCCAGTCATCCAAGCATCATCTGCGTAGCACATGAAGGTGGTGTTCAGCAAGATAGCTCTTGAAGCTGTCTGGCTTGTGTCGACGAGAGTTGTGATTTAGATCGTGGTCGATTTGCAGCTTATTCAGGTCCACAAAACAGGTACTTGGGGAAGAGCCAGGTGATGAAGAGCCGATCTCTCTTGTTTGAGTGATATCGATGTGTAGTGATAGAAGGATGTCGGATGAGATGTAGTGTTTATCTGGTAGGTTGGCGCATAGCGAATATTTCTATTGCTGTGTGATTTTGAGGGATCCATTGATCAGCCGCAAGACAGAGTATGGTATGTGATGAACGAGGATGTCGAACGATCCAAGATGCTAGTACAATGTACCCAAGCGTATGAAAGCTGGGGGCCTTGAAGCAGCGGGGTCTGTGAGTGCAATTATGACGGGGATACAAAGGAAGGATCCGCGAAAAGGGCGCGGCTGAAGTCTTGAAAGGGTTCCGTGGAGGATCGCCCATGATACCTGGTAAGAAGTTAGACAAGGCTAACCAACCTTGATGCTTACTCTGTTGTATCAGCTTGACCTGTTCGTTGTAGAATGTCATTTCGATGTCCAGCGACTGTACACAAATACTAAGACCAAGACCCGCTGTGGGACGAAAGCTCATTTGTCCTTAGTTTCATTCGGTAATATGATATAACAAATACCATGAGTAACCATCATTGGTGCATTCGTATATAGTAGAAATGCAGTTTCCATGTGAGGTTAGAGGTCCACTCGAGGCAGTACCTGCATGCGCCGCAGTGGGGCCCGGGATGACCGCATCGTTGTAGCCTTGTCGTTGGGCTGAAGTGTCTTGAACGCTCTCTCGGGTCGACTTGCACCAATAATGCTTGGTCTTTCCAAAGCAGTGGTAGCGTTCAAGTATATTAGCCTTGTATTCTCGAAACGTCCTGGCATCAGGCTACCTCATTGGCATTGGACTCCAGCTCTGGGCCTACATGCCTGCGCTATATCCTATTGGTCAGATAATTTTATATGACATAAGACACAGTGATTATGCTGCACGTTTTGTTGGTACTAGCCAGCCTGATGTACAACATAAGTGCTTGGAAATCAGAAGTGAGCGAGTGATGCAATATTTCGAGTCATGTTTGAGCGGGGCGTGATGAGAATAACGACGGGAACACAAGGGCGAAAACCTTATGCTGTCTGTCAACGGTATCGTGTGCATGGGGTCGGTATAGAGGTGGAGCTAGCGGTGGTGGTCCAGGGCCATCTAGATACCTGGGTATGTAGTGTGAAATAGAATTGCGGTCGGCACGACGCTCACTAAGCCTGATTGGACGAGCTAAGCCCGCGTACCTTCACCTCATTCGTCACACCTTACCAGCCACGCGTGGCTCAAGTCTGCGCTGACCGCTCTGCAATCTTGCACTGTCGACACCATGGCCCGTTGCCCTTCCTTGTCGAGAAAACAGAGTGCAAATATAGATTCGGTTGCGCTTCGCTCGGTACAGCTCGCGACCTTCCTGATGCCGTCCCCAAGGCCCGGCTCTGCCGCACCTGGATTCTGAACCGCTCCGTGGTGGAAAACCGCATCCGAGCTGGTAGTGTTTGCGAAATCGACGATACTCCTGGATTTGTTTCGCTTTGCTTACCGTTATCGCACTGTCTAGTCAAACGATTGATATGCTCGCGGATATGTGACATGGGCCGCTAAGAGAAGGGTTGGATGCGTGAGGCCGTCTACTTTTGGCCCTCGCGATACTAGCTCACGATGCTCTGATCTTTGACAAATACTGCTGAAAGGATTGCGGACCGATTCCATCGCCTTGCAGTCGTCCCCGCAAGTTGATAAGAGCGGAGCTTTGGTCGGCCTTATTGTAGGGGTCTTTGACGGCTTCCTTGCGAATACGGGACGTTGCAAACGGCTCACGTCCAGCGGCAGCGTGCCGCGGATGCTCGGGGCACGTCTAGCACCATGATCAACAATTCGAGGCTTTCCAGCCGCGATGTGGGGCCCTACGTTTCCAACATCACAGTAAACCGGAAGGAGCGTTACTTCGAACTCTCCGAGACATCGCAATCATACAGATTCCAGCTCCATCCTTCGGTCGCTTATGGTTGGTGCCAGAGATGGGGCTGAACAGCGTTCCCTCACAGCTCGAACAATTCCACGTAAGACGGTACGATCAGAGTTGCTCGCTTGGAATGGAGACGAATCCGTGCACTCTCGGCTGTACACAATTCCGAGATTTGAGCTAGATTCAACACCCGGTTCCATCATCTGAGCGATGCGAAGGTGCGAAGCATCACAGATGTTGATGTTGCGGGTGGCTGCACAGCATGCACAATCTTTATGAAACTGTCCGGACCGGCAAGCGCGCAAAGCGATGTAGTATATCCACTCTCGAGCAAGGTTACATGAATGGTGGATACAATTGACATGCGCTTCAAATGCTAGCGCTGGTAGCTACGCCCGCGCACAATCATCTACTTTGGGAATGGACCCCAATCTGTTGCTTGTGGTGAGTTCTTAGTGGCTAGCTGTGTTATATGTCCATGGCACCTTCCGCGAGACATGATCTGGTAGTAAAGGCAGCCTGTCTGGATCCTGTGGGATGTCTTTCTTCACACAATATGTAGTGCACGACTTTGACCGCATGCAGCGCGAATGTGAAGGCGGGATTTTTCGACGGCCTGCAGTGAACAGTGGATTCCCACAACTGCGACTCTCTTAAGGACTTCCAGATGGGAAGAAGGTTTCCGGTATGACAGATTATGCTATAAGGAAGAAGGTGCCATGTTGGTATCTATCGCCAAGTATCCTGACAAGCATATCAAAATTCATCTCTTCAGAAGGGCCATGTCAGATGTACACAAGCACGGAGTAGCCATTGTGATAGCAATAACTTACCGATACGAATTCCATGAGATGCCTAATGTCAGTCCATGTTCTAAACTAGAATCTAATATGTTAATATGTTATATCTCGGCAATCTTAGCAGTTGAATTTTCCAGAAACCCATAACGACCACATGTCTACTCTGAGAAAAGCAGCACCAGATGACATGATTGTCACCCTTACCACTATATCATAGTCTATATGCCACGTAGCGAACGACTTCGCCATCTCACCAAACTTTGCTCGAGGTGGTACCACCACTGTAAAAGGGAACCCTCCAGTTTGGTAGATATTTACAGAGACAACGTGTTTCCGTCATCCGTCGATGGCCATGGATGAGTGCTTCAAAGAATATATTATTGATGATACATCCATGGTAATACGAATATTTAGCACCATTTGGAGTAGGGAACGACATTCTTATCAGCGAATACTCAATGGGCTTCAACCTATGCATTCTCAACTGTTCTGTAGTTTGATCCAAGCGCTTGCTATCCGAACAGAGAAAACACATTTCACGCACCCTAATTTGCTTCTGAGGCGCGGAGGAAACCAGAAGAGGCGATAAAGACTTACCTTTCCAGACTTGGGGATACGGTTCAACTCCACTACGATCCTTGACCCCTGGGTCAACTTACATTGTAGGCTTCAGATAGTTGATTATGCAGAAAATTCGCACGAAAGACAGTAACCATCCTATTTCTCGTAAGTTCCATGATTGAATACCCCCTATCCGTGTTTTCCACCTCTGTCAGAAGCCAGCACCAGTGTTGGGAAAATATTTTCACCCGCCTACCCTCGAACAATTGTTACTCCCGCCCGTCCACAAGAAGAGAAGTGATATGACACGAGAAAGAAGCGACGACGCGTTCAGGAAGAACAGGATGTTAAACAGCATGGCGAGTTTGACGACAAGGCGGAGACAAGACATCTCCGCGAGCATAACGAAGACCAGAAGCTGGAGGCACTGCTTCAACTAGGGTACATGGGTGGATGAGCTTGTCAGTCTAGACTTCGGGAGGTCTTGGTTTAGGATACACTGTGTATACATTATTGAGGGTATTGCCGCCTACAAGAGCAGCATCGAAGAGGTATGCATACTGTACAACGAGACAGGCACAGTCATAGGAAGTGTAATCACCAAGAGTATGCCCTTTGGTTATTCGCAGTCTCAACTATCAAGTAAGAAAGTGTCAAGATACGGAAAGCACGTCTACCGCTATGCCGCACTCGAGCTGGTATGGACTTACGTTTCGGCCCCGATGACTCAAGCGCCTGAGCGCATATTCCAATACTCAGAAAATATTGTACAGATGCTCGCCATCCTACGCCGCAACGAATGTGCCCAAACCATACCAAGCTACGGAGCGGGAGATAAGGCCCAGTACGCAGACCCAGATGGTCCACGGCAACACCTCACGTGTCCACCTTGTGGCACTCTATTCCTGACGGCCAGTTTCGTACTCCAGCACTGGCATGAGTGCATCGACTGGAGAAGAAGCCTAACAGCTGAGAACAGTATTGGTCGACCATCAGGCCTAGTGTTATACTCACATAGAGAAGACCTGGTAGACACCACGTTCTCGTCAAAGCTTGACTCCTACTCCAAGTTAAATACATCTGGTATACAATCTGAACTTGTTATGTCCTGTCTATCATACAACAATTCGACCGGACTCCGCGCCTGGGTTGCGGCGACGTGTTGATACTAACGTCATCCTGATTGTTTCGCAACTGTTCGGACATACCCAACCTAGTTCGTGCCTCAAGCAGTCCTGGAAAGCTCGTGGATTCTACCCCTCATGCGATTTATTCAGCAGAAAGCTTTTAGCGAGCTCCTTTCATATAGGATGGTTGAGATCTGACACTATTTTACCATGTTGGAAGACGCACGTGATGTGAATTTGGGCCCAGTTGTGCAGTTGGATGAGCGTGTGACTCGTAATACATATAATACATGCGCTGCCATCGCCGTCTTGTCCATAAGTGAGGTTAAATGAGCATACAAACAGGATAGTAGGTCAGGTTTACCACATTCTTTGATTGGCCCGGACATACTGTCTTATGGGTTTGTCATCATGGCACACGTCGCATGTGAAGAAGGGGTTTGTTGCGGTCATCATGTCTGTTCTCCAATGAAGAACGACGAAGCTTTAAGTTGCCAGTGCCCAAGGCTTGAGGTCACTTCTTCAGCTTGATCATCGCGGCTGCTGTGATAGTCGCCTCAGTGTACCCCTTGAAGACCAGTAATGGCAATCAATCTAGTTTGTTCATGCCCGAGTGGCGAGTGCTTGATGGTGATGCTGTGAAGAGAAAGGGAAGTAGCAAAGACGATCCGGCGAATCTCGTCGACATGTCTTGTTCAAGTGTGGCGAGATCATCGTGTGGCGGCTGTGGCGTAGTGACGATTGCTTGCTTTTTGACAAATGTGGGCCATGCCTGCTGCCTGTTCTGTTGGAGAGCCAGGCGTAAAGGGATTTGCAGTGCCTGTTGCACAGCATGTTGGTGATTACAATATCATCAACGGTGAAGGTCCGACAGGATAACCTGTTTTGCGGTGCGGGCGGGTACAAAAGCCGCACTGTGCCTGACGATCGATACGCGGGTTTCGATGCATGGATCCATGGTGGTAGTACCGAACAAATAAGGCGCGGTGCACATGGCAAACAAGGTCTGGTGAGAAATGACGCAGGTGAGGGTGGCTGAACAGCGGGCGATGGGTTTGGCAGTGGCTGACTCTAGTCGCTCTGGCCGATGCAGCGCTGGACATGAGCGTTTGGGCATGGATCGGCGCCGTGTCACGGCCAGTCGTCTCCATGGAGCAACACTCGGCTGCTTTGGAGTGTCGGCAAGAACGGTAGATGCAGGATGGGCTGCGCCACCACACCGGCTCAATGCTCGTGGTCTTGTCTAGGCCGTCGCCGTCTTGGTGGGATTGGCGGGCTCAGCTCAAGTGTGCGCACAGCATCGGGGTCGCCATGGCAGAGTCTTCCTGGCAGGCCTCGACTTGGCGGGCGAGGGCGACCATGAGACGAGGCTCGAGAGTGGTGTGGCGTCGACGTGTCTCGTGTTGCGACGTGGTTGTTTGGAGGGCAAGTTCTTGGATGTTTAGCAGTGGGTCGTGGTGGTGCCGCGTGGTTGGCCGCCGCGATACACAGCCCCAAAAGGCTTGCGTTGTTCCGCCGCGCTGCTCTGAGGCTACCTCTTCTCTGCTGCCGAAATTCATCGCCGGACTGCCTCTTCGTCTCCCCCAAGTCGTCTGCACTTATCGCGCGCCCATCGCACGGTAGCCGCTCGCCATAGAAGGGCCGTTGCAGTCGAGATCCCGTGATTGCCTGCTCAGTTGTTCCAAGATTCGCCGTCCTGCTTACTTAGCCTGGACTGGAACCATCAGCCACAAGACTGCTCCAACGGGTCCCTCGTCATCGGCACCTTGACTACCAGACGACCTGCACCCTACGACCCTGCGACGGCCTAGTTGCACCACGTCCAGCATCGCATCGCCTCGCCATTATCCTCGCCCCTCTGTCTGCACCTCGCGCCTCGTGCCGACCCCAAGACCCCTCCCGCCCGCTCCTCTCTTTGTGCGCAGCCGCCGCCGTGCCTGCGCGTTTCTTGCTGTTCGTCTGCCCGAGCCGCAGTCTGCGACCGAGGGCACATGCGAGCAATCTAGCCGTGGTCAATTGCGAAGCTGGCGCTTTCTACAGCCCAAGTCTATCTCGAGTGCTGGTAGAGGACTGTCCTTTGCGCGCTTCCCCAGCCGCTGCATCGATCCAAAGGTTAGACGAGCGATCCATGCATATACCACCACCCGCCGCATCGTCGGAACGACCCCATGCTAATGTGACGTGAAGATAGCCTCACTGAACCCTCGCGCCATAGCACATCATGGCCGCCTCGACGCGAGCAATCACGCCGACGCCTACCGGCCCATTCACCACCCACAATGGGCCCAACACCCCAGGATCCGCCGCGCGCAACTCCCACAGCGGAGCCACTTTTGGAACCCATCTCACAAAATCCCCCGGCGGTCTATCGCCGCGACTCTCGCCTCAGCCGCTCACCGGAGCCGCTGCCATGGCCGATGAGCGCCGCTTCCGCGAACAGTCTGCGCGCCAGACAAGCCCCAATCCCGCTGTCGCCGCGCTGCAAAGTCTGAACGGCAGCGTCCAGCCCATGAGCCATCCTGCAGACGGTCCGCAGCAGTCCGCGTCGGCGAACTCCAAGGCTGACAAGATGACGAAGCCGCTCATCACCATCCCCGACCAGATCAACGTCACAGGCGACAACATGCAGACAAGCCCAGTCAGCCTCTCGAGTTTTGGCGATGGTGACGCGCCAAACGCGCCGGGTGCTCCTGCGACCGAAGGTGCTTCCGCCAGTAATGCAGGTCGGGAAGGCGCGTCCCAGCAGCAACCGCAACAACAGCATCACCACCAGCATCATCACCAGCTCATCGCCCCAAATCCTGGAGACAATCCGGGCAACCGCGCATTCACGTTCCCCGGGCCATTGCCTCCGGAGCCGGACCCACGCGCCCCAGCTCGCCAAATGAGTCTGCCTGGATATGGTCAAAACACGCCCAAATCACCTTCCACAAAGCGTCACAAGTGCCCATACTGCTCCACTGACTTCACTCGCCACCACAATCTCAAAAGCCATCTGCTAACCCACAGTCAAGAAAAACCATATGAATGCCCCACCTGTCAGGCGCGTTTCCGTCGTTTGCATGATTTGAAACGCCACACGAAACTGCATACTGGCGAGCGGCCACACACGTGCTACAAGTGTGGCCGCAGGTTTGCACGTGGCGATGCGCTTGCGCGACACAATAAGGGTCAGGGTGGCTGTGCGGGCCGTCGCTCTAGCTTCGGCATCGATGACGATCTCGGGGACAAGGGCGACGAAGGCATGGATGGTGTCATCTACACGGGCGAGCCTGATGGAGAGGGAGACGAGGATGATGATGGCAGGCGCGTTAGCGAGCCGGCGCGCAAGAGACAAAACACTGGGAACTCTACCCAAGGTTCGTATTCTCATCATTCCAGCACTTACCCGCCTATTGCTGCGAACCGAAGCTCGAGTAGCCAGAACAACTTGCGCCCCTATTACCCAGGGTCTTCTGCGCAGCCGACTAACGTCTCGCCCAAAGCAGCTCCTACTAGCATCTCGTCGATTCAGAACGCAAACACCCAATCCAATGTCTTCGCCCAGGGTGGTATGACCGAAAGCCCAAGGCCACTGTCGCCAGGCCAGCAGGAGCAGCATCGTCTGGGTGCTCCCGAAAGCAGTCTCCCTGGCTCACGGTCCCCTAGCCTGTCGCATCACATGCACCAGCAGCAGAACTATGCTCGTGGGAGGGGAACCCCTCCCGTTGGCCTGGCCCCGCCCAGCACGAGCAACGGTCCTCATCTGCCCTCTCTACCAGGCCTTAGCCCCATGCCCCCTAAACAGGGCTCTCAAGGCGGCAAAAGCAACGGCCCAAGCATGCTCCAACATCAGACCATGGCAGCCCCTGGAAGCAGCTCGCAGCCGGGCAGCATGTCCAGCCATGGCGGAAGCGGAAGCAGCATGCGCGAAGTCATGGGCAACCAGGTCGATGTATGGCAATATGTCCGCGAGATAGAAGCTCGTATGGCGAGAATGGAGAAGGAACACAACGACAAGATTGCCACGCTACAGCACGAGATCACAACGCTCCGGGCCCAATTGGCCCAGCAGCATGTTAACAACACGCAAGCCCACCAGCAAGGTCAATAGTGTGAGATGGCTCCAGTAGTCCCAGTGCTTTTTCTGCTTGGTGCGGGTCTTTGCCATGAGATGCAGGCGTTGGGCGGAAGGACAACGGAGGCGTTATACGGAGTACAAAACCCAAGATTGAGTAACAGACGAGATTTCAGGCTTCTACATGGATCAACATACGTCAGGGATCACGACGAGCATGTTACAATGATACCCCATGCTAAGATTACTCCCAATGTTTGGCATTTTCCTACTTTGTTCTGCGGTTGCTACCATTCATACCTGTATATTAGACTAGTTAGTATTATCTCAGTGTTCCATTGCTAGAAGCTTCTCTGCGACGGTGATGACGAGGCACATGTTCGGTGAGTGACGTGAGCTGCCATGCCAGCAAAGCGTGTGAAGCCACGCGCCCAGCATGTTCCTGGCAGCGTGGGTAGCACAAGGGACAAAGTTGACGAAGAATGGCGGAGAAAGTCAGTGTTGCTTCGGGCGGGCGAGAATTGTCTTTGCTGAAACTTTGGTACGCGACAGTCGTTGCCATGGTGGTTGCAGAAGTGGTAATGGTGGGTGCGCAAGAGCGACGGACCCTTTGCGGCTAGGCATGAGCTAAGAATGGCCCGCCAACAACAGGGCTAAAGTGCTGCACCACTGCGCCCAGTCCCGAGCCTTTCTCCACTTGGGTGCTACACGTCAGAGTACTACCCCCAAAACTCCTCCTACAACTCACCCAAGACAGTGAACCCCTCACCGCACCCTGCCCTGATTTATGTAGATGGATGGCGAGCTGCTGTCCTGATAGGCGCAACCGCGCGAAGTGCCCGCCCTTGACGCCCAATCGACGCTGCCCATAGCCGCGCTGGTGATCCCACCCGCAGAAGCCTCGCAGAAGCCTGTCTGCTTCGCGGCCCACAGTAACACCAACGAGGAGATCCACGCCGCCTCCTCACCATGTCAGACTCGCACCGCCGCCGTAGTAAGAAGGACCCGGACCGCGAGCGCAGTACCCCTCGCACCAAGGACAAGGATAGAGATCGCGACCGGGAGCGCCATAAGAGCAGCAGGTCCCGCAAGACCCGCTCGTCGGCGTCCAAGGAAGACGACGAAAACCCACCATCCAGGCGCCAGTCGACGGACCGTGTGCGCAATTCGACATCGACGTCGACATTGACATCGTCGCAGGCCTCAAAGTCGTCGCACAAGATGGCAGTCGTGCCCGAGATGGGACGCCGCGGCTCGTTGGGCTCCGAGAACACGTCGCGCATCAGTTTGCCCTACCCGTCGCATTCCAAGACATATGCGAAAGAGAGCATATATTCCCGGGACGGTGTAGAGAGGAGAAAGTCTACCTTGACTCCGGATGCCACAGATGGCGAGGCATCACCAGGAAGGGACGATGAGCGACCAGTCGCACCACATCCCCCCAGCCGAGCACCACCCCCACCACCGCCGCGCGCACCGCCGAGTCCTCCGCTCACTGCTACCACGGGCGCAGATCTTAGGAAGGCGGCCAGTGCGAACAGCATGCGAAGAAAGGATCCAGACATGATTGCCAGAGAGATGGAGGAGGGCCGCCAAAGCGTAGACAGCGGTACGCGCATGACTTCCACGGCGGGCCCGCGGATTGCCTCGCGCTCCAGCATCAGGGACGAGGACACATTCGACGGCACCGACCTCACCTCCACCACCGGATCGCAGCCTAGCACCATTCGCGCCAAGTCGCCCCCACCAACGACGAGAACGAGAACTGTGAGCCCATCCCACGTACGGCCCCCAAGTAGGACGTCAGTTCCAGGTAGAACATCAACACCCGGCAGGACGTCAACACCCGTCAAAATGAAGACGAGAGCACCCTCAGAATACACACTCGACTCAGAAGCAACTTCAGTACTACAGGATCGCAACTCTCACCATCGTCGGAGTCAATCACCCCCGCGTTCTGATGTCTCACCATCCTCTGTCAACGATTCGTCACCACGGACACCTACCCAACACTCGGTCCTTCCCTCCAACGTATCGTCTCTCAAGGATGGACCACCTGTCATCGAAGTCATGACGGACCCTATGTCGCGTACACAATCGGTAGACCCCAGCTACGCTCAGTCGCCCATGACCCCTCCGCCTCCGCCTCCTCCTCCAGCCATGATGGAAGCTCCTCGAGTCGATTATCTCCTTCAGAACGGCGGTTTAGCCAAAGCCATTCCACGGAGTTTACTGGCCGCTATTGATGGAGTTCCAGCCTCCGCTTACTCTCAGTATACCACACCAAGGCTATCTGGAGCACAAGCCCACGATGTACGATCTTTCTTCAAGCCTCTACAGAATGTTCTCAACAGTTACAATACCGTCATGGACACAAGCGGATCGTTGGCGGTAGCTACTGGTTATCGTTCGGTTGCGCGACGTCTTCTCGATCGCCTTGAAAATGTGTTTGCTCGTAACATATCCTCGGAGCACTGCGCATGCATGATGTGCTTCGAGCAATCGGTCGTGGAAGATTCTGCGGGCATTAATTGGGGGGAAGTTTTAGAATTAATATCCGGACGTTGCGAATTGCCGACTTGGCCACCTTACGAGGAAGGTCCCGGACCTGGACTAGGCATATCGTCGGATCTGGAAGCACCATGCCAACGCATCGATGTTGATGTACCCGAACAGTATCGCGAGCACTACGAGAAGCAGTCAAAGAAGACCAAGGTCGCGGTTCAGTCTTGGCTATCAGACCAACAAGACGGTGTCCCCGAAGATGCCGACGACGAGACTCTGACGTTCATCATGCTCACCCGCCTAGAACAGCCTCAACGCCCGCTCTTCTATGCACTATTGTGGGGATTAGAAAAACTTCCGAATCCTCGCACACAAAAGCCGGACAGCGGTACACCGCCGTACCTGGCAAAAGCTGGACTGGCGCTGCAGCGTTTATATCGACTCTACACTCCACCGCGCGACCAGTTGGTCGTCATGTATCTCATCCGCCATCCAGATATGCACAACATGCTCGCTACCTTGGCAGCAGTGACTAAACACGAATGGGAGATTCTGGTTTCTGGTCGCTTTGATGGGTTCCTTTGGTCAGGTGTCGAGGATATGGCTGATATGAACACGACCCCTCCCAGGACTGGCTCGAGAGCAGGCCGGCCCATTGACGGGCCGCAACGGTTTGCATCACCCGCAACTCCCAATCGATACGGCAACTTCAGCCCCAGTCCATACTCTCGACCAGGATCCGCCCGCCCTGGGTCTGTCCGCCCGCCTGGTGGAGCCCCTGTGCAGATCGATGAAGAGACTGAAATTGCCGTGCTTGCCGAGATCGAGCGAGAGATCTACCTTGGTATGGAAGCCATGGAAGACGCATTCGAGCAGCTTCACAACCAAGCCGAGGGTGTGCGCCGTCGTCTGCGCGAGCGCGCGGCAGCTTTGTCAATGGTGGCGCAGCAACGTAGGGGCGCCGGAATTGGTGGCATTGAAGTCAGAACTGACACACCAGCCAACATGCGCGATCCTGATGAAGGTGTCGATGATCTGAGGAGCGAAATTGGACCGGACGACTCAGCTAGCAATGTCAGCAACAACAGGAGAAGGAAAGCACACCGTGCACGCGAACGAAGAACACCAGCACCGGTTGAGGAGGAGAGCGAAGAGGATGTTGCGCTCGCAGAGAGGATACGCAGACGTTTCTAAGGTAATCAGGGGATTCTTGGGACATTGCATTTGCGGTGGAGTTTGTTGGCGGCGTTTGGTATTGCTAATGATTTTGGGCCATGGCTGATATGACTTATGGCTTTCTGACGGCTGAGATATACGGATACCCAGTTTGAGAGCGTGGGGGATTGATAAGATATGCTTTCTTCCATGCGAGTAGGGCCGCGAAGTAGTTCAATGTATACCATTTGCTAGGATTATATACAAAATGACGTCACTGATGCTTGTTTACACAATGTCGATTGGTTCTGCAGGATAGTTGAGATTCAGACAGGAAAGCATCAAGGCTGTAGTGATGGTGATGGTGAGACTGGAGGGTGTTGATGGTGCTCCAATCACCTAGCACTGTCCGACAAGCGATGAGACGCATAGCTGCGATCAACCCCGCTCAACCACGCTGGGCGTCGTCGAGGTGTTCGTGTGGCGCGAAGCATTGGCGAGGGTGATGGACGCAATGCCAAACCAAAGCCTACGCGAACTTGGTGCGATGGCGATGTTTGTAATTATACGAAGGCCTTGCTTTTGTCGGAGCTCATTAGCTGGACGCGACCCATCCCTGCACGTTGACGCGCCGGACATGCATGTCCCTCTATGACAACAGAGCGCGGGCGGGACAGTAAACAGGCCAACAACCACGCCGGCGGCCCATACAACGACCCAAACTCGTCGTGTTTGGATACCATCTGGCTCAATTATCCTAGATCCGGACATCTGCGTGCTTGGATTCCTCTGCTGCCGGTCCCCCACCATTCGCTGTTGCCCTTGCAATTGGGTGTTTACGAAGCAAGCCCTCTTTGGTAGGCGCAGACCACGGAGCCCTCTGTTTTGGACGCAGCCTGCCACACGGCTCACTGCCCTCTTGTACTCTCACTGACGCATTCCACCACCAGATCTCGGCCATTTTTCTGCTCGATCCGCTCCTCGGCCACCTTGTAGCGACCGTAGCGACGACGGCCCTTCCGCTGTCCAACCAAGTCCCTCGCTTTACCCCAGGAACCGCACACGCGCATATCCTCGATTCGCCTGCCCTGACCGCATTACTGTATCAGCATCAATACATCTAGACATACGCCCCACGACGTTTTGGACACGACGTTGCGCACATGGCCGATCTGGGCGCCAACGAGTCGGTCGATCCGAACACCCTCTACACCAAGCAGGAATGCATAGGTGGCGGTAGCTTTGGCAAGGTCTACAAGGGCCTTGATCGGCGGACTGGCCACACGGTCGCTATCAAGGTCATCGACGTGGAGAATGCCGAAGACGAGGTTGACGACATTATGGGTGAGATCATGATCCTCTCCGGCATGAGCTCGCCATACGTCACAAAGTACTACGGCTCGTACCTTACCGGCTCAGACCTGTGGATCGTCATGGAGTTCTGCTCAGGCGGAAGTTGCGCAGACCTGATGAAGCCTGGCCAGATAGCAGAGGTGGAGATTGCAGTCATACTCAAGGAGCTGTTGATGGGCCTGACCTATCTACACGACGACCACAAGCTGCACCGAGACATAAAGGGTACGTGCAATGAACCAGACTCACGCACAGGAATGCTGACGTCAACATAGCGGCGAATATACTAGTCAGCGCGAATGGTCAGGTCAAGCTCGCCGACTTTGGCGTTTCGGGACAGCTATCAGCGACCATGACCAAGAAGAACACGTTTGTTGGAACGCCCTTCTGGATGGCACCCGAGGTCATTAAGCAGTCCGGTTACGACGGGAAAGCTGATATCTGGTCTCTGGGCATTACCGCGCTCGAGCTGGCCAACGGCGAGCCTCCTTATGCTGACATCCACCCCATGAAGGTTCTTTTCCTCATCCCAAAGAACCCACCACCAACACTACAAGGTAACTTCTCGCCCGCGTTCAAGGAGTTTGTCGACCTGTGCTTGCGGAAGGACCCCAAGGAACGTCCGAGCGCAAAGCAACTCCTACAGACAAATTTCATTCGCAAGGCCGGTAAGCCCGCTCGTCTGCAAGAGCTCATCTCACGATATCAGGACTGGAAAGTCCGATATCCAAAAGAGGCAGCCGAGTCAGAAGATGAAGCCACTCCTGTGAAGAAGAGGGAGCCAGTCAACGAAGATTTGTGGGATTTTGGAACTGTGCGGCCGACAGGAGGTGCTAGAGGTCCAGCGCTTGCCCCAATGAATGACGCTGGAGCCAATGCAAGGAACCACTCGCCACAACGCAAACCTGTCACGCAAAACAGGGGTGGCTATGGTGACGAGAACGACGACACCATTCGGGAACCCTCTTCGCCGACCAAGCGTTTAGCACCACTGCAGACTCCAGGCTCACCCGACCCTGTGAGGACCGCCGCACGAGTACCGCTGCCAGCATCACCAGAGAAGAGAACAGCTCCTTCTTTTCCACAACCAGCCGCAGAGCTTCCACGAAAGTCTCCTGTACCTGGCCTCTTCCAGCCGCCACCCAACAGAGCACTAGTCACGCCAACTAAGCCGTCAAATCCTCAACAGCCAAGACGACAGACACCATTACAGCACACCTATGATGATTTCGTACAGAGGGAGATTGCTGCGGAGATGAATGCTGTAGAAACTACACCACAACAGCGAGTTCCAACTCCAAGTCGCGCTTCAGTTTTGCCGCAGATGACCATACCCGAAATACCACCATTCCGTGGACAGTCTGCCAGCCCTGGACAGAGCAGTTCGCAGAGCCAACCACCCAAGCCGTTACAAAGCCCTATTCGAACACAGCAGCACGCGCCGACTTCATCACAAGCTCAGAAACCTCTACCGTCGCTAGTTGGACAACAAGAACTGCCACTTCTGGCTGGACAGAAGCCACTTCCTCCAACACAACAATCGTTCACATCCTTCAGCCCAAGTTCTGCATCGCGGCCTGATTCAGGATCGTCGAATGATCCATTTGGCGGCCCGACGGCCTCGAGTTGGCAGTTACCGCCAAAGCAGCAACAAGTCGCACAGTCGCCCCCTCCACCGCCACCACACATTACCAAGCCCTCACCCATGTCTCGTGGCTCCTTTGGTAGGCCCAAACCGACGCCTAACCACCCTAGCCTCGTTCAAACGCAAGGTTCTCCACAGGCGCCTGTCGAGATAACAGCACTCAGCGGCGTGGTTATACCAGCTCTTGATGCTGCACTATCTCGCCGTAGTTACCATCTCAATGTCAAGAACAAACAAGAATCTGCTCGATCACTGGATGACGCGCAGGGCTTCATCGAACGCAGACGACAAAGGCAAGAATGCCATGACAAGGTGGTTCGCCTGGTCAATGAAATCAAGGGGAAGTTTGAGGAACTGGATCGATGGGACGAGAAGGGAGAGGTAGGTATGGGTGGGGAGGTCGCGGGCTTCCTGGAAGGTTTCCTTGAGGAGGTGCTTGTACGGGTCGAGCCAGCAGACGACTAGTGGGACTGATTGCATCCCCGATACTTGCTTTGGCGCTCATGCATATGGGAAGGTCCCTTTGGGGACGTTGATGGCTCTCGTGCGATTTGGCAAGGCGTTTACTGATAGGGTTCCACCTGGGGATCGCAACTGAGTTTTTAGATGGCTCTTGTTATGCATACTTCTGGGCCGAATTCAATGCGAGTTGGTCCAGACATCAGTCTATTCTTTCCTTTCGATCAAGCGCAATGACATCTGACTTGAGCTGGCATTGTATTGATGGTAGGCAAGGTGTTGGTGATGGGGAGCTGCCACCAATCAGCGTCGAGGCAGCTCCGAACGCCGGTATTAGTCGTAGTTTCGTCACTCGGTCTAGGACAACTCATCGCTACGCGTTCTTATATCGCGTTACGCTACAGCGCTCAGCAGAGCAACCGGCAATCCTTTCCACGATGGTGTGAGTATTGTATGCTGATAGATAGCAACATGTGACTGACCGTGGCCCTCAGACGTACCATCAGGAGCAATGCGCTCGAGAAGCTTGCGCGCCTGTCCGCGCAGTCGCCGTCTGTAGAGGCTACGCAATCGGATTTTGCGAGATTGTTCAAAAGATGCTCGGCGTCGAGCTCCATGAAACTGCAGGAGCTAGAGGCAATCCTCGCCTTGTGCAAGTCTGCACCATACATTGAGTCGATCGATGTCGCTGAGAAGCTGCTCTCACGCCTTTCGCCATACCTCGCCGCATCGCACACGCAGACGCTTGCACCCTCTCCTAGCCTTCGGACTTTCGAGCCCGCGCCGTACGAAGTCCTTACCTACAATCTTACCCGTGCCGTCCTCTCGCTCGGCCTTCGACACGATCAACTACGAACACAAGCTGCCAATGCACTTGGAAGCTACCTCGCCGGCTGGGTCTCAGCAGCTGCGGAGCTTTCGGAAGAACAATTCGTCGATGATGGAGCCGACGACTATGCGGCAGATGGCGAGCTGGCGCGCGTCATGACACACAGTCTGTCACTGCTGGGCTTCCTGGGTGCCGCTGCTGAGCATGCCCATTTCTGGAATGCCTACGACAGACTCCAGCTTGTTCAGGATGTGCGAAAAGCCTTGACAGAGAACTTCCTCATCGCATTCGAGACCGTGCTGTCCATTGTGCGTAATGCGCGCTCTCACCAGCATGGTCTTCGGGAGTGGAAGCGCTATACAAAACACTACGCTGCTACTGGGCGACCACTTGGTGCCATGATCCTGCACGACTCTTTCCTGAAGGTCGTACTGGCTTCGGCTTCGTTGCTTGTTGGAAGTAGCTCGCATCTTACGTCGCAAACGTCTGTTCTGGACCACCTCCAGACTACTCTCCACAGAAAGAACCACCAGATTCTTAGGGATGCAGCCGAGAACTCGCTGGCTGAAGGATTGGCCAAGATTGCAGGAGAGGAGATGGAACGTCTAGAGAACGACATGGACTACCTGCAACGAGTGGGGTCGGCTTGGCAGCAGCAACAGGCCTCTTCTGTCAAAGCCAAGGTACTTGTCACGTATCTCTGCTGTACCATTTACGATGACGATACGGATATCACAGATGCAGAAGTTTTGACCACTTGGCTCGATAATGTACTCAATGACCCTGCACAAAGCGCAGATCATGAATTGGCTTCCACAGTACTGAAGTCTATGGCCATCCTCGCTAAAGTCTCACCGCAGCTGGCGTCTAGTCTGGGACGGTCGCTTCCTCGAGTCATCGTTCAAGCCAATTTCGATCATCGGACAACTTCCGTTGCTGCTGAGTCGCTCGCTGCTGTTCTCAGCCTCCTCCCCCAGGACGCCATTATTACAACGCTTTACAGTTTAGGCAACGTTATCAGCGTTGCTCCCAAGCCCGACCGAAATCCATCTTCGTCTCCCACGTTGAACGGCACTGGGAAGACTGCGCGTTCAGGTGGTGTGTATAATAATCAGAATGGCAGTACAATCTCGCTCACACCGAGTGATGTTGACGAACCCCACCATGTACACACCACTGTCGTTGAGACCATCGTCTCTGTTGCAAGGAATTGTCAAGATCCCAAGATTACGGCTCTGGCGCTGTCGATGCTCATCCAGAAAGTTGGTCGCTCTGGCAAGGTTGTGGACGCAAAGATCATTACCGATTCGGCTTTCTTGGGTGTCCATAGCCCACCTGGGGAGTTCAGATCTTTGCTCAAGGTCTACACTAAGCTCTCGCACGACGCATTGGTCTCTGATGACGGGGCTATACTCGAAGCTGTCATGGCAGCCCGTCTCAACCTCTCCAAGGAGATATCTGCCGATGAGCCTACCTTTGAGATCTACCTCACACACTTACTAGATACAATAGTCAGCAAAGGAGATGCTCAAGAGACGTCGCATCGCCATATAAGAGATACGGAGCTTGCAGCTCAAGAGATTGGGCAGCTGCTGAAGCCTCTTGCGCTTCTACTTGAAAGAAATGCGGAACGAGCCGAGTATTCAGAGCTCGACGACTCCATTATTGGGCTCCAGCGCGATGCCTGGTTCAATATTGTCGTTCATGGCTTCGATCTTCTCTCTGATCTCGGGAAACAACACAGGGAAGAATTGCGCACTCTTGCGCGATTCAGTAAGCCACTCATCGCTGAGGAACGACCTTTCCTTTCCGAGAGTGACATAGAACTCAACACCGTGTTGCGTCGTGGCAAGTCACCAGAACATACAGTCGAGCAAAAGAAGCGGCTCGGGAAACTGCTCCCATCCTGCGAGCCTGATACCAAGTCTTTGAGTTACCAAGAAGCAGTCTTCTTGAGCACCGCGTACCTGGTCGAAGACCTGCGCGCAAGTACAGGTGATTGCACTAAAGCACTTGCCTACTTCCTCGATCCAAAGCTGCGAACTGGTGCAGTGGGTAATTGTATGGCTGCCATCACAACAACCGCTGTTCGAACCTATCTGGCAAAGACTGTGTCGGGTCAGTCACATACGTTCTCGACCCCATACCTGGCGAGGCAACTAGCGACAATATTCTCAGCATGCTGTCATCGCATCGCTCGCGTTCAGCAAGCGGCAGCTACTTGTGCAGATATCATCATCCGTGAAGTACCGTCCACCCTATGTCAGAAAAGCGCACTCTTCGCCCTGTTGGAACTTCTTTCTATGATGTGGTACAGCTGCCTGGAAGGCGAGACTGACGATTATACTTGGAAGTCAACGTTTACATCAAAGCGATCTAATATCGTTGTAGAACTTTCAGACGACTACGCTTTCCGAAGAGCGACTCTCGATGCGTTACATAAGCGTGCGACAGTATGGGTGAAGGGAGCACTTGACATTGCTCCACTCGACGTGAAAGGACTCCTGCAGTCCTATCTCTCCGAGTTTGATGATGAGATGACTTTTGGCCACATCTCGCTAGGGCGATCTTTCGCCCTGGAGATGGGATCTGTTATTCCGTCAACCGACCAACGTCTTGGTGCCATTGAACGCCAGGGCATAAACATCAACACTGCGTCAGACTTCATCACACAATACACGACGAGACAGGAGTATAAGTTCCTTGAGGGTGTGGCTGATCAAGAAGAAGAATGGCTCCAGGGCGCACCACCCTCTGGAAGAAAGTCAACCTACCTCTCACGGAGCTTGCACGAGGCGACAAGTCTCCTCGTAGACCTGGAGAATCGTACCCTCAACCACAAGCATGTTACGATTGCTGAGCTTCGTGACATACTACGGAGAGCAGCCGCGCTTCTGTGTAGGGTCAAAACAGACCAATCGCCTATCGTTCAGCATTTAGTCGGAATTCCCTTTGCGGTTTTCTCGAAGCAATCTATCAAGCTTGGTATCTCACTGTGGACAAGCGTTGCAAAGGAGAACCCTCGTATGGAATCTCGAATCCTTGTTGCTATCGCCGAGAATTGGGAAAATACAGTACGCAAGCGTCGTGGTATCTTCAGTCCCGCATTGAGACACGAAGATCCCTTCTACGGGAAGCAAGAATTCGCTGCAACGGACAAAGAAGCGCTCTCGAAACGCCAACAGCAAATCTACAACCTTATCGCGCCGCATTTCCGCCTGTTACAGTTTTTGTCTAGCCACTTTAGCGCTTCACGATTGAGCAGGGCGGATGTGGAGCGCGTATATGTTCGGTTGATGCATATTACGCTTGACGCGATGAGCGCCGGTTGTTCGCAGCCGCTTGCTCGCGAGTCGTACTTCCATATCGTTCTGCTCGGACTGCGTATTGCACGTCATTGTACTACCTTATCAGCGACTATTAGGTGGCGGTTGACCGATCGCATACTGACAGCTGCTCTGGCATGGTTCGCGAAAGCACCGCAATGGTCTTTTGGAGGCAATCGACTACAGATCAAGGCTGAGACGCATGTCCTTGCAGACGTGCAGGCGCAGCTTGACATTATCGGAAAAGTCACCACAGGCGCGGATGTCGGCGCAAAACTAAAGGCAAAGCAGGATCTTCTATCTCTACTGCTCTCGAACGAGCAGACTCGTCTTATGGTGTGGCTGTTCCCTCTCGATTACGGCAAGAAGCATCATTTTACTGCCGGACGCCATAACAACACACTTCCCGATGTAAGTTATCTGTGTATGCTGAATGATGCAGGCTAATATTGCTAGACTGCTGTGTCCGCTCATCTGAAGACGGCCTGGGCTGAGAATCCTGCGATCGCTGTACATCTCCTCAAACGCTTCCAATCTCAGCGTCTCAACACCGAGGTGCGATGGCAGGTACTGAACTTCCCGCACAAGGTGTTGGATGAACCAGATGCTCTTGAGATCCTCCTGGGCAGCCTCTTGCCAAGTGACGTATCATTCCAGCTCAAGTACATGCTCTACTGGAAGCCCGTAAACCCTATCACAGCCGTCACGTACTTCCTTCCAGCGTATGGCAACCATCCCTTTATCATCCAATATGCGATGAGAGCACTAGAGAGCCATTCTGTGGACGTCATGTTCTTCTATGTCTACCAGATTGTGCAAACGCTTCGATATGACGTTCTAGGGTACGTCGAGCGCTACATCATCGAGACGGCCAAGTTCTCTCAGTTGTTCGCCCATCAAATCATTTGGAACATGAAGGCAAACGCGTACAAAGATGAGGCCTCTGAGGTACCAGATCCCGTCAAACCGACACTTGACAAGGTGATGGGTAGTTTGGAATCCAGTTTCTCCAAGGAAGACCATGCCTTCTACGAGCGCGAGTTTGCTTTCTTTAATGAAGTCACGGGTATCTCTGGTACTCTACGCTCTGTCCTGCACGAACCCAAGGAGGTAAAGAAACAGAAGATTGAAGAAGAACTTCGCAAGATCCAAGTGGAGGTTGGTGTCTACCTACCCTCAAACCCTGATGGTCAAGTCATTGGTATCGATCGTAAATCTGGCAAGCCGCTACAGAGTCACGCAAAGACACCTTTCATGGCTACGTTCCGCATCAGAAAGACCAGGCCTGACGATCAAGGCCTAGAAGAGCAGGAGGACGAGAATCGCGATGTTGCGCAAAAGAAAGACAACAGCTACGAAACATGGCTCTCTGCGATTTTCAAGGTCGGAGATGACTGTCGTCAAGACGTGCTTGCGTTACAGATGATCGCCGCCTTCCGAGGCATTTTCAATACCGTCGGCCTCGACGTCTGGGTCTTCCCCTACCGTGTTACAGCAACTGCGCCAGGTTGTGGAGTCATCGACGTCCTTCCCAACTCTATCTCACGTGACATGCTCGGTCGAGAGGCCGTTAACCGACTCGACGACTACTTCGTGTCACGCTACGGCAACGAGGACTCGATTCGCTACCAGGAGGCACGCTCCAACTTTGTCAAGTCAATGGCTGCCTATTCAGTCATCAGTTTCCTCCTACAGTTCAAAGATCGCCACAACGGCAATATCATGATCGACGACGCTGGCCACATTATCCACATCGATTTCGGTTTCTGCTTCGATATCGCACCCGGCGGTATCAAATTTGAACGTGCACCGTTCAAACTCACAGCCGAAATGATCGCTGTCATGTCTGGCAAGAACTCCGCAAACCCATATCAATCGCAAGCGTACCGCTGGTTCGAGGAACTTACTGTCAAAGCTTTCCTCGCTAGCAGACAGCACTGTGAACATCTTTGTCACGTCGTACAGGTCATGTTGGACAGTGGACTGCCCTGCTTTAAACCCGAGAGTATGAAGAACTTCCGTGATCGATTTGTATTGGACAAGAGTGAGAGGGAGGCGGCGGATTATATGAGAGGCCTGATTGAGAAGAGTAGGGGAAGTTATTCGACAGGAACATATGATCGGTTCCAACTTATTACTAATGGAATTCCTTATTAAAGTGAGGGTTCGAGGAACGATTAGAGAGCTTGAGTTTTATAGAGTAATATCATTGTTGTGGAGGTATTATCTAGGCTTTATCTTGGGTCAGTCATAGCCATCATTGACAGCGACGGGGCATTAAGAATACTATCGTGCTACGGGCACAAAGTTTCCAGGTTCTATGTACAAACAACATGCCAGAGGGATATAGTGGCGGTGCATTGCATGCTACCAAGACATTTTTTCTTGGCCTGAGGCGAAAACGAAAAAGCAACACACGAATACCACGTCGCATACTCCGTCTCTTGGCATATGCATACCACTGCGGCCCAGACCATACAATCATTCCAATCATTCCAATCATGCCAG
>Ga0265797_10002787_pt1 | contig 28867 bp, 31 predicted proteins | sample P2T30metagenome_FD_192433 | JGI IMG/M metagenome (GOLD analysis project Ga0265797, IMG submission 192433) | Plant litter microbial communities from East Loma Ridge, Irvine, California - P2 T30 | ecosystem: Environmental > Terrestrial > Plant litter > Unclassified | place: USA: California...
TTTCGCAAGTCACCCAACTGCCCTGGCCCGCATCTACAGCTTGCCAGCACCATTCTCCTAGGTTGCCACACTTCTTCCAGCAATAGCCGTCTTCACAGCCCCAATCGCGGCTGGCGCAGCTTTGCGCATGGACTTCTTCGAGGGGCTCGACGGCGATGGCGGTGGCGGTGGTGGCGCTGATGCCAATTAAGATTGTGAGGGTGGTGATGGGCTTCATGGTTGCGGCTGGACTGGTTGGGGGATTGGTTAGGTTTTGGGGTTTTGCGACGCCCTGGAAGACTTACGAGTTCGTGTGCAGTTGGTATTGGATTCGGATGTCTGGATGGACTTGTTGATCTGAAAAGTGTATTTGAGGAGGCAATGGGAGTTTGTCTTGTGCTTGAATGATCTTCACGCATTCTTCTTGTTTTTATATCCATCTTCTGGCACTATCGTCCGACTCAAAAGAGAATGCGACGCATCACGCGGCACCTCTACACCGAGTTCAGTATCACCCGAATTGCTGCACTTGCACTTCAGCGCAGTCGTAATGGTGTTCAGCGGAGATGATCTGAGGTCAATTTGATGATATTGTGATAGTGTTGCTTGCTCATTGGGAATCCGACCGTTGCGACTTCGTTGCATGCTTACATTTGCAAGATCTACCGAAGCCAATCAACGCTTTTTGGGGTCATAGACATGCCACATCGTGCGATGTCATCTTCACCGCTGCGAAAACGATGCGAAAGACGTTGGACACAGATACTCAGGTCCCAGGTCATCCGGGGTCGGTCTTCATGTCGCGCGATGTTCGAGCGCCTACCTGACTATCTGCCCATCTAGGCGCTGTTCGAGCTGGAGATCTATCTTGTTCTGTCATATCTCTTGACCTCGGCAGCTCGAACGTGTTCACCCGCGTTTCCAAATTAGCTTTACCTAGCCTGGCATTTCCGAGTAGCAACACATGGTTACCCATGTGCAAAAACAAACAATGCGCGATCCACTGCTGCAACACATAGGCGAGTTGTCGTTCGCCAATGTTGGCTATCCTGGAGTGACGACAGCAAAGCCTGGTATCTAGGTAGGCTCGATGCTCCACCTGCCCAAATGGGCAGCATACGTGGCCGAATAGCCTGACGCACAATGAGGTCTCCAACGACTGCGTTTGCACGCTTGCGCTTCGACAGGTGCCAGATCCTAGTAACGAGGGGAGATACCGAGAACACATTCCTTAGCGGATCACGTCGGACACGCGTACCAGCCTCCCGAGGTCTCGCCGTGTCAGCAATTTCCACCACAATTAGGGAAAACAAACGTTGCCCCGTCTACGGGACATTCGTATCCAGACAATAAACAAAACCCCTCACTGCTACGCATTGCTTCTCAAACTCTACACCTCCCTTCGCCGCAATGATGGATGACGATACAACCATGTCGTGGGTTAGCTCAAACGAACCCGCCCCAAATCTCGCAACATTACCTCTCGAATTGCGGGTGAAGATCTTTGGTCATCTCCGCCCGAACACTCGGTTCCTCCCCACGACCGTCGTGGACAAGCTGAAAGAAGAGGACGAAGATGGAATAGCTGATTTGCTTGATCTATGTGTAACATCAAGTCGACTCCTAGAGGCTGCACAACCTCTGCTTTACGAAGCAGTACATATTGTGGGTCGCTCATATCTTCATGACGAGCCAGACGATAAAGACGAGGACGAGCTGAAAGAAGCGGTATCGACTTACGATATTGAACATGGCATTATTCGCTAACTGACATGTCTCCTTCGCACCCTCAATATGCGTCCGCATCTCGCAAAACACATCAAACACATACGCAGCACCTACGGTCTAGGTCGGGCGATGCAGGACTGTCTATGGACCAAGAACGCGATGAGGAAAGCAATCGATGCCGGCCAGCCTGCCATGGTGGAACGTCTCAGTAATTCTCACACGGCCGATCTTTGGACCAAAATGTTCAATGATACTCCAGCGCAAGCACAGATAATGCTCTTGCTTTGGTTGAGTCCAAACGTATCAGAGTTGACCCTCTATACCTACGACGGCCCGCTGAGCCGAATCCTCGGCCTCGAACTTTCGTCCAACGTACCCAATTTCCACAAATACGCGAAACTCGACACCATCAATATCGATGGAGTCAACGAAGATGACGATGTAGCACATCCTGCTTACCCAGAGCCTGAGTCGTACGATAGCTGCATCTCGATACTCGAGGCTCTTCCCGCAATGCGTCATTACCGGCATAATCATCCGAAAAACATACTTGGTGTTCTCCAGATGTCTGTCAAGCGCCCTCCATTCCGGGATGAAGTGCTCGCAAACTTGCAAAGCCTTCATCTCGTTGACTGCCAAATAACAATGGAGCAGATGTTTAGAACCCTGCAACCGTGCCGGTCACTCTCGGATTTCCGCTTTAGAGCAGCTAACATGGCATTCGACCGCATGAGCGAGGATGAAATCACACATTTGGATTTCGTGGGCATCTGCGAAGCCCTTATGCCAAGCAAACAAACGCTACGATATCTTTACTTGTCTATGGGAAACGGTCCTCATACAGTACGAAATGTGGGCACCTACAACACACTTGCAGCTGGCACGTTGAAGGAGTTCGACAGACTCGAGACTCTGATTGTGCCTGCTGCAATTTTGACGATAACATCCGAAAAAGTTGACCCTGACCTGGAAAACTTTCACTTTCAAGAAGACAATTTGCAGATAATCGACCATTTACCCGCTTCCGTCGTCTTATTGGGCCTTAGCAACGATCAAACAGGACAATTCTTCGAGGAGAATGACCATAAGTGGTTGGCGAGAGAGGCTGCTGCGCAGTTGGCAAGAGGCCTGGTGCAATTGCCCAATCTTCAAGCAGTACACATCTTAGAATCGCAATCGTCGCAGATAGTTTATCCGAGAGAGCTTCAAGATCGTTGCGTGGAAGACGAGATAGATTTCGTCATAGAGAAGTGGATGGAGGACGATCGGCTCATGGTGAAGCATTATGGGATCACTACGTAGACGAACTCGTCATCACTCTATGCGTACTACTCTCAATTTTATCGTTACGTCTTGGAAGCTCAAAGGGTTCAGTGTTATCCTTCTATCGGTGACGTGTGCTTTACCAACGTCGCGTTGTGCTCGTCGCGCAGTACTTCATCCCGGGCGCCCAGCACAGGAAGCCGGTCATTTCTTGAAGATCGCAAACGTACTCTACATCAATCTACATCGATTAGGTACCCAGGTTCATTGACCACGTATTTATAGAGAGTAGCATGTATCTGCAGCGTACATTGTCGTCAAAGAAACTTTGATGACAGGTGCGCCCTCTCACTATGTCATCCCCGACGTCATCATTGCAGTATCTAATCGCTGTTCTACCTTTTCAGATCGCGAGAAGCACAAGATCGCACAGTTTCAACGTTCAAAAACCAAGCCGTAGTCGATCATTGATAGACTTTATCTTGGTAGCACACTCAGGCAAGCTTGTCGTGTTCGTGCACACGGGAAACAAGATGCGCATTGCGCAAGTGCGGTGGAGAATGCATTCGATCTGACTTTCCAACTTTACTAGACTAGACGGGGCAACGCTCCATTTACGCAAAATCGCTGGATGTACCACCGACTCCGTACAGAAAGACTTCATTGCAGCCTTCATATTGCTCCCACGCTTTCGCGCCTATAGTTTTCAGGCTCATGATTGCACCTGTCTCAGAGGGCCTTGTTCGTTGCCTTTAATTGTCACCCAGTACTGGTAAAACATTGGGCCTGCTACAATTAGGACAACACCAACTTGAGTTGCGCATCTTGAGCACAGCCTCTGCATTAACGACCCGACAATCGCAATAGCGGCACTGAAGGAGGCTTCCTTTACAAAATCCGTTGCAGCGCTGAGAGTGAAGCGCCGCATCTGCTGCAAAGGTCGGATACGCGAGGAGTAAGCCCTCGAAATCTTTCGTTCGGACAAAGTCGCTGTGCTTTTCGAATACAACGGAAGTTACGAGACGTCCCATAGCCCCATCAACGTTGACTTCAGTACCGTAGTGAGCGCGGATTGCAGTGATGAGCATGTCTAGGTCTTTGACAGCTTCCATAAGTACTGCCTTCACATCTTCCGCAGCTGGCTCGTAGAGCTTGGCGATGTCGTACTTGTCGGCGACAGCGTGAATGCCGATTGGAATAAGAACGCGCTTACTCTTGTCATTGCCTGCAAGCTTCGCGATCTCGAGCTTGTTGTACGCGCCGGTGTAGATGAACTTGAGGAGGAACTCAAAGTATTCGGGGTCGTCTTCGTGTAGTTCCATAGTGGCTTCGGATGATTCCTGGAGATTGTTAGTGTGTATCCTCTCATCCAGATCAGCAGAGCCTTTGCTGACCTACCTTGAAGTTACCGGTGAATGTATTGAGAAAGTAATCGGACTCTTGACACAGCACCGCCTTATGCGCAAAGTATTCGCGTGTCTGACCTTTGTGTGTCTGTTTGATCTTGACGTCGGAAAGGGTAGGGTTGTTGAAGAGCCTTTAGTAAATCAGTATGGAGCACTCAATGAGTTAGCATGGTTGGCTTGGACGACTTACCCAGTACGCGATCGCTTTGATTCAGACATGTTGCGGACCTTGTGACCGGTAGGCGTCGCAGTGAGATGGGGCAGTACTAGAGCAGTGGGGTGGGTGCAAGTAAATAAGTTCGCTGCTTGTGCGCTTGAAGATATAGGGTTACAAGGAACTATGACCGTGTGAGCGCGCTAGGCTACCGCCGCTGAAGAAATGAATGAATACAGAAGATTGGAGAAGAGGAAATAAAAAGACTTCGCCAATGCATAGATGGAAACGACGATATCAGCCGTGGCATCGATCACACACTCGAACCACCTGGGCCAAGCTCCAATCATAAACCTTTATGGTCTCTGTTAGGAAACGTTTACCTTGACGCGCGCTCTTCATAATCCAACTGCATGTCTAGTTGCTGGCTTCCTGCGCCAATTGAAATTGGCTAACAAACCTCCGTTGCACAGCCGATCTCGGTGCACTTCCCACATCCCCTGTCTCGTCCTCATTCCTCATCCCCCACCCGCCCCCACCAGGTGTGTCAATGACAAAGCAATCTCCCTTCTGCACAGAAAAGTCCTTCCGTCCACCCAGCCTACACCACCGCCCACCAACCTTCTTAACAATATAATTTACCCCACTACTGCCATCCTCACCCCCAAGCATACCATATGGCCTAGTAACCCGCCTCTCACTAACAATTGAAGCATTCATATCGCGGTAGAACTCATACACGCGCCGAATCCCATTTCCACCATTCCAGCGCCCTTCTCCACCCGACCCATCACGTATACTAAACTCACGAAGAAGCACAGGGTAACGCTTCTCCAGTAGCTCCGGGTCTGTGATACGCGTATTCGTCATGTGGATGTGCACGCCTGAAGTGCCGTGCCAACCGGGTCCTGCGCCACTGCCTCCACATATCGTTTCTCCGAAGCCAAAGCCAGAGTTGGGGATGGGTGTGCCGTTGTCGTCGTGGTCGCCGTTTATGCCGAAGGAGAAGACGTTGCAGTCACCTTGGCTCGCGGCACAGGCTTCGAATGCGCGGATGACGACATCGGTGACGCGTTGGGATGTGATGGGGTTTCCTGCGCATACTGCGGCGTATGGAGAGGGGTTCAGGATACTTCCTTGTGGGATTGTAAAGGTGAGAGGACGGAGACAGCCTTCGTTGAGCGGGATGTCTTGGTTGATGAGACAGCGGAGGACGTAGAGTGTGGCGGACCTGGCGATGGCTTGTGGAGCGTTGAAGCTGTGATAGCCTTCTTCGCCTGTACCGGTGAAGTCGAAATGTGCGGAACCGTTGTCTGGGTTGATGGTTATGGCGAGCTTGATGGGTGTGCCGTCGTCCATGAAGTCGAGTGCGGCGAGTGGCTTGCCGCCAGTTTGTTCATATGTACGCTTCATGAACTCGCGTACGCAGGACTCGGCGTTGGCGGTGATTGCGTGCATGTTTAGGTGTACGGTTGAGAGACCTCGTTCGGCGATAAGATCAGCCACGAGCGCTGCGCCTTTGGCATTGGCAGAGACTTGTGCTTTGAGGTCGTTGATGTTATCGGCGAGCTTGCGTGTTCCTGAGCAGCCTGGATATTGAGCAGGGTCATGTAGGAGTATCCTTGTGACTAGTTCTTCGTCGAAGATTCCATCGCGAACGAGGTATTCTGAGATGATCATGGCACCCTCTTCGTGTAGTTCGACGCTGCCGGCTGGCATTGAGCCTGGAAGTATTCCACCGATTTCTTGGTGATGGCCTCTCGAAGCTGTGTAGAAGATGATGGTTTTGCCGGCATCGTCAAAGACCGGTGTTACGCATGTTATGTCCGGAAGATGCGTGCCGCCAGATATGGGGTGGTTAGCGACAATGACGTCGCCTGGTCGTAGCTGGCCTAGATACTTGTTGTGCTGGTACATGACTGCCTGTTCCATCGAACCAAGGTGAACTGGTACATGAGGTGCATTGGCTACAAGGCGACCTTCAGGACTGAAGAGCGCGCAGCTGAAGTCAAGACGTTCCTTGATGTTGACCGAGACACTCGTCTTCTGTAATGCGAGGCCCATCTGTTCAGCAATACTCATGAAGCGATGAGCCATCACAGAAAGCTCGACTGGATCAACGGCCCGAGGTACAGCAGCTTCGTTACCTGGTAGGGTAGTCGTTCGGTCAAGTTCGATCATGACATGGCGGTCTAGGATAGTTGCCTTGGAGCTCGGTGCAACCACGATGGTCTGTGTGTTGTCCAGGATGATTGCAGGCCCATCGATGATATCACCCTTTGCCAATTTTGTCAAGTGATACAAAGGAGAAGTAGTCCATCCATTTTCGAAGAAGACAGGGACATGATCTGAAATTTTCTTTGTCGACACGGCGGATGGGGAGCAGTCGGTGAGCTGTTGATCGAGGTTGAACTCGGGTTCGACCGATGGGCTCCGGGCTGTCGCTCGGACTCGAACGTTCTCAACGAGGATATCGCGTCCAGGCATGATGAAAGAGAATTGGCGCTTGTGTTCAGCTACGAACGCGTCGTCCCAAGTTCCTTGATCAGGGCGCGAAACCATGAAGGTTGTGTCAGACCCTTCGTAGCGGAGGTTAAGAAAGTGCTCGAAACCGATTGTTTGGCCAGAGAACCCGTCGTTAGCCAGTTGTTCAGCCGCGTACTTCTCGAGCGACGACAGCCTTTCGTCAAGTTCATCGAATGAGGACTTCAGCAATACTGAGCACGGCTCCTGAACATCGCGAACGACGTCTGCCAATGCCATGCCATATGCTGACAAGATAGAAGAGTAGCGGTGAATCAAAATGCGGTCGATGCCCAAGTTAGCAGCAATAGCGCAGGCAGCTTGTCCGCCTGCGCCACCGAAGACCGCAAGATCGTGATCAGAGGTTCGGTGCCCCTTGGCTTCAGTGAGAGAGCGTATGGGCCGACACATTGTCTCATTCGCAACTTCCAAAAAGCCAAGAGCAAGCTCTTCGACAGTCTTCGTCTTTCCGCTAGTCTGTGACAGGTCCGCGTTGACCGTAACGAGTAACTCTTCAAAAGCTCGCTTTGCGCCTTCATAATCCAGAGGTTCATTCTCGTGCTTGCCGAAGATCTTTGGAAAGTACTCAGCCTGCAAACGTCCCAAGACAAGATTTGCATCTGTAACCGTCAGAGGTCCACCTTTTCGGTATGCTGCTGGGCCTGGATGGGCGCTTGCTGATTCGGGGCCTGCGAGGAAGAGACCGTTGCGATAGGAAAGTATGCTTCCACCGCCTAGAAACTTTAGTAACTATCCAGATCCATTGATTCGAGTGCTACTCACCGGCGGCAACAGTGTCGATCTCTAGCTGTGGAGATTGAATCGTCACACCAGCCGTGATTGACTCAAAGGTGTGCTCCAGTGTTCCCGCATACCGCGAAACATCAGTGCTGGTTCCGCCCACTGCGTAATTGTCAGCATACTTCCGACATGTTTCGCGAGCTTTAGACTTACTGTCGAATCCTATCACTGGCTTCCTCCGCTGTACATCAAAACATGTCTTGCTGAATCCGACAACACCTCCAGCCGGACCTGACAGGATAGCTTTGAGACCGCTGAAGTGCTGCCACCCCACTAGTCCTCCATCACTTTGCATGAACTCGCAACGAGCACCCTTGGTATCTTCCAGGCCGCCTACGAAGCCTTCACGAAAGCCGTCGATGTAATTGCGCGTCAAAGGCGTAAGGTACGCGTCTGCTGTTGCTGAGTAGCCTCTCGAAATGGCTCTGATCATGGGAAAGATCTGTGATGAGACTGATATCTGCGTGAAGCCGATGTCTCTGGCGATATCGGCAACCTGAAGCTCGTGGTTCGGGAAAGTATAGCTGTTGATGAGCGTTATCGCCAAGGACCGCACGCCCTTGTCGAACAGGACCTGGAGACCTTCGCGGGCATGTGTGCTGTCTACTAAAGTGTCAGCTAGGAAGCTACTTCCACGTCAAGTTACTAACCAATTGGTCGCAAAACGCGAATGGCTTCGCCGCCCACCCCCCTTTCCAGGTCATAGGAGTTGCGGTCAGGGTCTCGTAGTGTTGACTTGTCCTCGGTCGAATCGTGAAGTGTGACGCGCTCGTCAATCTCTAGTACATCGTCGAACAACGTCTCAGGCCTTCGGATGTTGAGGTCAAACAGCTTCGGTCTGGTCTGATCACCTATGCGTAGTAGATCTCTGAAACCTTTGGTGACAACCAACGCGCATTTTGTGGAGTTTCGTTCCAACAAGGCGTTTGTCGCGACTGTAGTTCCCATCTTGATCGATTCGATGTTGCTGGTGTCGATCTTGCCGCCGCGTGGTATGGACACGTTCAAGGCCTGCTCAAGTATCCTGCGAATACCCTCTGTGGGTGCATCGGCATAGTTAGTCGGATCGTTACTCAGAAGCTTGACTAGCACATCTGGTTTCCCTGGTACGATACCCAAGCAGTCTGTGAAGGTACCACCGCGATCTATAGCGATGCGGATGCCTGCACCCTGCGGCGGCTGCTCAACGAACGGCATGTTTGGTGGACGATCAAAAAAGGATGTATCGAAGAAGAGATAAGACGCAGTGTTTCGTGGTCTAAACGTGATGTATGTCCCTATAGGTCCCAGGAATTTGAGGTAAGCCACCGTCGTGCCAGTGAATAGATCAGGGTATGAACACGCCAAACAGGCATCGCCTGGTCAGCTGTTTCGTCACGCGCCATTGGCTGTAACGACACCGATGCCGCAGGGCATATCGTTCCGAAGGCATGGCAGTGCGGGTTTGTAATGCCTATCGCGTCGCGTTGAGGGTGGAGTTGCTGCGCATTCCGGCAGGATGAGGATGACGCGCGATTGCCGATCCCTTCCCAGGAAACACGCTAATACTTCACTAGCGCGGCGCGAATGAACCCCTCAGTGAATCCTTCGAAGTTCCGACGTTCCTCTCCATCGGAGCTCAGAGTCCGAAAGATTGGCAGGGGTCGATATCACGCTCTCCACCAAATGCTGAGTGGCTATGCGATTATGAGCATGGGTTGCAGCGCGCATGCCGAGGTCGCAAAATGATTCGACTGCTGTTCATGGCAGCGTCGCCGTGATCTGCCTGTAAGACCACCATCATTGTCGCATCTGGGTCCTACCAATATGACCGAAAGCATCAATCTGCAATTGGGGTGGCCGTCGCCGTCACTCTTTCCATCGGCTCAACTTCTCGACGGCGCGACAAGCGTACTTAACTCGCAAGCAAAAACCGCAGCCTCACTAATCTACGGCCCGGATGCTGGCTACGAACCACTTCGACGCATTATCGCAGCATGGCTCACTTCCACGTACGGACGCGGTTCGGAACTTTCGTTCGACCGCATCTGTGTCACGAACGGGGCATCGGGGAACTTGGACAACGTTCTGGCACGCTTCACTGAGCCAGGCTACACGCGAAACATTTGGATGGTTGAACCATGCTACTTTCTGGCATGTCCTATCTTCATGGACAACGGGTTCCAGGGGATGATGAAGGGTGTGCCGGAAGACGATGAAGGGCTGGATGTGGAGTTCTTACGACGAAGTCTTGAGGAGGCAGATCAATCGACAACACACGCTGCATCGATGCGAAAGACGGGTGAAAGATATAAAAAGCTTTATCGACACATCATCTATTGCGTTCCGACGTTCTCGAACCCAAGCGCGAAGACCATGTCGCTTCGGCGAAGACAACAACTCATTCGCCTCGCACGAGAATTTGATGCCCTCGTGGTTACCGACGATGTGTACGACATACTACGCTGGCCAGTGGATAAAGATGGAAGCTATGAGAGCCTCGGTGACGTACCTCCCCGAATCGTCGACGTCGATCGCACGCTTGAAGGAGGCCCTAAAGATGAATGGGGTAATGCTATGAGCAATGGTTCGTTCTCAAAGATCATAGCACCGGGTGTACGAGTAGGCTGGGCAGAAGCGACTCCTGCGTTCACGCTTGCACTGTCACAAGTGGGTGCGACTAGATCTGGAGGCTGTCCCGCACACATGGCTGCTTCATTCGTTCATGAGGTGCTTGAGTCTGGGTTGTTGCGCAAGCATCTTGAAACCAAAGTTCTTCCGACGTTTCGGGCTCGCTATTATGCTATGCTGGAAGGGATAGAAAACTTTCTGGTACCGCTGGGTGTCACTATCTCTACTGGGAAGCCGTACAATGAGAATTCTGGCCAAGCGAGCGGCGCGGACACTAGTCCTGAGGAGTCTTCTGCGCAAGCTGGAGGCTACTTCATTTGGTTACTGTTACCAGAAGGTCTGGTTGGAAAGGGTGCTGATTTGGCTGCCAAAGGCTTGGAGAAATACAATGTAAAGTTTGCATATGGCGACATGATGCAAGTGCAAGGAGACGCTACATCCGCCGTTCGTGCTGCAAAGGGCTATGGAAATGGCATACGTTTGTCATGGGCATGGCACACCGAAGTAGAGATTCTTGAAGGTATTAAGAGATTAAGTGCATTGATCAAGGAAGGTAGTAAGTAGGTCTAAATCTACAATATGTAGTTGATACATATCGGATCGGTGGTAAATATGCAAGCTCATTCTCTTGATGGTGGCGTGAGTAGGCCCCCAACGACAGTGTGTGACTGACCATGCTTTCTAGCACTGTCGTCCAAGAAGAACTTCAGAACTACTCCTGCTGCTGCCACTGAATCGTCATCCGCATCGATAGCATCAAGCGTCTCTGCCAAGACTTTGGGTTGCCAATTCGGGAAGAAGTACTTGATTGTCTCACTGTTGATGAAACGATCGAACTCGAAGTGACCCTGGAACGTGAGAACACGACCAGGTTCGTACATGCCCTGATTAGCGCAATGCTGAGTTCTTCCCAGCGTTGTCCAGGAGCCCGGCAGCGCTTCTACATGTGGAACAACCACGTGGTCGTGATGCACGAACTGTAGCTTCATCTTATTGCCATCTTTATCTTCCCCACCTGCTTCATCTCCAAAGAATTCGTTGTAGAATTGCAGTTGCAGTGTGATCTCTTTTACCCCTAGTTCCCAGCCTTCCGGATGCTTCTCCACCTTCACACCATAATCTCCTAGTAGAGCTTGACACACCAATTGGTGGCCGAAGCAGCTGCCGAAGATCTTCACCCTGGGATCTTTCTCATATATTTCTTTCGTCCATCTTGCGAGTTTGCGTATCCAGGGCAGCTCATCGTAGGCCGAGTTCGCGGAGCCCGAGATAATGACAGCGTCGAAATCTGCTATCGAGTTGGGATATTCGTTCTTCGTCACGTCGAAGTCCGTAGATATGATCTTGATGACAGTGTCCAAGGACGGGCGTGGTAATTTCGTGTTGGCAGCTGCGGAGGAAAGAAGTTGGTGGAAGATACGCCCATAGGTGGGGGCGCGCTCGGCGGCAACAACGGGCACCGGTGCATCGGCATTAAGCATGCAGATGCGTAGATTTCGTGCCATGGTTGCACGAATTGAGTGTGAGAGCTTTTAGTTTGATGTATCCTTCCTGAATAACGTTTTCTCAAGCAATGTATCTGTCTTCTATGGATGTCGCTTTCGGGATGCCCGCATTCGGCGATGCATGTGATGGCCGCCGATAAGCGGTTGACGTTTGTCGCGACTATCTCGCGATTTGCCACGTCTCCAACCACACATGGCTCGCCTACTGTGATGTTCGATCCACCACTGTGACGACGTTTTCACAATGGTTGAAGTTATCCATCATGCGATACGCGTCGACGATAACATTCTGCGCACGAAAGGTGGCGGACAATTTGCGCCGCTGCAGGACGCCATATCCGTACGCGCAGCACCCCTCGAGCAAGCTCCTATCGCCCGTTTTCTCATGGCACATATCGTCTATACAGACGGATCCTAGCAGTCGGGTATCAGAAGTCATACTAGCTCTATCATGGCATGGTGTGAGGGCCTGACAGCCCACTATTGGTCGTGACCCACCGTGCCACCATCGGACATGAGAGTCCGAAGAACCATCTCTTTATTCCTTGACGCTAGGCAGCGAACATGGGCATGCAAACCGGTTGATCGTTGCCGTCGCCAAAATGCGGAGAACGACAACGTTCGCGAGTCAAGGGCGCAATCTTAGTCCTATCGAGCTGGACTCTGACGTTCCATATCCCGTCCAGCCGCTGTCTAGCTGGAGATAGCGACACTCAACGAGATATCAAGATAGGTATTACTGATATGATTCTTTGTCTTAGTTTTGTATAAAATACGCACCTAATCAGGTGTTCGAGACACCCATTGGAAAGTTCTTTTTGCATTCCATTCTTACCCCACTCATTGCTACCATGCCCGACGATAGCAAAGTTATGTCGTCCGCCGACGTCGAGGACACACATTCTGTGAAGATGGGAGAAGTTGCCTCGGCCAACGTTGATGTGGCGGCTGCCTATGCTCATCATCTCACGGGGGAGAATGCGTATACAAGAAAAGAAGCGACACGCTTGCGGTGGAAGCTAGACCTGCGTCTCGTGCCATTGCTCTGGTGTGAGTGCTTGCAAAGTGAAATAACGAGAAGCGCTCCCTAATAGTCATATCAGTCAACATCACGCTGGGCGCTATGGACAAAGTGACGACAGCTACAGCGGCCTTGTACGGCTTCCGAGCTGATACTGGTTTGACTGGAGACAGATACAGCTGGGTTGGTAGTGCATTCTACGTAAGTAAACCTATCCACCATCGCTTCTGGGGTGCTGACAATGCGTGTAGTTTGGTTACCTGTTTTGGTGCCTACCGAGTGGCAGCCTCCTCCAGCGCTTTCCGATCGCCAAATTGATGTTTGTCGTCCAACTGCTCTGGGGCTGCATTCTCATTGCGACGGGTTTTGCCAACAACTTTCCTACACTAATCGCACTCCGGGTTCTTCTTGGGGCTCTCGAAGCTCCTATCGTACCTGGCAATTTCCTCATCATCAGCATGTGGTACCCTCGACGTGAGCAACCTCTTCGAACCGGCTTGATGTATACGGGTCTTTCTGTGTGCTTCACTGGTCCAATCGGATACGGTATTGGATTCCTAGCAGGCGAACATCAATGGCGCGCTATGTTCTGGATCACAGGCGCAATGACCATTGTATGGGCTTGCGTAATCGGCATTTTCTTGCCTGACAATCCTGTCAAGGCAAAGTTCGTCACCGAGCGACAAAAGGCCATCGTGATTGACAAGATCCGGCAAGACCAGACGGGAGTTGAGAACAAAACGTTCAAGAAGGACCAGATGATTGAAGCATTTCTCGATCCCAAGACGTGGCTGATGTTCTTCTTCCACATTTGGATCAGTAGTAAGTAAACTTGATGTGCCATCCTTCCAAGTATGGACTAATATCGCCTAGTCCCGAACGGAGGTTTGACGAACTTCACGCCTCTCATCATCAAAGGCCTCGGCTACACATCTCAGCGCTCGACACTCCTCACAATGCCTACGGGTATCTTGCAGACTGTCGCGTCCTACGTTTGCAATGGCGGGGTATTCCTTACTGCGAAGTATCTTCCGGCCAAGCAATTACGTACCGCTTGGGTTATGTTTGGTATCATCGTCGGCATGATCTCAGCAGTCTTTCTATACGTTCTGCCTCTCGACAACTACAACGGGCGTCTCGCAGCGTTATACTGCTCGTACTTCTACCTCGGACCCTATATCGTTGCCCTCGGTATCAACACGGCAAACACTGCGGGCCATACGAAGAAAGTAACCGTCAATGCGCTGGTCTTTATCGCATACTGTATCAGCAACATCATCGCACCCCAATTCTTCAAGGCCGACCAGGCACCGCTATATCCGCTTGGTATGGGTGCTGTGCTGGGAAGCTACGTCTTGTCGATGATCACCATCGCTATGTATGCAACGTATTGCTGGTATGAGAACCGCAGGCGAGACCGCATTGACTCTGATAAGGGTGGAAGGGTGCACGCAGATACCGACTTCCGCGACTTGACCGACAAGCAAAACGTGCACTTTCGATACGTCTGGTGAATGTCACACAGGCTGGGAACAGTTTGACATGAAGTTTGTAATTACTATAGGCTTATCTGAATGAACAGATTCGTCACGAACATATTGCCATATCTGTGACTTATTTCCTCATTGGTCCGGCACGTGCTCTTCAGCAGATGCCACACATGACTAAATCTTGAGTGATACACATTCGAGTAAAGACCCTGAACATGCCACGCTGAACACATGACAATTGGAAGTCGCAAAGCGATCAGGCGTGCGCCTCCGCACCGCAAAAGTGGACCCGTCCTAACGTTCGCTTGTCTTCCGATAGCGGACTCTGTCGGACTTGCAAGTGCGAGAGTGCGAATTGAACGAGGGCTCCACGCCGCCTTGTAGTGGGGAAAGTAGAGACCCTGTATTTGCCGGCTGACAAGGCTAGCTTCGCGTCTCGCGCGCCGAGCTTGGGCCACTGCGATGAAAGAGACAGTTTGTGAATAAATGATCAGAAGCACCTCGTTGATTGAGATACATAAATCTGCGAGCTGAATTGCTATACGACCATACGAATAACCTATTCTACATTCAGTATCATGCCAAAACTCGACATATCCGTTCAAGATGAGCAGAAGGCTTTCAAAGCTGATGTAGCTGCCATCGAAAAGCAATGGAGCTCTGCAAGGCAGTCGCATTTGAAGCGGTATGTTTCTCCGGCATGACTCAAGCAGTAGATCTACTCTGTGACCGAATTCAGCTGACCTTGTTGCCAGACCATACACTGCAAGCACTATAGCCGCGCTTCGTGCTTCCATTCCCGCTCCAGCGGAAGCTTCCTCGATCCAGGCTATTAAGCTTTGGGAACAACTCAATGCACACAACAAAGCCGGCACATGCGAGTTGACATTTGGCACCACCGACCCGGTAGCAGTTTCGCAGATGGCCAAGCATCAACAGACTGTCTACGTATCAGGTGCTTTATGCGGATTCTCGGAAGTCGCACTCCCCGGAATGGACCACGCGGACTACCCCTGGGATACCGTGCCGAAGGTTGTTTCCAAGATCTTCAAAAGCCAGCTTTGGCACGACCAACGTCAGCGACAGTACCGGTTACGACATCTGATTGAGAAGCGTGAAGAACTGGAGAACTGGGACTACATGGCGCCAATCGTCGCGGATGGCGATATGGGCTTCGGTAGCCTGACTAGCACGATGAAGATGGCGCGCGAGTTCGTGGACGCTGGTGTAGCGATGATACACATTGACGACCTTGCAATCGGGATGAAGAAGTTTACAGTCGGCCAAGGGCGGACAATTGTACCGACTCAAGAATACCTGGATCGTTTGACAGCTGTGCGGATGCAATTCGATGTCATGGGCGCGGAGACGCTACTGTTGTGCCGCTGCGACACGGATCATGCCGAGTTCATCACCAGTGTCGTCGACGAGCGCGATCATGAGTATGTACAGGGAGCGACGAAGAAGATAGAGCCATTGCAGAAATGTCTCGCGGCTGCGCAGATGGGAGGGAAAGACTTAAAGGCCGCGCGGGACGAGTGGAAGGCCAAAGCAGGGATCAAGACTTTCGATGAGGCTGTTGAGGCCGTTGCGTCGAAGGAAGAGTTTGCCGCTTACAAGGCGGAGCTTTCGAAATGCCCGGTTGCTTCTCTATCAGACCGTCGCGACATCGCAAGTAAGACCGTGAAACAGGATGTGTTCTTCGACTGGGAACTATCGCGATCAGCAATGGGACAATACATGATCAAGAGCTGTGTCAAGGGTATCGTCGAGCGTGCCATCGCCGCTGCGCCACTCGGAGACGTGACCTGGGCGCGTATGGATTCTCCGAACTGGGAAGACATCGTCGAGTTCCACACCGAAGTTCGCAAGGTGTATCCAGATCGGCTTTTTGCCTTTGGCTACACCGGTGACTACGACTTTGCGAAAGCCGGCTTCAGTGATGACCAGGTCAAGAATCTTCATCTCGATCTTGCCAAGCTAGGCATCGTGTGGCAGGTCCAGCCGATCTGGAGTCTGCAAGGTCTGAACATGGTGACGGAGCAATTTGCGAAGATGTGGCAGGACCAAGGTATCGCTGGCTACTTGAAGTCGGTGCAAGGCCCAGCTCTTAGCTCAAAACCTATGACTGATGGGTTTGAGAAGTTGAGTTATTGCGGTGGATATTTGGCGGATGCTTTCTTCGAGACGGTCGCGGGGGAGTCTATCGTAGACAAGGGCAAAGCAGCGTAGTTGAAAAGACGTCGATAGCCCACATTATGAGTACACTAGCTCCAATAGTATCTCACTTTTTAATGACGTGTCATGTCCAGCCTTCGAAGTCAAACACCCCAGGAAACGAGAGTAGGCCATCAACAGCCAAATCCTCAAGCCCAGAATCTGCAATCCCGTACTCGAATGGCTGCTGCATGGCAAATGGCATCTGGAAGTTTCCGTTGATCTGCTGTAACTGACTGTTGAAGTCTTCTTCAGGTTCCTGGTGATTCGGAGCGAGCATGCCACGAATCGTTGGTAGCTGGGAAGGTTGCGCAGAGCGAGGGAAATCTTCATTTATCATCTCATCGATCATGCGCAACACCGGACGATGCACTACTAGTGCACGAACCTGCGGAAGGTGCTCTCGGATTGCCGTGACGGTTTTCTCTGACAACCGAGTGGGTGGTTTGTTGGGTCGGTCGACCAGCGGGATTTCGCGCGCCAGTAGCTCGAAGACGTCTCGCAGGCATTCTGCCTTCGCCCACCTGTCTGCCATTATCGCTAGGATGTTGGAGCAGGCGCGGAGCGCGTCAGAGACATCGAGAGAGTAGTAGTTGTCGGTTCTATGTTCCGGCGGGGTAGCCCAGAAGCAGTACAAGAGTGTAATACCAGACTGGAATTGCACAAGGAGCTGCTAGCATTAGCGCATGCGTCATCGAGTGCGTGGGATTGCTTACTGCAAGCCATGGCTGAGCGATTTGACGATCAATCTGAGTCCTACGAAACATTAAGCAAGCCTGGCTGCTGGCTTGAACCGACCAATCGCCGGCAGATCCGATCACGTTGGCTTTTGTCGGTCGATAAAGCATGAGCAACGTATAGTGATAGATCATCGCTTGCCACCGTTGTGATGTATAACCTTTTGACTGTGGATCTGAAAAGTTTTGTACCCTAGATTTGAAGTTCTCCAATTCCGCAAGTATTCTTATCCGCCAATCTGAACTATTCTCAAATTGAGCTTGGTAATCCCATCGAAGCGTAACGGCGCTTATTTCGGATTGTATGCGCCTGCACTGCAGTATATGAAGCGCTGAGGAGTTACACGTGTAGTTCTGAGAGTCACTCAAATCATGATTAGGCGGGGTGATGGCAGCGGCGCCTAACAGGTCATGGTCCTCGATGTTAGCGAAAGGCCTTACGGTAATCATATAGTCCGGCACAGATGGAGGAAGATCGAAGGAGGACATGACCAGCCGATCAAGAAGGTACGCGCACCAAAAGCATCGCCGTCGAACTTGAACTACCAGTCGTGCATGAACGTCGGTTGATGGTGGTTCCGTCTCGCCGAGGTGTAATTGTTGCAGAACGCATTGTCGTATCGCTGTGGACGCGAGGGAAATGATGCGCTCAGTAGAGCTCTGGTGTAGTGCATGCACGGACAGCAGTAGATATGCCTGAACTTGGAGGATTCTATCCGGTTGACGTAGCACAGCCGGCAAGAGTGCGATACCACTATCGTAGAATTCTCGAGCATTGAGCATTGCCGCATAAGGTTGACGCAACAGTACTAAAGCTGTCGCGTATACAAGATTAATGAAGAACCCTTGCCATGCTCGTTCTTCAAGGTCGCGGGACAAACAGTGCTTCCACTCCGAATGCCATGTGAGAAAGGTGTCCCAGTGGAAAAAGGGATACTGGGCTTGAGCGCGTTCGCGATATGCGTTGAGCAATGATTCTTCGAGTTCCGGAGAGATGCTGGTCAACAGTGTGTGCGCGCTACTCACTTCGACCTGTGCCGGTCGTGTGGCTGTTGAGGTACGAGAAGCATCGTGAGCTGGAAACTGCGCTGAAGGTGATGCGATGAGCCCAAAGATGAGATGATTCAAGTCGGGTTCATCATCCGTGCCCGAAGCTATTGCATAACCCGAAGATGAGCCGGAAAGGATAGATGACCGCCGCGGAGGCAAGGTCTGTTGAATCGAATGAGCAACTGCTCCCCCTGTGATCCCATCACCCGGTAACCCACTGCTTGCTGGGGACGTGTCATCTATGTCGTGATCAGGCCTGTTCTGGGTTCTTGCTAGATGATCAAGGCTCTGCTGCGGGTCTCGAGCCTCAAGCTCAGCAACGCGCTCTTCCAGAATGCGTACATATTCGCTCTCAACATGCGGCCGAGGCGCTGGCTGCGTAGGAAGGCATTCTTCGTCTCCTTTGACACAATTCTGGCACGGGCGGCTGTCTTCGCACTTCTGTTTCCGATAGCGACATCGCTGGCAAGCTAGCGTTCGTTGCTTTTTGGCAGGCGGCTCCTGCGGAGAACTTTCTGTATCATTGTCCATCGGGTGTATTTCTCAGGCTTCGGTCCATTCTTGGATTCCGCTAGCAATGGCGGTGATGTTCGTTGCGACGGCATACCTGCACACGGTCCAGGGCGAAGGCCTGGATGACGGTGCCGATTGCCGGGGGCATGCGATAAGGGGGGACGCGCCTTACCGGAACAGGCGAAGCATTCACGTGACCAGCCCTCTGCGTCTCCAAGTCTGTGCCCCGCCCACATTTCTCCTGAATTAGAGCCGCTCCCGTGTCAGCTCAGCACTCAATCATGACCACCGTTGACCTGTTTCAACCCGAGGTTTACCCATCTTCTCCTTCTACGAGGCCCACTCGCCCTCTCATTCTTGGAAGCCCTGAATCGACGCGACAAAGCTTCATTCTGATACGGCCGTAGACCATACGGATTGGGAGCGCGTTCGTACTCAGTCCCACAACACCCGCACGGTCTCTGCCAAAGAAAAGTGTCGATTTCGCAACACTTTCCTGAAGATGCTGCATCGAGAAGACTACGTATACCAAACATCTTGCTTTCGGGCGCTTGCGGCTCCTGATACAGTTGGGGGCATGAGCCTTGATTCTCTATTACAAAGTCAACCATTCTATCTGGAGGAGGCCGCGCAACCTCAGTGAAGTCTCAGCCTCCTTCTGGTCCGCTAAACAGGTTCTAAAGGCCCGAGTCGGGATTGGAAGTGGAAGCAATGATCGTAATCAATCTGTCGCGATAGCATCTGTAGCGCGTGGGTCTGTGATTAGTAGTCGCCGATATAAGATGTGCAATACCTCGATGGCTCATGAAACAACTGCGCCTCTATCACAGCCAGCCGACCGAAACCAGCCACGATGCGCTTCGAATACTCTAGCTTGGCACTTTTTGCCGGACTATCTTGGGCAGCCTCTCTCCCAAACGCTACAGACTTCGAGCGGGAGACGCGCAGCCTCGATGAAATTTACCAGGCAGCTTTGGCAGAAGGTGGCGTTGTCACTCTTTGGCATGGCGGCGATGAGAAGACTCAGCAGAACAGTCTGAAGAGTGCCTTTGAGGCACGGTTCCCTAACATGACACTCAATGTCACCGTCGACCTGTCGAAGTACCATGATGTCAACCTTGACGCACAATTGGCTGCCGACAATGTTTACGTCGACAGCATCATCCTGCAGACGCTTCACGACTACCCACGATGGAAGAAGCAAGGCGCTTTGATGAACTACGCACCATTGAACTTCGACAAGATCTATCCTGTGTTCAAGGACGCCGAAGCGGCTTACAGTGGACTGCTTATCTTTGATTGGGGGTATGCTATTCCTGGTAATGCCTCGACTTACACACGCTAATCAGCAACAGTATCTCGGCCAACATGAACAAGACGAGCACCATGCCGACATCGTACCAAGACTTCACGAAGCCCGAATACAAGGACAAGATCGTTCTAACGTACCCTAACGACGACGACGCCGTTTTATACCAGTTCGAACTGATGTACGTTCACCTTTTCGATCATCGTATGCTCATTAGCTGACATCTTGCGCAGCATCGAAGAACTCGGTGAGGAATGGTTCAACGCCCTGCTCGCCAACAACCCCCGCTGGGTGCGCGGTACCGCAACTCCCGGCACGCTCATCAAGGCTGCCAACAGCAGCAGCGCGGTGACCTTTACCTCGGGTTACTCATTCGCAGACCGACCTCCAGTCAAGTATGCGCTTCCCAGCGATGCCAAGTTTGTCTCTTGGGGTCAGACTGGCGCCATCTTGAAGAAAGCACCCCACCCTGAAGGCGCAAAGCTGCTCCACAGCTTCATGCTCAGCGACGAGAACCAATCTAGCCGTGGCTGGAGCGTCCGTGAGGATATCCCAGCACCAGAAGGGGCCGAGACGATCCTGCAGCAGCCCGGTACGGATGCTCCTGCGTTTGCTGAGTTCATGGCAGACCGTGGTCATGTTGAGAGGCGGAGGGACTTTTATGAAATTAGGATTGGTACCGCGCAGGGTCTCAGCCCGCTCATTGACGAATTGTGAGCATGCTAGGTGATATCTCCAGAAATGCATTGTAGATAACTATATAGCTTCATTACATCTTTCACATTCCTTACAATAGTCTCACCACGCGCCCTCTCTCGCTAAAACATCCCAGCCAACGAGCCGCCAGATTTCCTCCTTGTACCAGGTCTCCACATCTTTGTCGTCGATCTTAGCTACGTTCTGTAGAGAGCTCAGCCGCATGGCTGGTAACGGCTTCGTGAGAACGTCCAGAAACTCATCATTCGTGTTATTTCCATACATGCATGCAACGAGTGTTCGTTGCAAGCGATCTTTTGCAAGCGGGCTTAGGCGCGCCCTGGTACTCGTGACGGGAGTTTTGGTGCTCAAAGTACGGACCGGACGATTTGACGTCTGGCTTGGGCGAGCATTCTGGGGATTCATATGGTTTGGAGCTAGCCCCATGGCGCGTTCAAGTATCAACACAAGAGCTTTGACTTCCAGGCGCGTTCCAAGGGCATCGGTATCTCGCCTTATCTCTTCTGTCTCATCTCTCGGCTCAGGCGGCGGTAGGATGTTGCCTTCGATGGACGTGCTGCGGTGCTGTCCAAATGTGAAGTAATACAATCTCTTGCCAACACGCTCGAACAAAACAAAAACGAAGCCATCGAAGATTTTCTGATGCACGGGATCGGTCTTCTCAAGAAATCCAAGGAGACTGATCAGCAAGTGGGCGACTGCTCTGGCCGGCGGCGACTCCTTGATGATAGAAGGCGGCGTCTTGGTTTTGGTCTTCTTTGGCGAGGCTGGTTGCGACAAAAAGGTTTGCGCCGTCCTTCGCGCTGAGGTCTCGACTGATTTCAATCCGGCGTTGAACATATCTGCCACCTCGCAAACGATCAAGCTTGCGAGACGTGCATCTGCTTTTACCTCCATGAGTTTGTTGGTACCGACAAGTAAGGACATGAAAGCTCTTGCGCAGACGGATAGAGCGATGGCAAAGTCGGATTTGTCCTGGTCCAACGACATGGCCTCCAATGTCCTCCGCCCTCGACGCGACAGTTGCTCATAGTTCTGGGCGACTATGCATATGACCTTGCCGATACCCGAAGCAATTTTCACGAGATTAAGGCATAGTGTATCGGTGTTCGGCTCGTCACTCCTGCATAGCGAGTGTGTAGTATACAACGCTTCTGTGAGATTCGAGCCGTCTTTACCCAGCACATCCAAGAAGTCCATATCATTCTCGATGGTCTCTTGGGCAGCAGCGGCCGGTTGTAGGTATTGTTTCTGTGCTTGTCTCGATGGCCTAGATCTCTTTGGCGATGCAGTCGGCGCCATCAGCATGCTTGTATCAATATCAGGGACAGGTCCGGAGAGGCTCGACAATAGGTGATTTGACCGTTCGAGTTTGACGTTGATGCCCCGAAGCCTGCCGCATTCGTCCTCGGCCTGTTGACATCGCTCCCTCCAGTAGGCGACCTGATCAATGTACCATTCGCAATCGTCACGTTCCCTCGGGTCTGGGCCGGGCCTGATCTGAGCACGCAGTTGCAGGACATAGTCTAGTCATGTGAGAAGGTGTGCATGGTTTGGGAAGTGGAACTTACCTCGTACCTGTATCCCAGCCGGCTTACTTCGAACGATCGCAAGGGCAAGCGCTATCTGCTGTTGGGACGGAAGAAAACTTGGAACGGAAGGTGCATTCTGCGTCATGATGGGCGTGAGTGCGGACGAGTAAAGGAGGCAAGCGCTAGTTGAAGCGACGATTGGAGATCTGTTAACGTCGATTGCTGCGGTCGTCAAGAAAAACAACCAGAATAGTAAGACGGCAAGGGATGTCCAGCAGAAGAAAGAAGCGTCGAGCTCCAAGCGCGCGTGTGTGAGGCAAGGAAGGAAGCATCCCCCCGTACGTGAGGTTGGAAAGAGCGGCCACCATCAAAGGCAGCCACTGCGCAACATCCCACGCGGAAAGTCTGGGCTGGTAAACAATGCTACCGCTTCATTGTCGCATTCAATGCTCTTGTTGTACATATCACGCTGACAACTTAGACTTGCAGCTGTCAGGTCATCGTATTGTACATATGGCTTACATGACTACATGCACTCACTACGTGCAACCTCATCCACCTCACCGCATGCGCTCAGTGCGCCTCTTGTAGGGCAGTGGCTCCACTCTCTTCCTCTTGAACTCTACAGCGATCTGATCCTTCAGACCATTACGCTCCATGACACCCTCCATGCTCTCGTCCCACTTTGTCCTGAACAGCGTAGCAGTGATTGCGCTCAACTTGTTCGAATCGGCAAAGCTACGAAGGTTGAATCCCATGCGCTTGGCCTTGTTGATCTTGGTGACGTCGAGCGGCTGGTTGTCATGCTGCTCGAATACAAAGATACCTAGGCGGTGGTAAGGCGCTCCTTTGTGGGCCCAGGGTGCTAACCATGGAAGTGCGATCTTCTTGGCACTGAGATCCTCTGTCTTTTGGTCCTCTTGGGCGATGCGCTGGAGTGGTATCGAGGTGCTGTTAGGCGAGATGGAGATGTTGGAGGCGATCAAGTGGCATCGGTAGGTGAAGCTGTCCTTCTCTGGGACTGGCACGTCTGCGTCTACGACCACCACAGTGACGAGTTTCTCACCGGGTGTGAAAGTTTGAACATTGAGTCGAGGCATCTTTTCGCTGATGGCGGAGTCTACGAAGTCACCGGGCGCGACTGGCTTCCGTCCGAAGCCAAGATCGATGTCTGCAATTAAGTCGAGAGACGGGAGAAGATCGGGAATGATGGCAAGTTGCGTAACACGTTGTTCGAGCACGAGACGCTTGTACTGGCGCCACTTCCGATCGGCAAGATAGCGGTAGATGGGCTTGTTCATGTCACCTTCGCAAGTCAGTCACGTTGGCAGAGAGGAATTGGCATAACCTACCCTGTCCGTCCTCGAACTTCCGCTTCACAACCGGGTCGTTGATGTCGGCCAGAATAATCAGGTCATTCAGGTGCTTCCTCATGCTCCGCAGTCTGTGCTCCTTGGCTGCTGGGCCTCCACTGATGCTTGCGTCTTGCGCCATTAAGTTCTTTATCCGCTCCTGCTGAACCTTGATTTCCTTGATCTTCTCCTGCCTGTCTTCCAACAAGACCTTCCTCGCCTCCTGGAAACATTGGTACGGCAGCTGTTCGAATGGGACCTCGTCGGTCTTTTGCAGGGTCGACCGACGAAGGGCGGCACGGCGACGACGGGAACCAACGGGTTGCACATGTTCTCTCCGCAGCAATCGGCGCTCCTGCTTCTTGTTCTCCACCATCTGAGGGTCTAGCGTGCCCCATTTCTGCATGTATTCCGGGGTATCTTGGGGGCCAGCCTTTTGAGCAGCGCCTTCCGGAGGGTTCGACGGCGGTGGAGGGGGAGTCGCATTCGTGGGTTGTGTCTGCACCTCTTCACGGACGGCCGCCGAGGTCGAGAGGAGTCGGCGGGTGCCATTGGCGCTTGATAATTGTCGCACGCATCTCAGACACGCGCTGAATTGGCGCAGGGTGGGCGTGGAGGCCATGGTGTTGATGGTCTCGACGATGTTCGAGAGTGATGGTGCCGCTGGAAAATGTGGTGATGATCACACTACTAGCGCTTTTCGTAGACCTCCGCCTCCAACTCCGACGACTGGAACAATTGCACCACGACGACCGGCATGGCTTCCACGAGGATATCCGCGCCCATGCGTGGCGCCACACACCAATTGAGAAGGCTGTCGGTGCGGCCAAATGCGCTATGCACGCGCTGTGCCGTACGTTACCTCGCCGTCACTGTATGCGACATGCTAACGTCGTCAAGAAATCTCTATGCACGCCCACCACCCGCTCAATCACCACATCTGCGCCCTCTCAGGCGACACTAGCTTCTATAAGCACTCCCAAATCCGGATCCGGATATGTGCCCGTAAAGCCTTTTGAAGAGCAGTCTGTGCTTGCGACCATCCACCGATTCCCCTCCCTCGAACCGCTCCGATTCGAACAATACCCTGCAAACCATCTCTACCTACCCACCCGACGAGACATATTACACCGCGCGGTCGTTTACGAGGGCGATAGTACACGGTTAGGTACTGCTTCTACCAAGACTAGGTATGAAGTCAGAGGTTCCCGCAGGAAGGTTAGACCGCAAAAGGGAACGGGTCGCGCTCGTCTGGGAGACAAGAAGTCGCCCATGCTGAGGGGCGGAGGTGTCGCATTCGGTCCCAAGCCTCGCGACTTCGCAACTGAGCTGCCCAAAAAGATCTACGACCTCGCATGGCGGACAGCACTGTCATACCGGTTCCGAAAAGGCGAGCTGATCATTGTGGACAACGCAATGGAGATTGAGAGCCCGTCTGTGAGGTTACTAGGTGACACCCTCAAGTATCACGAGAAGTTGCTGGGCAGGGGCAGGAGCTTGATGGTAACATTGGAAGAGCGACCCTTACTAGAGCAAGCATTGGCGGAGATGGATCGCGGCGAGCAAACACTCACATGGGAAGAAATCGACGTCAAGAACCTTCTCGAGCTGTCTCGCGTCATTATCGAGCGCGACGCCCTGCACAACATACTCCTCTCCCACGAGGAAGACCTCACACACAAGGCTCTCCAGCCCTGGCATAAGAGCCTCATCCGATCATCGCCACCCACGGAGCTCGAATCGACCATCGGCTGGGAAGAATTCCGCGAACTCTCCCTCTCCGACCCCAAGGAAAAGGACACCATTCGCGCCGACATCTACGAGAACGTAGCAGGAACCCGCTACGCCTACGCCGAGTCCCTCCCTCAAGGACCCAAGCGCAACGAGCTTACCGTATCCGCGTACAACCTCCTCGCCGAAGCCAAAGAACTGCAATTCGCTGAAAGGACCGGCCACTCTTTCGCTGACTACCTCAACGACGCCAACACTGAATCCTTCCCTCGTCTGCAGATGTTGACCTACCAAATCAACACAAAACAAGATCTCGCCGGGCCCGGTGGAACTTTGGAAACCTCGCCTGTAAAGTCTGAAGAACTCATGATCGAGGTTCGTGAGCTCGAAGTGCAGAAACATGAGGTGGAGTACGAAGCCGCTTTGCTCGCAGCCCAAATCCACGAGCACCGCTCCGCAGCCTTGCGTCTAGCCGGTAATGAAGCGAGCGCGGATGAGCAGCTCGAATTGGCTAGTGATCAGAGGACTTATGTCTCGGACGCTGAGCTGTTGATTCTGGAGGCTAAGCTTGAAGTAGCCAGGCAAAAGAACACTGTCGCTACGCTCAAGCGCGATGTTGCTGGCCAGAAGAAAACAAGGGAAGAGATGAGGGTGTGTGAGCAAGTGCTCGAGGCTAAGAGGGCGGAGGTAGATGCCGAGACTGGGGAGCTCGAGGCTGTTGAGGATGAGATGCCAGAGGTTGATGTTGCGACGGGAGTTGAGACGAGGGCTGAGCCGGTCAAGGAGGAGAAGAGGATATGAAGCTTTTCATCGTGTTTACTGTACAGTGTATCTATAGATGTTCATGAATCGTTACACCACGTGTAGGTGGGTTGTGTTGTACAGTATACTACATGACACGGAAAATGCTCACGTGCTTTTCCTTACCATACCTTCTTGCGTCTTCAGCCCACATTCCCATCATCCGCGGCTCGGCATTTGCGTCAGGAGCACATGGCGAGGGTTTCCCTAGGTTTGCTTGTCCATCTCATCTCGACGTTCTCTCAAGCCGCCTCATCGTCGCCCTCCTTCTTCTCCACCTTCTTACCTTCATACATAACGGTCATAATTCCGCCAACCTCACCCTCCCTCTTAGTCTCCCTCGCTCCCTTACAATCCGCCACTGCGTTCTCAATTGCCTTGAAAACCGCATTCGCTTCTTGCTCTGTCGCCTTCCTGCCATGCTTCTTCGGCCCGAGTGTAACCTCGACCTTGCGCCCCTCCTTCAGAAACTTCTTCATAGCCACCAGTCTGTGCTTCAGGTCGCCCGCCGCTATCGCCCAGTTCAGTTCGAGCGACTTTGTAGCAGGTCCTGTGCCCTGGCCCTTGGCTTGCCGTCGGAGCGTCTCGAGCTTCTTTTGGTGCTGTGCGCGGAGATCGATTTTGGAAATGACACGGCATGTTGGTAGGCTGTTGGGGTCCAGGTTTCCATCTTCGTCGTATTTCCCTGGCGTCATTTGTACGAGGTGGTGGGTGACTTTGTTGAAACTTGTCAGTGCCTCGTCGAGTGGGACGTTGTTGTGGAAAACGCCCTCTTCGTCTACGAGGTTGATGATGTCGGCTTCGATGGCTTGGTCGATGACGTAGTAGTCGGAGATGGCATGACGGCGTGTGTCTTTCGTGTACTTTATGCCGCGGGTGGAGGTCCGGCTCGTGAGACTGGGTGTGGATGAGGAGAGGGAGGTGGGAGACGATGTCGGCGCAAATGCTGGGGCGTAGAGAAGTGGGATGGATGTTGTGTTGCGTAGGTTTGGCGCGATGAACACACGGTAAAGGGCCCTCGAGGTGCCGGAGATGTGTGTTGGTGGCATCTTGAGCGATTGACGGCGGGTCGTAAGAATCAATTGAACGGGAGAGAAGTTTGACTTTGTTGCTGCAACATGCGATATTCAAGACCGAAGCTTCCCGAGATCGACGCTAGCAGGGGTCGAGTCGAATCGGAGCAGTGACGACCTCCGCAATCGTCCATGGTGACCATCTTCAGCCTGCTCACGTAGCAAACCACCATGACAGCGATAAAGACGACTTGTACATTCTTTGATCTCGCGCAACCTTACCTGCCGCCATGAGTAGCTCTCTGGCGGAATATTTGTCTGCACTCGATGCGCGTGACGCGAGAGAGAAGGCGCACGAGCAGTACATCAACGCCTGTATGTTATCTGCCCATGCGAGACGCGCAGTGCTACGAGAAGATACTGATGTCCATAGATACCAGGCTCGCCGACAATACTGCACAGTTGTCAACCCAGACGTCCTCCGGGGAGGAGCCCACACCCGCAGCCAGCGCCTCTACCAAAGCCATCCCGTCAAAGGGCAAAGGCGCAGCGACAACCGATATATCTTCTCCGTCCGCTGTCGCGCAACTCCGCTCCGAACTTGCCATCACTCAGCGCACGCGCGGTGATCTCGAAACGCAACTGAGTAGTTTGACTGCTGAGCTCAGCGCCCTCAAAGCGTCGGACACACAACAGAAGCAGCGCATAGAACAACTTGAGAAGGCGCGAACAGCACTGGAAAGGCGGGGCAAGGACAGAGCGGAGGAGCTCAAGGGCAAGGGGAGACTTGTAGAGGAGGTCCACGATGAGATGGTTGCGCTGAACCTGCAACTCAACATGGCGGAGCAGGAAAAGGAGAAACTGCGCAAGGAGAATGAGGAGTTGACTAAGCGGTGGGTCAAGAAGATGGAGGATGAGGCGCGGAGGATGAATGAGAAGTCCGGGTGGGAAGATCAGTCGCGGCGGAAGAAGTAACGATGATGGACTACCTTGGCGTCACTCTTGTTCTATTTTGTTGGCCCTTTTGCGATATGAATCTCAGCGTTTAGCGCAATAGACTGCTTTCACTTCATCTCACCCTCCTGTGGACTGCCCGCTTGCTCGCTGATGCCTTGTATCTCTTGGCGCCAGAGCTCCCCGCCGCAAGCATACAGCTCCTTCGCCTCCCCACCAGAACACCAAACTCACCCAAACAAAGCTACGCCATCTTCAACCATGGGGACCGCATTGAAGACCTGGGGTAAGATTAGTCCTGTTCTTATCATGACATATCCATTCCCACGCCACTATACCCCGCATCTGTCGCATGGCTAACAAACATCCCAGAGCTCGAGAACTCCGTCAAGCTCGTCGACCCCAGCAAAGACGCCCTCTACAACTACTCAGCCTCCGCACAGAAAGCCATCAACGACGCG
>Ga0265797_10002788_pt1 | contig 28862 bp, 18 predicted proteins | sample P2T30metagenome_FD_192433 | JGI IMG/M metagenome (GOLD analysis project Ga0265797, IMG submission 192433) | Plant litter microbial communities from East Loma Ridge, Irvine, California - P2 T30 | ecosystem: Environmental > Terrestrial > Plant litter > Unclassified | place: USA: California...
TTTATCTAGATATAATCGGTCTAGCTAGAGTCTTTTACCTTTACTATTAGATACTACTAAAACAGTTAAACGTAAGTAAGATAGAGTGCTATTATCTATTCTACTCTCTATAGTAGAAACTATAAGATAACCTTCGGTTTATCGAACTATAATTAAGACTTATAATAGCAGGTAATAAATACTATATATCCCTATATTACGAATATGTTCCTATCTTACTAAAAGCTATTCCGGAAGTAAATTGTTATAATCTCTATCTTATAGACTAGCTATCTGCTTGTAACATAAACATAGAAGAGAAGTAGCTTTCTAAATCGATTAAGCTTCTATAAGTACTTCTATACCTCGACTCTCGACTATACTCCTTGTTTCTATATCTTCTTTCCTCCTATAGCTGATAGAGTACGCTTAATTATCTACTTCTACTTATTCTATAGTCTATTATTTATATTATCAATAAAAGAAATCTCTCGCCTTATCTAAGTTATGTTATCTTATAGCTTCTCGAGTAGGATCTTAAACTATTCCTTCTACATTATTATCTATATTAGATCCTCCTAGAGTTTATATTCTGCCTTATCGATAACATCTCTAATTATAGCTCCGAAGTAGGCTATAGAGATTAGCCTATCTTTATATAATATCTCGGTCCTATCTATTAACTAAGATACTAATCTAGTGTTACTATAATTTATAGTAATGCTCTTTCCGTATATAAGAATACTAAGTGTCTTACTTATCATACTATACGTACTATTAGCTAAGAAGTTATCTCTTATCTACTTAAATTGCTTATTATCCTTATTATCCTAATCTTCTCTCTCCTCTAATAGTAGTATAATCTCTACTGTGATTACCTATATATAGTAGACTATACTAGCTAGTATGTAAGAGAAGTTGTTCGCCTCCTAGAGTTGTCTTATCTCCTTATTAATTCTAAGAATAGTAAGAAAGTATAAGATCGTACTCTTAAATGTGTCTCTCCTTATATACTAAAAGATAAGCGACTCATAGAACTCGAGTAGAGCCTACTATTAAGACTTTAGGTTCTAGTCCTCTTTAATGCTCTCGCAAAACTAGTATAGTAGCTTCTTCTATCTTTCTTACTATAGGTATAGCTTATAGATATCCTAAAAGATATTAATAGTAGGTTTGGCACTAGCCTCTACATTACTATTACTATTACTATTACTATCGCTATTGCTATTATCTTCTATACTACTCTCTTTGCCTCTACTATTACTTTGCTATTAACTACCTACTTTAGCTACCTCTAACCTCTTATAATATTCGTAGCTCTAAAGTACTCTTAGACTATAGTAGAGAAGCTATACTATATAGACGGCATACGTCTACTAACTCTCTATATTCTATAGCCTTACTAGTAGGCGTTAATTGATCTTAGAGTACTTTATACTACATAGCTACTACTAAGTTTCGTTATTAAGTAATAATAGACCTATGATGTATTTCTTAAGTAGTATGCTATTTAGCTCGACTACTTTCTTTAATATGTGTTTGTTGTAGTCTAGAAGTTAACTTACTTTACTTAGATGTCTTAGAGTATAGTCTATAATGTATTCTACCTAGCCTATCTTCTTAAACTAGAGAGTATAATCTATCTTTATAGTCTCTATATCTACGACTTCTAGTTCTTTGTTTAGCTTCTCTTCTTACTTCTTCTAGTCTATAACAATTATCTTAATATTAGTATTCTCTACTACTTCTTAGGTACCTTCTTTAATAGTACTTATTATCTATATAGTAGTCTCTAAGCCTTCTACTTATCTTTTAGTATCTTCTTCCTTAGTATATAAGATAGTAAAGTACCTCTATAGATCTACTAACTTAAAGAATGTCTATATCTAGATAGAATACTAGTATTCTTATTATTACACTAAAGATTTCTAGTTATATACTTAATTATAGTATAACCGAATATCTTTATGATTTATGCTAATATACTTATACTTAGGTCTATTATAAACAAATATGCTTACTAGCTTACTAAGCGAGCCAAATAGTACTCCTAGTGCTAGTAGTAATAGGATGTCTTTTACTTCTCGTATTTTGTATTAACTGAAAAGCTTGAGAACTACTCGTCTTTCTACTATGTTTCCTATATAGTACTCCTATAGATAAAAACTAAGATTATAGATAGTATAGCTATATATTATATATATTAGTATACTATATTCTTTAAGCTATTCGAGAAATCTATATATATTCTCTATAGTTATCCTCTCTTCTTTATCTAGTACTCTGCTTATGTTTTATTTACTAGACTATATATTTGTTACCTAACAGATATTTATGAAGTTAGTAGTATCTATACTTAGGTGTATAAAGCTAGATAGTAGAGATATAGATATTATATTTAAGAGATATAGATAATAATATAAAAGTTAGTTCTTCTATTATAATTTTAATTGCAATTGATTACTATAGCTAAGAAGATATTATTAATGTTTATTTAATAGTCTAGAGACATATAATAGATATATATATATAACTAGAATCCTACTTCTAAAATCCTATCTGAAAGTAGCTATATACCTCTATATCTTACTAGATTAAGCAACTACTAAGCTGGAATCCAATCTGGATTCTAGACATTATATTAGTTAGGATTCTAGGTATTATATTAGTTAGGCAAACCTTACTATATTCCTAGAAGTTTATAGAAGTTTAGATACTAGAGATAGTCTCTCTAGAAGAAAAGATAATTATAATAATTAGTCTACTAGTTATATATCTAAAGAGTTAGCTAGCTATTCTATAGCTAGTCTGAATCCTATATAATATGTTTCCTTATATATATAATACTTCTATTATAGAAGTAAGATAGTAGTATTTAGTCTTAATATCTTCTACTTTCTTAATAGTAGACTAATATACTATATATTACTATATTCTATATAGTTATTAATTATATTATATCTATCTTTATAACTAAATCTTATACTCTAGCTATAATACTTTCTAGATATTATATATATACTAGTTATATAGTAATATATAATAACTATAAAAGAAATAAGACTTATAAGTCTTATATATCTCTTTAGTATTATATATATTATATATACTAATAAGTCTTCTTAGTATATAGAATAAATACTTTCCTTAGATAGAAGTCTTATACTTAACTTATATATTAAAGTTAGTAATTATAATAAACTATATTTATTATACTAACTACTTCTTTTCTTATCTAAACTAATCTTAGTTTAACCTAACCTAAACCTAGTAGTATTCTACTTCTATTATATACTACTATAAAATATCTTATATAACTTATATTCTATTAGTTATAGTAGACTTACTTAGAGCTAGCTATAGATTCTATACTATTAGTACTTCTAGAATCTCTAGATATTATTATACTATCTTTCTTCTAGAACTAGCTTTATTCTTAAAGATTATTAAGAGAGTTCTATGTCCTATTATTAAGAGAGTTCTATGTTTTACTAGATGAGAGGACCGAAGTGTACCTGATCGATTTCTCAGGGTCATGTATCGATGGACAACAAGGTTCTGCCTGGGAGAGTGTTAGATTTTTCATGCCTCGCAGCGTGGACTCTGATTCAACTGTGCAGACGGACCTGTTTGCCCTTGGCTCAACCCTGTTCGAGATCTTCACAGGCACGCAGCCATACTACGATCTTGCGGATGACATGGTGGAGGAACTCTTTCAGAAGGGTCAATTTCCAGGATTGGAATTGGTAACTCGTGGACGTGTGATAAAGGCTTGTTGGGAGGGAACAATTCACAGCGTCAATGATGTTGTTGCAGCGCTGCAGGACGAGTTGTCTCTCTCTTTTGGCCTGGTTGGCTAGTTTTCGACAAAATAGTAGGTGGAGGAATCGCAAATGATACGTATGAATGAACAAGATGATACCTTATGATCTATTTTCGCCTAGCCTCAATGTACGGCGTCGCTGCGAAAACATGTGCGAATACATCACGTAGCTCGCTATGTCCAAAGTCAGCTCTGCAGATCTCACGAAAGACATGCCTGCGACTCACCAGGAATGTAAGTCAAGAAACCTAGCAACAAGTAGATGCGATACGGCAGGCCGACAGCAGACGTCTCTGTCAAGGCAAGGTACACCAACCACGCCTCACTGATCAAGCCAGGCGGGTACAAGATGATGAAAGCGCTGTATCTGTGCAAACATGTCAGTCAGCCAGTCCCGCTTCCGACTTTCATACCACAATCCCTAAGCGACTGCATACCGAAGCCATTTCAACCACCGCGGCACATCTCCCGTCACCAACAGCACGACGAAGTATCCATAGCGCACCACCTCCGAAACGCCCCAAAAGACAACGCAGCCAACAAACGGCCAAACGCCAACCGCGCCTCGTCCATCACGGCCAACCACCATCTCCGGGAAAGCGACCATGACAGTCCAGACCACAAGGTTCTTGCCAACGACCTGGATGGCGGTGGTGACGGGCGACGCTCTCACGAGACCAGTAGCGGCATGGGCAATCTCAGCGACGGCCAGGGATTGCGTGCCCGCGAGGAGAGGGAAGAGGAGATCGTGGTACAATTCGTGCAGTCGTCCGTCGGCGTACAGTGCAGGCGCGGCGGTGACTGCGTGCGCGGTCAGGTAGGTCCAGAGGAAGCATGAGAGGCCATTGTAAGCCGTCAAGTATGCAGAAAATGGTGACATTGTCGAGATGGATGCAAGAGGCAGGTGAGCGCCACGTCGAGGAAGAGAGATCAAATCATTACCTCACTTGTTTTCCTGAATGATACTGTATCCCAATTTCTTACCCCTGTCATTTGGGCAGTGGGGTCACTAAAGAAGCCCTTCCCGAGGCGAGACCATACCCTCGAGTCGAGACTAACAGACATGTCGCAAAGACGATGGTGGACATGATCATGGAAGCATCGTTGTCAGTCTGTGAGCGTCAGCTCGGCTGAAGCTGTCTGCCAGAGTTTTGCCTTTTCGGCTTGTCTTCGCCGAGACAGTTGTAGTCAAGACCGAAAAGCACGAACAGGAACCAACATGACACTCAACAAATCCGGATCATATACGTGCACCCACCTGCTCATCACAGCATGTCTCAATGAGGACGCTGCTGCAATGCTGATTATTCCGGCGCTCGACTAACTTTCGACACGCACTTGCCTGCGACACCACAACTCAGGTTGTCCAAGAGTCCGGCCTGGCTTCCTTTCGGACACCCAGCAAGAGAAGGATATCGTTTGGTGCCGCGCGCTGGTGGTTGGACAAAATTGAAGCTTCCAAGCAAGACGAAGCGCATACTGTACTGGCCGGCGAAGGCGCGTCTTGGAGCCGCAACGCAAGAGAAGAATGGTGGACCTTCGCCCAACGGTGCGCCGGAGCTGCATGCCGCTGCCGGACACAGGAATTACTGCAGAAGGAGACCGAAAATGAAGGATAATCCGCATGTGAACCTATAACATCGAACCAGGTGCACTTCAAGGGATTGCACTGCACGTCCTCCCGCTTTAGCAAGAGAGACACGCTTGATCTGGTCCTCCAGCAACGTCTTCAGTACTTCTTCGGGAGTACGCCGCGGTGGCGCAATCTGGAGTACCTCTTTGCTGGTGGTGGACGCCTTTGCTTTGCCTTTCCTAACCAGTCACCGGAGCAAAAGTGATGGAGCGAACGAGATTCTTGTACTGCGCCGTTTCTGAGTCCGCTCACATTTCGATGGCAGAGACGTCCTTCAACTTGGCATCTTTCACTTGCTCCCCGATGTACGATTCGACCATCTTCGCAGCCTGCGCACCTGTGACGTCCTCGGGACCGTTGAGAACATACTTGGCCTTGTTGTGCTTCGCAGTATCTTCCTGGGACAACAGGTGCGCTGCAAAGATGCCGACTTCTGTCGGCTCGATGATACCAACAGGCCCATCGACGCTCAGCATGAGGCCCAAGGTACCCTGCTGGCCTGATTTGCGATGAACCTGATGAACTTTGCAGCCGGGCCTAGGACGAAGATCGAGAAAACGTTCGGCTACAGCGAGGTCGTGAGCTACGAGGGCCTTTGACGTCCTGTCCTGTCTAGCGAGCCGCACGACATCACGTCGACATGCAACATTGCAACCGACCATGTGCTGAGGGAGCAACAAAGACCAACTAGTATGGTGGGTGGGGTGGTGATTCATAGAGATAATTTATCATACTAGCAGAAGCGGGCGTCCCAGACGTACGTTGTGTTGTGGCGGAGGCCGCATGGGAAGCATGTGAGCCGCCCCATTGGTGGTAATGGTGTTCATAGAGTCGGTCGGTAAGCCGAGTCATCCTCACTCATTTCCTCAATGTGCGTCTGGTGCCATCATACTACCTTTCTTTTGCTATTGTTGCTCGTCGTCTTCCCCTTTGCAACTACATATGCGGCGTAGCAACGTCGGGTGAAGATATTGATACCCTCGGCAACTCCTTCCTTGCCTCAAATCAGGATCTCGATCCCAGAGCGTGACGCAAATATCGGCGCTGCCGAAATTCGGAATGAGGCATTGGACGTCCGAGTACTGACTCGCTCCCGTGCCTGGCTGCCTCGATACTAATACAGTATTTACCTCGTCCTTGGCAACTCCATCTTATGTACCGATAAGCTTGCAGATCAGGATCTAGGATGAGAAACTGGTCAACTGGATCCAACCACCAACAGGAAATGGCGCCGCCGACATCCAGGAAGGCAGGCTCGATCGTCGTACAAGAAGTCATCCGTCTCCTAGGGAAAAGGACACACGTCCTTGCATCCAGCCAGCCAGATACACCACCTCTGTTAAGCCCTTTGTATTAAGATTTTGCTTAGGGTACAGACGATGTCGCAGCAGCAAGACTCTCTCCAGGCCAAGCATTCAAAAGATTCCGGAACCCGAAAGCTTCTCCACAAGGCTCCACTTGCTTCAAGCCAACGAGTGGAGCGAAAGACATCATCACTCCTGTGCTCCACCTTTGGTGATTGTTGCTTGCTCTCCACTTCTTGTTGTCTACTGTGCCTATACTGTATGCTACAAGCTATTCGGTGCTTTAGCTTGTGGCATAGCTTTGTTGGTGATTAGTGCACGGTAACATCGGCCGGAAAACGCTCGGAACCGTTGGAAGGATTCGATGCCTGTCATACTGATGTTCCCAGTGCTCCCGTGCAGACGTCTGTTCATGGCTGATGCGCTTGCTTGCTACATGTTAACAGACGTTTGCTCAGCGGATCGCGACCCATTGCGTCATTCTTTGTTTGACGAGATTGTCGGCATGGCCTGCTGAAACTCCAGCTCGAGCCTTCAGATCACTTGGGGATGGCGGCCCGCCGACGGATGATTGATACAACACTGCACACGACTGGGTTACATATTACGCCGTGTGGGTCGCAAGGAATCAGGAGGGCAAAAGGTCTGGAGAACCTAGTCAGTTGACTTTTGCGAACACTGGTAGTTCAACGTATCCTTCGCTGCTTCTAGAGTTTAGGCTATCAGGCTCTCGACCGACTTTAAGGTCGCACCGTGTTGAGCCGGAAGTCCACCCGCAGCGGTGCGATCTTAGTGTTTTTAACTTATCAGGCAAGCGTCTGACCATTGACCCTAGATCACGAATAGCCTCACTGGCAGATGAGGCCGGCCTTCGCCTACAATTTCAACCTTAGAGAGCTAAGGGCAGCCTTGAGTCTGGTGACAACAGGGACACCATGTACACTGTGTCGATGGGACTCCACTGAAGGATTCGTTATATCGTCATCACCAACCCAACTTATACATTAATCACAACAGCCACTGAGGTAAGACCACGCTCAATGGACCCCACAGCGCTATGCTGTGCCGCTGCCAAGTATACCATTGACTTCTAGGATCGGTAAGGACACCTTCTCACTGGTACTAGGCGAATCCTTCGTGGCAATTAGTATCATGCCATGGTCTTGTGATTGTTAGGCCGAGATTGTTGTCGCGACTCCCAACGCAAGAACCCTACCCATCTTCGAAGCGAAGGCATCATCGGAATCGGAAGTCGCGCAGCGTGCGAGGTATAAGAAGACGCGGTTTCTCGGTCGCTTTCATCAATCATCCAGCTCCAAGCATCTCCCTCATACATCCTATACTCATCCCATTCAACTCTTCAATATGCCTACCTCGACCCTGAAAGCAGCACTGTTCCTTTCCTGTGCGGCAGGTGCTCTAGCACAGACATTGGCAACCTGCCAAAGCTTCCGCGAGCCTGACTGGGATGACTGTCAGTAACGAATGCCTATTCTTTCCCATACTATGGCCACAACAACTAATGTCAATCCCACTACTCCAGGCCAGGCAATCTACGACGAGCTCGAAGGGCGTGTCGGAGTATTCGAAAACTTGCAGCCCTACCCAGATTGTTCTACACTCGTGTTCTCGCGGGCCGGCTGGAACGCGAACGACTACAACTGCGCCGTCACTGTGTGTCCGATGGTTGAGAACCCCAGAATTCTATACAGCGATATCAGGACCGGCATTTCGACCGTCAGGGCTGTTTGCGAACGCACGAACTCCGGCGGACAGGACGTTTATGACGATCAGTTTGTGGTCGAGGTCGCGAGCAATCCGGATTATGACACCTCGCCGGTTACGATTGGCAGCATCCCGGACAACAACGACAAGAGAGAGGCGGGCGAGGAAGGTACGACCGAGCGTCTTCATCAGCGCGACTTTGTGACGAAGCGTCAGTCACCAGATGTAAGCACTCAATCGACAGCTATGATGGGAGGAGGTAAAATCTTCATAGCTAACAGTCTATCCAGGACGACAGCTTCACTCTCCAGGTGAGGCAGGATCGAGTCCAGAAGCCTGGCAGCGAGCTACCCGTCACAGGCAAGTTGACATCCGGAAGCTCTATTGAGCTCACCGAGGAATCCTCCACGACGACCGGCGTGTCGATCTCGACCGACGTCAGCGCAGGCCTGTTTGAGATTTTCGAGGCTTCAATTGGCACCGAGGTCTCGCGGGAGAAGACTTCGACCTCCGCCGTGGGGCTGACGATTAACGTTGACTGCAACAGCGGCCAGCAGGGCGTCATCTACTGGTACCCCCTGTACACCCTGTACCAGGGCAAATATGAACCGTCAGGCGACAGTGTCGATTTCTGGATTCCGGACGACTCTGTTGAGGGCACCTCCACCTTTGGCGTGACCTGTCTGGGTTGAAGTTGTGCATACACTGGAAGAGGTGTGCAAGATTGGTTCTTTGATCTGGTCGGCTTGTCCTGAGAATCGGTGCGGTGTTATGGACAGGAAGAGAGGCCGCGAGTGGGTGAAAAATGTTGGAATGCCTGGAATGCGAGATTTTGTACATCGAATCCACTTTTATACAGGTATTCAACATGTCCGAACCAATTGGAACAATCTCCGTGCCTTGAGTGACCTGACAACGGCTTGTGATTGGGCCTGAACCTGTGCAACGGTGGTATTCTCTTGCCTGTGATCAATACACTTACAACAAAAAAATATGAAGCACAAGTTGCTAAATGTAACAGACGATGCCGCCAGCGTTCTCGATCTATCGCTCGCACTTATGTAGGGACTCTGCAACATCACAACAGCGGACTTCGCCTCAACCACTTCCCGTACTCGACAACAGTTTCCCACTCAGCACCTTGCAGGGCAGTTCCAGCAATAAGTCGGCGATTGTTCGCGTAATCAGGCCCTCGATTGGGCTTCAGACCATGATCTCCCGGTTCTCTCCTTCTCGATGGGCACACGATGCCTTGAACAACACTCCCCAACCCGTCCAAACGCTCGAACTCGGCTTTCCGGATCACATTACCAGAATCCATCTTTGACATCCCCGTAGCAGTGACCAAAACGTCGTCGTCAGTCACCAAAATCGCAACTCCGTAGTAAGTGTCTATCGCTTCGAAGTCCGAAAGTCGTTCCAGACCTATCTTGGGATCCCAAATTGTGACTTGATCCCAGATCCTCTCAATCCTCTGTACTTTTGAAGGATCAACCGAACCAAGCTCGTCCTGATCGAAGACCCATGACTCGAGCTTAACGGTGGTTTGATCTCTACCATCTTGGACAATGGCTTGTAACGACGAAAGGCAATAACTGTCATCGTAACGAAGCTGTTGGAGAGCGTCCTGTGCGAGCCCAGCTGTATACCTCGCAGAGTGTGCTTTCCTGTCCTTGCGTTGAGCGGCAGATAGATCCTGTGGTCTGTCCAAAAACATGTTGTACTCGGAAGTGGAAGCTATCCATCCGGTGATTTTCGCTGGGTACGACTCTGGGGGCAGTGAGTCAAGTCGACGAGGCCAACGTGGGTCGTCGACGTCGAATAGCCAGAGAGGATATTGTAGATTCAACTCGGTGAGCCGTTGCTGGCGTTGGTCTCTGGCATGGAGAGTTGCCATGCCGAACCAATGCTTTCTATGGATGTGATTTCCTAGTGGTTTAATGCCCGATCCAATAACGAGGTTTACGAACTTGTCTGTAGGAAAGCTCAAAGAAGTAGTGACCTTGTAAGAATCCAGGTGGCGACTGAAGAGATCAAGAGACTATGGAGTCACCGCAAATCAACTCTGACCAATCTCGGCAAATTTTTAGAAAATGGCAGCAAGCACATAAGACTATATATCTACTTTTCACGTGTCATAGAGTCAACTTCGATCGATTCGTAGTGGAGAAACACAAACCGCCAAAATGGTGGCATACTCAGCCTCAGCCTTGAGACAGAAAGCTCTCTGATTGGTCAACAATACGACCAACGCCTCTTTAGCCACGTGTGTACGTACTGCTTCAGTCTCTCCTCTCGAGCCGTGATTGATCGATGACATTGCGGTGAATGCATCGAGTGACCGACTTTCACAACGCTCGCTTAGTGAATTTGTAGTGCGATATAATATATCGGTGGTTCAATATAGCGGTACGTCCTGTTATAATTCCCACGACTTCGTTTATGTGGCCAATCATAGCTTTGCTGGCGCCTAATTAGTTGGGTCGGCATGCGTCGATGTACGCGCTTCGATTCTACGACTATTTATCATAGATCCTATATCGTTTTCATTTATCTTGCTTCATCCACCTCTCTCCACTCAACAACATCTTGACTACCAGCATCCAATCGAAATCATGGGCGACAAAAGCAATGCTACCGACCGCTTCGCTGGCTTCGATGCTTTCAACAACCATGGATCGAGCGTACGTGTCAACTCCGAGGTAGCTCTTCAGGCCGCGCTGAGAGACGTCCATCGCCCTGATCACGTCACTTGGATCAGGTCAAGAGATTGTGACATCCTTGGTTTCGCCGAGGGTGGCCACGCTAAAGCAAGCTTGAGCGATGGCGACGATACTTACACGGCGATCCGAAAATACAACATCCCCGCACGCTCTCTCGACGAACCTCAAGGCTCAGTGACGGACAAAGTTCTGTTTGCTCGGTGGCAGTACGAGTGGAATGGCCGATCCGTGCTGTGCTACAAATTTAGATGGGTGGACAACGCCTGGTCAACACGAGAGTACTATGCAATCGTCACCGAAGCGAGCAACGGCAACATCGTGAACAACCACTGCACTTACACCGAAGATCTCATCAAGACATGCGGAGTCTGGACGCAAGAGCTCCACGACGAAGTCTACGTCTACGAAGACGGCGACTGGGAGAAGAACAAGACGCTGTTCAAAGCCGTCAGCAAAGCGTCCTGGGACGACGTGATCATCGATCCCAAGATGAAAGCAGACATTATCCGAGATGTCGGATCATTCTTCGGCTCGCGATCCACCTACTCGCAGTACAACATCCCTTGGAAGCGCGGCATCATCCTTCACGGCCCGCCTGGATGCGGCAAAACGATATCCATCAAAGCCTTGATGAACAGTGTCCGCCAACAAAAGGTCGCCAACCTATACGTCAAGAGCTTCAAAGCCTCTGGCTGCCAGTCGGACCAAGCCAGCATCCGTCAAATATTTGTGAAAGCCCGCGCAGTAGCGCCAGCGCTGCTCATCTTCGAAGATCTCGACAGCCTGGTGACAGAACAGCTACGGTCGTTCTTCCTAAACGAGGTAGACGGCGTCGAAGATAACGACGGGATTCTGATCATCGGATCGACCAACCACTTGGACAGACTCGACACCAGCATCACGCGACGTCCCTCGCGCTTCGATCGCAAGTTCCACTTCAAAGCTCCAGGGAAGCAAGAGCGCGCACTCTACGCACAGTACTGGCAGCAGAAGCTTCAGTCCAACGCAGACATCGACTTCACCGACGGGGTCTGCCAGGCTGTAGCAGAATCGACCGAGGGCTTCACCTTCGCTTATCTGAAGGAACTGTTTGTGCAGACGCTTTTGATGCATATTACTGGACAGACAGGCGACAATGGCGAGGTCACTCCAGAAGAACAAGGCACTTCCGAGACGAAGAGGACAGGAAATTCTGTTGACAACAGTGTTAGTACGGATCTGCAGCGGAACCGCTTTTACCAGATACTTCATCGGAGGATCAAGGCTCTTTCCGAAGATCTGGAAGCTGTGGATGGTGAGGCCGTTGAGAAGGAAGTGCAGGAAGACCAGAAAGAGGAGAAAGGGGAGGAAGAGGGGTTGGAGAAGAAGACCAAGAAGTAAAACCAGAAGACTCTTTCACAACCATGACATTCTCAGCGTCCAGTGTATCCCGGCAATTACCAGCAGCACACTTCCGACAGACAGGACGGAACTCATCGTCTAGTCCTGTACTCCAAGCAGCCCGTATGAGGCTTCCCGTGAAAGTGACGGTGTTCGCGATCGCCAGGTGACGTTGACCTGTGTTTGATTTGATTCAAGCCAGGAAGAGAAAAGCGTCAAGCCTTGTGATCGTTCAAATCCGTACATGCACAAGTTCATTTTCGGGTACATGTTCGGACCCTTGAGTGTTTAGTCCAGGGGCGGGATATGCATATAGAAACATCCCCCTAATCCGATTCGCGATCGCTTCGCTAGCGGAACGGACCTTATCCGTCTTCGTTCGTACTCGCTCAACTCGGTCCGAAGTTCTCTTTTCCGCATGAATTTTGTGCCGCGAGCCACGAAACGTCGCATTCGATGCGAGAAGTCGCATTTGTTGTCGTCCAGGATGGAGGTCGGAAGATTCCATACGGTAGGACCGCGACTTTTGCATTAGCTGAGCTCGGTAGGTAGTACTCCGAGGCCAACTCGACCACTCTTCATGTTTCTCTTATCCTTCCTCGTCCCCAAACCACTCTTGAATGCGTAACATCTAACTTACTCAAAAAGTCAAAAAAAAACACATATACAACGTCCTCTCGACACGTCCACGCAGACTGCCAGTCCAAGCCCCGTCTCCAAACAAACACCTCACGACGCCATGATCATCCCATCTCCGACCGCCGAACAACACCACATCCTATCAACCCGAGGCACAAACAACAACGGAACCGCCAACAGCAACCTCTCCAACGCGGCCATCATCGTCATCGTGCTGGTAGCAGCCGGCTTCGCAGTCCTGATCGGCTTCTCGATAACCCGCTTCTTCGTCACCAAAGACGAGGAGCTCGAGCGACACACGTACCACGACGACCAGAAGGCGTACATGCAATCGCTACGGCGCCGTAACTTCGACCATTTGAAGTATGGTGTGGATGTCAAGGTCTCTGGTCAGGAGCACTATGATCCTCCCGATCTGAGGGCTTCCGGTGTTACTACGGAACAGAGCAGTCGGGGGAGGAGTCCCGCGTTCTCTCCGTGATTTTGTTGCTTTGTTAGATGATATAGTACTTGGGTATCGGATGATTTGAGCGGATTTCTCAAGGAGATTTCAAGGGATGAGTTCTTATTAGGCCTCGGATCCAGAACCTAACTTCTCGTTCGGCCGCAAGAATCCACGCATGTTGTCTATTGGGAGTCGAGCCGATTGTGCGGGGTGAAGACAGGCGAGTTTGCTGAAATGAAACCCGGCCTGTAGCAACCAGACATTGACATGGCGAATGTTCCAAGGCCGCTCTAGATGTTAGGGTCGCAAGCGTAACTGCAATTGGCTGTGGCTCTTTGAACGTGGCTCGAGTATACACCAGGCTGTGCTCATTGCTCTGGTGTAGGTGCCAGGATGGCTTCTAGGGACTGCTGACTCTCGAGAGTCGAGATCGTATCTTCTAGCCATCGATCCAGGACTTGAAGCGTTTGAATGTCAGAGCCGATCTTGTGGCTGTTGATGAAATGGGGCATATTAACTTACCGAACGGCATGCAAGAACATGCTGCATCGTCATCGACAAGTGAGCGATGCCCGTCCTCTGTTTCATGTCCTTGCTTCCTCGATCCTTCCTCGGACTTATTAAGGCTCACTGCATTGACTCCCTTGTATAGTAGGACCCTCTAGCCTTTCGAGGTACAACTTCGCGATTGATCGAGCTCGCATTGCGTGAGAGGATACAAAGCATGTTTCATACGACTCTCACCACGAGACACCTGCATGAATGGATTGCACAGCGAGTCCGACGCTTCGCGCATATTCAGAGGACTTTGATACAAATGTCAAGAGTAAGGACATAGGCTTTAAGTGGCACTCTAGACCGCTCAGTTTTTCAGATTACCCCCGAACAAGATGGCCCAGCAATCAACAATTCTCTTTCCGCGCACTCCGAGAGCCCCGAGGGTTCCAGATTTGAAGGCTGTCCAACTCGTTATTCTCCTCAGCGTACTGCCCAGCTCGCGTGAGAGCCCTCGCCTGCATCAGACCACGCATACCATTATTGTCTCGCTTCAAGAAAGCTTCCAACACGCCCGCGGCTTTGTACAACACCTTGCCGCCCTGACCAGAGAGCTTGAGCTTCTCCGCTACTTTGTCTCCAGTAGACACGACTTCAAGGATGTAACCCACGACGAAAGGCAATTGGGAATCGTCCTGGATACTCCCAAAACCGGGTAACCTGACCAGGTCGTCATGCAGGGCCGCCTTGAGTTCGCGGAGGAGTTGGATGCCACGTTGGTGGGCTCCCAAGTAATCGAAGAGCAGCGCCAGTTCTTCAGCCGCAACCCCTTCACGGACGCAGGTCAGCAGCTGCACGGTTGAGAGCTGCTGCTGCGTGGAAACAACTCACGCCAGCTGTTCGATGTCGGCTAGTGGCGGGTGAGTGCGTTGGGCTTTGTTCGCGACAGACATCATGGCGGTGATGTTAGCGGTGCTCAAGACGGCGTTCTTCGTGTCAACATATCGAGGCTGGAAAACGTCTTTCACCGGCGATGTTGTTTGGAAACCTCGGGGACCTTTCTTGGACTCGACGATTTTGAAGTTGGTGTTGGTGCCGCCCGCCCGTCGATTGCGGGCGAAGTTGGAAGCGCTGGCACCGAGCATCAGAAGCCAACGCTTGAGATAGTCTTGCGGGTCTTTTGGTGGAGCGCCTACGAACAAGCGCTGTGGCGTATGGAGCTGGTGGAGATACTAAACATCCTCCCATTCGACATTCAGCTCTGCGCTTTGACGGCAGGCGTTGTAGAGATGGATGGGGGAGATCATAAAGCCCCATGTTCCGACCATGAGTTGTCCGGCCTCTTGAAGCCACAGATTCACGCGCAGAGTGAGGAGGCCACAGGCGACTGGATTCCTCTTGAGGGAGAGGAAAGGCAGAGGTTTTGCGTGGTTGAAGTTCGCACGGCCAAAGACCTTGTTTTGGAACCCGCCAATACGGTCTTGCTGAACCCATTCTTGAACGAATGTCTTCATTTGGCGTAGCCAGTCGTTGTTTTGGTTAGGCCAGTCTGCCAGCTTTTTGTCTTTAAGAGAGTTCAACCAGGTATCGACGTTTGAGACGCAGCGTGTAGCGGTAGCCTGAAGCTCCCCAGACGGATTGACACCGTCGGCACCCAAGACAAGATGGATGCCGAGGAACATCTTCGTCGCGAAGATGGTGTACATCGGGCAGCCATTCATCCCGTTGTTTGCATCGAAAATGACCCGAAGGCCGGCTGTCATCTCGTCCTGGGACGGGAAAGGCATGCTCGCTCGAGACAACTTCACGACTTCAGGCAGATACTCCAACAACAGCGTCATGTTCCTTTGATGCTGCTCCTGTGGAGTTGTGTCTGGTGTAATACCAGCCGCATCGTAGTGGCCAAACCGGCCGTTGTACACCGGCATCCCCTTCGCAGGGCAAATGTCGACAAAGCTACTGAGAAGGCTCTCGGTGGGCTTTGCTAGGTACTGGGCGAGCTTGAGCGACATCGCACCTCTTGCATGGCCTTCTTCTTGGAATTCTGCATTGGCAAGCCTGTCACAGATGTCCGAGTACGTCTTCTGTCCAGGGAGCGACGAAAGAAGATCCTCACTGCTGCGCCTAATGATACCGTAAGCCGTGTCCGCGGTCACAGAGGCTGTCATAAGGTCCAGACGCCCAAGTCGGTAATGTGTCCAAGTCTGCATGGCCATCTTTTCCATCTCTGCATAGTCTTTGAGGAAGCCCAAGACAGCAAACAGAGAACCATCACTAGGAGAGTCTTCAATCTCATACTCCTGCGTCAAAGGCAATGTGGCCTTCTTCTTGGAGCTAGAAGGCTTCGTAGCTTCGGAATCCAACAAGGGCTCTTCAACTTGCAGGGCCTCGAAGATGTTGACAAGTCTGGGCTCAATAGTCGCCTGGCTTTGCTTGCCAGAAGACTGCGAGTGTGGCGCCAGTATTCCCAATACTTGATCTAGAATCGAAATGAAGTATCGGTGGGAAGCATTTGACGAGTGGTTGATGGATTTGCCAGTCAGTTTGGCGAGAACTACACCTGCCTCTGTACGAAGCGCGATGACGGTTCTGATGATTGTAACGATTTCTTGTGGCACTTCGATTTTGGGATCCTTCGACAAAGTGATGGTCTGCGCCAAATCAACAAATTTCGCAATGGGTATCTGGTATTTGTCGGTTGTCGAGGGTGTTATGTCAACACCGCAGAGCTTGGCGGCTTGGACGAGCCATGTTGTCAGTCTCTTGGTGCCGGCCTTGTAGGTCCGGTAGGTGCTGAGGTAGCTCCCTTGGGCCATGTCGGTTTCGAGGGACGATGTCAAATGTCCTGTTGCAAATCTTGCGCAATGTTGAGAAGTCGGTTTGATATGGTGAGTGTGGCGAGTGTTCGCCGTGTAACGATACAATCTAAAAGTGGAATGGCTGAGGCATGAATGCATGTATGCATGATACAGCTTTGAGGTAAGTGTTCGGGTAGGGGCAGATTCCGATATTACCATATCGATCTTTCACCAGGGGCAACCGCAGGGGATGTTGATAGTTCTCAGATACTACAGTGGATAGTCGATCGATCCTGCTGGAAGAACTGCATGAGGCGGTCATGTATTGGTACGGCCGTTACGTCTTGTTATTCGTGAATTATACCATAGTCAAATCGCCTGATGCACTCATCGATCGACGGACACCAAAAGTCCATCGCCGAGCACTTTGCCATCTCTAGCGACTCCTCCCCAAATCATCACGCTGGCTCCATCGACCTCTGTTGCTTCGGCGGAGGCAAAGCCTATCCGGCCACCGATGCCGCTGCCATCTTGTCCCTGCTCCAGAGCCACACCTTCGGCAGTGTAGTACTTCACTTCTTGCCATTCGGCTTCGCCCGTGCTCTTCTTGATAGCAAGACGGGCGGCATCCTTGAAGGAAGCGGCGGTCATGCCTTCTGGCTTGAGTTGCAGCGCCCAGATATCCTCAAAGGGCTGGTTTGCCGTGGACAAGCCGCCGATTAGGAGTAGGTAGTGTCGTCCTTGGCCGGTCGTCACGTGTGTCATCGAGGCACCCCATCGCTCGCCGGGATGCGTTGCGCTATCTGTATCTAGCGCATGTGGAATGGTTGTCCAAGGGCCCGAAGGTGCAAGTCCTAATTCCCCAGACCCGGACATGTCGTTGAAGCTGCTGTGCGTCAAGTCCAGAAAGCTGATCTGGGCCCTTGAGTAGCAATACAGTCTGCGGCCGACCAATGCGAGACTGGGCTGGCCGGAAGCGGACGAGTTCGGCTCGGGGAGCTCACACCATGTTCTCGAGGCGATGTCGAATGTCCACATGTCGTTCAGAGGAGTGCCGTCGCTTCCAATACCGCCTTGGATTATGACGGTGCCGTAGGTATCTGGTGAAGCAATATCCGGCATTGTCTTCTCGGGATCGGGCGGTGCTTGAGGCAAGATTGAAGGATCTGGCTTCTTTTGACGTGGCTTGGGGTGCTCACTCGCAACGGACGCGTGTCGGAATCGAGGACCTGGTCTTTCACTGCCTTCTGCAGGGTCGAAGTGCGACCACTTGTTGTACACGGTATCATAAACCCAAACTCGGCCTTGCTCATCCACCGGGTCTTCCCCGTTCGTTTTTCCGCCAAAGACGTAGATCCTGTCATCAATGACTGTCGCCCTGTGACCGTATCTGCTGGGTGGCGCCTCGCTGGTAGCGGGTACACGCTTGTAGTCCGCACCCTCAACTCCAGAAAATGGCATTATGACAACGTGCATGTCGTTGTCGGCGAGCTGTTGTCCATCGTTGCCGCCAGCAGTCCTGCCGCCGAAGATGTACGCGCGGCCCTTGATGATAGAAAGACTGTGGTATGCTCGTGAGAGCTCGACCTGAGGGACGGGTTTCAGAGTCGCCTTGAGAGGAAGTGTCGGGTCGTAGATGCCTTTGGCGAGGAGGGCTGCTCCTTCGAGGACGTTCTTGACGCCGTATAGGGCGCCGGCTGCTTCGGCCATGTTTGATGGGTAGTTGGAGACTCTTTCGGCGTTCTCAATGTCTTTGGTCAGGGTATCAAGGTATTGGAACTCAGGTCATTGTCAAGTGGATGTCGGAGGACTGGCGGGAACCTTGGAAGAAACGTCCGTCAACAATGCGCGGCCTATGACGTCGCCTCTGCGGGACCGGTTTTCGGATCATTGATGCTGGAACTGAATTGGGATGGATGAGGTAGTCCCTCAAGACTCACGAACTTATGTAACTGACGACTACATGTGTGAACTCGTGTAGCTAAATATCGAAATATCGAAAAGAAAGACCAGAAATCAGCAATGACGGGAAGTGCCAACAAGGGCAAATCGATCAGGATGGCCTAAATCTCACGAACCATCGATATATCGAATCGAAGAAATTGCATCCATCGGAAACGCCACGAAACACCAAACATAATCATATTCCAGAATGACTTCACTTCTCACAGCGACCTCCCTTGCGCTCAAAGGGATACTCCTCCCACTCCTCATCCTGAACATCTTCATCCACATCCATGAGAGATTCTTATATGGACATGGTGGAGTACAGCTTTGTAACGCGCGGGTAAGGTAGCGGTAAAATCGTTGAAAGAGTTTTGACAGTGTATGTATTGCGAAAATACATACCAGTAGCCATGAGCTACTAATGCAAGACGCCCAGCATTGCTCCAAGCAGACCTGTATACCTCCAATCAGGTGAGAAAAGAAAGAAAAAACGTCGCCTCATCCTAATTTCACTTGGTTCCGGCAGCACTCGAAGGCTCACCTTCAGCAGAAGGACGGTGTGCGGGATAATCGCCGTATCGTTGCCGAAGGTTGTCGATATGCTCGCCCCATGACTCGCCGCTCGCAGGTGCGGCACGGTGGCTGCCAGCGACGCCCCGCGAGTCACCACTCGTCATCCCCTGCGGAGGAGGTGGCGCACCACCTGGACCAGGCGCACTTTCGCTCTGCACGTCGCGCTCAGCGTGCTGCTCGGCATCTTCGCGAGCTCGCTTCCTCTGTGGTGACAAGGGCTGTGTCGAGGCGGAAGGTTCCTTGTTCTGACCGAGCAGCTGAGATTGTAAATTGAGAATGTATTCCCTTAGCTGATGATTTTCGTCCTGCAGGCTCTGGAAGTCGGTCTCCATCGATTGGTATCGTTTGACTTTTTCCTCGAGCTCCGTGATGTAGCGTTCCTTTCTCTGACGGAAAGCGCGCTGTCGGGCGGTTAGCCTTTGTGAAGTCCATCTCATGTGTGGGGAACAGATGGGACATACTTGAGCAGCCCTGTTCTGAGCTGCGCGTTTACTAGTCGACAGCTCTCTCTTGGATTTGCTTCCCTCGGGACCTTCCTCGCTCACGTCCTCGTTTGACATGGCGCCGTAGGAACCTTGGTGCGAAGCAGCGTGCACCGAGTCCATGTGACTGCGCGGACTTGCAGAGGCGGACGCCTGGTCTCGTTTTTCGGCGGCGTGGCTGCTGGGTGCAGGTTGCGGTGGTGGCTGGGGATGGGATGATGATGATGGGGCATCAGACGGCCTTGCGGCGCTAAAGAAGCGATCCCTTATCTCTTTGAACTTTTGGTCTGGTGGCAAAGGCAGGTCAGCATTCATGTTGCCGTCGCAAGTGGCACATCAGGCGCGCAGCTGGGGAGAGGATTACTACTTACTGTGATCGGGCATGTCCACATCTTGGTCGAGTCCCTGGTAAGGCGCAAGGTCAGCGGTGTCGTGTGTATGGGTATGCTGTGCTGGATGCTGGATGTATGGCGGACGAGGGAGTACGGAAACGTCGCGGAGCTTACCTGAGCAGTCGCGTGTTGCATGGTACAGTACGGGCCGGGCTAGACTCAGCGCGGCAAGTCTAGTAGAATGACAGCGACTGGTAATAGATGAATGTTGCACTCGATCTTGCGAGCGCGGTGTTCTGGCGCACGAGTCGAGTCGGTGTTAAGGCGACCGATGTTCTATGCGCGACTAGCTTACGCGACTCTTGAGCTTGCAAGTAACCGCAGTGCTTCTCTTCCTTCCTTCACTCTTCCTTCGCTCTTCTGCTACTCTGGCGACTCTGCCCGTGTGCTATTCGTCTACTGCTATGTCGGTGTTTGGGACAGGCGCGCGCACTGGAGAACGATGATAGCAATGGCCGAGCCTACATGACGAGTTGCAAGATCAGTACGGGAACAGTGGAAGTGAGAGTTGGAGTGGTAATGGCATTGCTCTCTTGAGCAACATGGCCGGAACATGCGCTTAGAGGTAAGGCATGAGCATGGGGACATGTACACTTACTCTGGGTGGGAAGACGTGGTGCGTTGCTGCAAGCTGAGGTGACGGCGGCGCTGGCTCAATCCTTATGTCAGCACCGCCAAGCGACTTCCGGCCTTTGCTTCCGCCCTCGGATATACTTCCGGTGCTTAACACTGCCAGCCCTAACTTAATCCTTTCCATCTCCTCTGTTATTACCAACTATCTATCACATACAACATCAAAAGGATAGCATCCAGTCACCCACCTCTATCAACATCCCTCTATTTCTTTCTTTCCCACTGACAATTCACCTCCATCCATCTCATCAACACCTACGCCACCCCTGCCGCGTCCGTCCGTCAGCGCCAGGATGATACTTCTTGGAATAGACTTCGATTAATAAGCACGACTAAACGAGCCAACAGTTCACATCGAGCGGGCCCGCGTAACCCCGGCCTCCTCCACGGACGGACTACTGCCTCACGTCCACAGTCCAATCAATAGGCCTCCGTGACGAAGCAGCGAGGCAACAAGTCTCGCAGCATACTTCAATCACTAAGTTTGACACCGATGCCGTCTTAACCGGCGAAAGTCATTTCTCTCGAATGAACGCGGTCGAAAAGATCAGGCGTGGCGATTAACCAACATTACCAAATAAACCGTTGGAAATCCTGCAAATCACAGTGACAAAGATCGTCCAAAATCCGGAACTCTACCGCGATGAACAACACTCGACGATTGTACAGTTGTAACGAGACTCGTCGAGCGAGTACGTCGTCACATTGCTGGGTGACGTTGCTCTTCGAACTGCAACGCCTGGTGCGAACGCTACATGGCGGTGTGAAACTCGTTTCACCTCGCGGTCATCATACCGAATAACGGGGTTGTCACACTATGCTTGCCAACACCCCGTTAGAGTCTTCAAATACGCTGACCAACGACTGACGAAGTAGTAAGACTCCCGAAACTCCCCCACGCAGGAGAGCTAAAGCGACATCCAAGAACAGCAGCCGACATGTGATGTGCATCCTTCATACACATCACACCACTGAAGCTACCTGATACTTCTTTTCGAAAGCCATTGAAACGTTTCATCCCAATATGGCTGAACAGCAGGAAAGAAGGAACTCGCAGTGTCTGTCTCGCCATACACCTGCGACTCGTTCGGCAACGGCACCACCTATCCCATACATATCCATGGCCATTACCCAGCTACGAAGACAGCTGCAAACACAGCAGGCAGTAAAAGCGTACAAGACGCGCAAACTAGTCATCATCCAACCTGCACGCTTACCTCCGTCACACCAAAGGCAAAAAATGGTCATGTAGCACGCCAATCACTTCATCATTCACCCATCCACCCTACATCCCACTTAGTTAGTCAGACAAACTAGTCTGCCTGCCCGACCTTTCCAAGTTCACCTGCTCGCTCTCAAGCTTACATCATCGGCACTAGGTGGGATTACGCGGCTGATTGAGGCGACTGCTTGTGTACGCAGCTCGGATGACCAACGATGCGAGCTAGAGATCAGACGGCGCTGAGTCCGCTTTCACTTTTACTCGACTGGACCGGAGAACTCAAGTGGAGTAGCCGATATCCATCAAGGACAACAGACCTAACAGCAGCACGTCGCGGGTACACATCATTCGACTGAAAAGGAGGAGAACTGAGGTCTGGGATCCGTCAAGCCAATATCTGAATCCCAAGTACCGACGCTCTTCGTATTCACACGTATATTCAATTTGTTAAAAGGAACAACAAGTTCACTCATTAAGAGAAGCAGCAGCAGCGTCAGCGTCAGCGTCAGCGACAGCAAAAATGAGCACCGAAACAAAAACAAGCAGCAAAGCAGCAAAGCAAGCAAAAAACGGCTCAAGAAACGCCCTTGATCGATACAAATTACCGTCAGTCGATCGTCCAGGCGCCTTTTCCCCATCCGTCCATTCCATCCATGAGCTGGCACCACCACCAAGAAGAAAAAAGGAAAGAGGGTATCGCCAGGACGCCGAGAAAAGAAGAGAACAAGAAGGAGAAAAAAAGAAGCAGAAAAGCAAAAACAACCAGCGCAACATCGCCCATGTACACCCGACCCGCGCTCCCTCAATACTCACACTCACACCCAAACCGCACTCACCCACTCCTACTCCATCCATTTCCATCGTCCGTCACCATCGACCACCATTGCACTGGAGTAAGTAGCCAGCCAATCAACAATTCTTAAGGTAGTTGCTCGGCACAAGCCCAGGCCTCCCCCCGTTCCTCCCCACAACCTCCGCCTCCCACCACCCATCATCCTGCAAGCGCAAGACAGCGAGGATATCGCCCTTGCCGAACGACAACTCCTCCGGGATGGCGGCTTGGTACATGTACATGGCGCGAGCTGGAAAGATAAGTCAGTATCGGAGACGCAAAACGAAAACGGGAAGAAGGATGAATGACGCTCTCTCTCGCAACTTACAATAATGGATAATCGGCCTCCCGTCCTTGGTCATCTGACGCTGTGGGCCCTGGCTCTGGCTGCGGTTCCTAGTCGCCAGCTGCTGGCTGCTCCAGCCTTGCGAACCGCCTCCTCCTGCTTCGCCGTAGTAGGAGCTCTGCGGTCTGCCCGAACGCTGGGCTTGCGGGGCGCCGCCGTAGGAATCACCGCCGGGGGCGAGCTGCAGCGCCATCGCGCCGCCCGCATCGCCGCCGCGGCTGCTCGGAGGGCGGCTGTTAGCGGCGCCCATCGAGCTGCCGGGTCGAGCGGCGTAGGCTGGGTTCGGCGACGCGGCGCGTGGAGGCTGGGCTTGGTAGCCTGGCGAGTTGCCTCGAGAGGCGTAGCCGCTGCCGTAGTTGGGGGCCTGCTTGACGGCTGGGTTGGTGGAGTTTGCGCGTGGACGGCCTGCTGGCGGCGCGCTGTATGGGTTGGGGGAAGCGGCGCCGCCGTTGTAGGACTGGCGGGGGTCGCCGTTGAAGGATGGCCTGGGACTGGTGCTGCGGAGAGGTGCTGGGATTGGAGAGGTTGCGCGTGGGATTGGAGCGCCGCCCACGCCGGCACCGGCGCGAGATGTTGGGCGCGCGGTGCCGGCTGCGCTGAACATGTCTTGCTTCTGCGCGACGTAGCGCTCCGTGGTCTTGCGCATGTCTCTGCTGGTGTGTGCTGGCTGCGGCGCGCCGAGACGGCTGACGGGCGGCTGGTCGTACGCAGGTGGTGGAGTGCCGCGGGCTCCGTTGCTTGCGAACGGTGTGGGGACCGCACCAACTGGGGCTCCCCTAGCGTCAAGAGCCGGTGCTGGAGTCGACATGCCATAGTGTCTGTCTGCACTTTGACGGACTGACGCCTGTTTGGTGACGCCCTTGAGTTCGGCAAGAGCCTGCGCAATGGGATCTTGACCGGACTGAGCCGGACCGCCCTTGGTGGGCGAAGTGCGTGGATCCGGCGACGCAACATCAAAGACGTTGTCGCCCACACCAAGCTGGTAGTTGGTAGCCCGCGGGTCGACCTGCTCTGCATCTGGCGTCGGGGACGGTTGCTTGGTCTGCCAAGTGTTGGCTCTGTTCGCAGCACCGAAGGCAGGCTTGACGGGAGAAGTGGATGCGCTCTCTGCGCCACGGGTACTCGCAACAGGAGCCCACGTGTTGCGATTCGTTGGTGCGGCAGAGCTGGAACGAGCAGCCTCGTTTTTCTTGAAACTCCTGCGACGGAAGGGCGAGTTGAAGAAACCGCTCTTTTTCTTCTGCACGGGCTTCTGCTCAGGCTCGTTGGAGATTTGTGATTGTGCAGACATTTGCGAGACTGCTGACATCTGGGAGAGTGCAGATCCGTTGTAGTCTTTGATTGGAGACTGCTGTCCACTTGGCGGTTCCATGTCGGAAAGCGATGTCGGGTTGGTGTAGTCACTGTGTTGTTCTTGGCTACAGTTGCTGCTTGCCCGGATGGGCGAACGCTGTGAGCGCACTGATGGCGGTCGGCAGAACTGGGTCATGCCGTCTGCTGGGTACGGGTTGTGAGGAATCTGCGGCGCGTCTGCGTATGGATTGTGCTGGGAAGATGCAGAAGGATTGAGTGGTGGGACATTGTTGCTTCCCATGGAGCCTCTTCCGTTGAACATTCCCGGGCCAGTGCCCATAGGTAAGGCATGAGCACTTCCACTCGAAGCCCGGCCGTCGAACATGTCCATTGATGCGCGATTCTTGCCGAGACCCATCTCCTCTCTCAAGCTTGAGTCAGGATCGTGATGGGACTCCAATGTGCTTGGCTGGGGCGATGAAGACCGGAATGTTGGATTCATGGTGCGCTGGAACTGTGCCACTGAGTAACTGCCGTCGTCCGAGTCTGCTGTAGACACATTGTCGTCGACATCGCCGCGGCAAAAGTTGATGTATTTTGGTGGATCCGGGATTTCCTGGCCTGTTCCGAAGTCTTGGATGAAGTTGGTGATGTCCTTCTCGACGTCGCAGTCTTCCAAGCTCAGTCTGACTTTCTCGCAGCTCTGATCATCGCTCACGCAGACAGTGGAAGAAATATTGGCAAAGCTCCAGAGACTGCTCTTGAAAAAATCGACTCGCTCCTCTTCCAGGTCTTGGAACTTATCGCACGCAGCTTTCCACTCTCGGTTCCACCTGCCAGTGGTCTCCTCGAGTATCTTGACCGCCATTTCGTATTCGTTGCTGTTGGTGCTCATCTGAGCTTGTGTCTTTTCGAGTTTCGACTTGTTCTTGCGCTCTTCCTGGCCCATGACCATGTGTCCTTGTGCTAGGTAGCCCTTGATCTTGAGGCAGTCTTGTTCGAAGCGGTCTCTCGTCTTGTTGACTTGCATTGTTTGTGAGTTTTTGGTCTTGAGCAGCTTTTCAATGCCGCCTTGAATCATCTTGCGACGCTCCTTGATTCCACCGGCGAAAGTTGCCAGAGGGTCCTCGAGTTCTGTTTTCATCTGCTGTGCGATCATGCCGTGCTGTTTTCCCATGCCTTCTGTCTCGGCTTTGACAACGTCCATGCTCATGCGTAGTGTTCCAGACTCTGTTGATCCGAGAGGTTTTTTGGCCAGGTTGAGCAGCTTCTTCGCGTAGTCGGCCTCGATGGCAGCTCTGGCGGTGTAGAAGGCGTGTAATTCATCGCCGGCGATTTTGGCGTTGTGCAGTCGCGTGAGAAGAGGAGTGACGCCGGCGTCATCTTTGCCCCAGAAGTTGTTGGCAACTGCAGGGTGAGTCAGTGTGAGTGAGACGAAGAGAGATATGCTGCTTCTTACAAGACAATGTGACTGTAGGGCCTTCCGAGCCCGCCACGGTGGGTGGCATGATGCCGCCGAGTGAATGTGAAGAAGCGCTTATGCTGGTGTTGGCGAGGATAGTGATGCACTGCGCGGTGTTTCAATGCGACGATGAATGGTGGGTAGCGAGTGAATGTGGTTAATGCGCTGGTATTGTAGGGGTATGGAATGTGAGGTTGCGTGTGTGGTAATAGCACCGAGATGTATGCTTACACCGCGAGTCGAACACCTCGTCACCGTCTGTTCCTCTTAGCAGCACTTCTCCGCATAAACAACCCACGTTGCGAAGGACGACCAACTGCGGGCCGAGCTGCCGGCTCGTTCACCCGCCGCTAAGGCTTGATTCGGAGATTCAACTCGTTTTGCGGAGATTCACTTAGCATTTTACTTCCCGTGTCCCGTCGTCACGTCGCAACAACACTGTACCTGTCTTCCTTCTACGTCTGGAAACGTTGTCATCCATCTTGCTCTCACGCCGATTCACATGCGTTGCCATTGCGCAATTCACAAGTGTATGGGAAGTGGGGCTCCACACTCTTCTGTGGATTGTCCCACCTCAGAACACCCTGAAGCCCTCGCGTGAACACGACCGGCTCTTGAGGCTTACTCTGGCGGATACCTGGCGAGATCCACAGCTTCTTGATCAGGTGCCGGTGCGCCTTCGCTTGCATTTGGATGCACTGCTGCCAAGATCAAGTGTGTCTGTGGTCGCGAACTTCCCAGTCGCCTCAATGCATCAATGGCAAATCGGTAAATCTGCATTGCCTCATTTTTTTCGACTACGCAAATGTGTGCGGTCTTCATTACTAGACGACGAAGAAACTCCGACCGGAGAATTGCAAAGGGCCATCCTTCTTGGACGACACGGGTAATGTCGGCTCCAAGAATTGCGCCCTGGAGCTGGTTGCAAAGTCTAGACAGGGGATGTGATCCTTGGTGGTAGGCGACACCTCACCACATTGGTAGCGAGTCAGACCCTTCTTATGCAATCCGGAAGCTGAAGATATCTACCCACTACCTCTGTACAGTATTGCCCAGCATTTATGCACTAGAAGACAGGTATTTTATCTTTGCTCCTCCCCTGCCTCCCTTCCTTCTCACCGCAGGCATTCCTATCGAGTCGTCATCAGCACAGAAGTATTCACAAACACAGCACGAGATCCTAAGGCCGGTTGATACACGATACGCCAATATGGATACCATACAGGCAGATTACCTGGTCATTGGCGCAGGCGCTATGGGTATGGCCTTCGCCGACACAATCCTCACTGACACCGACAAAACAATTGCCATCGTCGATCGTTACGCTCGCCCATCTGGACATTGGACAGTGGCCTATCCCTACGTTCGCCTCCACCAGCCTTCTGCCTTTTACGGCGTCAACTCAAAGCATCTCGGCCAGGACTCCATCGATCAAGTAGGCTGGAACAAGGGCCTGTGCGAGTTGGCCTCTCGCGATGAAGTGTGCTCTTACTACGACCGTGTAATGCAACAGACCTTTCTGGCCTCTGGCCGTGTGACTTACTATCCCAAGCATGAGTACACAGGCGAGGGAACATTCCACTCCATCTTGACCGGCAAGACGTACCGTGCAGGCAGCGAGACCCGCATCGTGGACGCCACCTTTATGAAAGTCAAGGTGCCCTCGATGAGTCCTCCTGCTTACGAAGTGGCTTCTGGAGTCCAGCTGATCACACCCAACGACCTGCCAAGCGTGAAGCGTCAATACAACAACTACACTGTCGTCGGAGCCGGCAAAACGGGCGTCGATGCTTGTCTCTGGCTGCTTGCCAATGGTGTTGACCCAGCTAGTATCACCTGGATCATGCCTCGCGATTCATTCTTCCTTGAACGGAGCGGTCTTCAACCTGGGCCACTCTTCGCCGAGAGGACTCAAGCCTCACTTGCAGCAATCAACGGCAGTATCATGGCCGCCTCATCAGTAGATGACCTCATGGATCGCCTGGTAGCTTGCCAGCAACTTCTACGTCTTGATGACAACGTCAAGCCAACCATGTTCCGCTGTGCGACCATTTCCCTCGCTGAGTTCGAACAGCTCAAGAAGATCCAGTCCATCATCCGCCAAGGCCGCATCGTCCGCTTGGAGCAACAGAACGTCACGCTGCAGCACGGAAGCTATCAACCCGCGGAAGACACACTCTTTGTTGACTGCAGCTCCGACGCCCTGGCCAAACTCACCCCGGTGCCCGTTTTCCAAGGCAACCTCATCACCCTGCAGTCCGTGCGCTACTGCCAGCAAGTCTTCAGCGCCGCCTTCATCGCGCACGTCGAAGCGGCGTACACGGACGACGCCACCCGGAACAACCTCTCCAGAGTCATCCCCCATCCCAACGAGGCCTTCGACTTCCCGCTCGTGCAGCTGCAGAGCCACCTCAACGGCCTGAGGTGGAACTCCGAGCCTAAGACGTACAAGTGGCTGCAGGACGCAAGGCTCGATTGGTTTGGGTCGTTCATGCCGCCGGCGCCGGAGGACCCGGTGGCTGCTGAGGCTTTCTTCAAGGAAGTCGGTGCTCAGATCATGGCGGTGTGCTCGAAGTTGACGGAGTTGCTGCTTGCGATGCCTGAGAAGGATGTGGTGCGGGCTAAAGCACAGCTTGGGGACTTTGGGTTGGAGGTCTGAAGATTTTGTGCGTAGAAGATGTTTTATTTAATGTAATGTCATATCTACTGCCGACTTCTAGCGAGGCAATCGCTGGA
>Ga0265797_10002789_pt1 | contig 28850 bp, 30 predicted proteins | sample P2T30metagenome_FD_192433 | JGI IMG/M metagenome (GOLD analysis project Ga0265797, IMG submission 192433) | Plant litter microbial communities from East Loma Ridge, Irvine, California - P2 T30 | ecosystem: Environmental > Terrestrial > Plant litter > Unclassified | place: USA: California...
CAGCATACGACGACATACGTGGCATGCAAAGGATGGGCAAAGAGCAACAGTTCTCCCGAAACTTTCGCCAGCTCTCGCTCACTGCTTTCGTCTCTCTCGCGACTGCGTCATGGGAAATCGGTCTCTTCATCATCTCTCCGGCGCTCGTCGACGGAGGGAGAGCAGGGCTCGTTTGGAGTTCCTTGTGGTGTTGGATTGGTTTCGCACCGATCTACCTAAGCATGGTACGTATGCTATCATCCAGGCTGCACTCTTCCAGGAGCAGGTCCTTGCTCGCATGATTCGCTAGAGCTATAATCTACGTCTAGCATAAGCTGACTCATGTTCTCGTCCACAGGCCGAAATGGCTAGTATGGCTCCAATCGCAGGCGCACAATATCGTAAGTCTTCTTGCAATCCAATCGTGTTCTTAAACTATTCGAACTACTTCTGACACCCACTCCATAGACTGGGTCAGCGAATTCGCTCCTGACAAGTACCAGAAGTTCCTGAGTTATCTCACTGGGTAGGGACACCCTCGCTTGCGGAAGGGTCTTTTCACTGACCACCATCCAGATGGATATCAACCATCGCCTGGCAAGCCGGAAACGCCATGGGTATCTTCCTCACCGGTAGCCTGGTCCAAACGATCATCCTGATAAACAACGAGAACTACGGCTTTCCCGCATATCAGGGATCGCTTCTTGCGCTCGCTGTGTTGGCAATCTGCTACCTTGCAAACGTCTATGGCGCAAAGACTCTGCCGTACTGGCAGAATGCGGTCTTCTTGCTTCACATCCTGGCGTACTTCGCGTACATCGTGCCGATTTGGGTGAGTGCGCCCGCAGCTACCCACTACCAGGTTTGGGGCGAGTTCCAGAATGAAGGCGGCTGGTCGAACATGGCTCTCGCGATTCTGGTTGGGCAGTTGACTGGTATCAGTGAACAAGTCGGTATCGATACCGTAAGTAATGGCCCGATGTCGTTCCGTCCGTTTAGACCTCCAGCTGACCACCTCACAGACAGCCCACATGGCCGAAGAAGTCAAAGACGCCGCCAAAACCATCCCCCGAACCATGATGGCCGTCTACATCCTCAACACCGTCCTCCTATTCCCTGCTTTATTGACGGTGGTGTATCACATCCCGGATCTTGACGCCGCCCTCGCCGACTCAACAACCTACCCAGCAATCTACGTCCTCCGCATGTCCATGTCCAACGTCTGGATCACCGTCATCCTCTCCCTAATCGGCTTCATCCAATGCGCCTCCTCGATAAATTACTTCGCCGCCGTGACGCGGGACCTCTTCGCTTTCGCCCGCGACAACGGAATGCCCTACTCAGCGTGGCTCGGCACCGTGCACCCTCGCAAACACATCCCCATCAACGCCGGCCAACTCTCCTGCGTGATCGGCGGCCTCCTCAGCCTCATCTACATCGGCAGCCCCGTGGCGTTCTACGCCATCACTTCTCTCTGCACGGTGTCCCTGCTGATGTGCTACTCCATGTCCATCGGCTCTGTGCTCTATCGCAGGATCTACGCGCCGGAGACGCTGCCGCCGGCGAAGTTCTCGCTTGGGCGTAGGGGTGGGATTGCGTGCAATGCGGCGGCTGTGGCGTTCAGTGTTTGGGCCTTCTTTTGGTCGTTTTTCCCCCAAGAACTCCCCATTACTGCGGCTGGATTTAATTGGGCGTCGCCGATTTTCGTTGCTGTGTTTGTGTTTTCGATGTTTTATTATTGGTGGAGGGCGAGGCATGTGTACGTGGGCCCGGTGAAAGAGGTGGAGGGAAGATGATTTGGACAACATGAAGTAGTAGGAGATAGGTACCACTTGGAAGTAAGATTAAAAAGGCCGTAACATAAAGGTTTCAAAATGCTAAGCTATGATATGATATAACATGACATGATAAGAACGTTAAGAGCGTCAACACCAACAGACGTATCACGAGATTCTATGCAATTAACCCTTCACGTTCTTGCCCCATTTCAGTGTGCTCTGCCTCTGCACATTCTGGGCAGTTGCAGGGGACATAGGGGACATGGGACCCTCCTCTTCGCTATCGCTCTCGTCGCGAACTCCCAGAGCGCCCTGACGACGTCTCCTCTCAGCTGCAGTCTCCGCTCCGTCGTTGTAGTTGCCTTGCGTGGTAGTGCCGGAAGGCTTCGGGGGAACACGCTCGGTACCATCGTCTTCGGAGTCCTCATCCTGTTGCCTTGCTGCTTGCGCGGCTGCTCTGCGGCGGCGTTCTGCTGCGGTCTCGGGCTTTCCGTTGTTTGAGGAGCGGCCTCTGACAGTGGCTGACACGTCGTGGACGGGTACTTCTTGGTCGTTGGAGTCGACGAGCTTGAGCTTCGTGTCGTGATCGTCGCTTGGCGATGTGTGCTTGATCATGCCAGGGTTAGATTTACCCTTCTTGTCACGATTGAAGTAGTCGTCTTGCATCGCGCCACGGGCTTCAGCTTCGGGCTGCTCGGCAACGACAGGTACGCCAGCCTTGGAAGAGCCACCATGTTGGAGGGCTGCGTGTTCACGAGCGTCCTTGCGGGCCTCACGCTTGACAGCTTCAGGAACGTCACTGTTCTCGACAGCTTGGACGCGGGACTTTGGGTCCATGTTCTTAATGGATTCGATGAACTCGGCTTTGCTCATGCGACGACCACCATTAGCCATTGTGAAGCGGACGAGATCGTCATTGTCGTCATCGTCTTTGCTGTTGTTTCTGAATGTGCGCCTCCTTTCGGGCTGTGGACGGCTCGGGCCATCAGCAGCAGTCGACTGGCCAGCCGCGTCACCTTGCACTGGAGCTTTGCCTTCGCCCCAGTTGAGACCAAGCATCTTACCCATACGACCAATGCTCTGTTTCGTGTGTTCGGCGTTTTCTCCCGCAGAACCATCCTGCTTGTTTGCCGAAGGACCGATATCATACTTCTTGATGACCTCTCCATCCTCGTCCTCAACAATAATCGTGTTGCCGTATTGGTAAGCACGAGCCGGACCTTGGGCTCTCTTCTTCTCAGCCTTGGGCTTCTCTTCGCCCTCTACCGCATCCTTCTTCTTCATACCAGCGAGTGTAGTAATCTTGTTGAGAGTTCCCATAGTGTTGAGGCCACGACGTTGTTGCTTCGGAGGCTCTTGGGTTTTGCCAGTGGCCTGTTCGCCGATCTTCTCGGCGTCGGCCTTTATCCTGTCAGCGGTATCGTGTTTTGGGTCATCATGAGTAGGTGCGACGCCATGGTTTTTGTCGGCACTCTCTTGGTGCATAAGGCGTTTGCCTTCTTGCACCTCCGATTCAGCACGCTCCAGAGGTGTCTCTCCCTTGCCTGAAGGTTCCACAGCGAGGACATTGCCCTCTGCATCTTCGTAAACAGTGTTGGGACCCTCTTCGTAGATCTCTGCAGCATTCTCTTTATCGCTTGAGGGTGGCGTATCACCTTTCGCGGCCAGAGTATCAGAATCGCTGCGGCTAGAAGAAATTCCAGACTCTTCCCTGCGTTCGGGGTGGATAGCAGATTGGCTGATAGGCCCACCAACACCCATGTTGCGGCTACGACGGCTGCGGTGCCTGGAAGCGGTTCGGCCATGTGGCATATCCTCCTCTCGTTGGCGGCGAAGGAATGTACCTGGCTGCAGGTTGTGTGGCGACAAAGCCTTCTCCTTCTCGTCGATCTCGGTATCAGATCTGGCGAAAGACATAGAGCTCTTGGACATGGATCTGGATTGGATACGTGGGAGACGCTCCATCCAAGACGGGCCTTCTTCGTTCGCCTGAGTGTACGACATGGTGAGGGTAAGGGTGTTGATGTGCTTGCCGAGTGTGAACACCGCGATGGATGAGCCATGTACCACAATGGAAGTGATGACCAGGAACGTAGTGATTGGCCAGATGAGCTCGATGATATTTCTGTGCGGGAAGTCGCCTTCAGGAAGAACAGCAAGAGGTGTAGTCGAACCATGTTCAGATTCGAGCTCGGCTCTTGCCAAAATGGCAATAAAGATAGCGCCCACACCAATGGGTCCGAAGTGACCAGCGAAGAGTGCCTCGCGCCAAGTCTTGATGTCGGGAATCAATGGCTTCAAGGCAAGCATGATGGGAATTCGACGGAAGAAAAGCACAAGAAGTGCTAGAACCACCAATCTCCAGACGTCGAGACCGAGGAAGTGAGAGTTGAACTGCGCCCAAGGCACAATGGTTCCAAAGTAAACGAAGAAAGCCAAGTTGATCAGCAAGTCGATAACGTTAGAGACGTGAGACTCTTCAGTTTTCTCCGTGAACCAACCATCATTACTGAAACCTATACCAGCCGCGAAACCTATCAGCAGGTCATCCGCGCCCAGCATAGAGCCAGCACCCGCACAGAAAAGTGCGAGCACAAAGTAGAATACAAGGAAGGACTCTCTGTCGATCAAGTCCCGCTCGTGGGCGTAACGCACAGCGATACGTGCAAAGTATCCAACAAGGAAGCCAAAGATGGCGCCAAAAATACACTCGTACAAGATGGTGTAGCAGAACCAATGGAGCGAAACTTCGTTCGGGTGTCCCTTGTAGCGGATAATGTACACGGCCAGATAGATGAACGGGAAAGCCATGCCGTCATTGCAACCAGATTCCGCCGATAGCAAGTCACGAAGATGCTTGGGCACCCGCTTTGCAAACTTTCCCTTACCGACGACCGAGGATGCAAGGACAGGATCAGTCGCGGTAACGCAAGCTGCAACGCACAAGCTATCGAGCCAGTTGAGATGCGCTCCGAACAGAGCCCAGATGAAAAGACTGGTGATCAGCCAGCCAAAAGTCATGACCGGTACCAGCAAAAAGGTGACGGACTTCCAGTGACGTTCCATGTATGCCTTGGGCAATTCGACTCCAACGGCGAAACATTGTACCACCAGAACGATGCGAGAGAATTCCAATGTGATTTGATCGGTGTTGCCCCAGGTACCAGGATCGATCAGGTCGGCAGCATGAGGTCCAAAGATGATACCGCAGATTGTCGCGACCGTAGCTTCACCAATGTAGAGACGCTCTTTAATCACCGAAGAACACAACATGAACAGCGTTGTGAAACCTCCAAGGATGATGTAAACCAAGTGCGGTTTGTTAACCGACAAGTGTTCCCACGCCATTTTGTAGAAAGTTGCGCGTCCGAGACGCGAGTCTTGCTATATGTACAATGCTACCCAACTCTTTCTTATGGCGCAGGCGATTGCAATTGCAAGTCGTAGTTGGACGCGGCCGTGCGGCAGTCCAGACTCGAGTAGGTGAGAAGCCGCGGATGCATGCAGGTCGCGGTCACGCCCAGTCGCCGTTCCAGATTGGCCCGATGGCAAGTTGTATATGCGTCGGTCGCTTGGGTAGAGAACTGTGGAAGAGCGAGAGAGCGGCGGAGATCCAAGAGAAGCCAAGAGAGGCGTGATTTTGTCAGTTGCGCTAGCCTCTTGGGAGGTGGAGTGAGAAAGATTGGCTGTGCCCAGTCGCGCGTTGTGTCTCGGAGGCACGTGGAGCAACGTGAGTGAACAAGATCGGCCAAGCAAAAGAGCTTGTCGGAGGGATTGGGGCGACAAGAAGTGTGGTTATGTGATTGTCGACTTCAGCAAATGTGCTCGGATGGGGGCGCCCACGAAACCTTATATTAGATGACGATAAGTTTGATAAGAAGCGCCTCTCGGAAGCCGCGACCCACCAGTTTTCAGTTGACCGCCGATGCAGCCTGCCGGAGTTACAGCGAACAATGATGTGCCTTGCCGGTGTTGCTGTCAACAGATACAACAGAGAGAGTCGTTGTGTTTTTGCGTTGTCGGTTGGCGTATATAGTTCCTAGAGTGTCCTCTTTCCCGCGGCAAAGCGAGAGGACATTCCAGGCTCTTTCATCGCACTCTTCACGCCTCTGATCTGGCTGTATCTTCCCGTCGGCATCGCATCGCATCAGCCAAGATCGTCATCCTTGGCCCGGTCTTCGCCAAGGCGTCGTTTGTTTTCTTCGTTAGCGAGCATTGATCTTCTCACTGGCTGGCGCATGACGTTGTTGGAGAGAGAGAGAGAGAGAGAGAGGAAAACGTGACCAGACAGGCTTCGCTTCGCAGCTGCAGTCGCAAGCAGATGAAATACACACACGCGAGCGAACACCCGGGCGCAACATTGGCTTGCACAATACTGTAGGTGCTCATGCGAATCTTGCCGGGTTAGCCGCACTACCGTGCTGTACTCCACGTTCCTTGTCTCGAGCTTGTGATTCCCATGGTCCACCGGCCTTCAGCCCTGCGCGTCCCCGGAATTCTCGTTCTCGTCTGACGCATCAAATTCGGCCTCAAAGTTTATTGGAGGATATACACATCAATGTAGTAGTATAGCACATCGTATACAACCAGCGAGACAAAGAAAAAAAAGAGAGAACTGAAATCAATCACAACACCAGTGCAATATGCCTTCGAAGGATCAGAACACATCAGTCGACACGGCGCTCTGTCGACGCTGCCAGGAAAAAGAAGTCGACATCTCCATCCGCAAAGAACCTGTGTGCAGATATTGCTTCAGCAAATATGTCCAAACAAAAATCGTCAAGCGCATGGAAACCTTCCGTGTGAAGAACTCGGAGCCAGGCAAAGAACGGACTCTCCTTCTACCACTGTCTTTTGGTCCAAGTTCCACAGCTCTCCTCTACGTGGTCAGCCGCCACCTCAAAGGCCAAATCGAGAAAACCGGACGAACAGGCTTCAAACTGCATGTCATGCACATCCAACTCCCAGGCGAATCAGGCTCCGAAGAAATCTTCGAGCAAGTCAAGCAGCGCTACCCGGAACACACATACTCCAGCATCTCCCTCTCCTCAATCACCGAGCACGACAATCTCATCCCCTCAGACTTCCAACAAACAACCCAACCCGCCCAATCGCCAGACGACAAACTCACCGCAATCCTCTCCGCCCTCCCAACCGCCACCTCCCGCGCCGATGCCACCGGCATTTTCCTCCGCAAACTCCTCGTCCACCACGCCCGCGCCCTCGACTGCGGCGCCATCCTCTTCTCCGACAGCACCACGCGCCTCTCCGAACGTGTCCTCGCCGAAACAGCCAAAGGCCGCGGCTTCTCACTCCCCTGGGTGGTCTCCGACGGCGAGTCTCCCTTCGGAATCCCACTCTACTACCCCCTGCGCGAGCTACTGAGCAAAGAAGTCTCGGCGTATGTCGACTTCATCGAGCCGAGCATGGCGAGTGTGGTTGTGCGGAATGACAGCAAGCCTGCGGCAGCGATGAAGAATTCGACGATTGATGAGTTGACGAGGCAGTATTTTGCTGGTGTTGAGGTGGATTACCCTTCGATTGTGGCGAATGTGGTGCGCACGACGAGCAAGTTGCAGCCGAGGTCGTTGAGCGAGGTGGAGCAGCATTGTGAGTTGTGCGATATGCCACTTGAGGGACAGGCGCCGGAGAGGAGTAGGGTGTGCTATGGGTGCATTCGGACGATGCCTCAGATCTCGGCTTGATTTTGGGGTACTCACGATGATGATGAAATTTGTCAGGGAGCAAGATACAAACAACGGCTACCATTCTGGCTCAATTTGATCTAAGAATTGTGGCCCATGGAAATGCCACCTTGGTCAATCTTCAATCTCGCACTTACATCGAGGATCCTCCCGGTCGAGCCTGCCGCTGTCTCCCTCTCCGTCGTCTGCTCCTTCACCAACATCAACTGCTCTACTCGTCGCTTACTTCTTCTTGTTCGGCCAGCCGGCCTTGTACATCGTCGACATGACACCATTGGCGACCTGGCCAGACTTGACCACAGCGGTACTAGACCTGTAGATGGTCGGCTGTGGAAGACGCTTGGCCTTGATGAAACCACCAGTGATCTCATCCAACACCGACTTGAAGTCCTTCGACTTTCTGATCGGACATTTCTGCGTGCTTTCCATGTGCGACACCATTCCCGACGCGCGTCTGAAGAGCTTCAAGCAGCCAGGGCAACGGAATTTGGTTTTGCCGTGCGCATCCAGCAGGTGACCCGCGATATCATGCGGGTGATCGAACGTCGGCATGTCTTCGCACTCAGGAAAAGGACACTTGTACCTCTCGAAGACGCTGTGAAAGAAGACTTCGGGGTTATAGTCCTCGCTCTCGGGATCCCACCAGCGAGCATTCATCAGGTGATTGGGTGCTTTGATGTCCTCTTCCCTGTTATGTTTGAGGACTGATTTGATCTGTCCAGGCTGCTTTTCGGCGTTTATGTCGCCAAAGAGTGCCCGGGACGTCTGTGTGGTCGTCCAAGCAGCCGGACGTTTGAGAACAGCTTCAGCCTGAGCGGTGGAATCGGAGTCCGCATCATCGTCAGTGCCAGTGATCCTGCTCGACAACTTGGACTCCGAAGCAGTAGGGTTCTGACGGAGAGACGGGTACGACTCAGTCTGGATTTTGACGCCGCCACGACGACTGGTGATCTGGCTCGCAAACTCACTCGCCGGAACATCCATGCTGATGATCGATGGCGGCGGCGAACCGATCGACTGGTCCAGGATGTGATCAGGGACTACCGACTGAATTTGTCCGGGTAGACGTGGCCAAGCCTCCAGGTTGCTGCGGGTCAGCGGTACTTTCTTGCCGCCAAGTTTGACTGCTGCCAGCTTTGCTTCTAGGGGCTCGATGCCTCCCTTCTGCTCGCTGTGCTCCTGATCTAAGAGCACGCCGCCATCCGTCTCAGTGTCGGTGCGATCGATGCTCTGTTCAGCCTCAATTAGGCCGAGGTGTGTCGGTGGATCCGCGAAAGCAGCGTTGATATTCAAGGATCCATTAAAGTAATCAAGGTTCTTCATGATCTCCTTTTGCATGTGCTTGTGCTGCATGTGAGCGTAGAACTCGTAATCCCTGATTGCCTCGCATTCGTCGTCTTCCAAGTGAGCGATCATGTCGCCTGCGCGTCCGAAGATTGTATGGCAGCCCGGGCACAGGATAGATTGTGCGGCTTGGTGTCTCTGCTGTATGTTCAGTGAGGTGTCCAAATTCAAAGAAGCATCTCAACGTACATGTTCTCTGTGTTGCAGCCTCCCGCCCATGGATTTGAAGTCCTCACCACAGAACTCGCACACGATGTGCGGCGGGTTGCCCTCGGGGCGCCTGTCGGCTCTGCACTCGACCCACGGAGCCATCCCTTCGACTTTGTGCTCGACGAGGGATTCCCAGTCTTTGCAGTCGACGTCGCATTTCTTGCAGTAGAAGTGAGTGGGGTCGTCACGCTTGTGTCGCTTCATTGCCTTCTCGTCGTCGAAAGATTGGAAGCAGCCTTCGATGTTGCAGGGCACGGCCTTGATGGGCTGGAGTGGGACCACCATTCTGCTTGGCTTGAGGGTGGTAATAGGATCGCGGATGGTGCAGATGGAGATTGACGCGTGATTGCTGCGCGTTTCGCTTTTTGTGCGCTGTGGGTATGCTTGGTGGTGTTGCCAAAGGCTTAGTTTGGTGAGGAGTGGTTGTCAGTGTTGAAGAAGAACGGCGTCGCCCTCGAGGTTGTTGGGGCTTTTATGTCTGATGTGCCGTCAGGAGAACAATAGGGCTCTAATAGTAATTGAAGCATGCACATGCTATTGTGGCGAAGTGAGGCAGAATTCGTGAATGACTGACTGTATTGAAAAAGAAATGAGTGAGTAGGCAGCAGCGTGACGCACAGAACTCTGGACAATAAGACGAGGAAGGAACGGCCTTGGTCTGGCAGACATCACGTTACAGTCAATATGCGTATAGCGCAAACAACTGAACTGACAATGTACCAAAACCCCGAATGAGCTAACTAACTGAACTCAATTGATCCTGACCGGTCATACTCAGAATGCAACTCGGCAGCCAACCGATATGCCATGTGACTACCGGATTGCAGTACGGTGATGTTGCTCTGCTCATTTGGCGCATCTTCGCCACCATCTTGCATTGTCTCTCACCACTCCACTCCTCACTCCTCGCATACTTCACCATTTCTCAAGCCCATTCGGACATCAGAACACCCCAGCGAAACACTCCGCCGCTTTCGCCTTCAACCGCTCACGCTTCGACTTCTCCCCCTTCTGACGCTCCTGCTTCTCTCTCCGCTTCCTCTCCCTCTGCTCCTTGCCCTTAGCGTCCCCAACAATAGTGACTTCGTTCCCAAGGCCCTTCTCGCGCTGCTCCGCCACTTTCCTGCGAATAGCCTCCTGCCTCTCCTTGATCCCCAATGGGCGATCCTCTCGGGTGGCCAATTCCTCCGCAGACAGCAGCTGGCCACTTGGAGATCGAATCTGCGTGCCGGGTGCCAGATCGGCGAGGTCGAAGCACTCACTGTAGGTGTGTTTGCGAGGTGGACGGGCAGGGATGGTGACGTTGGAGTGGCCTGCGATGGGATCGATGTAGATCTCGCGGCGAGGCGGCAAAGGGGTGATGGCGTCGGTGTCTTCGACTGCTATGGTGACTTCTTGGTTGTGAGGCTGCTCGCTTTCGAGGGGGATCGGGGCATCGTCGCTTGAGCGGCTCGGCATGATTGGGGTCTTGTTGCTTGATGTGCGGTAGATGTCCTGGTTCAGGTGTGCTGTGGCCCAGGGCTGTTCGTCGTAGTTTGTAACTTCGCTTGCGATGATGCTGGGTTTCTTTTTCAAGGTGTTTGGTGGTGGTCCGGTGCCAACAGGCTTTTTCTTTAGCGAGTACGAGATTGGCATCTACTTGGTCAGTTGCTTTACCTGTATGTGTCTAACTGCCTGTCTGCCCGCCTGTCTGCCTGCCTGCTCGAAACCGATGATGTCTGACTCTCTGTTCTTACCTTTGGTATGTGGCCGAAGGAAATACCGTTGGTTTTAAGTCTGTCGATGGCGAGGTTCGTGGCGAGAAGGACGCAGGAGGGACAAACATTTTGGTTTCGCATGTGACAGACCTCACACCGACTCTCAACGGCGAGCATGTGAGCCTGAATGCTGGCGTCAATGAGGACTCTGCACAATGACAACTCAACCAAAGCAGCAATGTCACTCAATCACGGACCTTCCGCAGTCACCACATGGTAGAACGAATGGTCCTCCACTACATCGGACTTCGCTCTTGCTCGCATGATCAAAACTCGTGGAACAATACGGTTTGGCAATGATTCATACTTGCCTATATACACTTTGGTGGAGTTCGCTTTAGAGGGTTCAGAAGCGTTCACTCTAGAAGTAAGATCAGGCTTCACTCTAAAAGCGAGAGAAAGGAAGCCTGCAATCCAAGTTAGTCCGTCGATCCTCAACTGCAAGCAAACAACATATACGCACCACTTGCCCCTCAGAGTGATCTTCACCCACTCTCCCTTCTCATCAGTCTCCTTCTCCACCTTCGTGCTAAACGAAATCGCACTCATAATTCCATCGCCAAACTTCTCATTAATCACACTCTTGTACGCATATCCATAGTTCTGCACAATCTCATACAGTCTGTACACCAGTGGCTCGCGAGGCGGCATCTCGAGCGAGCGGCCGCGGTCGGGGAAGTTCATCAGCTCCGTCTTGCGCAACTCGGCTTCGGGGATCTCGAGGATCTCGGCCAGCTTCTTGAGGTCTTCTTCGTTGGCTGGCGTGTGGCCGTAGAACATGGCGGCCGTGGAGACTTCCTCGCGACCGAGGTGTTTGGCGATGGTCTCGAAGGAGAGGTTCTTGGCTTTCTTTGCGTCGAAGAGGATGCCGCAGTGGGAGGCGAGTCTGGGGGCTACGGATTGCTGTGGTTTGGATGTGTTAGCTTTCGTGTTGGATTGTTGATGATTGTTGGGTATATATCGTACATCGAGCGTTGCGATCGGCTGGCCGCTGGAGGTACCTTGTACAGCCATTTTGGATGCTGTTGTGGCGAAGGTGTTTCTCTGTTGGTTCAGGAAAGATGCGGCAGGTCGGATAGCAGATCGCGAAGTGATCAGAGGCGCAGTGCGAGAAGCAATTCGCAGGGAAGAGACGAGAGACGAGGCCATTGTGACTATATCAGATACTTATACGTATGAAAGATACACAGCTTGGTTGGATAAGAGAGGAGAAGCTGTCTAGAACGCGGCGGAGGCTGCAGGAGTAGTATGGCTAAGTGACCAGGGTGATGTCAGTATCACGGCTGGACGGCAGAAGCATGCACTGCGGCATGTCATGTTGACGATGGAGTCGATTGGCCGGATGTGGAGAGCTTGAGAGCTCTCCAGGCGAAGGAGATGGCCTCGGCATCGAGCATAGCGGTGATATCATGGGCTATAGCGGCGGCACCTTCTCCGCAATACACCCTGTCGTTGCGATAAGGCGATAAGAGGTCCAGTAGGGCTTCACAGTTACACTGACTAAAACCATGCCCTTAATCGAAATGTGTACTGCATCTCCGCCTCATGAACCACCATGATGGTGGGTTTGTGTTACACAGCTCGACTCGAACATGCCGGGGAGGAACTACATGCAGGAGGCACAACCCCCTCGCAAACACGAAGGCATACGAAACTTGGCCAGATGCCTCCATAGGCTCTAGACCACGGTAAAATCAGAATCAAAAGAAAGCCACGCATAATTGAGCGTAACTTTATAGCTGTACAGTGCTCTCTGCACATTTTCAAGCGTCATCATATTCTGGCATTCTCATTATTGAACAAAAGGCTTTGTAGATCGCCAGATACAGCTTGCTGTATAATGTATGAAACAGCCTAAATTAGCAGACTACGACTTGGCAGGTAGAAAGAAGCTCCGACACGAGAGGGAGGCCGCATGTCGAGTATGCACAATGTCTTCAACATCTCCTGGAGGTACATTAGCCGGCTGCAACCTCCTCAGTAGGTATAAATGAGTCTCTATTTCCACGTGGCGTCATTTCTGGTGTGCTTTCTCCCTCAACTTCCTAAGAAAGATCAGAGATAGACTATACAGAAGATGGCAGACGCCACGACACCCAAAGCTGAGGCTGGTGATGTCCAAGTCTACACGTTCGACGATGCCGTGCAAGACATTATAGCTGGAAACCCAACCGACGATGCAGTATCCAAACTGCTTTCGCAACTGAGCCAGAAAGAGCAATTGTCTCTCCTCGACGGCGACGAACCCTTCTGGCAAGGCCTCGGAACTATCCTGTGCGACCGCTACAATCGAGTCCCCTTAGTAATGGGCGCGATCCCTCGCCTGAACATCCCCGGAATCAAATTCACCGACGGCCCACGCGGTATTGTGATGGGCGCATCTACTTGCTTCCCGGTCTCAATGTCGCGTGGAGCGACGTGGGATACTGACCTTGAGAAGCGGTTTGGCGAGGCTATCGGTCTCGAAGGCAGAGCCCAAGGGGCGAATTACTTTGCTGGAATCTGCATCAACCTCCCTCGCCATCCAGCTTGGGGGCGCATTCAAGAAACGTACAGCGAGGATCCGATCCTCCTCGGCGAATTCGGACTGGCGCTGCACAAGGGCGTGAAGCCGCATCTGATGACTTGCGTGAAGCACTACGCTCTCAATTCGATGGAGATTGCTCGCTTTCGGGTTGATGTGAAAGTCGACGAGGCCGCGTTGCATGAAGTTTATCTTCCGCACTTCAGACAGCTTGTTGAGGGTGGCGTGTCGTCGGTCATGTCGAGCTATAATTCTGTGCGTGGAGAGTTTGCCGGACAGAATTATGAGCTTTTGACGCAGATACTGCGGGAGCAGTGGAAGTTTGACGGGTTTGTCCTGTCTGACTTCATCTTTGGACTGCGCGACGCAGCACTGTCGGTCAAGAACGGACTGGACATCGAAGCGCCTTTTGCCCAGCAACGTGACATGCATTTGCAGAAGGCGATCGATGTAGGGGACCTGCAGTGGTCGCATGTGAGCACCGCTTGCAATCGGATCCTTCGGAAACAGCTCGAACATGTCGCCACGACGGGAAATGAAATCCCAAAAGAGTCGGTGATCTTCTGCGATGCTCATAGGCAACTAGCTCGGGAGGCAGCAGCCAAAGGCATGGTCTTGTTGAAGAATGAGCAAGTTGGTGGCAAAACACTACTTCCTCTTGACAGCCGCCAGATCAAGAAAATCGCCATCGTTGGTCGGCTTGCCAACAAAAACAATACCGGCGATCGAGGATCGTCTGCAGTCTTTGCGCCCAAGGTCGTCACTGCCTACGAAGGCATCAAAGCGGCACTTCCAAATGCCGAAATCCAGCTATCGGACACTGACTCTGTTGAGGAGGCTGAGAAAATCGCCGGTACGGTCGATCTGGTCATCTGTATCGTCGGTTACGACGCTGGCGATGAAGGCGAATATGTCGTACCCTCATTCGAGACTGATCCAGTACTCCTTGATTTGTTCCCGCCAACAAGAAGCGACGAAGATCGTAAGGTGGAGGCATTGCTCAGGGAGAGTCCTGATACCAGCAAGCCTGCCACCAAGGACAGTATCTCGGTCGGCGAGGGAGGAGACCGCAAGTCGCTGCGCCTACGTTCGAGGGATGTCGAAATTATCGACGCGGTCTCGAAAGCGAATCCCAACACTGTGGTGTCCATTATAGCCGCTGGAGCTGTCATCATGGAGGAATGGATTGACAAAGTTCCAGCTGTGCTGATGATGTGGTACAGCGGCTCAGAGGGAGGTCATGCCTTTGCTGATGTCCTACTTGGCAAGGTCGACGCCAGCGGCAGACTGCCCTTCTCAATCCCTAGGAACGAAGAACATTTGCCGTTCCTCGACGTCGAGGCATCGTCCATAGAATATGATCGATGGTTTGGACAGCGCCTTCTTGATAAGCTGGGAGAACCTGCACGTTACCCGCTCGGGTATGGGCTTTCGTATACCTCTTTCGGAGCGTCGGATCTGTCAGTCGACAAAGCTGTGCCACAACAGCATGGCGAGAAGTTCACAGTGCGAGCTAAAATCAGCAATGTCGGCACACGAGCGGGACGGTACATTGCGCAAGTCTATGGGTTGACGAAGGAAGACGATTTCCCATCTCGTGTCTTGCTCGGTTTCAAGCCCATTGACCTTGATCATGGACAGAGCAATATCGTGGAGATTTCCTGCTCGACGCGTCCTCTGCAAAGGTGGAAGGATGGAGCATTCGCACTAGTCGATCAGGAGTTCGACATTGAGTTGGCGTCGAGCTCTGGGGATTCAGGAGCGCTCAAGGCTCGAGTACATCTGTAGATCTGGGCGAAGCCTGTTCCTGTGGCTGATGGATTCGAAGTCATCCAGTCTTCATGCACGATACCCTGTTTTGCGCTTTGACTCCTCAATGGCTTCTCGAATGATGCATCAACCCGCGGAGTCTAGATTCCATCATATTACTACATCTACCCTTCGCGATGACTGAGAATCTGTGTACATATGACGACCGTGCCTTCGATCATGGGCCTGTGCGCGAAGGATCGGCCGCCCTAGCCCGCATTGGTGGCGTCATTAGGCCACTCGTCGACGCCCTGAGAAGGTGTTGATTTCGATAGCCGTGGTTCGAGTGTGGTATGTCTCGTGTTGTGCAAGAAATTAGCTTCTGCAGTACGCGCTGTATGTCGGCGCCTATGCGCACCGTATCGCTATGCCACCACGTCCGGTTGCAGGGAGCAACTATGCAACATGAGGAATGCAGGCCAGCTCAGCCCTGCCGGATTATTGGGCGTCGAAGGCGCAGGGCTAGCATGCTGGCGCCGACCTGTGCCGGGGTGAGGGCGTCACATGGAAAAGCAAAGACGTACGATTTTCTTAGGATGATATGCGCCGACGTCTAGAACTGCGCAAAGAGGCGCGCACGGCACCGAAGAGCCGAACCACTGCGGAGCTCCAAAGCGCTTTTGGTTTGGGTGGTGTTGTCATGAATAATCGAGCCATTTGACTTTTCCCACTTGGCGGCACCGCACGGCATACTCGGGTCTGACGTATGCAGCTCGACGCAAGCAGCTGCCCGTCATAAGGCAAGGCGCAGCGCTTTCTTGCGCGGAGCTGTTTCTACTACTAACAGCACCTTCATCACACACCACTTGACCACGCGCCGTCGACTCACTGTCACTGCATAGCATTCGACTACCAAGCACAACCTTACCCATCACAACTACCACCACACTACCGCAAATATGAACATCATGGGTGTTGGCCTCCGAGGACTTCAGGTATGCGACGAACCGCATTGCGCATCGAAACGCGGCGTCAGTCACAACAGCGACTAACATATTCGCCTCGCAGTTCCTCTTCATCCTCATCTGTATGGCACTCATCGGAAACATGCTTGCCATCTCTAGCGGGCCCTCTGTCATCAACTACGACATGTTCGTGGCTGTATTCTGCATGCTCTCGCTCTTCTACCTCACCCTCGTCTCCGTGAAAGAGTCCATGGCCATCCACCCCGTCTTCCCTCTGGTTGTCGACGTGCTCTGCACTCTCTTCACCCTCATTGCTGGTATCGCAACTGCTGCCTACCTTCGCGTCCACAGCTGCAGCAACCGCGTAAGTAGCATCGATTTCTCATGTATCGAAAACCGTTGGCTAACAATCCATTTCAGGGCTACCTCAACACCAACATCGTCACCCGTGGCTCCGCCTCTCGCTGCCGTGAAGGCCAGGCTGCGACCGCGTTCTTCTGGTTCGCATTCGCCGCTTTCCTCGCCTCCACCGTTGTCAGCGGTCTCGCGTCCCGTGGTGGTGCTAACACCCGCCCCGGTGGCGTCCGCCGCGGCCCGGCTATGAGCCAGGTGTAAGAGGTTGACACCAATGCTTTGTTGCTTCACCACGATGCGCTCGCGATGCGCATTTAGTGGTGTGCAATGCACGGCTGGCACAACATGCTCATGATTATACGATCATGCCATGACGACGGATAACGTCTTTTCGTATTTTGGGCTTGGGACTGGATTGGGGTGTCCCTCTTGATGTACAACAATATCACGGCACGTTCAGCGAATATCCAGGCTGGAAATGGGCGTTGCTCTGGCTTTGCTTTTTGGTTTTTTCCTCTTTCTTGGTTTTATGTACTAGAGTTCAAAAATAACTTAATGTGTACAATCGAATATTCATCATATGCAATGAATAGTTTATCCTGATGACTCTCAGTCACGTGACCTTACTTTCTCTCCGGATAAAAACAGAGGCCTCCGTTACGCCCTAATGGTGTGATGCTGGCGAGCCTCGTAGTGGCTTCCAGCCCTCTAATATCATGCCTCGAGCATCGCCACATGATCTGATCACGTCAGATCGTGGGATCGATACACTTCGTCAAAGAAGCCTACATGAAAATGTAGGATCGGGACTGTCATCCTGAAAGGAGGAGCATGGGGTCTGCGGCTGGCTTCTTTCAACGATACTAGATTGTCCGAGATGACCTTCCTCTCTGGTCTGCATGGTATCCGCCCATGCTTGCTCCATGGCTCTCACTTTATGGCCGTTACATTAAGTTGGACTCATATGATCAGAAATCACGCGCAGTGAACCACGTAGGGGACGACAGCACGTGGGTCGCATAGGGATGGTGGAGGTATGTCTCCAAGGGTCTTAGTCGGGTAGGGCTTAGGGTGCGCCCCTCTTCTTGATCCTTTGTATGTATTCTTGTACAACTACAAGTCTATGCCTGTTATGACATGCTTGTCTGATGAAAGGTAACAAAATGGGTGCGTGCAGCCATACTAGTCATCCATCGAGCCTGTACAATAACGTCCGTGACCCAATATCGCAGGCGAAATTGCGCATAACGGCCAGACAGACACGTGCCAGTCTGTCTCGCCACAACAATCACAATAATCAGCCAAGCACAGAAACTCGCAGGTAAGAAGTACTGGAGCGGTCATATTACCTCTAGCGAGCTTCCAAACCTGCTCTCTGCAGCTTTTTCTTCTTCCTAAGCGACGGTGACCGACCAGCAGCAGCGATGTCGAATGTCAGCGTCACTCTTCAGTATGCGGCACCCAAAAATGATAGGCCGGCCCGCGTGCTTCCGCCGCCCTACTTTCAGGACCAAGGAGGCTTTTGACGTCAGTGTGACTGTGTATTTGGACCTATTTACAAGACTTGGGCTTTAGATCGCGCGGACGTCGGCCCAGGCCAATTGCTGGGCTCGCAGGCTTGGTGAAGAATGGCGGACGAGCGTCACGACACGCTGCGGTAGGTAAGGTGTGTGTGCCTCTCATTCTCTTCGTCTGCGCGAGCGAGCGAACGAGCGCGTGCGGCCATTCCATCACCCACGCTGAAGAACGAGTCTTTTTGCCCGCTCAGCCTGCAGGTTCCAGTCCCCTGCCGTGTCTGCGAACTGCATGGCCACTTCCCTGCTTTTTCGACGCGACGATCTCGGTGGCTTGACCTGTACACACCCCTGCTGATACAAGGTACGGGTGCTATTTGAAACCTGGAGCCGGATAATCTTGAAAGCACTGTAGGCAAACGAGGCAGTGCTTTTGCTTGGTAGCCTGGATAGGCTCGGCGCGCCGATGGATAGCCATGCTTCCAATCCCAGTCCCTCCGTGGATGTCACTACGACAAAGGCCAGCGACGCGACTATGGCTTTCTGGAGAGGAAATGCGCCAGATGCGGTAGTGTCGCCAGTACATGACAATGCCGGACACACCGTACAACCACCACAGACCGAAGCGGTCGAGAGCAGGAGGGCAAGCGACTCTTCGTTCGTGTCTGCTGTGAGTGGACAGGAAAACGTAGGTACACAAGAGTCGTCGACGTTCGAGCCGATCAGAAAGAGCGTATCGGACCCATTGGGAGGCAAGCAGAACCAGGATGAAGGAGCGACACCAGATCGAAGCGGAAGTGCGACTTCGGCTCAGGGACGGCCTTCCCTCGCCAAAGATTCTTCGAGGAATAGGACTGAGAGGCCGGCCTACACCCAACGAACAAGCACTCTGATGAATGGATTGCGGCGGACGGCGACATTTTCACAACTGCAAAGCACCCGAAGCCAGTATTCTTACATCTTCGACCCCATGTCATCGGATAGCGAATCATCAAGCTCTTCGGAGGACGAGGCACATGTGAAGAGGCGGAAAGCGGCGAAGAATGAGAAGGAGAAGGATGGGGACAATTTTGGCTGGGATGGTTCAGAGAAGCAAAGAAAGGCGGATGCTAAGGCAGGGAAGTCATACTCGCGCTTCAAGCTCAGCAATCCGAACGTCAAAACCAGAGGCCGGATCTCTAAGAATGACGGTCGATTGAAGATCTCGATCAACGAGACGGAGAACAGCGGATATGTTGCGAAGGCTCTCGGGAAGAGTCTTAGGAACCATCTGGACATCCCTCACAAACATGGACACCGATACGAAGACGATCACCAGGACCTGGAACAAGCACAGCGCATTGAGTCTCAGGCGGAGAGCGTCGCATCTGCCTTACGGCCCAAAGTCCCTCGACCGCGCCTCAACATCGTGATCATGGTAATTGGAAGCAGAGGCGACATCCAGCCTTTCATCCGCATTGGCAAGCTCCTCCAGGAACAGGGCAACCACCGTGTAAGATTGGCGACTCACCCGGCATTCAAGGACTTCGTCTCGGACTCTGGCCTAGAATTCTTCTCGGTCGGTGGAAACCCTTCTGAGCTCATGGCATTCATGGTGAAGAACCCTGGCCTGATCCCCAACATGTCTACCATTGTGGAAGGGGAGATTGGCCGCCGCCGTGACCAGATGGCCGAAATGTTCGAGGGTTTCTGGCGTGCTTGTGTCAACTCCACGGATGATGAGCATGATCCCAACAATGTGCACCTGATGAACGACAAGAATCCTTTTATTGCCGATGCAATCATCGCAAATCCACCTTCCTTCGCGCATGTCCACATTGCAGAGCGTCTAGGCATTCCCTTGCACATGATGTTCACATTCCCGTACTCGCCCACCCAGGCTTTCCCGCATCCTCTGGCAAACATCAAGCCACAGAAAAGCAACGTCAACGAGTCGTACATCAACTTCATGTCTTACCCGCTAGTTGAGATGATGACTTTCCAAGGACTAGGCGATCTGGTGAACAACTTCCGAGAGAAGACCTTGGGCCTCGAACCAGTAAGCCAGATTTGGGCGCCTGGTGCATTGTACCGCATGAAAGTGCCCTACACCTATATGTGGAGTCCTTCGCTGGTTCCCAAGCCCAAAGATTGGGGCCCAGAAATTGACATCGGCGGATTCGTCTTCCTGGACCTCGCGAGCGACTTCCAGCCACCACAAGACCTGCAAGACTTCCTCGACGCTGGTGATCAGCCGGTCTACATCGGCTTCGGCAGTATTGTTGTCGACGATGCGGATGCTTTCACAAAGATGATTTTCAAGGCCGTCGAGTTGGCCGGCGTGCGTGCTCTTGTCAATAAGGGCTGGGGCGGACTCGGTGGCGAGGGTAACGACACCCCTGATAACGTCTTCATGCTGGGCAACACACCTCATGATTGGCTCTTCCCGCGTGTGAAAGCTGTGATCCATCATGGTGGTGCTGGCACCACTGCGATGGGATTGAAGTGCGGCAAGCCAACTATGATCGTGCCGTTCTTCGGAGATCAGCCTTTCTGGGGCGCCATGGTCGCCGATGCCAAAGCTGGTGCACACGAGTGCATTCCGTATAAGAAGCTGAATGCGGAGCGATTGGCTGAGGGCATCAAGCAGTGCTTGCTGGAAGAGTCACAGCTCAATGTACAGAAAATCGCCGACTCCATCGCCGCTGAAGGCGACGGCGCCGAAAACGCCGTCAGGTCGTTCCATCGCAGTTTGCCTGTGTCTGGCCCGTACAACATGCGCTGCAGTATCTTGGAAGACCGTGCGGCTGTTTGGGTCGTGAGAGGTTCGTCGTTGAGATTGTCGGCCATGGCTGCCCAGATCCTGGTTGAGAAGGGCAAGCTCAAGTGGCAGGACCTCAAGATTCTCAGGCACTACGAGTGGAATGACTTTGACGGACCCGGCGAGCCAATCACTGGAAGTGGCAGTGCTCTTATGAGCTCCATGTTTGATATCGGAGAGGGTGTTGGTATGGTACCGGTGCGCATCGCGAAGCACGTGAAGAAGCGCGAGGAGCACGAACGCCGCAAAGCAGCTGTTGCGAAAAAGAAAGAGCAGAAAAAACAGATGAAGGATGCCAAAGCCGCATCCAAATCTAACCCACTGGACGAGGCCCCAGCCGCTGCCGAACCACCCAAGTCGAAATACGAAGACAATGGTGGAGGACGTCCTAAAGCTCGCCGCGACGGAACGAACAACACCGTGGCGTCCACTATCTCAGCAGATCCCGAAGAGCCGTTGGCCCAAGAGGTCGCCGAGGACATCGGACGCGGTTTCAAATCTTCAGGAGCAGCTCTACTCACCATGCCGATGGACTTGCACATGGCTATCGCACAAGGCTTCCACAACGCACCTCGTCTATGGGGCGACGCCACAGTCCGCAAGCCAGTGCGAATCACAGGTGTCAAGTCTGGCTGGACTGCAGCACGCAAAGAATTCGGCTACGGCATATACGACGCTTGGACCGGACTGGCTACGCAACCTGCGCAAGGCTGGAAGGACGAGTCGACTATACCAGCTAAGTTTGGCGGTCTCGGTGTCGGTGTGGCTAAGGGTGTTGGTGGTTTTGTGGTCAAGAATATTTCTGCGCTTGTCTCACCGCCTGCTTACCTTGTCACTGGTGTGAGGAAGTATGTGTCGAAGCGGATTGGCGGTCCTAGTGCAAACTTATTTATTCGTCGCGCACACATGGTGCAAGGGTTTAAAGACGTCCGGGATCTGGGTGGAGAAAGCGGTGGCGATACGAGCAATCCGAAGCTCGAAGAGGCAGTTCGCGAAGTGGAAGAAGGATGGAAGGTGTACGAGGAACTATGGGCGGAAGTCGCCAACCTTCACCACGCTACTGGCCACGGCCCGATGGCCAAGATGAAGGTGGCGAAAGAGAAGAAGCGCTGGGACGAGATGGGCGCACTGGAAAGCGTGCGTACTGCACGTGAGGCTTTGCGCGCGTACCGCGAGCACGAGGATGTGGATGCGCTGTTCAAGGAGAAGAGGAAGGAGACTCTGGTTGCGCAAATGCCTCGTGCTCCGGCTATGGCGAGGAAAGCTACGTACGGCGACGATGGAGTGTTGACCAACGGACGAAAGGTCGGGGAAGAGGATGTTGACACTCTAGAAGCTGTCAAGGAACACATGGACGATGGTGAGGATGGTCAAGAGCGCGAGGAGATCATGGACACTGTGGCTCCTGCTGCGGGAAGAAAGGACTCCGAAGCGACCGCTGTTCCTAGCGACACCAATGACGGTGAAGACGAGAGGCGCAAGCAGACTGCGCACGAGGAGCGCAAAGCTAGTAAAGCTGTTGGCGGCGATGACTACTTCAGCAAGCCGGCAGAGTTGCATGTGAAAGACAACCCCAACGACCTTAGCAAGAAGGGCGGACCTGAAGCGCACGACATGGCAATGGCTAATGGCGTGGCCACCGCTTAATCACCAACTGTAAGACTTTCTCTTTTGTTCTGTCGATTGAGATTTTGCACGAAGCGAATGATGCATTCATTTGGGAGCGATCTTGGGCATTTATGTTTTTGGACGAGCGTTTGTTTGTTTCTATTCCGAGATATCCTTACACGCATTGAACCTGGGCGTTCCTGTTGCTACAACGAATACATATACAACTATAACTTTGTAATATAATTCGATACATCTTCACGGCAACAACATCGTTAGTTTATTCTGTCTCAGTGAGACAACATGAGGTCGGAGAGACGGATCCAGCCTCCGAGGTCCCTTCGACTAGGTCGTGGTGATGTGCCGGCGCCACAAAACTTACTCCACTTCGATCTGCCATCACATATGAGGGGTCTCTATACCTGTGCTCTACCATAAAAATGAGGTACCTTCGCTCGAGTCAGTTTAACAACCTGCACTCCACTTTTAACCACAACGTAGAATAATAGCAACAATCAAAACGAATCATGTCGTCGTTCGGTGACATCCCCTCTGGTGCTTCCCTCAAACCAAAGCCCTTCAAAGCCCACGCCTCCGACCAAGAGCTCTCCGACTTCAAACAGCTCCTCAAGCTCTCCAAAATCGGGCCCAAGACCTACGAGAACACCATCGCGGACGCGAAAGACTTCACTTCGTTCGGAATCACCCGCGACTGGCTGGCCCAGACCAAACAGTACTGGGAGACCAAGTACGACTGGCGCAAAACCGAGGATAGAATCAACGGCTACCCCAATTTCACCGTGCCGATCAAAGACGATGGCACAGGCTTCACGTTCGATATCCACTTCATCGCGCTGTTCTCGAAGAAAGCTGACGCTGTGCCGCTGTTGCTATTGCATGGATGGCCGGGCTCGCCGCTGGAATTCCTGGGAGCTTTGAGTGTGCTGATGGAGAAGTACACGCCTGACACGCTGCCTTACCATGTTATTGTTCCGTCGCTGCCAGGTTATGCGTACAGTTCGGGCCCGCCTCTGGATCAGAACTTCGATACGGAGGGGATTGCGAGAGTTGCTGATAAGCTTATGATTGGGCTTGGGTTTGAGAAGGGGTATATCACGCAGGGTGGCGATATTGGCAGTTTTGTTTCGAGGGTGCTGGCTGTTACTGCGAAGTCTTGCTTGGCTGCGCATAGTGAGTGGTTTCTATTTCTTTCCTGATGGGATGTTTTGAGTTGTTCATGTGCTGACTTTGTTTAGTTAACCTTTTTATCGGTATACAGGGTGAGGTTGAAGGGCTGAGTCAGGCGGAACTAGCTGGCGTGGAACGATACAACAATTTTGGCAACGTGGGCAATGCTTATGCTCGCATGCATGGCACTCGTCCGGGGACCATTGGGCTTGTCTTGTCATCGAGTCCTGTGGCATTGCTGGCTTGGTGAGTTCTTTGCTTCTTTCCATGGCCAATACTTACACATGCCGCAGGGTGGGAGAAAAGCTGCAAGCATGGACTGCCGAAACTCCCTCTGTCGAAGAACTCTTGGATTCTGTCACGCTGTACTGGCTTACGGACTCATTCCCACGCGCCATCTTCCCGTATCGCCAGTTCTTCGGAGCGAAGCCGACCTTCTTCCACAACGAGCCATCCCTCTACATCAACAAGCCGATGGGGTACTCGTGGCATCCAAAGGAGCTCGCTCCAGTGCCCAAGGCGTGGGTTGCGACATCCGGTAACCTTGTGTGGTACAAGGAGCACTCCCAGGGTGGACATTTCGCGGCTTGGGAGGTGCCGAAGGTGTTTGTGGAGGACATTGAGTCTTTCGTTAAGGAGGTCTGGCCGACGGTGGCTCCGAAGCTGTGAAGTTCTGTCTAATGCCAGGCGAAATTGGTGGCGTTCGGTTAATCGTTTGCGTTGTCTTGTCTTGCTTACGGCGCGCCTAATAAGCTCATATCAATCAAAATCCGCGCCCATATATGTACCTACTCTAATAATAGCCAGCCAGTGTTATCTCGGTACGCTCTGGACATAAGTGATGTAAAAAACCGACGATTATGTCGATTGGTGACTACCCCAAACCACTAACCCTTATAGTCAAAGGAGCGGTGCTGCCATAGTACATTCGCCATGTTGATTCAGATTGAGCCAGAATTCCGGTCTGTCAGTAACTGTATGCAGGTATGATACCAATAATGACGATACGATCACATCGTTCTCTTCAGACATGTTTCTGGATAAGACACAGATGTAGGCGCGCGGCTTCACGACCGGAAGAAGTACGTGGTGCGCGGACGTGGCACATCGAAACAAGATCTATTCTCGGCAACGGCAAAAGCTTGTTGGGATTTAGTGTGCGCAGCGGCCGTTCCTGCGTCCGATCGTCAGCAGCGACAAACGCCTTCAACCACCCACCATCCGTGCAGCCATTCGAGTGCGTCATGTTGCATGCCGAAAAGCCGTCAGACGCGTGTATTGAAATAACTGTCGCCCATTCTGTCACCAAATTCTACCCCTAAATCTGGACCCAGCGAATCCTCCCTCTTCCGCCCTCTGCCCATGGGCATGATTTGGCGGCGTTGGCCTCCGAGCCCTCCCACTGCCTCCGCCACCGGTGGGTCCAGGGTGGTCGGTCGTGTGGCAGCGATGCTGTCGTCAACGCGTACGCCAGGGTTATCTCTGGTAGCCGCACTAGTCTGGCGCTTCGTGTTTCTTGTTGCCATCCAAGCTTTCCTCTCCCTTCGCGCCCAGTCTCTCTATCTTCCCTCTGTCTGTCCTTACATCTCTTATTCTTATCGATTGGGACAAGATGAGATCACTGTCGAAGTGGGCTAGCACGGCGTTGGTGGTCAGCCATGCTGCTGGTCTGGATGTCAACGTCGACGACCCTAGTTCAATCAAGGAGGTCACAAGCACGATTGCGTATGGTATGATGAAGTACTATACTGGCAACCACACTGGCGATGTCCCTGGAAACTTGCCCGATCCATACTACTGGTGGGAAGCTGGTGCTATGTTCATGAACATGATTGAGTATTGGTTTTGTAAGTTTCGCCCGGCAGCCTTTTGACAATCACATCGCAAATAGCCAGGCTGACGTAGTGTGCCACAGACACTGGAGATACAACATACAACGATGAGACCATCCAAGCTATTGTCCACCAAGCTGGTCCGAAGGGTGGCGAGAGTTTCGTTCCTTCAAATCAAAGTAAGAGCGAAGGAAACGACGATCAAATCTTCTGGGCATTTTCCGCAATGAACGCTGCAGAGCTGAACTTCCCGTCTCCACCCGACGATGCTCCTTCTTGGGCCGCCATGGCACAGTCGGTGTTCAATGGACAGGCGAACCGCTGGGACGACCAGTGCGATGGTGGTCTCAGATGGCAAATGTTCGCTTTCAACAATGGCTACAACTACAAGAACGTTGCTGCGAACGGCGGTTTCTTCCTTCTCACCTCGAAATTGGCCAGATACACTGGCAACACTACTTTCGTGGATTGGGCAGAGAAACAATGGGATTGGTTCAGCAATTCGGTGCTCTATCAGGCCGACGGCTTCCAAGTCAATGACGGCACGGATATTTCCAACAATTGTACCGTCGCAAACGATCAGCAGTGGTCTTACAACTACGGTTTCTATGTTGCAGGATTGGCGTACATGTACAACCATGTAAGTAGAATCAAGCTCTCATTACATTTATAACTATGCTGACCAATTCCCACAGACCCAGGATGCGAAATGGCTCACCCCATTGAAAGGCCTCGTCACCCGTACATTTACCGAATTCTTCCCTACAGATGACATTATTGTCGAAGAGGCATGCGAGCCCATCGGAAACTGCGACACCAACGGCTTCACCTTCAAAGGATATACCGTCCGCTGGCTCGGCATCACAGCCCAACTGGTCCCCGAACTCGCCGATCAGATCTGGCCCTACCTCGAAGCCAGCGGCAAGGCCGCAGCCGGACAATGCAGCGGCGGAGCAGACGGAAACACTTGTGGAATGAAATGGACACAGACGACATGGGACGGATCATATGGCGTTGGACAGCAAATGAGCGCGCTCTCTGCGGTCGGGGTGAACATGCTCAGAGTCGGCAATCTGAAAGCGCCGTACACGCGCGACACCGGAGGAGAGAGTATCGGCGACCCGAACGCTGGCACGGATCCCAGTGGCAGCACGGAGGACCAATCGCATGTCCTCACGGATCCGATTACGACGGGAGACAAGGCCGGCGCTGGAATTTTGACGGCGTTGGTACTTGCGTTCACGCTGGGTGGCGCGTATTATCTCGTTGCTGGTTAGAACAGTACATGCATGGGATTGGCGTTTGGGGCATATTTCTATTAAATTTATTCATTCTTCACCTTCACCCTTGCACGCAAGCAAGAAGTTGTGCTATTGAACCAATTGAAGTACATGGCTGAGACAAAATCGAGATTGCTAACATTTGCAGATGCTGACTACGAAACTCAATGCGTACCATCAGTCCTCGTTCAGCACAGATTTATGCGAGATCGCACAGACTGAACTGCTGCTCGCAAACCAGCTAAGCATTGACACCCACCGGCTGCTCTGCAAGCGTCGTCAAGCGGACGCCATGTCGGAGGCCTTCATCAGGATTATGCACATTGTAATCGCTGATGGCCGTGTGGCTTGTCACTCTGTTGTCCCAGATACTCACGGTTCGATCATCCCATTTGACGCGCACTTGCAAGTCAGCCGAAACAGAAATATGCTGTAATTGGAACCATTGTCAGTGTTTTGGTTATCTTGGAGCGGATTCTGGATCGTACCTTGAACAAGAGCTGGAGAAGCGCATCGGACTCTTCGTCTTTCAAGCCGATAATGCGGCGTGTGAAGCCTGGGTTGATGTACAAGGCTTTCTCGCCGGTCGCCTGGGGAGTGTCAGCTAGATGCCGGAAGAAAAGCCATCGTTATGGCTACGATATGTGGGAAAGGGCTTACAGGATGCACGCGAACAATCGGATGGTTATTCTTTACCGGCTCTCTGCGAACGAACTTGCCATCTCGCCTGGCATTCTCAGCTTGTCTAAAGCCACCGTGCTCGGCTTCCAGACCTTCGAGCAGACGCTTGATGGGGTCGGAAAGTCGCTCGTACGCAGCAACCTGCGAAACCCATGCCGTGTCGCCACCGCTTGCGGGCACACTGAGCAATGTAAGCAAGGTCAGACCAGGCGGTTGGCGTTCGTACGACACGTCTGAATGGTAGCCGACTGTGCTGAGCTTGGTAGAGTGGAACTGAGCGCGGTAAAGATTGTCGCTACCCAGGTAAATGTTGTGGTACTCGAGATGGCCTTTGACGTGAGCGCCTGTGGGCTATACACATGTCAGCTCAGAGACCTCACAACCTGGACTCTACGGTGCTTACATGGACGTGCAGACGACCGAAGTACTGCGCGAAGTCTTTCTGCCTCTGGGGACCAATGTCCTTGAAGTCTTGACCACGGAACACAACAACTCCTCGCTCTGCGACAAGCAGAGCAAGCTCGTTCTTCTGAGCATCTGATAGTTCAGATAGCTGGATACCGCTGATCTCTGTTCCGATGCGAGGCGTAAGACGTGTCAATGTGACGCCAGGATGGCTCAAGAGGTTGGGTTTGGCTTTGTCTGCGTCCAAGCCACGATCGCGGAACTCAAAGGGTTCGACTGGCGGGAAGGTTGTGGTTTCATCGTGTACCGGGAGGTATTCTGCGTATTTGTACTTTGGTCTTGTCAGCTACTGCTTCAATCAACATGGTATCATTGGAAATCCTACGCCTTCATGTGTCTTATCATCGTACGCCGCTGCCAAGCGAATCGTCTCGCTTGACGGGTTCGTCTCCGAGATTGTGGTCGTCGTGCTGGTCATGTTTGTTGAATGCTGTTTGCGTAGTGCATATCCTATCGCAGTGACATTGGTCGGTTCATATAGACCATGTTCAGACACCCTCACGGCTGCATTAGCCGTGTGCCAAGTGGTGTTCGCAGATCCCAAGACGTCCCACCATATGCCACCGCTATGGCACCATCAAGCTTCAACGCTACTTCACCTTTGCGATCGACAGTAATACATGAAGACAACGGCGAATCGGGTATGTATCGAAGTGCAAGAGCCAATGAATGCTACTCTATTAGTCTACACTGCCGCTCTTGATAATCAGTGTTCGGTCTCACGCCATATAGCTCATGCATCACGTACCACGTGGAGCTCACCATCTCGCATCACACACGTGGATCTGCATGTTGAAGTGCATTCGAATGTGCTACTACAACTGTAAACGTTGGCTAAGGCGGGTTACTGGACCACTGCAGTGGACATGAAGTCTCGCTTGGACGATCTCATGGCACTTTCCATGCGTAGTCTAACTCCGCCCTGGAACGGCTAAAGTTACTACCCGCAGCTCTATGAATGGTCCGGTAGAAGACTGTATCTGTCAATCTCGATCCGGTGACACGGTTGCGAAGACTTGAGCAATATCCAGGCCTTCATAGTGAGCACCCAATTACTCCCTGGCTAGGTGTGCAGTTTCTCCGCGGCATCTCACTAGACATGGCCATCGAACCAGAG
>Ga0265797_10002790_pt1 | contig 28848 bp, 18 predicted proteins | sample P2T30metagenome_FD_192433 | JGI IMG/M metagenome (GOLD analysis project Ga0265797, IMG submission 192433) | Plant litter microbial communities from East Loma Ridge, Irvine, California - P2 T30 | ecosystem: Environmental > Terrestrial > Plant litter > Unclassified | place: USA: California...
GGTCTAGGTCAGTGTCTTGCAAAATCTCAAATCCACATTTCCATCCTAACAATCTCCACAGGTGGTCGGCCGCGCCCTCTTCGCCCTATGATACGGGAAGACCACCCGGAGTGCTCCCTGGTAGCGGTGGGCGTAGATCGCTGAGGCCGCAGGATTGGGACCTTCGTGAGCCTGCTCGTCAATACGGCGAGCGTTTAGAGGAAATGGGGAGTGATGAAGATGATGGACAAGGTGTATACTTGGATCCCAATGGCTACGCCTATCGAGATCCTCGTCAACGCGGTTACGCTGGTGACGAACTGTACTTTACCGGACACGACTTGGGTCAGCATCGACGAGAGAGTTATCCTAATGCTTATTATGGGGAGGGAGATTCGGAAGACGACGGCTACTATCGAGGTGCCGCAGCATACAATGGAAGAGACGAAGCATTGGCACAATCCGCTTACGAGCGAATTGCAAGAGCCAGAGCCCAAGGCCAGACGAACATCAATTTGTCGGTGGAAGAAATGGAGGCGCTCGAGCGCAGGAGAGGAGTCCAGCAGCCGGCGCCCGTACAGCCACCGCCTCTGCAGATTGCTTCGCCTCCTGCGACTCCGGTCAAGACAAGCAAAGGAAAGACGAGTGCCCGCAACAACAGCTCCGTCAGCTTGACAAGCCAGAAGGGGAAGAAGAAGAGCAGCAGCCTCTTCGGTTCCTCATCGCCAGCGAAGTCGAAAACGAAATCAAGCAGGAAGAATTCTGTTTCTTCGGACCAGGCGCCACCATTCTCGCCAGCTGTACCGCCACCCGGCTACGTACTTGCTGGTCCGAATGGCATGCCGATGCCGATGCCAATGCCGATGTACGCTCCGATGCCTTACTATCCTCCTCCTAGTCCTGAGCTCTCGCGCGCACAAAGCACTCGGGACCGCTCACGCTCAACTTCGAAACACAACCGCCGTGGCTCCACGCCTCCCGAGGCCGCGTATTCGCAGTACTCGCCACGCTTCTATCCGCCATCTGGTGGTATGCGGCCTGGCTCCTCCAGCTCAAACCGCTCCTTCCAAGATGAGGCTGACTGGTATGCGCACGCTGCTGCAGCTGCCTCACCACTACAACCCACCGGCCGATCACGCGCAGGTTCGAGCGCGCAGTATCGAATGCCAGACGACTACGCTGGCCCGCCCATGCCTGCAGCGCAAGGTCGGCGCAGCCTAGGCGGAAGTGGCAGTCCTGATATCAACTATTCCGCTTTACGCAGAGTCCCACCTGGTTCTTCGCCACTGGCAGCACGACCCGGCGCACCACCAATGCATTACTCTGACCCTGCTGTCACAAATCGCAAAGGTAGCGGTCTGAGTCAGGAAGTTGATTCGGCTAGCACCGGCAGTGGCAGTAGCAGCAGCGACGACCAGGGCGTGCAAGTTGACGTTCGGGCCGACGCGAAGGGTAATGGGTACACAGTTGGCAAAACGTCAACCAAGGCTAGCGATGCTAGGAGAAGGAAGTCACGTCGATAGATTAGATGGTAATGGGATCTCGTACTTTTCGGTCTGTGTATATTGTATGCATTTTCGTCTTTGCTCGAATTTTGTTTTTGTGTACTACCAGCTCTACAGAATGTCATGTTTCCTGTTCGAAGGTCTTCAGGCGTGTGTACACGTTTGACTCTTAACCCTAGATATGCATGTATCCACACATGATAGCTTTTCCAATCGTCAGGATTGAGGAGGAGAACAATCGCCAATTCCTAGACTCTGACATCCTCACTCAAAAGGTAGCCCAAGACCTCTCTCATTCCAACCTCACACAACACTCACCCCTCCCTTAAACCCCTCCCAAACATCCCCCTCCAATCTCGTCCTAACATCAGCAGAAACACACATCCCCGCATCCAAACCCTTCACCCCATCCCCCTCCCTCTCCTCCTCCGTCGACACCAAACTCAGCGCCGCGAGGCCAAGATAGCTGTGGTACAAATCCGCCCACTTGTCGCCGGGGAACTTGCTGAAACCGCCCATGATCGGGTGTTGGGTGAGCGCGAGCAGGTAGTGGCGCAAGGCGGGGGTGGAAGACAAGTGTGAGGCGGAGAGGAGGGCGAGGGAGGCGCCGGCCCAGAAGGCGTAGCAGGTGTCGGCGGGTTTGGAGGGGCGGCCGCAGATGCCGGAGTGAGGGGTTGGGATTGGGGAGGAGGTGGAGGTTAGGAGGGTGGTGTTGAGGGAGGTGCCGGGGGCCCACATTGTGGATTTGTCGGGGGATTGGTGGAGGTTGGTTGAGGAGTTTGGGGGTTGGAGGTCTTTTTGGGATTGTTGCTGGGTTTTGCTGGTAGATACGACTTCGTTGTCAAGCTCTTCGTCGTCGTCGTCGTCGGAGAGGTCGGTCGGGGCCGGTAGTGGGATGCTGAGATCTGTTGTTGGAGGTGTGTCGGGGTCTATGAAGGTTGTTTGGAGGGATAGAAGCCATCGCACGACATCTGGAGGAGAAGAGGGACCGTGGCCAGGGCGTGCTTGGGCGACATCTCCAGACTCGAGGCGAGAGAGGAAAGCGAGAGAACCAAGCGAGCAGAATGTGTAGCCGGCTTGTGGTTCATGGAAGGGCGCGTCGGCGATACCGCCGTCGAAGGACTTTGGAGTTGTGTCAGTATGCGTGAGAAGGACATGACAAGTTTATGCTGGACGTACCTCGGAACACCGTATGCACTCGATATACTCGTCAAAGTCAATGTCATCGACCGTCTCGCCACCGATGTTGAGTGGACCTGGTGCAGTGCCGCCTCGGAGAATATATCTCACACCAGTAGCACAATAACCCAGCCGCGGGTCACGGCCACCCTCCTGTTTGCCATTTACAAGCGTCTCACCGAAGGAGCCGTCATCTCTCTGCATATCGTGGACCCAGCGAAGAGTATGTTTCCGGTTGACACGTTTGAGGTCATCTCCCAAGATCAGTAACGAAGTCAAAGCGAAATACGTGGCGTTAATGTTGGCAGGATCCCATTTGGCATTGTCGGTACTCGCTCGCTCGCCGAAATCCGTGCCAGGCCACATACGGAAGCCGCCATTTGGGTGTTGGCAGTGGTATATCCAGTCGATCCAGTATTGCCTCTCGGCGGAGGTGGTCGACGTGGTGATGATGTCGAGGAGGTCGCAAGCGGAGAGGATGAAGTAGGCCAGGTACATGCGGTTGGAGTCGTTGGATGTGTACATGCTCGGGAGGAGTGTTTTGAGACATCTTAGCCAGTATTTCACGTGGCGTGCCTGATGTGTGATCAGCTATAGGTTTGGTTAATTGGTGTTGGAAGCTGGAATACCTTGTCGAGACGAGGAGCGTCCTCGGGTACTGTGGTTTGGGTCATGCCTGCGTGTACTGGCGCGAGATGTTTGTACACTGGATTTGTCTAGTGAGGTTCAAAAGTTAGCCCGTCGCTATGCTATGATTAAGCATCCAATTAAGGTACTTTGTCACGCCTCCCTGTAAGAATTCAAAGTTGCAGCCTTGCAAGCGCTCAGCCCGGCAAATGCGTGCTGTGAGCGACAATGCCACGTAAATCACCAACACACCCGGATCGCATTGTATCAATCGCATGTACGTCAACACTCACGAGTCGATGATGTACTTCACCACTCAAGCTACCCTTATATCATCGTCACGGGCTCCTGATCCGAATGCCACGAGTGGAAGTGAGGTGGAGCCGTGCGGGTCGCGCCTGCTGCCTCTCCCGTTACCGCAACTCAGCCTTATCGCCTTATCTATCGCCGAGGTGCTTTCATCATCGAGGCGCAAGTCGCAAGCCAAACCCAACTTTTGATCATCCACAACCACTTTCCCTTCTATTTAACCAGGGAGCTGGGCGCCATCTGCATCATGGCCCCAGTAAATTCCCATGCAGTGGCTAGTGCCGTGTCGATGCAAGTGCTCTCACACGATGAGATGTCTATTCTTGTCGAGGCTGGTGGTTTCACACCAATGCGCTGGTTTCTCGAGCGTGGCGCACACCACATGCAGACGGCTGAAGACGACATCGAGAGTGAGCAACCGCCGAAGAAGCGTGCAAAGACTGCACGGTCCAGTAAGCCACGAGTCAAACCTGTGATCACTCCGACGACGACTATCACCATACCTCTGGCCCGAGTAACAGTTGACATTCATTTCCCGGAGACACTTGCTGCAAAACCTCCGAAACCTGAGACGATTGATCGAGATGTAGATTTCGGAGACTCAGATGGTATCCCAGTGATTCTGCACGGTATCACCGACGATGATCTGGGCGTTCAGATCCAACTTGCCCAACCGACTCACGAAGGCGCCGTACTCAAGGCTGACTTGAGCCATGTGCCACCAAATGTTCTAGAGGATCTCCGAATGGCCGCGTTGCCAGATCGACAAAAGGCCTCTGTCGACGGAAGACCCACCAACGATCACCCTGCCTCAATTACTCGATGTCTGTTAAAACGTTCGATGGGAGAACTGTACAACGTGGTCAGGCTGGAGGCTTCAATAGCTTGGAGGGATGGTGCATCCGCTTTCCCAGCTGGTGTGCCTGTTGGGAAAGCTCGCGTATACCCGGATTACGAGCTGAAGGCTCGTTTCTTTCCAGACAGCTCGAGAAATGAGGCGGAACACAACCAGGCGTGGACTCCCCAATATTTCTACGACAGTGTTCACGTCCCCGAGAAGTTACAGCAGTGTGACCTGGGAGATGTCCTGGAAAGCCAGCTGTACCCATTCCAGGAGAGGGCGGTAACATGGATGCTTCAGCGTGAGGGTGTGAGGTTTGAGGATGGACATACCGCGGTTATCCCCCAAACAGACCTCAAAAATTCCGATACGATCCAATATCAAGAGACGCGTGATGCAGACGGCAACGTTTGCTATGTCAATCACCTACAAGCAGCAATTTCACGGCACAAACCCGAGTCGAGTTCGTATCGCATGTCTGGAGGACTTCTTGCCGAAGAGATGGGTCTCGGAAAGACAGTGGAACTCATGGCACTGATCTCACTCCACCGTCGAACTCAGCAGGTAGGTGGAAGCCTTTTCGATATACCATCTGGCACAGATGTGCTGCCATCCAAGGCAACGTTGATCGTGACACCAACCTCCATTCTCCCTCAATGGCGATCGGAACTCCAAAAGCACGCGCCTAGCCTGAAAGTGATGCACTACGAGGGTATTCCACCGCCAACAAAGAAATTTGACGAAAAGCAGACACTCGAGGATTTGACGAACAACTACGACGTGATATTGACGACGTACCAAGTTCTGGCTCGCGAGGTCCACTTTGCTGAAGATCCGCCCGCCCGCAACATGCGGAGGGAACGCAAGTTTGATCGCAAGCGCAGTCCTCTCGTTCAAGTGCAGTTCTGGCGCGCTGTCATGGATGAGGCTCAGATGATTGAGACTAGCGTCACTGCGGCAGCACGAGTCGCGTGTCGGATACCTCGAGTACATTCATGGGCAGTGTCAGGTACGCCATTGCGCAAAGATGTGGGTGACTTGCACGGCTTGCTCATCTTCCTGCGATTCAAGCCTCTTGACGAAGATGTTCGATTGTGGAGTCACATTGTCATGAATCATAGGCACGTCTTCCGCAGAGTCTTCGGCGACATAGCTTTGAGACACACCAAGAGTCAGATTCGAGACGAGCTACATCTGCCTGCACAGAAACGCGTTGTCATAACGATGCCTTTCACAGCTGTGGAACACCAACATTATGATAACATCTTCAATGAAATGTGTGAGGAGCTTGAACTGCAGACCGACGGCTCCCCGAAACACGGACATTGGGATCCTGAGAATCCTGGCACAGTAGAAGCAATGCGCAGATGGCTTGTTCGGATGAGGCAAACATGCTTGCACCCGCAAGTTGGAGGAAGGAACAGAAAAGCACTTGGACGTGGCCAGGGCCAAGCCCCGCTGCGCACTGTGGCAGAAGTACTTGAAGTCATGATCGACCAAAATGAGACAGCTACGAGAATCGACGAGCGTGCTGCGGTACAAACCCAGCTTCAGCGAGCCCACGTTCTAGGCAACAACCGAGAAGACGAACAACGCAGTCTGAAAGCGCTTGAGATCTACAAATCGGCCGTGGAGAAGAGCAGCACGATGGTCAAGGAAGCACGTCAACGATTGGAGAATGCAAGGTCTGACCAGACCAAGCCTGAAGAAGAGTCTGCCACTGACGATGAGGAGTCATCGAACGAATCGACGCCGCTTCTTGGCAACCTTCGTACCGCACTAAGGACGGCGTTGGAGCTGCAGCACGTATGTATGTTCTTTGCTGCGACCGCCTGCTACCAGATCAAAGTCAATGAATCTCTTACTCAGCCAGAGTCCGAGCAATTTCAAAAGCTCGAAGAACAGGAGGTTGAATTGTACGAGCGAGCCAAGGCAATCCGACGTGAGATCTTGCAAGATGCTTCTCGCAAGGCAGAGCTTCTCATGAAAAAGATGAAAGTCCTGGAAAAGAAGGGAATGCACGCCCAGCTACCCGAGATCAAGGACCTCAAGGATCTGGGAGGCATCGAGAATCGGCGGATCATCGACAAGAGTGATGACTTGTTCGATCTCCTTCGTGAGCAGAGCGCCGTCATCGTTGAGTGGCGTGCAAAGATGGCAGACTCTCTGATGAAGCCACTTGTTGACGAAGACGATGTCGGCAATGAGATCACCGGCGAGGAGTATGAAGAATCGACCAAACAGCAAGATGAGCTCTACGTGTATTTTGATGCTTTGAAGGCGATGCAGGCAGATCTTAATACTTTCATCACTGGCGAAGATGCAGCCCTGATTGACCACGAAGCGAAAACACTTACGAAGCTGGCGAAGCGAACACTAGACCCGGAAGACGTAGACGAACTTTTGGCTCCATGCCATGCACCAGAAAGGCTCCTTGCCTTGTTCGAGGTCCGCAACAAGTTCAGATCTCGCAAAGAAGAGGTTGGCTCAGTACGTGGCCTTATTCGTGAGGCCCGTGCTCTCTTGGACTCGATGCAATGGCAAGGCGGTAACTCTCGCGCTGGTACAGAATCAACTATCTTGCAGCAGCATATTGCAGCCCTACAGACGGTCTTCAACAACTTCACGAAAGTGCTCGCTGGCCTCGAAAAGGACATCGATATTTTCCGTTCCACCCAAAATCAGAGGCTGCAGTTCTATAAGCAGCTCCAGGAGGTTTCCGACGCAGTGGCACCATACAAAGAAGAACTGGACGAACAACTTGACTTGCCTGCACTGGAAATCATCATGGCTAGGGAGGAACACCAGAATACTTCGCTTGCCCAGCTCCGAACCAAGCATCGCTTCCTGATGCATCTTCGCGATGAGACTGGAGCAGAAGGACCCAGAATTTGCGTCATCTGCCAGTGTTCTTTCGAAAACGGCGTGCTTACTGTCTGTGGTCATCAATACTGCAAGGAATGCATTGGACACTGGTGGCGAGTGCACCGAACGTGTCCGGTCTGCAAGCGAGGCCTGTCACTTGTCGACTTCCACAACATCACCTACAAGCCACGGGAGCTTCGAGCCAAGGAGGAAGTGAGCGGTAGCTCTTCTTCACCGAACGCCAGTCGCACATCAGCAAATGAATCTTCTCCGCGGCAGCAATCGGCCATCTACTCCGAGGTTGACAACAAACTCATGAACGAGCTGAAAGCCATTGACCTGCCTGCCAGCTTTGGCACCAAGATCGATACTCTTGGTAGGCATTTGCTCTGGATCCGTGAGCATGATCCAGGCGCCAAAGCCATCGTCTTTTCGCAATACCGCGATTTCTTAGACGTGCTTGGACGAGCATTTGGCACTTTTAAGATCGGATACAGTCGACTTGGTCGACCGGGCGCGGTCGAGAAGTTCCGCCACGACGCAAGCGTGGATTGTTTGTTGCTTGACGCGAAGACAGACTCCTCCGGGTTAACCCTGGTCAACGCAACGCACGTCTTCGTCTGTGAGCCTCTCATTCAAACCGCCGTCGAGCTGCAAGCCATTGCACGAGTTCACCGCATCGGCCAGACCCGCCAGACCACTGTCTGGATGTACCTCATCAGCGACACTGTGGAAGAAAGCATCTACGAAATCTCCGTCGCGCGCCGCCTGGCTCACGTGCAGTCCCGCGAGCAAGACAGGAAGAACCAGAAGTCGCGTGCCACCACTCCTGCTCCTATCGGAGACATGGCGATCGAAGCCGCCGACACGGAAGAAATGCAGAGTGCACCGATTCAAAAGCTGCTTTCTAGTGGGAAGACAGGTGGCGAACTGGTGGGCCAGGATGATCTGTGGAAGTGTCTTTTCGGCAGGGCTGGCAAGGTCTCCGCGCGGCTTGATGCGGATGCGGACACTGAGGCGGAGTTTGAGAGGAATTTGAGAGGGCATGCTGCTGAGATGAGGCAGTTGCAGCAAGTGTGAAGTACTCCCTACGAGATTTGCGATGCTGATGAGATAGTGAATGGTGCGACCGGTTCGTGAGATACCCAGTAGATAATACGAGAGGTGGCAAAGCACGCTATTACACATATTGATACAGCAACCGGGAATTTGTCCTCCTTCCATCTCAGATGATGACAAAAGCTACCATGTTGTCGGACGCATGGTCTTCGTGTACCATAGATACTTGCAGGTCTCGTTAGTCCCCGGTATTGCAGTTCGAAGAACATGTAGGTTACACGAAGTACCGAGGTGGGTTTCTTCAGTGAGGTATTTTTTAGACGAACAGAATAATCGAAACAACTCTTACAATCTCAACAGCAGTCAAATATCTCAAGGCCAGATGGCTTTGAACTAGAAAATCGTGCATTTAGCATATATGATTGATAGAAGCTCCGGCTAGTATCATATAATCGGCTGCAGGTCTTTGTGGCTTGGTCCCAAATGGGGTAGGTTGTTGTAAGTGATGATCTTTCTCACAATGACCTCAGTCCGCACAACCACCCCAGTATTCTCCGTCGTTTGGATCCTGATCTGTGAATTCCGGAAGACCCACATACTGGTTTATCCAGTTCAACACCGTTTTATGCCAAACCAAGCTGTTCTCTGGATTCAGTATCCAATGATTCTCGTCTGGAAACACAAGAAATTGGCTCGGTATACTCCGAGCCTGCAGGACGTTGAATGCGGCGAGACTTTCGGTAATCGTGACACGATAGTCTTTCTCCGAATGGATGACAAGCTCAGGAGTATTCCATCGGCTCACATATAGGCTCGGGTCCCATCGACGCTGATCTGCAGAGCTTGTCTGACGCGGCAGCACAGCTGATTCGAACTCGGGGAGCCATGGTGCTCCGTCCATCTCGTAAAAATGGAAATGAAGCTCGTCGGTAGAGAACATTCCAACAGAGCTGAAAATTCCACCGTGACAGACTAGTGCCTTGAATTTTCGCCCGAGCTCTTGCCCTTGGATCCAGTTGATCTGCAATCGTCAGCTACTCCCTATCGTAGAACCTTGGTTGATGGCCTACCATAAATCCTCCAAAGCTATGCCCAAGGGCAACGGCTCTCTCGTTATCTGCACCTTCGACATTCTGTCCCACCCATTGAAACACGTTTTCAAGATCATGGTACGGGTCACCGCCCCAATTGCGGAAACTGGAGTCCGTGAATGCCTGCCCAAAGCCAGTGCTACCAGATATATTCGGGGCAACCACAATATAACCCTGTTCGGCAAACACCGCCGGATTCCAACGGGTGCTCCAGGAGTCTTTCCAAGCTGCGTGAGGTCCGCCATGGATAAGGTAGGCTACCGGATACCTCTTCGTCTTATCGAAAGTGCTAGGCTTGAAGATCCAGGAATGCACCTTCGCCGTGATCTCCGGATTCGAAGCAGGAGTCCAAATACAGCTAATTTGAGATCGCTGTAGACCAAGCTTCTCGCCTTGGTCGGAGTTGGAATGTGACCACGCTGCCTTTGGCAAGATATCGGTCGGTGTACTCACGATCTCGGCAAGACTATGCGTCATGAGATACCACGAGTCGTCGACCGTTGATGTCCCACTGACAAAGACTCGTCCATCAGGGAGACACCGGACTACCTCCGCCGTTCCATGAGTTGTGAGTGGGCGTGGGATGCCATGACCTGTGATCTCTTCGCCTCGAATGAAGAAGACCCGACCATAGGCCTGATCTTCGGCAATCACAATGAGAGATTCTCCGTCAGCCGCGAAGCATATGCTCGAAGGCGAACGATCCCAACCGCCTTCAAATTGGTTCTGTTCTGAGGAGCAGAATGCTCTAACGATCTCTAACTGAGTCGCTTTTACATCCTTAACGACGACGATTTGGTTCTTGTCAGCTTCATATCTGTTCTTTCGCATCACGAGAAAAGCTGCTTTATCACCAGTAGGGGCGAACACTGGAGATGTAGCCGCGCCATCAAGTCCTGCGACATCGATCTGTCGTATGTCAGACTCTGTTGGATCTTCCTCTGGCGCCCAAGAGTCGATGTGTCGGATGAATATCTTGCATGTTGTATTCCAGGATCGATTCAATTCGGGGTCTTTCGCAACCCAGATGACGGCATCTTTGCGAACATCAAATTGGTCAGATCCGCCGAAGGGTCGAATTGGGCATTCCATGTTTGTGTCCGCAAGCAGGTTGGTGAGATGCGACAGCTCATACTGACTTCCGCATACCGAAGAGAGCTTGCCGTACCACAATGAGTTTTCGTCCGGACCTTCGTAGCGGTCCCAGTGCCGCACAAACAGACTGTCGTACAGCCTGCCAGTTGAGTTTCTCTTTTGAGCTGCATCTGCAGGAGTATAGAGTTTTCCATTCCTGCATGCTGGGGCACTGATAACAACGGAGAAATCATCACGATCGTGATCGATTCGGGCGGTTTTCATGCCGTTCACTGAGGCATTGATGATCCCAGCGCTACGAAATGATATGGGCTCATCGCTGTTGTTGGATGTTCCACCAAAAGCAGCGTGGAGTAAGCTGGTTCTGCCATCTTTCTCGGAGCGTAGACACACAAAGCGCTCGTCATCGAGCCAGTTGATGTGGGAGATATCTTGGTTGACTGCGAGGTCGATAGTCTCACCACTCTGAACGCGCAATGCTTGGAGTGTCGTTTTCTGTGAATGCTCTTGGAATGAATACGAGCTCGTCGTGAAAAGGACAGTTGTACCAGACGGATTCGGTACGCCGGGCGACCTGCGCGGCCCGCTCAGCAAGAGTTGCGGCGTGAAAACAGTTTTTGCATGTTTCATCTTGGATCTAGATCGAGCTCGCCTTAAGCCAGTTGAAAGCAGACAATGATGAGAGGCGCGTTCGAATGTGAAGATAGAAAAAGTTGATCACGACGATGCCTGGCGCGCGTTCGGCGCAGTACTATACCGAGTACGGATTCCAGGCAACAACGAAGAAGATCTGCGTAACGAGACCTCGAACAAGCACTAAAGGAATCGTTAGCCTACTCGATTCGTGGAATTGTAATCATTTTGCATGGTAATTCGATGGCGCCATGGATACATTCTACGAATCGAGTGGACCCCGGCTATACTGTAAATGATGTCACCTACGGGTCGGCAGCAATGCCTTCTACTACATGTAATCAGAACACTGTTTCGAGCGTCCTTTCGACCATTCGTCAGCCTGAACCGGTTTGAAATACTCAGTCTCAAGGCGGACCTCACGTAACGGTACAATAATCGCCAATCACTATAAGAGGGCATACATTGCCATTTCGGATTACCGCAGGAGCACTCTCACATACCTCGTCGGCAGCGTAGGACCTTTGTCTTTGTCACGCCCTATACTAGGCTCACTAGCGGCAGTAGACAAACAAAGAAACACATAGTTGCACAGTAGTATAATTACAACCGTGATAAGAAAGAGAGCCATTGTTGCATTGTTGTTGAACAATGACTGGGAAAATGCACTCGCGCCTACGATCACTAGGAGTGACACCTGAAGTTCATGACACTAACCTTCGCAGATATCAACCTCAATCATGTGCAAACGCTCGTTTTCCGATTTCGCAGCGCGACCTAGTAAGCGCATCACTACTCGTAACAGCAGGGCTGTTGCCAACTCGAATGCTGACGCTCCTGAGGATATCCATAATGAACAAGAGCCTACTCTCGGGGAACTGATGGCCGCTGGCGGCACTCTCGAAGAGATCAAGTCTCAAATCTGCGGACTAACGAACGACCTCCACCCAATCTTCGACAAGCAGAATATATGCGTTTGCAAGAACGCTGATAGACGGTTTTGTTACCTGCCAGAGAAGATCGCCGAGCTGGAATCGGCTACCGATGAAATCGAAGGCTCGCTTGAGCCGCACTGGGATCATGCTCTGGGCGATTTTATGCTCCACTCCGCGATGCAACTCGCCACACGCCTCATCACTCATGAGGATACGCTACCTTTCTGGGCTGGCCTGATCGACTGTTCAGGTCCTGACAAAGACGGTAAGAAGAAGGACTTTGTCGTTCGCGCGCGAAAGCGACTTAGCGCTGCTAAAAGGAAGGAGGTTCTGGAATACCTAAACCACGCGGCCGGCCTGATCCGAATCCACTCCAAGTCGTTCAGCGAAGCAGGAGTACAGGGCGAGTTGGCCGCTGGCTACGGCTTCGTCCAATCTTTCCCCTACTGGCAGGATCCCTACAATTGTGATCCGAACCAGCCAGAGGCCACCTACGGCTTTAAGGCCGGGAAACCGGCTTTGCACAATGACTACTTCGTCCACATGTGGCTCAACGTCGATCAACTCGTGTACAGCGAATTGGCCGAGGACGACTGGGACGAAATGAGGGTGTCGGATCTGCGGAGCTCCATGCTGCAGTTCGCGACAACGCTCGGCCACGAATTCGCCCACGCAATGGTGGACATCACCCAGAATGGCCAAGGGACGCCTACTCTGAACGAAGAGATGGTGGTCGAGACGGGCTTCTCATGGGAGCATTTCGTTTTCGGGGGTAGGCTATGCACTGACGACAAGGGCAGTCTCTGCGTCGCTCCGTGGCCGGACGAGACCATTTGGAAGGAGTATGCGGAAGATGGAAAAGATCTTTATCTCTGCGCTTTTGGCAGAGGGGCTCTGCCTTTGGAGGTGGTCCATGTGGTTGAGGAACAAATGTGGATGCGTCTCTTCGAACAGCGCTTCTGGGACGACGGTACTCACCCGCCGGAGGATGGAGCTTTCAAGAAGCTCTGGCTTCGTGGCGGCAGGATAAAATATGATAAGAGCCATTACGGTGCGCGTGAAGTCGTGGTCGCTCCGCCAAAAGGTAGTCGTGTATGCCTTGGCGAGGAAGAGACGTGGCGGCGGCGCAAAGAGGCTATCCAGAACAGAGGAGATGAGGCAATGGTAGACAGGCCAGATCGATGGGATCGTGTTGTCGACAGGGCGGAGGAGAGGAGGAGTGCGTTCCATGAGTCTGAAGGTAAGCCGATGTTGGATGAGTTCTGGGCCAGTTGCACGAAGCACGTTCACGACGATGTGTTCCTTTAGTAGAGTTCTTGTAGATCAGCAGCATGACTGCCACTTCCGAAATTACTTAGACACCACCTTGACAATTAAATCAGCAGTAAATTTTTGCAGCGGTCAAAAGTACCAAGGCCCGATGGCTTCAATCTCAAACATCGTGCATTTCGTGTGTATACTCCTTTAGTAGCTTTGCGTAGAATCATGATATCAGCTTACAAGAAGACACAATCAAAGCCCTCCTCTCCTCGCATCCTGCCACTTGTCCGTAGCAAAGGATGTCGAGTCGACACCACAGACTCTTGCAGCCTGCACAAGCCATGTGGTAAGGCGCTTGGTGCCGGCCTTGTAAGTCCGGTAGGTGCTCAGGTAACTCTCCTGAGCCATGGCGTCAAATGTTCTGGGTTTGGTGGTATTGCTGGACATGATGTCTCAATGGCGAGAAGTCGTCAAGACGATCTGTTTTGAGAAGCAATTCGGTAGCTGACAATTCTTTTTTGGCTCAGATCAACGTGATATGAGACTCGATGACAGGCAGATGGGCGTATTTATAGTGGATTGAGAGGCTGTTTGCATCGCTCGAGACGATGGACCGCAAACGGATTCTTGGTGTAACTTTCGTCTCGAAAGCGGTGAGGGTATGTACCCTAGTAACCGTGACAGAGGACATGCATGCATCTTCCTATGCATACATATAAGGTAACTTACGTGTAGGTACATTACTGCACCCTGCATGTGCGAATCGAGGTACTTGATATAGCAGACCCGAATGGATGGAATTGCCTATGTCTCTTTAGCAGCGTGATGATGGAGTAATTTAAAAGGTTGCAGCTATACTCGGTACTATATCATTATGTGTCTTTCTATAACAGAAAATACATGCGCGGCGCGCTAACTAGCAGAGGTCTGCTTCACGATGAAGTATGTGTCCTTTAAGGACAGACACGCCAGGTATAGCTCCCTGCCGCGTTAGCAACATACAGCAAAAGAAGCGTGTCTATAGGAGTTTGTCTAATGTCACCCTTTCCTTTCCCCAAGGGTCGGACAATCGGCTTTAGTGCAGGTACCTAGTCAATTTATCTTCAGACACGCACGGCTCAGCTTGCAGTCGGCCCTCTTTCTTCTTGTTCTTCCTGCCACCAAGACAAGCACCGAGGAAGACCCTGGTGACGTTCGCGCGCTATCAAACGACGCTAAGATCGCGTACCATCACGCGACGAACTCGTCTGGTCTTCTTTTCCTACACCCCACGGCGAGCATCTGAGAATATATCCCTCATGATGGCTCTGCCTTCGTCGCCGCCACGGTTCAGCAGCGAAGAACCGCCATCATCACCATTACTACCGACCCTTGGCGACGTGCCCTTCACAGCAAATGCGGGGGGGCGTAAACGCCTACACTCGGATTACGGCAGCTTGAGCAGCGACCCTCTGTTCTCAGAAGACTCGTCAGAACTCGATTTCCAGGATGAGGGAGACCAGCCGAAGCGAAAGCGACTCGTCAAAGGACCATGGTGGGATGTCGGTCGCCGACCCAGACAGAGTCTGCGCAGGAACATGATGAAGAAGGAAAGATTTAGGAATGTCGACAGTGGTGTCTGGATGGGAAGTGACGGCAGTGATGAGAGTCTGCCCGTGGATCCTCCTCGGATGAAGCTGGCTTTCCGCGACGAGCACAGCAGGTCGCAACAAAAGCGCCCAGAAACGGGCAACGATCCTGCAGCCTTCGCCGACAGGGTGATTCAGGGCTGTCTGGAAAACGGCAGAGAGATGATCGATCTCTCGGGCATTGGCTTGACAGCAATATCGAACGCTACACTCGCACCCCTTCACCAAATGATCCGACATGCACACGATGACCTTACACAACCACCAAGCGAAGATCTCTTCGCCCCACTAACTCCATCCATACAATTGTTCCTCTATGGCAATTTACTCACGTCGCTGCCTTCCGAGCTTTTCAACCTGACCGACATCACGGTATTAAGTCTGCGTAACAACAGTCTTACAGAGATACCATCTAGCATCACACGGCTTCCCAAGCTATCGGAACTCAACATTGCCGGCAACCAATTGGAATGTCTCCCATGGGAGCTGCTGAACGTGCTGCGGTCAACAGAGGACGCTTGCAAAGTCAGCTTGCGGCCAAATCCATTCAGAGTGCCACGTCTCTCTGCAGATGCCGAGTTGCCCTCACGTATCGATGAACACGAGAACCAGACCTACAGCAGCAGTGCTGCATCATCCTTGTCTCGAGAGCTAGAAATGAGGTTTATGCGTGGCCGGCAAGCGTTGAATGGCGGTGATGCGGATGCAACCCCAAAGAAAAAGCGGAACAGCAAGGAACAGCTCATCTTCCTTGCGCCATCGAGGATAATATTCAGAGAGAGTAATGGAGCAGTGGCACGTTCGGCGCTGCACCAAGGCGCAGAAGATGAACATGCATGGGAGGCGCCTGTCCTGGACACCCAGTACCCACCTATGTCGGAAGCAAATTCGACTGCGCCTTCGCTGTTTGAGTTGGCTCTCCGGTCTGCTCAAATCAGCTACGACCTGCGCGATGTGTCGTCGGAGTTGCTCACAGACACGCCATCTACCGTGGCCCGCGCTTTGGAGCAAGCTGCCCATGGCGTTGAGTTTGGCAACGAGCGTTGCTCTACTTGCTCAAAGAGCTTCGTTGTTGCCAGAGCAGAGTGGCTCGAGTATTGGTTCCATGGTCACGAATACTACGACTTGAGCGAGGAGAAGATCCTGCCTTTCAAGAGGAAAGCCTGCAGTTGGGATTGCGCAAAAGTCACGGCAGTGGGTACTGCGTTCGCTTGACCTGGAAGCTGAGGCTGTTTTCCATTGTTTCCTACCTAATGACTGCTATGATCATCCTGTTGAGGATTACGCGAGAGCGAGCGTGCATTTCGGTTCTGTATTATATTTTTGCTGACAGCCAGTATTGAGTATATATCCTTTTCCTCCACGATCGCAGGCGATCTCAATGCTTTACTACATTTCTTCCTCGTCACTGCGCAGGTTTCGTTTTGACACGATTAGGCATAGGAAACGAAACATAAGTCATGCACAGCTTTATTTGTCTCACGCTTTTGGAGACCAGATGCGCACCGCCAGGCCACCTGATTGCGATATACCACATGAATCATCATTCAGTAAAGTGTGGTCAGACATCAGAGCCGGAGCTTCGTAGCAAGCTGAGACAGTGGCGAAGCTGGTTGTTTTCGCCAGGCTCTTGCCGAAGCGCAAGTCTCAAGACGCAAACAGGGACATGACACTGTGGCTGGCAGTCCGCACGGAAAGCTGCACTTCAACCTCTCCGACAAGCATGCGGAATGATGATCCTTGACTCACGGTCAACCTCATACAGGCGGGCAGAGACCCTCGTCACGTATTTCTCGCGAGACTAGTGATGCGAGATGCGGCTTGCCGCATTGCGGGTTCGGACGACTTCAATGTTGGTATCAGACACGCATGATGGGAGTGGAACATGGCGTTTCTGGTTCGATGCTCTAGGCTCTGGACCGCTTGCATCGATAGGCGCTGACGCTGATATAAGTTCCCATCATCATCAGTCACTTGGACTTTCATCTTCAAGGAATCAGCCCGGACACAACCAGAAACGCCTTCTGTTGATCTTCCTACCCATCACGCTTCCCAGCGAACACACTGAGTTCCCAAAGACAGCCCCTCAAGATGGTCAACCAGGGAGATCTGAAAGCGTTGCCTGACCCTGAGTCTCTGGCCTTGAGAATAGCGACGAAATCGGCGTTCCTGGCTTCTCGGACAGCAAAAGATGCAGCAATCTCGACGTTGGCGCAGCAGAGCGCCGAGCACACTCGCCTTCAGGAAATCCACCGTGACCTCATCGCCCAACTCGCACATAAGGAAAACCAGATCTTGGACCTGAGAGATATTGCGGCCAAAGCCCAAACTATCTCGACCGAAAAGGAGCTGGAGCTTCAACATGCCGCTGAGTCCGCTCGTTCGACGCTTTCACAAGAAGAGGCTGAACATGCTCGCCTCAAAGAGCGGTACCGAGACTGCATCGCTAAGCTCGAGCGCAAGGACGCGGAGATCGTCGGTCTTCACAGCAAGATCGAGGCGCTTTCCAAAAAGCACAACGACGTGGATCACGCGGCTTATGTGGCCTTGAAAGAGCATGAATTAGAGCTTCGCCATGTACGAACCTTCTTCGAGGAACGAGACGCTGAGCTCGAAGAGAAATCAACACAGATCGAGGAACTCGACGGCACGAATGAAAGTCTTACGCGAGAGTGCAGTGAGCTCAAGGAGTCGGAAGCTGGCCTACAAAAGGTTCTCGATAAACGGATACGAGATCTCGAACATGCTACAGACGCAGCTGCTTTTTCGCAGACGCAAAACAATGCCGAGAAGAGACGCCTCCAAGATCTCCTCCACGAGCAGACCAAGCAAATCGAAGCGAAAGATATCCAGATCTTCGAACTTCAGGAAACGTCTGAGAATCTTGCCCAGGAGAACAGCAACCTCAAGTCGCAAGCAGCCCGCGTCAACGATGCCTTGTCGGCAGTGACACAAGATCTCAAACAAGTCACAACAGACGCTTTTGCGAAAATCACAGCCTCCAAAATTGCGGCAGATCAGCGAGTGGCTGGACTAACGGCGACCATCGGCGCCTTGGAAAATGATGCTTTGCATAGCAAGAAGCAACTGAGAGATGCTGCACGGACTCAATCCCAAACCGAAGCGAAGCGCAGAGACGCCGTGGACATGATGTTGAAAGTACAGGCCGCCTCAGACCAGCTCAAGCGTGACAACGCTTTACTTTCCGCCGAAGTTGGTAACTTGCAAACACGCAAAGAGTCGCTGGCCAGAAACCTAGCAAATTCCAGCGAGGAGCACGCCAAAACGAAGGACGAGTTGCGCAATGCCACAAAGACCATTTCCGGGCTGACAACCTCTGAAGCTGAAGCACGTGGCGCCCATGCTACTTCAGCAGCGCGTATTGAACAACTGCAATTCGATAAGAACGCGCTTCAGATGCGACTGGAGAACTTGCCGAGACCAGTCATGGGTGTCTCGTATCAAATACAAGGTATGCAGAATCCGCCGCTGCCTGTCCAAGCGTCCTGGATTCGTGATGACAGCGATCTGTACGACTGGAATGCCGCAAAAGCCTCTGGGTGGTTTGACTGCTGGGCCAATAATCTCCATGGCTCTGAGATCATGCCCTTGTTATCAATCGAAAAAAGCCAGGATGATATGGTTGCTTTCGTCTCAAAGCTCCTTTTTCCTCAGGGTACTCACAGGCTAGTAGGGTGGCTGACCCGAGGATTCCAAGACCAGCATCTCGAACAGTGGCGTCTCCGCATTGTGCATGTACTGAACGATACCATGAGCCTCTATGGCTGCACATGCCACCGGATGCACTTTTACCCCAACGGAAGCCAGGACCAGGACATCCACGTGCGCTTTGCGCTGGAAGCCTTGCGGGTGTACGGCGAGTTCGAAAACGCTTGTAGCTTGTTCGTTGCCATCTTGAGTTGCTACAATGGACGAGTTTGCCTCGGGTACTTGGAGGAGTGTGGTATCTTTCTTGATCGTTCCGAGCGTGAGCTGCTTACACAGAGGTGTCAAGACAAGCTCCGCGGCGTTGTGAGCTGAGAGATATTCAGCGGCAAGTATTGTCTGCATTCGGGAGGCTTTACAATCTTTGTATCGGACCTGCATTCTCTTGCTACAATATCTTCAAAAGACTGAAATCGTGCAATTCTCACTCCATGTGTTCCACCATCTCCACCGCGCTTTTCCCAATCTTCCGATCTCTGTCCAGAAGTGCTCTTCTTGGTAGTCCCCTTGCGACTTGTACGGGGTGAAAAACGCTCTTGCGTTCTCTGAAAATCTGATCTACTTCTTCAAGGTGAAGCCCGTTGGTCTCTGGGAAGAAGAGATACACACCTACGAACGAAGTTAGATCGACCTTTTAAGGCAACTGCGGTGTCTGCGACTTACATGGCAATATCAGGAAAAAGTTCGTGCATGCGAAGACCAGAAAGTACCGCCACCCAATGGTCGAGAAAGCGGTAGGCGTGACTTCGGCTACCATGAAACTATGAAGGGTCAGCAGGTTTAAGGCAGCTTTGGGGGGAAGCAACTTACTTGAACAGCCATGCACTTCCCGTGCTCATTGCCGTTATCGGCACTCTGACCATGAGCGGGCTGATCTCGCTGGCGTAGAGGAATGTCAGGCCAAGGAAACCGACAGGAAAGAAAAGGCTGAAGAGGAATAGAAATGCACTGGCCACGGAGACACAGGCAACAGTCGGTGCCTGAGATGCGGTTCCGGCGACAATGGCCATGCAAGTTCCCATGCCACAGGCTGATATCAGCATCAGCTCCCTCCGTCCGAAGCGGTCTACTGTGAGAACGCCGATGGGAGAGCAAAGAGTCTGAAACGTGAAGAGCGAAGCAGTCAAGACTCGTGCAGTTGTGTTGGGTAGACCGAGATACTGTCTGAAGATTGTTGTTTGGAAGAATGCAATGGCGTTGATCCCGGTGAGCTGTTGGAACATCTGGCCAGCGCAAGCCAAACATGCACGGTTGAAGAGGCGCAGCTCTCCATTTCCGAAGACATCGAGAAAACGACCTCGCTCGGTGAGTTCGATTGACTTGGCAATTTCTGCCACCGCCTCGCGCACAATCATATCATCGGGGTCTGTTCCCTCCAGGGTAGCAAGTACTTCTTTGGCCTGAGCCGGGCGACCCACGAGCATTAGCCATCTCGGAGACTCTGGTAGGAACCCAACAGCGACAAGTACTATTGCTGCCCAAAGTGCTGACATGGCTAAAGGTAGTCGCCAGCTAATCGAACCTTCGACAAAGCCCATACCAAGGTTGAACCAGGCTGACAATGCGAGACCCGCGCTGATGAACACGCTTTCAAGTACAACTGCTGCACCGCGATGGCTCGATTGAGAGCACTCGCTCTGCCAGTTTGGCGCTGTGGTGGAAAGGGCTCCAAGCCCCAGACCAGTCACAAATCGGCCAACTATCAGCTGCGGAAGAGAGAACGACGAGGCTTGGATGATCGTTCCCAGGATGTCGACCAAAGCTCCAAGTTGCATAGTCTTGATCCGGCCGAGCTTGTCTCCAGTATAAATACAAGAGCATGCTCCGAAAAAAGCCCCCAGCGTGTATATGGCAACCACAGTGCCTTGTATCTTTGCATTGTGTTCTTTTACATGTCCAGTGGTATTGACGGTGTCAATTGCTGGGAATGTTTCAGTCCACGACCGAAGATCAAGGAAAGGACCTGCGACAGCATTGTTCCAGCCGAAGAGGATGTAAGCTGGGAATATGGCGACCCATGTTTGAGCGGAACGAAGGTCAGGACCTCTGAGGTTGAAGAGATATCTCGGAGTGTTTTGCATTGTGCTGTTGTCATGTGGCAAATCTAGCAAATATGCCAGGAAGGGAACTGTGCTTTATATGTCTGCTTTGGCCATTCGAGCGCTTGTCCTTGCTAAAATGTGGTGGAAGGGATTGAGTTTTGTTGGCTGCCAGTCGAACAATCCTTCAGTGTCGCCGGATCTGCCGACGGGTTTCGTCCCAACTTTACAGCTACGATACAAACGGCCGGCACTCCATTGTAACATAGCAAAGGTTAGCGTCAGCTTCGGTCCATAGCGAGATCGACTTCACAATTGCCTGAAGCGCTGGCGCTTTATGCAGCATGTCGAGGCATCGGAAGTGCCCGATGTGATCATCGGGACAACCGATGCTTCGTAGACTCACCGAGATCTGATGATAACTTTTCCAATCCTTTGCTTGAGTCTATAAAGCATGTCAATCTGCGATTTGACACTCTTTCCACATCCGCTGCCGTCGTTGCCCTCCACACCATACTTGCATCTCAGCATCTCACCATCAACACCCGCGGGATCCATCATGGCGACAAAGGCTCTCGCTCTCTGGGCAGTCAACCTCAAGACCGTTCCGACAAGTACCCGTCACGCAGCATTGCGTTCTCTTTACAACTATATTGGCTGTGTGATCGGTGGATCTGGCCATCCTACTGTGAAAAAAGCCTACACTGCTCTTGCGCCCTTGTTCGGTCAACCAAGTTCCAGCCTTCTCGGAACTACCTCTAAAGTCGACATGCAGAATGCCGCCCTCTTGAACGGTATAGCCTCCCACGTGCACGATTACGACGATACTCATCTCGCCACTATTATACACCCGACCGGTCCTGTGGCATCAGCTTTACTCGCCTATGTGGAATTTCAAGGCGGTTCGTTGAGCAGTGACGAACTGTTGGTAGCTCTAGCGGCAGGTATCGAGGCAAGCTGCAAACTTGGACTTGCCGTGTGGCCAGAGCACTATGATATTGGCTGGCACATAACGTCTACCACCGGGGCTATTGGTGCTGCAGTAGGCGTCGGAAAGCTTATGCACCTATCGGAAGACCAAATGGCTCATGCAATCGGGATTGCCGCCGTCCATGTGATAGGACTCCGCGAAATGTTTGGGAGCGATACCAAGTCGTTTCATCCTGGGCAGGCAGCGGCAAGCGGAATTGTCGCAGCATTGCTAGCACGACAGGGCTATACCAGTTCAGAGCATGCGCTCGAAGCCAAGAGGGGATGGGCGAACGTCGTCGCCGGAGGTGGCGCTGGACCATCAAGACTGGACGCCATCCTCGAAAGCCTGGGAGAAAAATGGGAAACCAAATCCAACTCGTTCAAGCCGTTCCCATGTGGAATCGTGTGCCATCCGGCAATTGATGCGGCGATACAATGTCACAGCGAGCTAAATCAACGCGGAGTCAATCCCAGCCAGATAGAACGAGTGTCAATGATAGTGCACCCGCTGGTCGTTGAGTTGACAAACAAGAAATATCCTCGAGATGGCTTGGAAGGGAAGTTCTCTGTCTACCATGGGTGCACCGTCGGTTTGTTGTATGGTAGAGCCGGCCCAGCACAGTACGAAGACGAGGTCGTCATTTCTGACGCCGTGACGGAGTTGCGCAACAAGGTCGAAATCACTGCTGATGATTCGATCCGAGCGGACGAGGCTCACCTGCACGTCAAGCTTCGGAATGAGCGAGTTGAGAGGCATGTTGTGCATGCTTTGGGGTCGCTGGAAGTGCCCATGACAGATGAGCAGTTGACCGAGAAGTTTCGTGATCAGGTCTCGAACGTGTTGGGCTACTCTGCTGCATTGAGAGCGAGTAAAGCGGCATGGTCGATGGGTGATGCAGAAGACATACTCCCGCTTCTGCACGAATTCAACAGTGCGTCGGCTCATGGGCTGAATTGGACGGAAGCTTTGGGACTCATCAGTAGATATAGTCCTTAAGCACAAATTTACGTAGACTTCACGCTTTCCAAGAACGATGTGCCGCTGGTACGGTCGATGTATAAACTTGTATCAGGATGACCATCAGCAGCACCTGTAATGTCAGTTGGAAGTGGTTGATGAAATGAAATGATCTTACCGATCGAGTCGAGGTTAAGGTAAACAGAATGTGGTGACTCTCCCCAACCTTGCTCCATAATTTGGAATGTCTCGGCATACCCGAAATCACGCGGCGTGTGCCGATGGAGCACATTTGAGCCCCTCTCCGTTGCTTTCGGCTTCTTTCCGATGCTTTGAAGGACCAAGACTTGAATGTCAAACACTTGTCGGTACGAAAGTGCCAGTCGCGTTCACTTTTTGTTATACGACCCAGCGGAGAGTTGCCGAAGCGATGTCGAACGAGAGACCCAACAAACGAGCACGAAGTGCTGCGGCATGTACCCGTTGTAAGCATCGCAAGCAACGATGTGATAATGGCATACCTGCATGCGCCGCTTGCCAATCCGCAGGAGAGGCATGTTCTTATGAAAACCGAGTATATCCAGCCGAATACGTGCAAGATCTGGAGACTCGTCTAGCAGACCTCGAACGTCAGCTGCAAGGACAACAACAGCAGCGGCAGCTGCTGCAAGGCGACGAGGTCCATCAGCAGCAACGTACACCCCAGACTCCGATCACTGGGCCTGCAACTGCTATAACCGCCGACACAATTCTTGAGCGTGATAACAATGAAGCCGGGTCGGCCTTTGAGATGCTTTCCTCTACAACTTATCTCGGCACCTCGAGTGGGTTTCCCTTGGCTAGAACAGTCCAGGCAGTCATCGGACCACCGGGCACCTCTTTCTCATGGTCGTCAAAAGATACAAGCATGAGCCATGCTAAACCTGCGTCCCCGAACGGCGCACGGGGCACGCAGTTTGTTAGTACTTACCTGGGCAAAGTCCATATTAAGCACCCGTTCATGTCGGCACGGCGAATCTCGGATTTACATCACGCATGCCAATCGTCGGCTTCGGTCGCAAGGCCGCTAAGCGTGAATCGTGTATCAACTAGGATAGATTCCTTCATCATTCACCTTATTTACGCTATTGGCGCTCGGTACATGCAACTTTCACAGAACGAGTACCATTGCAACTCCGATGTTTGTGCTCACTAGCTGGTCTTCCTGTTTATCTAGCTGACGCGCCGTCTTCTGCGCAGGGCTATTATTCCCAGGCAATCCGGGACGTAGAATGTTTGTTCGAAGCACGTACACTCGAGAGCTTGGAGGGTATGCTTCTGCTCGTGATATATCAACTGCGGTCGCCTTCTCGCCCTGGTGTATGGTCTCTGATTGGCATGACTATGAGACATGCACTCAGTCTAGGTCTTCATCGGAAATTCCACGGGTCGAGAGTCGTAGATCAACGCCGAAAACGCATATTCTGGACGACTTATATGCTCGAGCGGTCCATAGCTCGGACTTTAGGCCTCCCTACATCTGTCAGCGATCGGGATATTGACGTCGATTTTCCAGCAGCTGTTCCGGAGGATATTGAAGACGATGACCAGATGTCACTTGCGCTGCTGCAGGATCCGCCTGCGTCGCCCTCATCAGCAGTGATCCACATCTTCCGACTCACACAGCTCGAGTCAAGAATCTACTCAAGCATTCACCGAGTTGATCGCCCGCCCACCAAGGTGTCACTTAGAGTCACCCGTTTTCGGCAATTGCTCGACGAATGGAAGACACAGATACCAATGGCGGTTCCCATAGTGTCTGATCAGCAACGTACATCACCAAATTCTTATGTGGACCGCCGGTACCATACCTTGCATTACCATCGTGTGATGCTACTGTTACTTTTGCCAAGCCTGACAGGCATATCACCCACGGACGCCGACTTCGAGCTCTGCGTTTCGTCTGCAGGACAGGTTGCACAACTTTACAAGCAGCTTCATGATCATCAAGACATGCTCTCTTACTCTCTCATAGCGTTACATGCTACTTTTGTCGCTGGGCTCACGCTCATATATTGCTTCATCGCTTCGGATCGCTCTATCTTCAGTCCACAATTTAGCAGCGATGTCCGCGCTTGCAGTACAGTACTGTATGTTATCTCTGAGCGATGGTCAGCTGCACGAAAGGTGCGCGATGCGTTTGAGCGGATGGTGAGTCTCACAGTGGAGCGCGGGGAACGTCGCGAAACAGATGATACCGGCCACGACCAGTTCACTGGTTCGCTCTCATCGGAGCCTGTGGATGGTCAGGCGACGATCGAGCTGCTGTGGCAAGGACTTGCCGCAGAGATGCCAGGGCCTGGCGCTCACCATGACTATATGATGCCTGGAGATATGTTCCCGGATCCGAACGACTTTTGGAACTGTCTCGGACCATGGCTTGGTGATGAGGTGGATGGCTTCGGTCAAAATTGGCTGGACCCAGGCACTGGGGGACACGATCCCACCTTATCTGTATTACATGAAAACGAGCAATGATCGCGTATATATTACGCGACGACTCTCGATGAGACGATCCGTCGTCCAGCTCACAGCTAGTATGTATTGCTATAATGCTCGAGAGGAGTCCGTATACCTTATTCTGAGGGACACTATTACTTCCGTAGGCGATCGGCACCTCCGTTCCGTCGTATAAAGCCACCTTATGACCCATATACTGTACTAGCGAAGAAGTCTACGTCCAATTTCAAAATTCGCCTAGGCCCTCACCAAAACCGCTTTATTTAGAATTGGAATTACTCTACCACCTTTGATCCTATATAGCCTATAAATTGTTACGCGATAGAACTAGCTATATAGTATAAGTGCATCTAAGAGCAAAAAATTATAGGACTAATATATAGCGAGAAATATCGATTCAAAGTCGTATACTTAATATAAAAGTCCTAAAAAAGTGCTTCCCCGCAAAATTAAGGTGTACGTCGATCATGTCGTCTAAGTGACTATGTTTACACCTAAATCGATAGATAGATAGAATAGATATTATAATTCTAAATAGACAGAATTAACCCTTAGGCCCTATTATATTATCTAGGACTGTTTCACATAGTATAATAACATATAGGTAGCGTAGCGATAGTCTGAAGTTGCTCATTTTTGGTGTGAATTGTGCTTTGGACGTAGATTTCTTCACCGTCACAGTAGATCGTTGGCATTACTCTATTCGTGTATACGAAAGTGGCTGTTAAGCTCTACCAAATCATCATCCTCGGGCAAACAGCCGCACCTTGGCTCGCTTCTTGCTGAAAGTCAAAATTGCCAAGGGACCAGTCATGCGACCTCGCTCAAACATGCCTCAATTGAAAGAGCAATAACCAGCATATAGCCGTAATAGTGTCAAGACCGCGGTGTTCTTCCGCGAATGGTTTGTAAGACAGTCGAGACGTGTTGAATTCGCCAGGCTCCACCCACAATGGCTTCGACGTCACGGTCACGTCGAGACTTTTGGAGAGAAGCACTCTCTACTCGACAACAACATCATTATGGCCCGGGCAACGTATACAAAAGAGCAAGTCCAGCAGATATACGATCGGATCAATCTTCCAAAAATACACCGACACGACCCCGGCGAAGAAAGCAAAACAATTGCTCGCGGCGATGACGGACTCAAATTCTTGTCCGCTCTTCAGCGCCACCACCTCGCCAATGTGCCTTTCGAGAATCTGGAATTACACTACTCACCCACAAAAGTGATCAACACCGATGCAGAGCTGCTTTTCCAAAAGATAGTAACGCAAAACACCGGCCGTGGCGGATACTGCATGGAAAACAACCTTTTCTTCGGCACATTGCTTCGTTCGCTCGGGTTCTCAGTAATGAGCACTGGTGGTCGCGTTAACATGGCAGTCTCACCTAGCGGCGCCACCGGTTCTGAGGAGAGATTCACTGGCTTCAGCCACATGGTCAATATCGTCACGATTCAAGGTAAACGTTACATGGTCGACGTCGGCTTTGGCACCGGACAAGCCACACACCCGCTCGAACTCGTGGATCGTTCTCCGAGCATGAATGTCAAGCCGACTCAGCAAGTGCGCCTTCGATGGGATGCTATTGCCGAAGCCGAGAACAAGGATGCGAAGATGTGGATCTTTGAGCGCCAGGACAAGGCTGATGGACCGTGGATTCCGACTTACTGCTTTCCTGACAACCAGGAATTTTTGCCGCAAGATTACATGGTCATGAGCCATTTCACTTCAACTCATCGGATCAGCTTCTTCACATACAAGATCATCGTGGCCAAGTTCTTGCTTGATGAAGCTGGAGAGGAAGTTATCGGGACGCTTGTGATGTTTGGCAACAGTGCTCATAAGCGTCTCGCGGGTGTGAAGGAAGATTTGGGAACATTTGAGAAAGAAGAGGATAGGGTAAATGCTCTAAACAAGCATTTTGGAATAAAGCTGAATGATGTGCAGAAGGGTGGCATTGTGGGGATGGTCAGTGCCGTATAAAGACAGGTCTTGGAGCTTATCTTCCTCCTCTCATCAATGATGCAATATCAAGAGTAGTGCTGTGCAGACCAGCATTAGCACCGGCGCCGCCCTCCATGCTCATCATCATTCCCAGCATTGCATCACTCCTGTGGCCACCGGGAGTATTTCCATACACGCGCTCCGCCACCATGCGGAGCTTCATAGGCATCTTATCATCGCCCCAAGTCTCCTGGATGTCATGCTTCTCTTGAGCATGGCAGAGGGAAAAGCCAGAAGACTTGCGAGAGTACTCGAGGCACTGCTTCAAAGACTCGTCAGTCCACCAAGGCGGAAGGAGTCCGGAAACTGCTTTCGCCTTGCGAATGAATGTTTTGAAAGCCTTTTCTGAAGACGGCTCCATATTGTAAATCGTGCCGGTCATAGTTTCGCCGCCGAGGTTGTATTCGTCTTCTTGACGCATGCGTAGCAGATCGACCAGAAGCTTGAAAGTCTCCTCTTCAGAGCGGTCGTGGAGGAACTTGTTTTGACTGATCGCGGTGAACGGTTTCGTGCTGTCTCTGGCAGTGGGTGCTGATTTTCCACTCGAAGTGCTAGGAGAAGGTCCATCGCTTTTGGCCTTAGCGACAGCACAGTTCTGCTTGTGGGCCTTCCAGTGTGCCTTCTGGCAGGTCTTGTTGCACCACGAGACAGACTTGCAGCCTGCGCACTGTTGGAGCGGTCTGTCGCCTCCACCGCATGCCGCGCAGACTCGAGTCTTAGACATGTCCATGTCTTGTTTGTGTTCAGCTATGGATGAAGCGGCGGTACGAGCTGGATTTTTTCTAACATACTGTTAGTCGGGAAAGCCTGGCACCGATGATTTTGTATCGCAAAGTATGATTACTCCATGTTTTCTTTGCTTGTACTTACATTGATGACGAAAATCAACGAGAGCGCGTCGAAGTCCTCAGGTAGGAGCCCTGGTGGAAAACATGGAGGATTGTGGACAAATGCAATTAATACAAGGCTGCAGCCCTGTGTACGCGACGCGTCCGAGGCGTCCAAGCAGAATGAGCAGCTTGACCAACCGTAACTCACGAAGGCTAATTGATTCTCTCATGCCCACCAATTAGTGTCGGAATCAGTTCACAGGGTTCGTATGTAGCTACATATGCAATCGCATTCAAGTACAGCAGCTCGTGGTCTGGCTTCAAAGTCCGTACTGATGCCTCTGCCGCTGAGACACTAGTACGGAGTTTGAATCTAGATCGCGAGAGCAGCCAGTGTCTCAGCTTTGTGCGAAGCAATATTGATAACCAGTCAAATAGCAACTTGCCATTTTGCTTTAATCTATGGTACGGACGGACCTCCCTTTGTTGAACACTGATTGTAAGGTTGAATGTTTGATTGAAGAATCTACGGAGGTAGGGAACCAGTCACCTATTATATTCACGGCTTACCCAGCCACTGCCTTTTCAACACTCTTCACATCTGATTGAGTGCCAGACTGAGACTGGGTTCCATCTTGCTTGCAGGTTTGCTTGTGGGTCTTCCAGTGCGCCTTTTGACAGTCTTTATTGCAGTAGCAGACCGACTTGCAACGAGCACATTGGAGGAGAGGAACGTCCATGGCACAGCACGTAGCGCAGAATCGAACTTCGGTCATTTCCAAATGGATTGCAAGAACGTCAGAGGAGAT
>Ga0265797_10002791_pt1 | contig 28845 bp, 23 predicted proteins | sample P2T30metagenome_FD_192433 | JGI IMG/M metagenome (GOLD analysis project Ga0265797, IMG submission 192433) | Plant litter microbial communities from East Loma Ridge, Irvine, California - P2 T30 | ecosystem: Environmental > Terrestrial > Plant litter > Unclassified | place: USA: California...
GCGCATGACTGTTCCTTTCGTCTCGGGCGGACACGGACGTGTCGCTACCGGGGAACGGGCATTCCCGCAGACACACGCGTCAGGACCGTGTAAAAATGTTCTGTGGGAAACTATACCATAATCGTCAATATTGCGAGGCGCGGAACGGCATGGCGTCGGAGGCGCGGTTGCCCTCAAGCAGGCCCTGGCATCACTTACCGTGAGTTCCACAGTCTGCAGCGGCCGCCGCGCTGCCGTCCTCATTTCCTGGAGCATACAAGCGATACAGAACCTCGACGCCGCGTTCCGCGCGCTTTCGGATTTCCTGCGGTGTCAGTGGCGGCATGACCTTCAGATTGACCCGCAAGATGGTGTAGCCATACCAGACCCCCGTCAGTTCTTCGGCGGCGACGGCCGGCTCGGGTATGCGCAGCAAGCCCTTCCTGCCTGCCTCACGGAGTATGTCGGTGAGCAACCTGTAGGCTCGGCCGGGGCCGGCGTCGTAGAGGCGCAGCGCCAGTTCCGGGTAAGCGTCGTTAGCCGATGCGATGAGCCGGTCCCAGGCACTCAGGCGTACCTCATTGGCAAACGCCAGGTACTGGGTGCCAAAGATGACCAGTGCCTCGCGCAAATCACCGTCCAGCGACTCGCGGTATTGCTCGTCCGAGATCGTTCGCGCCGATTCCCGCAGCAGCACAGCTTCGATGAACGCTTCCTTGTCGGCGAAATACGTGTAGAACGTTGTCTTTGCCACCCCGGCCCTGGACACGATCGCGTCCACCGTCACGCGCATGCCGTAGGCCAGCAACAGGTCGCGTCCCGCGGCCAGGAGCGCATCGGCTGCTTCCAGTTTTCTCGGCCTTCCACGGCTGCGCTTCGGTTCGCTCATTGCGGTTTCAGATAGTACGCGGCCAGCAACAGTCCACCGATGACAGTCACGTGCTCCAGCGCGATATGCAATTCGGCCGTCCGGCGCGGCTCCGTAAAGGTCCAGAACGCATGGCCGAAGGGGATCGTCAGCAGCGTGAAACCCGCCAGGGCAAGCGCGCCGATCCAGCCGAGCCTTTGGAAATTCGTGATCACGAGAAGCGAGCCCCCCAACTGAAGCAGGATGGTCGCGCCGGCAAGCAGCGGCGCATAAGGCAAGCCAAGCTCGCGCACTTCCATTGCCACGGCGGCGAAATTGAACAGACCGAACAAACCGGCACTCCAGAACAGGAGCGTCAAGACTACGCGAAGAACCACATCCATTATGAATCCTTTCGAAAAGAAAGGATCAATATATGCTACTTCACAGTATGAAAAAACAGGCGCCTGCTGCGCTCTGGTGTTCAGTCTGTCGCGACGGTAGTCAGCAGAGCACGCACGTGTTCGGGTACCGGTACCGGCCGGTTGCTGGCGCGGTCCACATAAACGTGCACGAAATGGCCGGCGGCGGCCGGCCTGGCGTCGTCGTTGCGGAAGATCGCCAGCTCGTAGCGCACGCTGGAATTGCCCAGCTTTGCCACGCGCAGGCCGACGTGCACGACATCCGGGAACGTGACGGAGCTGAAGTACGAACAGCCCGTGTCGACGACGAGGCCGACGGCTTCGTCGCGTTCGATATCGAGCACGCCGCGGCGGATCAGGAATTCGTTGACGGCCGTGTCGAACCAGCTGTAGTAGACGACGTTGTTGACGTGCCGGTAGGCGTCGTTGTCCGCCCAGCGCGTGGCGATCGTCAGGAAATGAGGAAAGTCGCTGCGGGCGGCGTCACGCATGGTCGGGCTTCTCCTGGAGGAACAGTTCGTCCGGCGGCAGCGGCTGCGACAGCAGCACGGCCACTTCCGCCATCGTGTGGAATATCGCGGGGCTGAGGGCGCCAACGTGGCGCCCCGTCGGCTGGTTGGCGCTGACGGCACCCAGTTCGCGCATCAGCCGGGCGCGCACGATCGTCACGCCGCAGCGGTTCGCCAGCACGGCGATTTGCGGCAGCAGCGTGCGCATGTGCTGCATCGCCGCGTTCTGCGCCGCACCGATCTCCAGCAGCACGCCGTGCGCCATCGGTTCCATCTGCACGACGACCTTGCCCATGTCTGGCAGGAAGACTTCCAGGCGCAGCGCGATGCGCGGCCCCGGTTGCGCCGGGCCACCGGATACTTCGTCATCGTCGTCGCGCACGATCACGCGCAGAACGAGCTTTTCGCTGCCCCACGCGTAGACCGCGAAGCGCCAGGCGTCCGTTTCCGCCACCAGATGAGGCGGGACGCGGCCTTCGCGCAGCACGGCGGGCGCCTGTTCGGACAGGAACAGCCCGGCGGGCAGGTGACGGCCTTCGGTCTGCTGCGCCAGCGCGGCACGCTGCTCGGCATAATTGCGCACCATGACGAGCCACGACGCGGCCAGCGCCGACGGGTCCGGCGGCTGCCACGTCAGCTGGCGCGACATGAACAGCTGGTTCGGCTGCATCGCCGGCTCGCTCAGCAGCGCATCCAGCGCCGCCTTGCCGGCCAGTGCCGCCGGTGCAGCATTGATGAGGGGCTGGCCTTCGATGGCTTCGAGCAGCGCGCCGACGGCGGCGGGGCCCATGGGCGCAAATGCGGCACCGTCCGCATCGCCCTGCGGCACGACGGGGACGTTGTTGCGCCCGGGCTGGTCGCGCGCCACGCGGTCGGGGATGTTCAGCACCGTCAGCGGCGGCGCGAGTCGGTCTATTGCCATGCAAACAGCTTACCATGTGTGAATAAAAAAAAGCCAACCGGGGTGCGGTTGGCTCGGGTCGCTTGCCGGCCCGTGGGCCGGCGGGGACTGATTACTGCAGCAGCGACATGACCATCGACGACATGCTGTTCGACTGCTTCAGCATAGCGGTGCCGGCTTGCAGCAGCATCTGGCTGGACGTCATGTTGGCGCTTTCCGTTGCGAAGTCGACGTCCATGATACGGCCGGTAGCGGCTTTCGTGTTCGAGCTGATGTTGCCCAGGTTGGTGTTGATGTGGTCCAGACGGTTGGCCGCTGCACCGATCGACGAACGGACGGTACCGACGTTGTTGATGGCGGTCGTCAGGTTGGCGATGGCGGTGTTGGCGGCCGAGGTCAGTTCCGTGCCGGTGGCAGCGGTCGTGTAGTTCGACGTGGCGGTCGTCACGGACGACACCAGCGTTGCCAGCGACGTGCTCAGGTTGACCGTCATCTTTTCGCTCGAGCTCGCGCCGATCTGGAACGTCATGGCCGAAGCCAGCGTGCCGCCGACCAGCAGCGTCGAGCCGCCGAACGTCGTGTTCTTCATGATGTTGCCCAGTTCCTGGCCCAGTGCATCGAATTCCGACTGCATGGCGGTCTTGTCGTCGGTGTTCGACGAAGCATCGGCGGCTTGCGTTGCCAGGTCTTTCATGCGGACCAGCATGTTGGTGACTTCGTCGAAGGCGCCGTCAGCCGTTTGCAGCAGCGACTTGCTGTTCTGCGTGTTGGTCATAGCGACTTGCTGGCCGCTGGTCTGGGCTTTCAGACGGGTGGCGATCTGCAGGCCGGCCGCGTCGTCCATCGACGAGTTGATGCGGTAGCCCGTCGACAGGCGGGTCATCGACGTGGACAGGTTGTTCTGGGTACGCGACAGGGCGTTTTGTGCGGACAGGGCGGCGGCGTTGGTGTGAAGGCTCAGCATTTTAAGATACTCCGGTGATTGGTTTCACGGGGCATGCTCTTCATGCCCTCAAGAGTACAAGGCGACGCTTTGCGCTGGCGCATTAAATGCCGTACGGCAAAATTCTGAATTATTTTTGGTTTGGCGAATTCGATGGCGGAACGTCGGGGACTGGCCGCGCGGCGGACCGACCTGAAGGTGCCAGTCCCCATGCGGCAAAATGTGAAAAGCCAGCCCGAAGGCTGGCTTTTCACTGGTTGAAGCCGTGCAGGGATTACTGCAGCAGCGACATGACCATCGACGACATGCTGTTCGACTGCTTCAGCATGGCGGTGCCGGCTTGCAGCAGCATCTGGCTGGACGTCATGTTCGCGCTTTCCGTTGCGAAGTCGACATCCATGATACGGCCGGTAGCGGCTTTCGTGTTCGAGCTGATGTTGCCCAGGTTGGTGTTGATGTGGTCCAGGCGGTTGGCGGCTGCACCGATGGACGAACGGACGGTACCGACGTTGTTGATGGCGGTCGTCAGGTTGGCGATGGCGGTGTTGGCGGCCGACGTCAGTTCCGTGCCGGTGGCGGCGGTCGTGTAATTCGACGTGGCGGTCGTCACGGACGACACCAGCGAGGTCAGCGAAGCGCTCAGGTTGACGGTCATCTTCTCGCTGGAGCTGGCGCCGATCTGGAACGTCATGGCCGAAGCCAGCGTGCCGCCGACCAGCAGCGTGGAGCCGCCGAACGTGGTGTTCTTCATGATGTTGCCCAGTTCCTGGCCCAGTGCGTCGTATTCCGACTGCATGGCGGTCTTGTCGTCGGCGTTCGACGATGCGTCGGCGGCTTGCGTTGCCAGGTCTTTCATGCGGACCAGCATGTTGGTGACTTCGTCGAAGGCGCCGTCAGCCGTTTGCAGCAGCGACTTGCTGTTCTGCGTGTTGGTCATCGCAACTTGCTGGCCGCTCGTCTGGGCTTTCAGACGGGTAGCGATCTGCAGGCCGGCCGCGTCGTCCATCGACGAGTTGATGCGGTAGCCCGTCGACAGGCGCGTCATCGACGTGGACAGGTTGTTCTGGGTGCGCGACAGGGCGTTTTGTGCGGACAGGGCGGCGGCGTTGGTGTGCAGGCTCAGCATGGTAATTACTCCGGTGTTGGTTTCATGGGCATGCTCGTCACGCCCTCATAAGTACAAGGCGACGCGTTGTGAGCTGGTATTAAATGCCGTACGGCAAAATTCTTCGATTTTTTTGGCGTTGCGAGTGTGGGTGCTAAAACGTCGGGGACAGGCTCCGGCCCGATGGCCGGAGCCTGTCCCCCATGCGGCAAAAGCAAAAAAGCCAACCCGAAGGTTGGCTTTTCACTAAGTGAAGCCGGGCAGAGATTACTGCAGCAGCGACATGACCATCGACGACATGCTGTTCGACTGCTTCAGCATGGCGGTGCCGGCTTGCAGCAGCATCTGGCTGGACGTCATGTTGGCGCTTTCCGTTGCGAAGTCGACATCCATGATACGGCCGGTAGCGGCTTTGGTGTTCGAGCTGATGTTGCCCAGGTTGGTGTTAATGTGGTCCAGGCGGTTGGCGGCCGCACCGATCGACGAACGCACGGTGCCGACTTTGTTGATGGCGTCGGTCAGGTTCGAGATCGCGGTGGAGGCGCTGCCGGCACCGGTCAGTTCCGCGCCGGTCGTGGCCGAAGCGTAGTTGGCGGTGGCGGTGCTGACGGCCGTTGCCAGGGCGCTCACTGCGGTGCCCAGGTTGACGGTCATTTTTTCGCTGGAGCTGGCGCCGATCTGGAACGTCATCGACGCAGCCAGCGTGCCGCCGACCAGCAGCGTCGAGCCGCCGAACGTCGTGTTCTTCATGATGTTGCTCAGTTCCTGGCCCAGTGCGTCGTACTCCGACTGCATGGCGGTCTTGTCGTCGGCGTTCGACGATGCGTCGGCGGCTTGCGTTGCCAGGTCCTTCATGCGGACCAGCATGTTGGTGACTTCGTCGAAGGCGCCGTCAGCCGTTTGCAGCAGCGACTTGCTGTTCTGCGTGTTGGTCATGGCGACTTGCTGGCCGCTGGTCTGTGCTTTCAGACGGGTGGCGATCTGCAGGCCGGCCGCGTCGTCCATCGACGAGTTGATGCGGTAGCCCGTCGACAGGCGGGTCATCGACGTGGACAGGTTGTTCTGAGTGCGCGACAGGGCGTTCTGGGCGGACAGGGCGGCGGCGTTGGTGTGAAGGCTCAGCATGAGAAACTCCTGGTAATTGGTTTCATGGGGCATGCTCTTCACGCCCTCATAAGTACAAGGCGACGCGTTGTGAGCTGGTATTAAATGCCGTACAGAAAAATTCTTCGATTTTTTAGCGTTGCGAGTGTGGTGCTAAAACGTCGGGGACAGGCTCCTGTCCCCAAAAACAAAAAAGCCAACCCGAAGGTTGGCTTTTCACGGATGAAGCTGAGCAGGAATTACTGCAGCAGCGACATGACCATCGACGACATGCTGTTCGACTGCTTCAGCATGGCGGTGCCGGCTTGCAGCAGCATCTGGCTGGACGTCATGTTGGCGCTTTCCGTTGCGAAGTCGACGTCCATGATACGGCCGGTAGCGGCTTTCGTGTTCGAGCTGATGTTGCCCAGGTTGGTGTTGATGTGGTCCAGGCGGTTGGCGGCTGCACCGATCGACGAACGCACGGTGCCGACCTTGTTGATGGCGTCCGTCAGGTTCGAGATCGCGGTCGAGGCGCTGCCTGCACCCGTCAGTTCCGCGCCGGTCGTGGCCGAAGCGTAGTTGGCGGTGGCGGTGCCGACGGCCGTTGCCAGCGCGGTGACCTTGGCGCTCATGTCGACCGTCATCTTCTCGCTCGAGCTGGCGCCGATCTGGAACGTCATCGACGAAGCCAGCGTGCCGCCGACGAGCAGCGTCGAGCCGCCGAACGTCGTGTTCTTCATGATGTTGCCCAGTTCCTGGCCCAGTGCGTCGTATTCCGACTGCATGGCGGTCTTGTCGTCGGCGTTCGACGATGCGTCCGCGGCTTGCGTTGCCAGGTCTTTCATGCGGACCAGCATGTTGGTGACTTCGTCGAAGGCGCCGTCAGCCGTTTGCAGCAGCGACTTGCTGTTCTGCGTGTTGGTCATGGCGACTTGCTGGCCGCTCGTCTGGGCTTTCAGGCGGGTAGCGATCTGCAGGCCGGCCGCGTCGTCCATCGACGAGTTGATGCGGTAGCCCGTCGACAGGCGGGTCATCGACGTGGACAGGTTGTTCTGGGTGCGCGACAGTGCGTTCTGGGCGGACAGGGCGGCGGCGTTGGTGTGAAGGCTCAGCATTTCAAATACTCCGGTGATTGGTTTCACGGGGCATGCTCTTCATGCCCTCAAGAGTACAAGGCGACGCTTTGCGCCAGCTCATTAAATGCCGTACGGCAAAATTTTCATAATTTTTTTTGCCGCCGCCGTGGCATGCGTTTCCGCCGCCGTCATCGGCACGATGTCGTACTCGATTTCGAACTCGTCCGGGCCCTGGCCGGCGCACCAGCGGTGCCACATATGACGCACGGCGCCTTCCAGGCCGGCCGCCACCACGGGCGGGCGGCTGAACGCTGCCAGACTCAACAGCGGACGCAGGCTCTGGCGCAGGTCGCTGAGCAATTCCAGCCGTGCCGTCACGGCCAGGCCGCGCTCGACGAACTCATCCGGATTGTGCGCAACGAACGCGTGCAGGTTTACGTGCGACAGCACGCCCGCCGCGCTGCGTCCCGCCAGGGTCGTGCCGGCCAGTGTCAGCAGCGGAATGCCCATCCACAACGACTGCATTGTCGTCGTGCCGCCGCCGTAAGGGAACGTATCGAGGCAGACGTCGACTTTATGGTGCAGCTCGAAATACTCGCGCAGCGGCACGCGCGACAGGAAGTCCAGCCGCGAGCGGTCGATGCCTTCCTCGGCAAACCAGTCGACGAGGTGCTGATACTGGCCGTTGGCCGGCATGCCCGCCAGCATCAGGCGCGCCGTCGGCTGGGCCCGCAGCAGGCGGGCCCACAGCGCGATGACGGGCCGGCGCAGCTTGTTGATGCGGTTGAAGCTGCCGTAGGTGATGTAGCCGTTCGTGTAGGCGGGCAGGGCGTTGACGGGCGGCAGGTCGTCGCGCGGCTGGAACGTCGCGCCGGCCGGCAGGTAAGCAAAGCGTTCCGTGAACTGCGGCGCCATCTCCGGCAGCAGCGTGTGGCGATCGTGCAGGATGTAATCCATCGTGCGCAGGCCCGTCGTGCCCGGATAGCCGATCCACGTTGCCTGCACCGGTGCCGGCTTGCGGGCAAACACGGCCAGCCGGTTGCGGGCGGTATGGCCGGACAGGTCGATCAGCACGTCGATGGCGTCGGCGCGGATCTGCGCCTCGACGGCATCGTCCGTGTCGGACGAAATGTCGCGCCAGACATGGAAGCGCCGGCGGATATTCACCGTCGCCTCGTCGACGAGATCCTTGTTGTAGTAGCCGTACAGCGCCAGCCGGGTCGACTTGCTCAGGTACTCGAGGATCGGCACGAAGAAATTGGCCAGCGCGTGGTTGTTGAAGTCGCCGGAAACGAAGCCGAGGCGCAGCACGCGCTCCGGATCGCGGTTGTTCGGATGGTCGGTCACCTGCGGCGCCAGGGTCGCGCAGTGTGCGCCGAAGCGGAAGTGTTCGGCGGCGATTTCCTCGGCCGTCACATTGTCCGCGTGCGACAGGCAGAACAGCAGATTGCCCGTCAGTTCCAGGTCGCCCGGCAGCACGGCCAGCCCGGCGCGGCAGGCGTCGATCGCCTCCTGTAACCGGCCCTGTTCGGACAGCTGCGCCGAGATGCTGATATGCGCGCGCTGATAATCGTGCTGGAGCGCCAGTACACGGTTGAATTGCGCCAGCGCTTCTTCGGACCGGCCCATGCGGTGCAGGCAGATCCCCAGGTTGTGCTGCGCGTCGATGAATTCGGGGTCGGTGGCGATGGCGGCGCTGTAATGGCGGTGGGCGGCCTCGAACTCCTGCCGGCCCTCGAGGATCACGGCCACGTTGCCGTTGGCCAGAGCGTTCTCCGGCGCCAGCGCCAGCACGCGGCGGTAGAGGCGCTCCGCTTCCTCGGGCAGCGGCAGCATCTGCAGGCCGATGGCGATCTCGAGCAGCTGGTCGACGTCGTCACCGCACAGTTCCTCGGCACGCCGGTAGCTGGCCAGCGCGTCGTCCGCCTGGCGCAGTTCGCGCAGCGCATGGCCGTGGCGCAGCCACGCCACCGCACTGTGCGGCGCCAGTTCCAGCACGGTTTTACACACTTGCGCGGCCTCGGCATGCCGGCCCAGCACGGCCAGGACGTCGGCCAGGCTGCCGGCGATGTCCGGGTCGCGCGGTGCCAGTGCCAGCGCGCGGCCGTAGCTTGCCGCCGCCGCGTCCAGCCGGCCCAGCGCCGCCTGGCAGTTGGCCAGGTTGACGTGGGCGACGAGGTAGCCATCATTCAGGCGGATCGCCTGGCCGAAACTGTCGGCCGCCGCGTCCAGGTCGCCGGACGCGGACAGCGCGCTGCCGAGATTGCAATGGGCCTCCGCCATGTCCGGCGCCAGCGCCAGCGCACGCCGGTAGGTGGCGATGGCCGCGTCGAACTGCCCCGCATCCTGCTGCGCGTTGCCCAGGCCGACGAGGTTTTCCGCGTCGTGCGGCGCCAGCCGGGCCGCTTCTTCCAGTACCGCCAGCGCCTCCTTGCCCTGCACCTGCAGGATCGTGCCCAGCATGCCCCACAGCTTGCCGGACGCCGGGTAGCGCTCGATCAGCGCGCGCACGGCATCTTCCGCGCCGGCCAGGTCGCCGGCGCCGTACAGGCGCACGACGACGTCGGTCTCTTCGCCGGCCGGTTCGCTGGCGGCCAGCTCGGCCAGCGCGTCGGCGCAGCGGCCCGCCAGCGCATGCAGCTCGGGCCCGTCGAGGCCGCGCTTTTGCGCGTTGCCCAGCAGCTCGGCCGCTTCGGCGGGCTGGCCCGCGCGCAGCAGGCCCTCCGCATACGACAGCCAGAACTGTCCTTCATCCGGGTTGACGGACCATGCCTGGCGCAGATACGGCAAGCCCTCGGCGGCGCGCTCCTGCTGCCAGCACAGGATGCCCAGATTGTGGTTGGCCAGCGCGTGATACGGCCGCTGCGCCACGATCTCGCGATACGCCGCGCCGGCCTCGTCGAGGCGGCGCGCCTGATGGTGCGCGATGGCGATGGCCAGCTGGTCGTCAACGGAGGAAGGGAGGTCGGTACTCATGGCGCTCACAAGGGGAAGGTGGAAGAAGACCGTCGGGCCGGCGGGCGCCGACGGCAGGCCGGCGGTGCGTGGCGTCACGCCGGCGGCGCCACGCGCCGCGTCAGATGTCGCGTACCACGTCGATGATGGCGTCCTGCGTTGCCGGATCGAGGTCGGGATAGATCGGCAGGCACAGCACCTGCAGCGATACCTGCAGCGCGTTCGGCAGGTTCTCGCGCTTGGCCGACGGCATGCCGCGGTACATCGGGAACTCGCTGATCAGCGGGTAGAAATAGCGGCGGCCGAAGATGCCGGCCGCGCGCAGCTTGTCGTACAGCCCGTCGCGCGTCAGCGGGTAGTCCGGCTGCACAAGGATCGGGAAATACGAGTGATTCGGCCGCGTGTCGTCCGGGATGGCGGGGCAGACGATACCCGGCACGTCGCGCAAAGCGGCGCGGTAGCGCTCGTCCACCCTGGCGCGGCGGGCCAGCACGTCATCGATCTTCTGCAGCTGCAGCAGGCCGAACGCGGCATTGACTTCGCTCATCTTGCCGTTGATGCCGGGCGCCACGACGGTCACCTCGTCGGCAAAGCCGAAGTTCTTCAGGTAATCGATGTGCTTTTTCGTGCGGGCATCCTTGCAGATGATGGCGCCGCCTTCGAACGTGTTGAATACCTTCGTGGCGTGGAAGCTCAGGACGGACAGGTCGCCATGGTTCAGCACGCTGGTGCCCTCGTGCTGCACGCCGAACGCATGCGCCGCATCGTAGATGACCTTCAGCCCGTAACGGGCGGCGATGCGCTCGATACCGTCCACGTCGCACGGCCGGCCGTAGCAGTGCACGGGCAGGATGGCAGTCGTCTGCGGCGTGATTGCCGCTTCGATCTGGCGCGGGTCGATGTTGTACGTTTCCGGATCGATATCGACAAACACGGGCTTGATGCCGTTCCACAGCATCGAGTGCGCCGTGGCGACAAACGAGTAGGGCGTCGTGATCACTTCGCCCGTGATGCGCAGCGACTGCATGGCCGTCATCAGCGCCAGCGTGCCGTTGGCGAACAGCGACAGGTACGGCACGCCCAGGTAGCGCGCCAGTTCCTCTTCGAACTGCTGGTGGAACGGGCCGCCGTTCGTCAGCGTGCGGTTGTCCCAGATCTTCTGCAGGTAGGGGATGAATTCTTCCAGCGGCGGCAGTGCGGGCTGGGTAACGTAGACAGGCGTGTGAGCGGGTGCTTTTGTCATTGTGGCGCGGGATGTACAGGGTTCAGGAATGCCGGCGATCTCCGTTGCGGGACGAAAATCCAGTTCAAAACGGTTCCGCCAGGTCCTGCTCGCCGTCGTGGCCTCCCGCGACCACTGACGACGCCATCGATTGCCGCGCTTGCGCGGCAGCGGTACAGAAGGTTGGCGGAGGCTCCTGACCGAATAGGAAAAAACTTCTCCTGCGGCAATTGTACAGTTTCCACAGGGCAAAGCAAAGAAAGCGAGGCTGAATTGCGCGAATGACGGCTCATAGCAACGAAATGATGCCACTCGGCAAATCGATCACGATGGCGCCGCTATAATTGGCCCCCGTCGGCGCGCGCCGGAATGGCACTTGCGCCACCGGCACGGTGTTTCCACCTAAAATGAACTGTCGAACCGACAATGCAGCCCAGACGAGCCATTGCCAGAGAGGATGAAAATGTCAACGGTCACATCATGTTCCATCTGCCACTGCGATATGGAAGAGTTTTCCAATCCGTTCTTCGACATGCAAGCGAGCCTGATTTATCTCGACGGCAAGGTCAGGCAATATGTCTGCACCGGTTGCGGGCATGGCCTGATTACCCATGATATACCCCTGGAGCTGCTTTACAATACGAGCGTGGCGCTGCCCGTCGAGTATGTCGATGGCGATATCCGCTTCCGCTTCATCGAATCCAATCTCGATCTCGACAGTGTGAACGGCACGATCGTCGAATTCGGCGGCGGGCCGGGCGAGCTTGCCGAGCAGGCGCGCAAGGTCTTTGGCCGGCCGCGTGCGACGGTGGTCGATTTCGTCAACCGGCTCGCGTCCGATACGCTGGATTTCGTGCAGCTGGATTTCGATTCCCAGGCGGAGCGCATTCCCGCGCTGTTTGCCGATTTCAAGGCCGACAGGAACCTGTTCCTGCTGTCGCACGTGATCGAGCACCTGCACGATCCGCTGAAACTGCTGCAGGCGCTGAAAGGCTTTTCGGACAGCGTGCTGTTTATCGAGGTGCCCGACTTTGGTGGCCACCACGATATCTCCGCCGTCAAATTCTCGCTGAATCACCTGGAGCACATCCATTATTTCACCAGCCGCTCGCTGCTGAAATTGCTGGACAATGCCGGCTATACGGTCCTGGCGATGGAAATGCAGGCACTGCCGCGCATGCCGTCGATCCGCGTGCTGTGCGCGCCGGCGCGCACCGGACATAATGCGCTGCTCGATTACCGCGACCATTTCTCGGCCATTGCTGGCCGTTTCACGGCGGCGATCGCCGCCGCCGGTCCGGGCGACGAGGTGTGGATCTGGGGACTCTCGCCTTTCCTGGCGCAGGCGCTGACGGAACTGGGGGCGCAGCGCGGCAAGATCGTGCGCATATTCGATACCCGCCTGCAGCGCGACGACTTCTTCGGCATTCCCGTCCAGCGCGAACCCCGGCCGGACACGGCGCCGGCGCCAGGCAAGCGTCACGTGATCATCTGCGGCTCGATCTACCCGGCGGTGCAGAAGGTGATCAAGGCCAAGGCCGGCAAGGCATTCCCGGCAGCGGAGTTCGTCACGATCCTGCCGTGACCGCCCGTCAGCCCCAGTGAATCAGGCTGAGGGTATCGACGTCGAAGACCGGGCAGCCGTGGATGTCGGCCACCTCTTTGCGTTCCGGGAAGTGGTTGTCGACAAAGATCGAGCGCGGGCCCACGTAATCGGATTTCCTTTCGCCGGCGCGCAGGTGCACGATTTCGGCAAACAGCGACGGGCTGACATGAGCCGCGGCCAGCGACTGCGCCAGCTCGCCCGCATGCCGCGTGACGAGCACGATGCGCTTGCCCGCTTCGACCATCCGGTACAGGAAGGCCATCACTTCGGGGAAAGCGCGGCCCGTTGCGGGCGCGACGATCGTGTCGTCATAATCCATCACGACGGTGTCGAACGGATAGTCGAAGGCCGCCTTCGTCACGATGCGCCGGTCCACGAGCGGGACGTCCTGCAACGGCAGCGTGGTCTGCTTGCGCTGCAGATAATCCTGGATGGCCATCAGCGGCAGGTTCACCCCCCGGGCGCGCTGGGCCACCATCGTGCCGGCAATGCGGCAGCTCACTTCCAGCAATTTCCACTCGCCTTCCCGGTCCCGTTTGAGCTGGAAGAACCAGGGCCCGCGCATGACGAGCCGCGCGTTGATCGCGGCTGCGATGGCCCGGATGGTGCCGTCGGGCGCGAGGAATTCGGAACGCATCGTGATACCGGCCCGCACCCGGTCGCGCGTGCGCGGGCCCACCCAGACCAGCTCGCGCTGCCAATCGGTGAAGCAGTCGACCGTGATCTCGGCGCCCGGTAAATACTCGACGACGACGCAATCGTCCCGCTCCGGCACCTGCGCCAGTTCCGCCGCGTCGCGAATCAGCCGGACGCCGACGCCGCCCTGGCCCATGTCCGGTTTGGCGATGACGGGGAACTCTTCCGCCGGCACCGCCGCGTCGTACCTGTGCGGCAGCCACGGCGCATCCGCCAGCGCCGCATAGGTCAGCCGCTTGCTGCGGCAGATGCGGGCCGTCTCCGCGTCGCCGTTCACCAGATAAAAGCCCAGCTTGTGCGCCAGGCCGGCCAGGTGCAGGCTGACGGTGTCGTGCGTCGCGAACACGACGTCGATCCGGTGCGTGGCGATCAGGTCGCGCAAACGCTCCTCGAACGCCGCGTCGTGAATGCGCGGCAAACCGCCGATGTAGTTGTCGAATACGAAACGGCCATGATCCTCGACGCTGGACGCGCCGAACAGTTTTACATGCACGGAGCGCTGCAGCGCCAGGCCGATCTCCGTGCCGGGTTCGGAGCCGCAGGGGAAGACGAGAACGTTGATGACCTGGTTCATGCGATGGACTTGATGAGGGACGCGACGTAGTGCATGTCGTCGATGGTGTAGCGCTGGTCGCAAGGGATGGCCACCAGCTGGTTGACGAGACGCGCTTCGAGGCTGCCGGCGCCGCTGCGGGCCAGCGCATCCTTCCAGTAGACGGGCGTGTAGACCCGCTGCGCCGCCAGCGCCGCGCGCAGTTCGGTGGCGTTTGGCGTCAGGTAGGGATAGCACAGCGGAGCGGCCCCGGCCGGAAAAGCGACGGGAAACCGGTTGCTGTCGTGCAGGACTGCGTGCAATGCCGCGAAGTTGGTGGCTCGCGCGTTCCTCGCACGATCCCAGTCGATGGATTGCAGCACGCGCGTTGCCAGCGGCGACATGCCCGTCGCCGTCAGGTCGTCGAAGCTGCTCTCATTGGCGACGTATTCGCCGTAGTGCGGTTCGGGGCCGTCGATGAGCCTGCCGACCAGATGACTCACGCCGCCTGCCACGCCAGGCGCCGCAGGGGCCACCGCCAGCGCGGTGTGCAGCGCGCCGCCATCGGGCACGCCGACGAATTTGCGGTACGAATAAATCGTCGCCAGGCAGTCCTGCGGCGGCGAATACAGCGCCTGCGAATAATCCAGCACCACGTTGGCGGGCCCGAAATCGGCCAGGATGCCGGGAACGTTGCCGTCCAGGATGCCGAAATAGTTCACATAGACGATGATGTCGTCATCCGCCAGCGCGATATCGCGCGAGATGTCCAGCCCGTCCGTCAGGTCGTACCACGCATGAGGTACGTTCTCTGCGACCAGCGGCAGCAGCATCGAATCGCACAGGTAACGCGGCATCCACACCCGGGCCGGACGGCGCGCCTGCAACAGCGCGGCAAAGGCCGTCCGGGCCGACCGATAGCGTTGCCCGTTCTGATGGGGGAACGTTCCGGTCCCGCTCAGTTCCAGCTCGAAGAAGCCGCCGATGGCACGCTGCGCCGTCATGCGTGCGGCTCCGCCAGCAGCGGCCGGATCTCGTCGGGGGAGTGAAACATCAGCATGTCGAGAATCGACAGCCCGGGCACCGGCGGCTGGCTGCCGCGGCTGTAGGCAGGCGGCGCCCCGGACACGAAGCGCAGGTCGATGCCGACGGCGGCAAACTGCGCCGGGTCGTACAGCGCCTTGCCGCCGGGAGCGTTGATGTAGACGTCGGCGCCCTCGCGCCGGCAGATGTCGATGACGCGATCGGGGCCGTTCAGGTGCTGATTGGCATAGATTGCCGAGCTCTCGACGAATGCCGGGCGCAGGCCCAGATACTCGCAGGTCAGCATGACGCTGCGCCGGGCGACCTGGGCAATGCCGCCGGTCGCCGTCGCTTCATCAAAAATTTCCATTGCGGCAGCATAGCGGGGGGCCCTGCCGTAGGCGTGGCGGATCGACTCGCGCATGGCGTGGCGCCACCGTTCGCGCGGGGCGACGTCGATGTCGCCGATCTTGCGGAACGGGCTGGGGTTGTCCAGCGGGATCGTGAAATAGCGGATGTCGCCGGCCAGGAACAGCCGGTTGCGATTGATCCAGCCGCCCTTGATGAAATTCACGTCGTCGTAGAAAACAAACCGGTCCACGGCGCCCACGAGCCTGAAATACCCGGCATACGGAAAAAGATAGGGCTGCATGATCGCCAGGCGCATGGGGCTGTTCGCGGATAGTGTGCGGTGATTGTATCAGTTGTGCCATCAGGCAATTAAAGGCGCGCCGCCTCCTGGCCGGCGCTGTGCCGCGCCCACATGTCGTGCAGCAGGCGTTCGAACGCATCGGTAAACACCGCCGGATTGCCGGCCGGCGTATCGTGCAGGCGGTTGCGCAGCGTGGCCCGAATGGCCGCGAGGTCGGACCGCCGTGCCGCCAGCTCGGCCGCGCGGCGGGCGAACGCCTCGGGGCTGTCGGCGATCCAGTCGCTCAGCCCCATCTGTGCCATCAGCGTCGCGCTGGTGCGCTGGGCCATGTTTTTCCCGGCCAGCGTCAGCGTGGGCACGCCCATGTGCGCGGCATTCAGCGTGGTCGTGCCGCCGCTGTAGGGCGTCGTGTCCAGGCAGATGTCGACCTCGCGGTGCAGGTCCAGATATTCCAGCACGGACGTGCGGCCGGCCCAGCGCAGGCGGCCCGCATCGATGCCCGCGTCGACGAACAGGCCGGTCAGGCGCGGCTGGTCCGCCGCCAGGTCGACACCGGCAATGAACATCTGCGCATCCGGCACCGCGTGCAGGGCACGGGCCCACAACTCGACCGTCGAGCGGTAGATCTTGTTGGCGCGGTTGAAGCTGCCGAAGGTGACGAAGCCGCGTGCCTCGGCGGGGGCGGGGGCCACGTCCGGCGCGGCGCGGTGCGGTTCGTAGGTGGCCACGCCCGGCAGGTAGGCAGGGTGTTCGACGAACTCGGCGGCTGCCGTATCCGGCGGCAGCAGCGTCTCGTCGGCAATGATGTAGTCGATGGCGCGCAGCCCCGTCGACGCGGGGTAGCCGATCCACGTGGCCTGCACGGGCGCCGGCTTGCGCGCCAGCACCGGCAGGCGGTTCAGGGCCGTGTGGCCGGACAGGTCGATCAGGATATCGATGGCGTCGCGCCGGATCGACTCGTCCAGCGCGTCGTCGGACAGGTGGTGCACGTTGCGCCAGTTCGGCACCAGCGCCTGCAGCGCCGCGGTCCGGTCATCCGTGATCGTATTGTTGTAGTAGGCGAACAGGGCCAGGCCCGGCCGTTTTGCCAGCTCGCGCAGCACGGGCTCGATGAAGCCGGCCACGGCGTGCTGGTAGAAGTCGCCGGAAATGAACCCGACGCGCAGCGGGCCTGTGGCGTGCGTGGAGGACGTGGCCCACAGTTCCGGCCGCTCGAACTGCTTTGCGAACGCCTTGCGGACGTCGCGGGCGATGGCCGGGTCCGAGTCCGTATGGGACAGGCAGAACAGCAGGTTCGAATAGGCGTCGACGAAATCCGGTTCCAGCTGGATGGCTTTGCGCCACAACGTGATCGCTTCATCCGTCTGTCCCACCTGGCTGAGGAAGTGGGCCAGGTTGGAGCGGATATTCGCCGCTTTCGGGTCGAGCCTGGCCGCCTTGCGCAGGTTCGGGATCGCGCGCGCGGGCTGGCCCATCGCCGCCTGCGAATTGGCGAGGTTGAGCAGCAGTTCGGAATCGTTTGGTGCCAGGGACAATGCGACGGCGCTGTACTCCAGCGATTCGCGGTGCCGCCCCAGCCGGCTCAGCACGATCGACAGGTTGCGGTAGGCGTCGACGTAGCTGCTGTCGACGGTCACGGCCTGGCGGAAATACTCCACGGCCCCCTCGTTGTTGCCCAGTGCCTGCAAGGCGGTGCCCATATTGTTCAGCGCGATCGCATAGTCTGGCCGCAGGTCCAGCGCATGGCGCAGCCAGGCCACAGCGTCCGCATGGCGGCCCTGTTCGATCATCAACCCGCCCAGGTTGCCGGCGGCCATCCACGACTGCGGATCGATGCGCAGCGCGTCGTGCAGGTGGGCGATCGCCTCGTCCGTCAGGCCCAGGTCGTGCAGCACGACGGCAAAGTCGATGTGGGCCGACAGGTTGTCCGGGTCCAGCAGCAGCGCCTTGCCGAAGTTCAGCGCGCTGGCATGCAGGTTGCGGGTGGCCATCTGCAGCGACGCCAGCTGGGCGAGGGCGGCGGGATCGTCCGGGACGAGCTTGACGACCCGCTCGCTGGCGTTCAGCGCTTCGCCCAGCCGGCCGCTGGCACGCAGCGACTCGGAGCGGGCGTAATGCAGCACAGGCTCCTCGCCCAGCAGGCGGATGGCTTTCGACCACGCGGCCGTGGCCTCCTCGTACCGCCCGGCGCCATGCAGCGCGGAAGCCAGCGACGGATACAGGTCGTGCAGCGATGGGCGGGCTTGCAGGGCCAGCTCGTAGCACTCGACGGCCACGGCGTCGTTGCCCATGCCCTGTTCGACGCTGCCGAGCTGGATCAGCGCATCCAGGTTGGACGGATCGATCGTCAGTGCCTGCCGATAGTGGCTGCCGGCCGCCTGCAGGTCGTCGCGGTCCTGCAGTACCTGCCCGACCATCGCGTGGGCCATGGCATTGGCCGGTTCCAGCTCGGTCCAGCGCAGCAGCTCCAGTAACGGATCGCCGCCCGCCGCATCGGCGGCCTCGGCCTGCAGGCGCCAGGTTTCGGCAGGTTGCCCGCCGGCTTCCGTCAGGCGCCGCAACTGCGCAAGCGCCGCGTCATGGTCGCCGGCCGCCAGGGCGGCCGCGGCTGCCTGCAGTTCAGGGGAGGGAATGGCTGCTGCGGGGGAGGAGGAGGTTTTCATCGGGGCGGATCGAATGACAATGCCTCATTCTACTTGCCCCGGGTCCGCTTGCAACGGAAGAACAGAACGGCAATCGGCCGCCATAGCGACCGATTGATTGCCTGCGAACTACATGTTCGGGTAGTTCGGCCCGCCGCCGCCTTCCGGCGTGACCCAGACGATGTTCTGTGTCGGGTCCTTGATGTCGCACGTCTTGCAGTGCACGCAGTTCTGCGCGTTGATCTGCAGGCGCTCGGCACCGTCGTCGGACTTGACGAACTCGTAGACGCCGGCCGGGCAGTAGCGCTGCTCGGGACCGGCATACTTGGCCAGGTTGACGTCCACCGGCACCGACGGGTTCTTCAGCGTCAGGTGCACCGGCTGGTCTTCCGCGTGGTTCGTGTTCGAAATGAACACGGACGACAGCTTGTCGAACGTCAGCTTGCCATCCGGCTTCGGATAGACGATCGGCGTGTAGTTCGCCGCCGGCTTCAGGCAGGCGTGGTCCGGCTCGCTGTGGTGCAGGGTCCACGGCGCCTTGCCGCGGAACACGATCTGATCGATGCCCGTCATGATGGAGCCGTAGATCAGGCCCTTGTTCAGGTACTGCTTGACGTTGCGCGCCACGTGCAGTTCCTCGTGCAGCCAGGACTGCTCGAACGCGGTCGGGTAAGCCGTCAGCTCGTCGAACTGGCGGTTTTCGCCCAGCGCGGCAACCAGCGCCTCGGCCGCCAGCATGCCGGACTTGATGGCGGCATGGCTGCCCTTGATGCGGCTCATGTTGAGGAAGCCGGCGTCACAGCCGATCAGCGCGCCGCCCGGGAACACCAGCTTCGGCAGCGACTGCAGGCCGCCGGCCGTGATGGCGCGGGCGCCGTACGAGATGCGCTTGCCGCCTTCGAAGAAGTGACGGATCTCCGGGTGCGTCTTGTAGCGCTGGAATTCCTCGTATGGCGACAGGTAAGGATTCTGGTAGTTCAGGCCGACAACATAGCCGACGACGACCTGATTGTTTTCCATGTGATACAGGAACGAGCCGCCGTAGGTGTCGTGCGCCAGCGGCCAGCCGGAGGTGTGGATGACGAGGCCAGGTTTGTGCTTGGCCGGGTCGATCTCCCACAGTTCCTTGATGCCGATGCCGTACGCCTGCGGGTCCTTACCCTTGTTCAGGTCGTATTTGGCCATCAGCTGCTTGCCCAGGTGGCCGCGCGAGCCTTCCGCGAACAGCGTGTACTTGCCGTGCAGTTCCATGCCCAGCTGGAAGTCGGGGCCCGGCTCGCCGTCCCGCTTGACGCCCATATTGCCGGTGGCGACGCCCTTGACGGAGCCATCCTCGTTGTACAGGATCTCGGCGGCAGGGAAGCCGGGGAAGATCTCCACACCCAGGCTTTCCGCCTGCTGGCCCAGCCAGCGCGTGACGTTGCCCAGCGAGATGACGTAGTTGCCGTGGTTCTCCAGGCACTTCGGCACCATGAAGTTCGGCGTCTTGTAGGCTTTCGTTTCGGTCAGGAACAGCACGCGGTCTTCCGTGACCTCGGTATTCAGCGGCGCGCCCAGCTCTTTCCAGTTGGGAATCAGTTCCGTCAGCGCGCGCGGGTCCATGACGGCGCCGGACAGGATATGCGCGCCCAGTTCGCCGCCTTTTTCCAGCACGACAACGGAAATCTCCTGGCTCTTCTCCTGTGCCAGTTGCTTGATACGAATGGCTGCCGACAGGCCGGCCGGGCCGCCGCCGACGATCACGACGTCGTACTCCATCGCTTCGCGCGGACCGTACTGTTCAACGAGATTTGTCATATGAATTGTTATATTTAAGTGGAACGGGGAAAATTAGCACGAGTGTGCTTCTTTTTCCGCTCAAATGCAACGGCATTGTATTAGATGTTCCCGTCTAATACTGCTAATTGTGTAAGATGTGAGCCAAAGCGGTGCCCCCAGCTACCGGCACGCACCGCGTAACAACAGAACAGGAGTAGCCGTGGGTATCGAAGTCAATTTTGAGGGCAAGATCGCCCTGGTCACGGGCGCGTCCAGCGGCCTCGGCGCACGCTTTGCCAAGGTGCTGGCCAGCGCCGGCGCGCAGGTGGTGCTGGCGTCGCGCCGCACCGAGCGGCTGAAGGAACTGCGCGCGGAGATCGAGGCGGACGGCGGCGCGGCCCACGTGGTGGCGCTGGACGTGACGGACTACGCCAGCATCAAGTCCGCCATCGCCCACGCCGAAACGGAAGCGGGCCCGATCGACATCCTCGTCAACAACTCAGGGGTTTCAACGACGCAGCGCCTGGTGGACGTCACGCCGGAAGACTACAGCTTCATCATGGACACCAACCTGCGCGGCGCCTTTTTCGTGGCGCAGGAAACGGCCAAGCGGATGATCGCGCGCGCCAAGGGCGACCCGAAGAAACAGCACCGCATCATCAATATCGCCTCCGTGGCGGGCCTGCGCGTGCTGCCGCAGATCGGCGTCTACTGCATGAGCAAGGCCGGCATCATCCATATGACGAAGGCGATGGCGGTGGAGTGGGGCAAATACGGCATTAACACGAACGCCATCTGCCCGGGCTACATCTCGACGGAGATCAACGAGGATTATTTCGCCAGCGAGCAGGGCCGCAAACTCATCGACCTGCTGCCCCGCAAGCGCCCCGGCAGGCCGGAGGATCTCGACGGGCTGATGCTGCTGCTGGCCGGCGAGGAAGCGCATTTCATCAATGGTGCGGTGATTTCTGCCGATGATGGGATGACGGCGCAGTAAGAGTCGATCCGGACCCTGGATGCGGCCAAGTCAGCACTTAAAACGTCAGGGGGCCGCCAGCCTGTCTTACAACCTTTGATGAAAACTGGGGTCAGACCCGGCGGGTCTGACCCCGGCCCTCCGCCATCGAAGTCGTTCCGCATCCGAGGCTCGCTGTCCTCCCGACATGGTGTCAATTTTTTTTCTTGGCCTTCACCTTCGTAGCGGTGACCGGACTGGCATTGATCCTGGCCTCGACTATCGACCTGAGCATTTCGATGACATCGTTCACTGCCGAGCCACCGTTGACGGCGTTGATTGCGACTCCACATTCTTCATCCGTCATCTTTACCAATAGGCCCGCTTTCCACAAGCCTGACCGAAGCTCGTCGGCAGCATCCTTAGCTCTGCGGTGGGCAATCTTGTCGACTACGAAAGGCCCCGGGACGCCGCGTTTTAACAGCTTTTTTATCCGATCCAGTTCGTGTTCAGTACACTCACCCAGCTGATCCAGTACTTCCTGCACGCGGAGCTCGAACGCTTCATCGTCGGACAATTCCTTGCTGTCTACCATCGGTTGCTCTCCTTGAAAACCGCCAGTCTATTTCCAATCGGATAAATAGTCACCCGTATCCCGACAATAAGATCACCGCGGCGCATACGGCCCCAACAACTCCACAATCCAGTCGATAAACACGCGCACCTTGCGGCTGACATGCCGGTTGGCCGGGTACGCCACGTACATCGGCATCGGATCGACGTGCCAGTCCTCGAACAGCGGCACCAGCGCGCCCGACGCGACGTGGCCCTGTGCCATGTACTCGGGCAGCCACAGTACCCCCAGCCCCGCCAGTCCCGCCGCCAGGTAGGCGTTGCCGTCGTCCGTGCGCAATGCCTGGCGGCCGGCGACCTGCGCCGTCTCGGCGCCGCGGCGCATGGCGTAGGGCGGGCTGCCATCGCTGCGTGCCCAGCGGAAGACGACGATCCGGTGCTGCGGCGCGGCCAGGTCGTCCGGATGCGCCGGCATGCCCGCCTGCGCCAGATAGGACGGCGCGGCATACACACCCAGGCGCAGGTCCGCCACGCGGCGCGCCATCAGCGAGCCGTCCGTCAGCTCGCCGCCGCGCACGACGCAGTCAACGTTCTCGCCGATCATGTCCACCTTGCGGTCGCTGGCGCCGAGGTCCAGTTCGATGTCGGGATACAGCGCGTAGAACGCGGGCAGGGCGGGGACGAGCAGCAGCGTCGCCAGCGGCGCCGGGACGTCCACCCGCAACTGGCCGCGCGGCGCCAATGCCGCGCCGGGCAGGCTGGTTTCCAGGTCGTCAAGCTCGGCCAGCAGCCGCACGGCCCGTTCGTAATACACGGCCCCGTCGGCCGTCACGGCGACGCGGCGCGTGGTGCGGTTCAGCAGCCGCACGCGCAGGTGCGCTTCCAGCTGCTGGATCAGCTGGGTCACGCTGGTGCGGCTCATGTGCAGGGTGGTCGCTGCCTTCGTGAAGCTGCCCGCTTCCACGACCCGCACGAATGCTTTCATGCCATCGAATTTGTCCATTGTTTGAATTATACAAACAGTGTTGGTCGCACTTGCCTGTTTATCGGACAGATCGACGACGTTACAGTTGGGGTATCAACCAACAGGAGAACAGCATGAATAAACGTGACGTGGTATTCCCCGCCGGCCGCCAGGCCCTGTACGAAAAGAACCGCTATTCGCCTGCCGTGCGCTCGAATGGCTTCCTGTTCGTCTCCGGCCAGGTCGGCAGCCGCGAGGACGGCTCGCCTGAGCCCGAGCTGGAGGCGCAGGTGCGGCGCGCTTTTCAGAACCTGACGGCCGTGCTGGCCGCGGCGGATTGCACGTTTGACGACGTGGTCGACGTCACCGTGTTCATCGTCGATCCCGAACAGCAATTCGAACGCATCTGGTCGGTGGCGCAGGAATACTGGGGCGAGGCGCCGTATCCGAACGTGACCGCCGTCGGCGTCACTTGGCTGTATGGGTTCCAGTTTGAAATCAAGGTGGTGGCAAAAGTGCCTGACTGACGCTTCGCGGACGGTTTTTGCGCCCCGGCAAGCGAGCGCTGCCGTTGATAAGCGCGTGCGAGGATGCGTTTTTTCATTTGAATGGACGCCATCCTATGCCGCAGAACCAGCCGCCACGTCGTGATTTCCTGCGCTATGTCGGAACCCTTGCCGCGCTTTCGACCCCGGCCCTGGCGGGCAGCGCCGCCGAGAAGGACAAGGTCGAGTTCCCACCCATCTATGACAAGTCCGAGAAGCCCGAGCGGACCGAGCCGCCGGCCGACCCGCGCGAGGCGCGCATCGGTATCGCCATCGTCGGCCTGGGGCGCATTGCCGTCAACGAAATGCTGCCCGCCCTTTCGCAGTGCCGCCATGCCAGGCCGGCCGCGCTGGTCACGGGCGACCGCGCCAAGGGACTGAAGATTGCCCGTCAATACAACATCCCGGACAGTGCGGTGCTGGACTACCGCGACTACGACAAGCTGGCCAGCATGCCGGAGGTGCAGGGCGTCTACATCGCGCTGCCCAACAGCATGCACGTCGAGTACACGGTCCGCGCGGCGGCGGCGGGCAAGCACGTGCTGTGCGAAAAGCCGATGGCGAACTCGGTGGCGGAATGCCAGCAGATGATCGACGCCTGCCGCAAGGCCGGGCGCAAGCTGATGATCGCCTACCGCAGCCAGTACGAGCCGCTGGACCGTGCGCTCGTCAAGCTGGTGCAGGACAAGCAGCTGGGCAGGCTGAAGGAATTCGTCTCGGTGAACTCGCAGAATATGGGGGATCCGCAGCACTGGCGCCTCAAGCGTGCGCTGGCTGGCGGCGGTGCACTGCCCGATATCGGCCTGTACTGCCTCAACGCGGCCCGGTTCCTCAGCGGCGAGGAGCCCGACGAGGTCATTGGCAACATCTGGTCGACGCCGGGCGACGCGCGTTTCCGCGAAGTCGAGGAGTCGTGCCAGTTCATCCTGCGGTTCCCCAGCGGCTTCATCGCCAGCTGCTCGACCAGCTACGCAGCGCATAAATCGCAGATGCTGCGCCTGAACGGTTCGCAGGCGTGGGCCGAGATGAATCCGGCGTATGCCTATCACGGCCTGAAACTGCGGGTGACGCGCGTGGTGGACGGTAAGGAGCAGGCCAGCGACATCCAGATCGAGGAACAGAACCAGTTTACGCTGGAGATGGACCATTTCGCCCAGTGCATCCAGCAGAACAAGGACGTTCACACGCCGGGCGAAGAAGGCCTGCAGGACCAGCGCATCATGGAAGCAATCTACCAGTCGGCGCGCACGCGCCAGCCTGTGAAGCTGGCGCCGCCGGGGCGTACGCGGGGGCCGCAGCCGCAGATGGAAGCTTAGGAGACGCGCAGCGTTACCGCGTCACCCCCATCAGCTTGTGAACCAGCTCGCTTGACGTGGCCGCGCCGAACTTGCGCATCAGCTTGGCGCGGTGCATTTCCACCGTACGCGGCGACAGGTCCGTCTCGCGGGCAATCACCTTGCTGGTCTTGCCCTCGACAAGGAACGCGGCAATCTCGCGCTCGCGCGGCGTCAGCTCGGCCGAGACGGGGCGCTTCTCGCTGACGTCCTCGAAGGTCCAGACCCCCGCGCCCAGCGGTTCCTGCGGGTCGAGCGCGCGGCCCGTCACGTGGCACCAGAACAGCTCGCCGTTGGCGCGGCGCATGATGCGCTCGTCCGAATAGCGGCCGCGGGCGTTCATGATGGGGATGATGCGGTGGCCCGTGCGCAGGAACTCATCCACCGTCGGGTACAGGCGCTGGAACGATTCGCCGTCCAGTGCCCCGTGCGGGTAGCCGAACATCGATGTCAGCGCGTCGTTGCTCGACTGGATCACCCGGTTGACGGAGATGCACATGCCCACCGGTGCGAATCTGAAGATGGTTTCGTAGTCGATCTCGTAAGGTGCATTCATCGCTGAGCCATCCGTTCGTTACCTGAGGTTACAGGTAGTTCTACGGTATTGTACTTTCCAATTGTGTAATCTATTCTGGTACGCCATCTGTACGACAGAGCAGGACCCTGGTAACGCTCGCGGATTCGCCGCGCGGCGTGGCGACGCATTTGCGCGCCATGCCGGGCCGAGCCGCGTGCACCGGGGGAGCTTATCAAAAAATAGAGGGGTCACCAATGAACAAAATCTATCCCGATGCGAACGCGGCGCTGGCCGGCATCGTGCAGGACGGACAAACCATCGCCGTCGGCGGCTTTGGCCTGTGCGGCATTCCCGAGGCACTGATCGGCGCACTGCGCGATTCCGGCGTCAAGGGCCTGACGGCCATCTCGAACAACGCCGGCGTCGACGACTTCGGCCTGGGCCAGTTGCTGCAGACCCGCCAGATCAAGAAGATGATCGCGTCCTACGTGGGCGAGAACAAGGAGTTCGCGCGCCAGTACCTGGCCGGCGAACTGGAACTGGAATTCACGCCGCAAGGCACGCTGGCCGAGAAGCTGCGCGCCGGCGGCGCCGGCATTCCCGCGTTCTTCACGAAGACGGGTGTCGGCACGATCGTTGCCGAGGGTAAGGAGATCCGCGAATTCGATGGCGAGCAGTACGTCATGGAACGCAGCCTGGTGGCCGACGTCGCGCTGGTGAAAGCGTGGAAAGCCGACAAGGCGGGCAATCTCGTCTATCGCAAGACGGCCCGTAACTTCAACCCGAACGTGGCCGCCTCCGGCAAGGTCACGATCGTCGAGGTCGAACAGCTGGTGGAAATCGGCGAGATCGATCCGGACCAGGTGCATACGCCCGGCATTTTCGTGCACCGCATCGTGCTGAACGCCAACCCGGAAAAACGCATCGAACAGCGCACCGTGCGTTCGAACTGAGGAGACAGACATGGCATGGACTCGTGATCAAATGGCCGCCCGCGCGGCGCGGGAGCTGGAGGACGGCTTCTACGTCAACCTCGGCATCGGCCTGCCCACCCTGGTGGCCAACTACGTTCCGAACGATATCGAAGTGTTCCTGCAGTCCGAAAACGGCCTGCTGGGCATCGGCCCGTTCCCCACGGACGACGAGGTCGACGCCGACCTCATCAACGCCGGCAAGCAGACGGTGACGGCACTGCCGGGCTCGGCCTACTTCAGCTCGGCCGACTCGTTCGGCATGATCCGCGGCGGCAAGATCAACCTGGCGATCCTGGGCGCGATGCAGGTCTCGGCCAAGGGCGACCTGGCCAACTGGATGATCCCCGGCAAGATGGTCAAGGGCATGGGCGGCGCGATGGACCTGGTGGCCGGCGTCAAGAAGGTGGTCGTGCTGATGGAACACGTCGCCACCGCCAAGGACGGCAGCACGTCGCACAAGATCCTGCCGCAATGCGACCTGCCGCTGACGGGTGTCGGTGTCGTCGACCTGATCATCACCGACCTGGGCGTGATCGAAGTGACGGAAACCGGCCTGAAAGTCACTGAGCTCGCGCCTGACGTGACGCGCGAGCAGATCGCTGCCGCGACTGGGGTGGAGCTGGATTTCTCGGCGGTGTAATCCAGCCCGCCAAGCGAAGAAGCACGCCGCGGCGTGCTTTTTTCAGTTTACAAAAAGGGGTCAGGTCCCCTTCAGCCGGCGGCGCTGGTGTACCGGGGACTGGCACCGTTCTGTGGTGCCTGTCCCCGACGTTTAACGGGCCCGGTCGACGGAGGACGCGTCTCCGGAATCGTACTTGGCGAGCGCTGACCAAAGGTCGGGGACAGGCACCTCACGGGCCATTCGGCCCGAGAGGAGCCAGTCCCCAGCGGCGCAACAGCCGGCGGCGTCGGCGCGAGGCTGCGCCATGCCGTCCAGGCAAACGTGGGCCGGCTGAAACCTGCCAGGTCAACAGACGAAAAAAAAGCACCGACCCGAAGGTCGGTGCTTTTCAGCAGTACTGCAGCAGCTTACACCGGCTTCGCCAGCGTCACCGGCTCGCCATGCGCCACGTCTTCCAGCGGCTCGTGCGGGGCGCCCGGATGGGACAGCTCGCGCTTCAGCGTTGCCATGTCCAGCTCGCCTTCCCATTTCGACACGACGATCGCGGCGACGCCGTTGCCGACGAAGTTCGTCAGCGCGCGGCATTCGCTCATGAAGCGGTCGATGCCGAGGATCAGCGCCATGCCGGCCACGGGAATCGTCGGGACGACGGCCAGCGTTGCCGCCAGCGTGATGAAGCCGGCGCCGGTAATGCCGGAGGCGCCTTTCGACGTCAGCATCGCCACGCCCAGGATCGTCAGTTCCTGCGTCAGCGTCAGGTCCGTATTGGTTGCCTGTGCAACGAACAGGGCGGCCATCGTCATGTAGATATTGGTGCCGTCCAGGTTGAACGAGTAGCCGGTCGGCACGACCAGGCCGACAACCGGCTTCGAAGCGCCCAGGCGCTGCAGTTTCGTCATCAGCGAAGGCAGGGCGCTCTCCGACGAGCTGGTGCCCAGCACGATCAGCAGCTCTTCCTTGATATAGGCGATGAAGCGCACGATCGAGAAGCCCGTGAACCTGGCGATCGACCCGAGGACGATGAAGACGAACAGGCCGCAGGTCAGGTAGAACGAGCCCATCAGCTTGGCCAGCGGCAGCAGCGAGTCGATGCCGTATTTGCCGATGGTGAAGGCCATCGCGCCGAACGCGCCGATCGGGGCGACCTTCATGATGATGTTGACCATGCCGAAGATGGCGGCGCCCGCTTCGTCGATCAGTTTCGCGACCGGCCGGCCTTTTTCACCCAGCAGCGACAGCGCGAAGCCGAACAGGATCGAGATCAGCAGGACCTGCAGGATGTCGCCCTTGGCAAACGCGTCGACCACCGTGTTCGGGATGATGTTCATCACGAAATCGATAGTGGACTGGTGCGACGCCTTTTCCGTGTACTGGGCGATGGCCTTCGTGTCCAGCGTGGCCGGGTCGGCATTGAAGCCGGCGCCCGGCTTGACGATGTTGGCCACGAACAGGCCGATCACCAGCGCGAAGGTGGAGACGACTTCGAAGTACAACAGCGCTTTGCCGCCGACGCGGCCGATCTTCTTGATGTCCTGCATGCCGGCAATACCGGACACGACGGTACAGAAGATCACCGGTGCGATGATCATCTTGATCAGCTTGATGAAGCCGTCACCCAGCGGCTTCATGGCCACGGCGTCTTTCGGCAGGAAAATGCCCAGCAGTACGCCCACCGCGATGGCGAACAGTACCTGGACATACAGTATTTTGTAGAACGGTTTTTTCATGATGTGCTCCAGTCTTCCCGGGTATGCCAGTTTTATGGAGCCATCATGCCGAACGATCTCAGATATCACCATTGTGATTATCCGCATTGTGGTTAGCCCCATCAGGGGTAACCACAATGCGGAAAACACGTACGAAGGTCAGGCCAGCACGGAATAATTCAGCTGGCGCGCGGCCTCCTCCAGCTCGTCGATACGGGCGTATTCCGCCGCGTCGCGGTCATGGAATGCTGCGATGCGCAGCGGCGCCATAGCCGCCAGCAGGGCCGGGCCGGGCGCCAGCAAGGCCTGCCGCAGGCGCGCCACCCAGCGCTCCGGCACATAGCGGCTGGCGATGAGCGGCAGGCCCGGCGCGGAGGCGGTGTAGCCCAGCACCGCCAGTCCCGCCACGGCTGCCGGGTCGGCGTCGCACAGGTACGCCCACGTGACGCAGTCGATGGCCGCGATGTCGGCCGCGCCCGTGCGCACCAGCGCCACGCTGCGGGCGTGGCTGCCCGACAGGCGCACGGCTTTGAGGAAGCGGCCGTCGCGGGCCAGTGGCGCCACGGCATGCCGCAGCAGGTTCATGCCGCTGTTGGAGTGGTCTTCGTTGACGGCGGCAACCCGGCCGCGCGCATCCGCGAGCGTGGCGATACCGCCGTCCGCGCGCACGACGATGGCGCTGGCGTAGTCGCTGCCGTGGC
>Ga0265797_10002792_pt1 | contig 28843 bp, 18 predicted proteins | sample P2T30metagenome_FD_192433 | JGI IMG/M metagenome (GOLD analysis project Ga0265797, IMG submission 192433) | Plant litter microbial communities from East Loma Ridge, Irvine, California - P2 T30 | ecosystem: Environmental > Terrestrial > Plant litter > Unclassified | place: USA: California...
TAGATGTTCGAAAGTTGAACTTGCTTAGGTGATTCTTACGGTATTAGATAGCTGAACAGAGAGAAGTTCAAGTCTAACGCGTTAACCACTCCGCCATCGTGGCCTGTTGATGTACAGACAAGAATCACAAATATATAATACACCAATTTTTTTCGAGTATGCTCCTGGGGTCACCAGAGCTGCCAGTGCCACCAAGACGTATTCCCACAACTCAACGATGCGTACAGTATGAAGATGCTATTGTGTATGAAGCGTTCAATCAAGCCATACATACCTCAACATTCGATTGAGAGATGGGTATGCTCGAAATTTGGTTCTGACTAGATTTACTGGTCCATGTTTTAAGTATCTCTCCAAGCCAATAGCACAAAGGACTTCCTTGTTCATCCACGAGCCTCCTATCTCCATCGAACTCTACATGCAGTGAGTCAGGACTGATGGCAATCTGCACGCTTTTCAATCCTAGTAGTCACGAGCAAAGAGACACCCATCACATGTAGCGTTCAAGCTCACCTCCTATCTACGGTACCTGGCTGACAAGACCTTCATAGTCATGCCCAAACCAGGGACGACGCACGCACAACTCCTCCAGCTCCATTCAAACCCATCTCAACAAGAAATTCCTGTCCAAAGCACGACATGGTGACTCTCGCCCTTGTCAATACATAAGAATGTGGCGCTTTTTGACCTCAAATAGCGACATGTCAACTCTGGAGCTTGATAAGCCAGATTGATAAGTGAACAGTCGTCGATTGGGAAGCACTTGCATGCCACCTGCGTAGGTACTGTATGCGAGAGCTCTCAGCCGACTTCCGAAGCGTGTTCTGTTCGTATCAGCTGTCTAACAAGGTGTAGACTTTACATGTCGCGCAGGCGTGTGTTGCTGAAGGTATCCTGGGTATCGACTACATTGGCGGTAACTATGCGGTAACGTGCTCATGGTATCGACATGGGATATGGCCGGCCGTCATTGAGCACTGTGGTTTATTATTATTATTGTTGTTGCGGGAAAGTTGGCAAGACTTCAATAGTTGCAGGAGGCCGCGAAAAGTTGTTGTGCAACCCAACGACCACTCGCAGGGGGGGCTTGTCCTTTCCGCGGAACCAGCATTAAGGGAACACTCGATGATTCACTAGGAAGCACACTATCCCGATGTCATTATTGGAAGGGGGTAGGGAAGAAGACGCAGGAAGACACAGAATGAGGGAGAGAGGAATTGGGGCTGCGGCTGCTGTGCGGATGATTTGTCCTGGCTGAGTGGTACTTTACTAAGAGAAACACGCTCTTGGTACATACATGTATTTGTACGCTGTGCGATTTTGAGTGCGGGCAGAGGGAATGTCAAGGCAATCATACTTGGCGCCGCATTGCTGACCAAGGCGCGACAAGTACTCGGCGATTTATGTCAGCTCGGCAGAGGCGAAGCCACTGTGTGATGAGGAGAGACTTTGGTGGTGGTATCATCCATGTCGTTATCATCCAGAAAGGATAACTTTGATGAAAGGGGGCAGAGCAGAGCTTCGTCAGAGTTAAAAAGATTGGAAGCACGGCAACGGGTGAACGTGACGGAAGGAAACTAACTACTGCAACTCGGGGAGATAAATGCCACAAAGTCCGATTATTTGGTTGTCGACAATGACGGATCGCTGCAAAAGCCGCGGCCCGACGTCAATACAATTTGTATGGCAGTCGGGTTCTCGGGGTCGGTTTTATTGCCCATGCCCAGGGCTATTCGGCCGTAGCACCAAGGTTCTACAGTCGTTCCAAGTCACAACACCTTTTCGCTCAGCACTAGCAGTCACACCACAAAGGCATAACATGGATCGCAAACGGGCAGATACAGGGTGCATGGTGCGACGCAAAACTCTCCGAATTCGCCCAGCTTCGCGCTTGATCTGGTGATACCTTATACCTGCCACTGAACGAGCAAAGCGAGCAAGCAAGCAAACCCTCGTTGTGCTCAGATCATCAGATGCAGGGTCTTGCGACCTTGATGTATGTGTGGGAAGGATTGCAGATTGCAGCCCTGCTATTCTAGACCATTGGGCATGTGTATTCAGTGGTCAAGTCGTAGATGAATGAGTGGTGGCTGAGCAGGTGTACGACGGTCCCTGGAGTCATGCGGTGGGCCTGAAGGGTAGGAACTTGACACCTTTGATCGCACGCGAAATGAAATTGTATACGCAAGCGACCAGGCAGGCAGCCGTATATCCAGACGCCGTATAGGTATCCATCCATGCGGGAGGATATGGCCGTATCGTACGAATGCGAGCGGTGCATTCCACCTACAGTACTTCCTAGTGCGGGCAGTGTATCTTGCAAACGAAGGCTCTCGCGAGGCTACCATCCTTGGTGCCAAAGCCAAGATCGCATGGCGGAGCGGACTGCAAACTTCGCATTGGATTGCGAGAGCGAGCTGTGAGGAAACGAGGCGCTGCACTGCGCCGCACGTGTCTTCTGACCAAGAGACATGGCATCCTAAGAAGTCACTGAGTGATACCCAAACAACGGCCAGCAAAGCCCCCTCTCACCTCTGCACCGTCAGCAACACAATTTCGCCTGCCGATGCACAAGCTCTTGGGGGCTTTCATCATCATCGACCACAGACTGCAGACAGTGGATACACATGTCTCGACTCCGCGGACGATTGACTTCAGGACTGACAGCCGTTCCGCTTGAGAGGTTGGGGGAAGGGGAAACAACATCTACAGGCCAACAGACGTCAATAATTGACAACGGAATTGCCCTATCGGCACATCGGTCGTCGTTTCGACCGTGGCAGAAGCCATACTAGGGCGATTCGGAGACCGAGTTTTCTAATGCAAGGTCTTGGAGTTATGCAAAGATCGCCAAAGCTTGCCGTTTCGTCCTCGGCGCGCGTGCCGTTGCGTATCAAAAGCGGCGGCGGCACTTAGACTTTTGATGGCTGCTGAGGGCGTAGGAGGCCAAACGGTAGACGACGTGCACCTTACGATCCTGCATGCCACCTGAGCTTGTTTGGGGCGTATGCCTGTCTGTGGTCTGTCTGTCTGCGTGGCCTTGCTTCCGCTCCCGCGGCCGCGACCAGGGCTCCACAAGAAATCTGACGGGGTTGATTACAGATGCGACTGTTTCCATGCGCTCTCGCTACATGCGGCCGTGAGCAATCGCCGTGATCCGCAGGGCTCGAGCCTGGGCATTCACATCAGCACATTACAAACGGAGGGGCGCGTGCACCTTGTCCTCTTACTTCAGACCTGCTTCGGCGAATGTTTATATCTGGAAGCCCTACCTCAAGACTGTCGGTATTTCCCATCGGTTCGTTTTTGCTCGGCTCTCCCATCCGTTGTGTCTCGCCTTTTCTGTACTACCCAGCTCTGATGTCAATCGATCCCTCGTTGATCTCATCGATCTCTTTTTAAGTACACCCTTGGTCGTCCCACATCAAGGCCGAACCACATATTCTTATCTTACCTACACGCCAACAGACATACAATGTCTCCCACACCCATGTCGCCTATCAACAGACTCGCTCACCCTGAGCGAACATCCTCACAAGACTCGACTGATGGTATCCGAAAGAGAGTATGCAAGGCATGTGATCGATGTCGATTGAAGAAGAGTAAATGCGATGGTTCGAGTCCATGTTCTCGTTGCAAAGCAGACGATGCCTTATGTGTCTTCGGGTATGTCTAGACAATATCGTCACCATCGATTGTACATGTGCTGACTGGTTACAGCGAACGTAAACGATCGCAAGATAAAATTTACCCCAAAGGTTACGTCGAAATGCTGGAACAACAACAAAGTCAACTCGTATCTGGTCTCAAGGAAATGTACCACCGATTACAGAAAGCATCAGCCTGGGAAGGACCAAAATTAGAAGAAGTCAGCGGACAGCCTCTGACCCACGATATTCTCTCCGCATTGAACCTTTTAGTAGGCAAACACGACGACAGTGGCGAGACGGAAGCCGTATTCGAAGACAACTGCGACAAGCTCCAATCGCGATTACTCTCCGAAGGGTCAGGATTCTCACAACACCGAAGAGGATCGGTCAGCTCGGACTCGCACTCAGAACATAGCCATCACTCACGGCCCAGAACAGCGTCATCCCGACGTGAGACACCGACCCAGACCAAACCTTCGATCTTCAGAGAGAGCTTCAACTTCCCCAGCGCAACCTCCTCGCCCCTCTCCCACAGTCCGATCCCACGATCGAAGAACTTCGCTCCCCAACAGCTCGCCCAACAACAACCCGCCGTCCGACCCTCGCCCCTCCAACTCCCCACTTACAGCAACGACCCTCACCTCTTCACGCCCGAATGGGCCCAAGTGCTGGCCATGAACGACGCGGCGGGCCAACCGTACCGCAACAACAAATTCGGCCTCATGCAGCAAGAAGCCGAACTCGAAGCCTATCCCGCCTGGGACATGCCGACGCCTCAGATGGACCAGTTCGGGCAGTTCCCAGCTTTCCACACCCAGATGAGCGGCCACGGGCCCATGTACGGCGGCATGCCAGACACTTGTCCGCCCGATATGGGCCAGCAGCTCGACAACGCCGCGATGGATTACGACTTCTTCCGATACGTGCAGCAGTCCGAGGTCATGACGTGAGAGCTTGTTGGGGAGATAATTATTTTCCTTCCAAGGTTGTGTGCGGAAGTGTGGAAAAGAGCAGAGGTTGGGCACTTCCTTTGCAGTTTTTCTGTCTCGGTCGTTGTTGCTACAAGAGTATTCTTTAGCTCTACCTGCCTCCAGCTTGGGTCCCACCGTTGGTCTGCCAGCCACTGCAGCCAGCGAGCCAGCGAGCCAGCCAACCCAGCCCTAAGGAAACGACTCAGAGTGGCTCCACCGTGGAGCGCGCGGAGTGCGGTCTCAGAAGAGGAGACAAAAGAGCGAACATGGATTTTTCTGGAAGGCGGATCTCCCACCAAGAAGTCCTACCCAGCGCCGCGCCGCGCCGCCTCCGAATTTCCGCCGTGCAAAGGCAGGGCGAAGGGATTTGCCGAGGCACGGTTGTTTTCGGTGTTGGAGTTGCTTACAATATCAACTACTTGGGAGGTTCGACAGCACCGAATTCCATGACATGACACCCTGGTGTGTGTGTCGTGTTGCAAAATAGATCATTATGATATCACGGCGTTGGGATGATTGTTATCTTTTTTTGCTGGTTACTTTGAATTTGTGACTTGCAGCAGCAGCAGCAACAGCGTCCAGCGAGGAGTTCCTGTTGGTCAATCGGTGTTTAGAGGTCGAGGCTACCTCAAATAATATAATCATTATTACCACTCGAAGTGATTTTTGCCTATACCATGAAACTTTCACTCACATGCAAAAAGTTAGCGCGATAGCCTTTTTTGAAAGTAGGACCCTTGGACTGGGGTTTCGCCGAAGACAGTACTTAGTGAGCGAGTTGATTTGCGTTAGTATTCATTGGCGCCTGTGCTCAGCAAATAGCGGCAAGCCTTGAAAGGGAAGACAAAGAAGCCAGGAGAATGTGAGATACTCATCGTTCGATGGACCAAGGCAATAGAGTCAAGAAAGCCGTTTTTGTTTTTTCTTTGCGTGATCAGTGATGCTGTGATCGCCGGTGTACCAGCTTGTCGTGGTCCGCGGTGGTTGGTTGGTTGGATGCCGATGCCGAGTCCTGCTCTTGCTGTCGCCATCTGTCAATCAAACGTCAAGACACGCCGTTTTGGATGCTGATCTCTGCTTGCTCCCCCCTCAGTTGTACCACCGATCGTGGATAGTGTGGGAGAGGGGCGACGGCGGCCGTTCCGTGTGTATGACTGTATGTCGACTTGTGGTACGCATACCTTGGTAACTATCGTTGCTTGCTATAGCTCTGTATGCCGAATCTTGTGTTTGATAGACGTCAAGACGTCTGCCACGTGATTCCTGGGCGTGCCTGATGGGAGCTCTTTGACTCGTCGTGAGCCGTTCAACGTTATGCCATGACCACGATCAGGGCTGTGACTGGCTTTGCGAGGGTCATTAACTTTGTAAGGATAGCAATTTCGAGAAGTGATTGCTCCAGCCCTCCCAGATTGTTGTTGTGTGTGTAGTACGTAAATCTACCAGTCCGGCGCGAGCTCTGGATCGTTGCTTGGAGCAAGCCAATAAGCACTTTCCCTGCAGAATCGTCAGCTGAGTTGTGAGTGAGTTTTGGATACTGCCAAGGGTGTGTTCCAGGGCTCAGCTCCCTCCAATCTTGACAGTGTCGATCTGTCCAAAATGATGTTGAAAGGATCATCGACAAGTGGAGGATCAGAGCACAGAGTTCGCTCCAACGGCGGGGGGCTGGGTTGTTTAATAATGCGTGGGATGGTGGTCATGGCTGGCTTGGTGCCTTAGTGCCTGAATGCATGTACCTTAAGGTGCGTACATAGCAGACAAGACACCCTGGCCAGCGTGGGATCGCAGTATACCGTCGACATGATCTTGTTCTTGTCGCACTCTGCAAATGCCGAGTCTCGCCACGCCCTTTTCACCCTTTCAGCCACGGTAAAAGACGATATCAAGAACCCCACCGTTGTTGATCAGGCTAAAATGCTGCTCCACGCCATTCTGCCCTCACTTCGTCACATGCTTGCGTGGAGCCGAGATGGATGAAGAAGACGTCGCAACATTCACACGGGACAAAAGGCCAAGTACAGAACCATCTCTCACTCGCCGCGCCTCTTACTACCATACTGTTGCACCCACTACTACTCACATCCAATCACTCACCCACTCACACTAGAAATCATGGCTGCCGACAAACATTTCTCCGACTCCTTCACCTTCCTGCCCCAGGGCGGAATCATTCAAGAGTTCAAGATCGCCGGCACCAACGTCGTCCTCGGCTTTCCGTCCGCAGAGTCCTACCGCACCAAGCACAACCCTTTCTTCGGCGAGAACATCGGTCGCGTCGCAAACCGCATCTCGGGCGCAAAGATCAACAGCCTCAATGGCAAGAGCTACGACCTGGCAGTGAACAACGGACCCAACACCCTTCATGGCGGCGCGGTGGGATGGGGCAAGAAGGACTTCGAGGGTCCAACTCCAGTCAACAGGAATGGAAAGGAGAGTGTCATGTTCAAGTACCTCAGCAAAGACGGCGAGGAGGGTTTCCCTGGTACGGTTGAGATGAGGCTCTGGTACATGCCCTCCATCGAGAAGGTCGATGGCGTGGAGAAGACGAGTCTGGAAATCGAGTATGAGGTCGAGCTGGTCGGTGACGAGGTCGAGGAGACAGTGATCGCCTTGACAAACCACAGGTGTGTTTTCATGAGCGCTCGCAAATGTTGGATACATGCATCCCGCTAACATTCCAACCCAGCTACTTCAACATTTCTGGCGGTCCGACGATCGAGGGCACACGCGTGACTCTGCCCAGCAACCTCCACCAAGTCGTCGACGACGACGCCATTCCCACGGGAGCCATCGAACCCTACCCCGAATTCAACGCCAACGAAGAGTTCACCTTGGGCGCAGAAGCCCCCAAGCCTGACCACTGCTTCATTGTCAACGACGATCCGAGCAGCGTCAAGATCGACACCCGCTCTGAGCCGCTCAACAAGCTCATCAGCCTCTACCACCCCAACACCAAGATCCACTTTGAGGCTTTCAGCACGGAGCCTGCGTTCCAGTTCTACACGGGCAAATTCATTAACGTGCCGGAAATGGATGGCCTGCCTGCCAGGGGTCCCAGGAGTGGCATGTGCATTGAGGCCAGCAGATATGTCAACGCGGTCAATGAGGAGAAGTGGAGGCCCATGGTGACGCTCAAGAAGGGTCAGACTTACGGCAGCAAGACTGTCTACAGGGGTTGGAAGGCTTAGATTTTGGACCGCTTGAGATTGGGAGACGAATTGGATGAATCACGTAGACTCCTGAATGCACGACACTGCAGTTGAGATCCTGTCATGGGTCATGAACGTTTATGCTTTGACTTACAAACTCCCACCATCACGTCTTTCCGGGAGCCAGTCCGCGTTCAAGAACATTAAGATAAGTGACGACTTGTATACTCATCCAAGCTTCGCGCCGTGTGACTAGCAAGTATGCACGCGGACCTTGCCGAGTCGCTAGAGACTGCATACCGTTACTCAAGAAACCAGCACAACCTAACAAACACGATTCGCGCAGAACGCTAACGTATTTCCAATCGAGCCAAGGCAACGAACGTCTACCCGGATGATAGAGAAGGAAAAGAAACGCGACGACAACCGACGACGACGACAAGACACTCCAGCCTCCACGTGTACCAGTGGAGAACCTCAACACGCGTGGCGAGGCCAAAAAAAGAAGTCGCATAGTCTGTCCCAGTCCCCAACCTCCAGACCCCAGGTCAACTCACTTCCACTTCCACTTCCCCAAGCCACTTACATATGTGCTCCCGGACAATAACCACCATGCGGCCGCACGAGCCGCGTCGAGGGCTGACGTCGATCATCGGATGAGACTACCGAACGATAGCGGCATCTCGAAGCACTCTCACGACGACGTGCATCCTTAGATTATTGTGGATGGAGATCTAGCGAACGTCGGCAGTCTCGTTTCGGCGAAATCATCAGTAGTCAGCCCTTCCTTCCCATCTTCCGCATCCGCATGCCGCCTTGCGCTTCTGGAAAACGCCGCCGCCGCCGACCGACCGAAGTGTTGAGGGAAAATAAGAAAAGGAATCCGCGAATAATGTGTGATAACGTCAACTCAAACGCCACGAGGGCACTAACTGACTGATTAGGTACTACTGTAGACGTTTATGCATGTTTACCTCTCAACACACATATGCATCATCAGGCGTTGTGAAATAGCGCTACATACGCAGGCCTTACATCCGCATCCTAACTCCGCTACGTGCGTTGTGTACTGTATACTGGAAAGGCACGCGTGAATGGGATATTTTCCATGATTTCTTTCCCGTTTTCTTTCTAACGATCGATTCCAATTCCGACACCCGTTGTGATACCACAGTTCTTGAAATCCCACCATCGGCCGTTACCATCTGACTATATGTACAGTATCGTATTAGCGCAAGGCCATCATCACGGCATCTCTCCAAATCGCTTCCTTCGCAATTCTCCGTCCTCGCCCGCCACGACTTGCAGATTTGCATAGCATAGCTCAAGCAAGAACGGACTTGAAGTCCGTCCTCCAGGAACACGCAAATAATGGTCTAGACATCGAAATGGGCCTCGGTTGTCTCGGCCGGTAGACGGGCTCCAAAGGACCATGACGTATAAGGCTGAAATAATGAGGCTGGAATTTGATGCTGTTCGCTGGTGGTACGATTCATGCACAATGTGGTATCGATTTCTTTTTGACGCTCCGCGGGCGACTACTACTCCACTCTCTGATTACATCCTTTGACAGAAACGGTGCGGCGTGGTCACTTTGGGTATGGTGGTTGGTGTGATTTGTGATAGTCTGATAGATGGTATACGCACAGGCTCGCGTCGCAGGTCGTCCGGGTCATGGATGGGATCGAAGACTGCGTGCGCGGAGTGGAGTCCCTAGCCTCGAGCATTGCATTTTCTCAACGGGACGCATAGGTACTACTGCTGTAATAATCTGTACACAGCACGCATCACCGGGGAAGCGTCCCGACGGGCTGAACAATTTGTACGCGCCGAGGCCGAGGCTTGATTGAACGAGTAGTGGTGACGGTACTAGGGAGTGGTTATAATGCCATCGTGAAGCCGTGAGCATATGCCTCCAAACAACGCCATTGCAAATAGTCAAAAGCGGTGCGATTCCCAAGAACGATACAGTACTAGTTAGTCCTCGAAAACAGCCCACCGCCACGCCTGGAAGCGGCATAGTTCGGTGAGGTAAGGTAGCTAGCAAAGACGAAAAGACGGTCGATAGGTACACGTACAGTACATAGGTACCAAGAACGATCGAAACCGCGTGGCAGTCCGTCAGTGCCTATTGTTAACGATCCGGAAAGCTACATGGCGTAAGGCGCACTTATGCATATCCAATTCCCAGGCACACGCGAAAGGAAACGCGGAATGGAAACTCGGACAGCGGAAAGATAAATGCACAATGATAATGGGGAGAGCGGAAAGGTGAAGCTGCGCATGTGAAGTGAAGCTAATCACGACATCATAGCGACGATCGAAGATCCGCACGGCAACAAAGAGCCAAGCCCTCATATGCATAAAGCGTACCGTGTGAGAGCACGTGTGGTCTAGCCTAGAAGTGGAGATTCCAAGGCGATAGAGTTTCGTTTCCCCTTGGGCAGAACCAATTTTTCTTCCTCGAGCGAGACGAGACTACTGTGTAGTGAAAGTCGAGACGGGCGAGGCTCGCGCTTCCAAGCCTTTTGGACTCCTTGACCCCGGCTTCTGGAATGGCAGATCGAAGGCGGTCCGCGCACGTCACTACGTACTGTACTCTTTCTTGCGGGTCTTAATTCTTCCCTCTCCCCCTCCTGCATACCTAGAGCTAACTAGTTGCTTTGTTCTTGTTCCCCAGCGTCTCCCCCTCCCGTGAACCGTCGAGCCCACCATCTCGGAGTGCCCGCCGTGACACTTTATTGGGTGGGTCGATTGTGAGCGAGCGGAAGGGGAAAGACGAGGCGAACGTAGCGGAGAGGGAACCTTGACTGATGCGATGCGTTTTCACAAAAATGTGCCGAAGACAATGTCTGGATTGGGTGGACTATGGGGGAAATGAAAGCGAGGTTTTACACGTACGTGCTGGACAATACCATTCGGGGTATTTTGCTCGATTGAGCGACTAGAAGGAAACGAGTACAAGGTGTGACGTACGCAAGTGTTCTATCGGATGTTCCAATGTGCTTTCATCGCTCGTGGTCCACCAGGGTGTTGGAGTCCAAGATATCTTCGAGCAGACTCCTGCGGTACAACGCCGGATCCGGACCCTCGAGGCCGTAAGTACTTTCATAGGCGTTGATGCTCAATTGGCTCAGGAAAGGGCGCATTATGGTCTTCGCGAAATCCTCCGGCGCCATGGCTTTGATGTCCTCTTTGTCGTAGGCCAGATTGGCGCCAAACACCTTTCTCGTCTGACTTGTAGGCGAACCAGGCGCTGTTGGGGTGGGCGCTGGTGATGCATCTTCTCCTGCTTCCAGTCCGAGGTGCTCAGCGAGCTGGTCTGCGAGTGCCGTCGGCGTCCATCCTGGGGGGTGGTAGACGGCGTCGGTAGTGTCGGTGACATACAGCCACTCGTAGAGCTGGAATTCGTCAGGTGATAGCGATACCAACAAATCGAGCAGCTTCCCTGCTTGCAACAGCGACAGGTTTGTGAAGCCGATCTGTCGCGTGTCTTGGGGAGCGAGAGTCGCCAGTGCAGCTTGTAGCTGATCGTTGATGATCGGCCAAAGCGGTGCAACATTTACTGGGCTTGTCGACAGCATCAAGGCGCGGCACAACATGAACAGCTCAGCTTTGATGATTGACGAGGGCGAGGAAGACGTGCTTGCCTGGAAGAGCTCCACCAGCTTCTCCCCTATCAGCTGCATGTGTACCACGTAGCTGTCAGTGGGCGATGCTAGCAGTAGCAGGCACAACCGTCGGATGATGAATTGTGTCTCGCCATCGGCCTTTAGCCTTGCTGCCGCGGCACCCACACCAAACATAATGCCAGCGCTTGAAGGCGGCGCGAGCCTGGCCAGGAGATCGTGCACGCGTTCCTTGTCGCCTTGAGACCACTGTTGCAAGACGGGAAACCAGAACTGCTCCGTCAACGTGACAGCAGAGTCGAGTATGCGTGGATTGTTGAAGGCGTCAAGCACTTCCCTCCTCCAAGACTTTGCCGTTGGCGCCTTTCTGGTCATACGAGCGAGGAGACCAAGAAGGTCTGGCGTCACTGTGCTGGGGAATGATCTTGCATGGAATGCTGGTGAGATCACGCTGGTAGATATCGTGTTGACAACGGTGGTAATGCGATCAACAGAGTCTAGAATACTCTCAATCTTGGCGACAACGTGTTTCAGTATGACCACCACGTCCATGTTTCGCCTTCCGGTAGCAAGGTCGGTTTCGGATGAGCTCATGGATGCGTTGCCGTTGGCGTCGAAATGTGAGTTGATCGGGGATGCCGCAAAGGTAGCTGACAGCAATCTCGAGAATTGGTCTCCGAGCTCTCGTCGCATCTTCCGCTGGTCGCCAAAGTTGGTGTTGTCCAATTTCTCGGCGAGTATGAGCGTCACCCAGAGGAGAGCGGGCAGAATTGATCTGAAGGGCAGGGGATTAGAGAGGACGTCGCGCATGAACGCTGTGCAGTCCGGCCAGATCTCATCGGTGGCGTCATCTTCAACTGTCTCGAGATACGCCGTGAAAAATGCAACGACATCTGCTGCGGATAAGTCTGATGTGAGGCTCGATTGGCGTGATGGCGACATGTGATTCGCTTGAGTACGACTGCAAAGCGCATCTAGGATTGCAGGCACAACACTCTTCGGCCTTGATACCGGAAGAACGTGTAGTAATTTGAGGACATCGTTACTCGTAGCAACGTTGGAAGCTTGAGACCATAGTGTCATGACGACTTCCAAGCTTTCCAAAGGCTCCACCGAGAACATCTGTTCAAGCATTGACCTTGTTCTGTTGCGCATGCGATAAGTGTAGTATGATGTCGTGGCAGCATTGTAGCGGTCACTTGAGTCGCTCTCGGGGCTCCCGGCTGACCACGTCCAGATCTGTATACACATTCGAATGGCATCTTGGAAGGCGAGGATGACCGTCAAGCGACTATTCGCCTTCGCACTCCTGCTTGGTGGAACGGGCTGCGATTTGAATGCGCTCGACGCCATGGAACCGAGAACGCTCTGAGATCCTGCAGACGCTTTACGTTGAGGTTCAGGGTCCTCCTCAATCACTCGCTCATGAGCTTCAGCGAGCAGCATGTTGAGGCCCTCGAGCAATTTGAGAATGGTCGTGTCTGGGGAGAATGCTGTGCTGTCCGAGCCTCTATCGGACAGAGCTCTCAGATCATTGAAGCTCTGGCGCAGCTGTTCACATAACGTGTCCACCAAGGGTATGAGGTTGGTGAGGAGCATGTCTCCAAATATCGGCAAGCTAGCAGCTAGGAAGTCAAGCCATGCGTCCATCTGTACTCGTGAAGATGAAGAAGCAAGGCCCTCCCGAAGAGTGTCCAGCAGTTGTGAAGGTGGCCTGTTCATGGCATTGTCTTGCAAAGCAGTCTGGTCTTCGCGTGGAAGTGCACTTGATCTTCTCTCAGTGTTCAGCGATGTTCGCCGTCTGCTGGAGTCCACGTCTGGACCTTGACTATGCAATTGACGAAGGCCCATGGCGAGCACTGTTAGCTCCAACAGTGAAGTTTGCAAGGTGTGGTCAGGCAATGTCAATGAACCTCTGACCTTCCTGAGTAGCGGATCTTCGAGTGACATGGATTTTACACGGAGCTTAATGGGATACGGCCCGTTGAGGATCCTGCGCAAGATGGACGCCGCAACCTCGTTCAGAGCGTGGGAAGACAAGGGGTTGCCTACTAGCTGTATGCTCTGCGTAGCAAGCCAGGCCACTGCGTCTGCGTCACTTGACCCAGTAGCGCCGGCCAATTTCATGTCACCCAAACCTTGCCACATGAGTTCGTCGTCGAGTGTCAATACTGCCAGCAGATGCTCAAGAACGTACTCGAGGTCCCTATTCTTTTGTTTGAACGCACGTTGCAATGTGTCCTCGTGGGGATGAACAGGCATGTCTTGGTCGTCAAGGAGCGTAGTCATCTTTGTAAACAAGACCTGAAAGACTAAGCCGATACTATTCGGGCTCGCAAGAAGCGTTCTGACGACACTGCGGGTCGCGACTCGAGAATCATGCAGTGTATCCAAGGAGAGCAAAAGGGGCCCGGACAGGATCTCCAGTCTGCGCGACCAGGATTCGGCATCATTTGTGATCATTGAGCTCCCTCTGCGTATAACACCTCGACCCTCAGTCTTGGCTCCAACCGGCTGTAAGGGTAAAGTATGCGTCCAGAGAGTCGTGAACCGACAAATGCTCTCGACGCGTTCAGTGTCTCCGAGCGAAGTACCCGAGGAGGACTTCTGCATGAGTTCATTGATGCCTGCTCGCACGACGTTGTCGGCTTTGGAATAGTCGTCAAGGTGCCATATCAATCTTGCAGCCTCGACGTGATGTTTGGCTTGCGTGGGCGATAGGTAATGCCAAAGATGACCCAGAAGTGTAATCTCAAGTGACTGGATGTGCGGCTCGTTGTCACCTCCCTGGTAAGGAATCAAGGCACCCAGTAGCGATACGGCAGAGCTGACCGTAGAGTACTGCATGACGTGCATCGTAGAGCTCTCCAACTTTGCGCATAGATCCGCCGCAAGCTCTGAAATTGGCAGAGTCCGATCTTTAGGCATCTTGACCAGCAGGTTGATCACCATCTGTGCGATCTTGGCGAAGACTTCTGGATGGCTGGTCATGTACTTGCTGAGACTGGCAAGACTCGTTCGCACGAAGATATCTACCAGCTGCGCTGGTGATGGTAGTCCGGATTTACCTGTGCCTGTCCGTCCTTCGTAATAGTGCTTGGCTGCGCTACCAACGTCAATGGAAAACGGAGCATGTTCAGAGGCTGTTTGCATTTGACCAGAAGAAGACGGTACGAATGCTCTTGCAGGAATAAAGTCCAAAAGAGTGGCGGCACAATCGGACAGCGCTGAGAGTTTCTCCTCGGTTATGTTGCTGCTGGAGCTTGCGATCCAATCGAGCAAGTACCCAGTCACGAGAGGAATGTGTAATGTAAGCATCTCCTCTTCCCTCACATTGAAGCTTTGCACAATCCAACGAAAGAAGTGGAGATTGTCGAGGCTTTCGCGAGATTGTTCTGACTGTGTTTGAAGGAGCTTGAACAACTCACTCCATATGAGCCAGCTTTCGGTGCCGTCGAAGAATAAGCTTGCACTTTTAATGGCTTCAGTAGCTTCCTCGCGTGTTGCTTGAACGCTGTACGCATAAACGCTCTTCATCGCAGGCAAGAACAATTTGGGGACCAAGACCCCGCCGATTTCCCAGCGGTCCATCAGCGAAAGGCATATGCGGAATGGCCGAGCCTTCTCGACTGGACGAAGGCCAGGGTGCTCCAGCATTGTCATTAAGCACCTCAGCACCGATGCCTTGCCATGTGTCGAATAGTGGCGGAACTGTTGAGAATTCTCACCGTTCAATGACTCGCTGCGCTCTATCGAAGGAGAAACGGCCCCTGCGTCCTTTGCCTCAGGGCCTAATAACCAAGACCAGACGCGTCTGTTCAAGCTCATGTCACGCCGGAGGAGTACGCTAATGGTGGCAGTCGTGAGTTTATCGAAGTCCAGCTTTGTTATGCGCTCCTGCAGCACTGGCGAGCCCAGCGGAAGGTGTGTTACTAACAGGTCCAGGAAGCCTCTCTGGATGAGTGGCTGCGGATCGGACAAGCCGCAGACAAAGCAGCGGATCAGCAGACCAGATTCGGGGGTGAGCGCCGCCTCTGCAGCATTCGACAGATCTGTGATACCCTCATCGTTCTCCTTCTGCGACTCTGTGAGTCTCGCGAAGCTTGGCAGCCGACGTGTAAGATAGTTCAGGGCTCCCTGGCGTCGGGAGGGGCTTGTGATGACAGCAAGAAACAAACATTGCCAGAAGTACCCGGCATCCTCAGACGGCGCGTCTGTGTTGTCTTGACGAAGGACGAAGGTGGACTCGAGCCTGGCCAAGATAGACAGAGCTTGCTCAAAGTCCTCGCTTGTCTCGTCTTCCAGAGCCGGGAGAACGCTGAGCACTAGTGACTTCATGATAGGACGAAGATCAACAGGATCGAGTCGAACGATGTAGTTCTCAAGCAGGTCATATAGTCCGGGTCTGGTGGAAAGCGATGCAAATGAAAGCACTGCAGAAAGGCCCGGAAGGAAAGCATGCAAATGATCCGTCACATACTCTCGTCCGAAGGTTGCGAAGATGTAGGCATAGACTTCAAGCGCCTTCTGGTGGACACCGGAGGGCAGCGCCGGATTCAGACACTGTGCAAGCTTTGAGGCAACATCGGAACTGTGTGGCAAAGTAGAGGTATCTTTGCCGTGACCTTGGATGGCTCTCAATAGTCTGCTCAGGAAAGCGATGTAGTCGGCCCATTCTTCCGGGGCGGTTTCCCAGGTGCCCAGGGCACGCTCAACGGTCGTTGCATATCTGCGCAGGCTCTTGTCGTTCTTGATCAGGACGTCCTCCGCCGCCTGGCGTGCTATACGCGGAACCGGCGAGGATGCTCGTGAGCTTGTTGGTGAGACCGAACGCCTGCCGCCTAGAGATCCAAGATTCATCGCGACTTCGGTTGTTTGGACTGTACCCCCGGTTGGAGGAGGAGAATCTTCACCGCATTGCTCAGTACGACGATGCGTAACCTCGAATTGTGTCGAATGCCAGTTCGGTGTCCAAAGGAGACACCTTGCGTTCGATGATTCGCGGGCGTTTCAAACGCGGAAGTTTCCGTGCTGGACAAACCTCACTACGCGCGACGACCAGCTACATACCTACATACATGTACAATTGAGTACCAGACAACGTGCTCTACTACACACCGCACCGACTGTTCAATGTAGCCATCGCCGGCAAATGTCAAGTCATGGCAAGGTCGATGGCGCTGCGGGCGCGAGAGGCGATGAGGAGCATTCGCCACCCGACGGAGCGACATCCGTATCTGAGGACAACATAGTACCGAGCACCGCGACAGATGAGCCCAATCCGCGCGATCAAGACGGCGAAGCCAAGAACCTGGACCAGTCGAGGGAAATGACGCCTCCACCCCTGCCACCACGGCCAGCAAATCACGATCTGCTGGATGACAGGCCAACCACTGCTGACATTGGCAGTATGCGGCTGCCAAAGCGTACCTCGAGACCGCAACTGCAGTCACACGCGACAACTGCGATCTCCCGTACGGATATACAAATGCAAAGCCGTGCAGACAACGCTAGTGCCAACTCTCCGTCCACCAGTCGCGAGCCCTCGCAGAAACGGAGCATCTCTCGCCTGGGTCGTCTTATGAGCAGTAGCGAGACTGACGACTCCGCGAGTGTTCGTAGCTATGCGCCGACCCTTGACGTACCTTATGACGGCGTCAGTATGCTCGGCGATGAGCCTTCCCCGGCTTGGAAAGCTCTCAATGCACAGATGGGCACCGTCGACCCATTCCAACTAGACGAGCCTTTCGAGGATCCATTGAGCGAACGGATCGCCTTCGAATTTGAAGGTCTCGAGGCACGGGCGGCGAACGGTCAAAATGATTCAGTGCTACTTGATCAGTGGAGGTCCAAGTTGAAGCACTTCTTCATCCTGTCAGCGTCGGGCAAACCAGTCTACAGCCGTCACGGTGATGACCAACTAGTCAGCCACTATGTTGGAGTCGCGCAGACGCTCATCTCCTTCTACCAAGGGTCGGATGACCCGCTCAAAACATTCACAGCTGGCGACGCACGATTTGTGATGCTGCCAAAAGGACCGCTCAACCTCGTTGCCGTTAGCAAGCTCGGAGAAAGCGAGGCTCAGCTGCGGAATCAGCTAGAGTCTCTGTACATGCAGATTTTGTCGACTCTGACATTGCCGAGCCTGGAAAGGATATTTTCCAACAGGCCATCCACTGATCTCAGAAGACCGTTACAGGGTACAGACGTCCTTCTTGATGGTCTATCTGATGGGTTCACTCGCGGCTCACCCTCTACATTGCTATCTTCTCTGGAGTGTCTTCGACTGCGCAAAACACATCGTCGGACCATCAATGATGCGCTTCTGAAGGTCCGCTCCCCCGATCTCTTGTACGGACTTATCGTCGCTGCAGGCCGACTAGTCAGCGTAGTGCGACCCAAGAAGCACTCGTTGCACCCAGGAGATCTCCACCTAATCTTCAACATGCTCTTCGAGGCTGGCAGTGTCAAAGCCGGCGGAGGCGAAAACTGGATCCCCCTATGCCTTCCTGGCTTCAACAATACGGGATTCCTGTACATGTATGTTAGCTTCCTGTCACCATCAGACGCAGCTTTGGTAGCAGCGTCACCCACGTCCGACCGCCCATCTTCATCATCGTCGACAAAACAGCCCGTGACTTCGGACGATCTCGCCATCGTCCTCATCTCCCCGAACAAAGACGCCTTCGACTCGCTCCGCGCCATGCGTGACGCCCTCATCGCGTCTCTGGCAAAGAGCAAAATGCTCACCGCACTCGCAGCCGCGATGCAAGCCGGCCGCGCATCCTGCTCTTCTCTATTCCCCGGCGGAACCCCGCTGAAGCACTTCCTATACAAGTCGCGCGGCAATGTACAATTCACCATGCCGTCGTTCGAGCCGCACTTTGGTGGTATCGTAGCTCGCAGGAAACTCATGACGCTGTATGCGCAGCTGCACGACGCCGTTCACGCGCGCAATAGCCACTTGAAAGTGCTGCACGCAGTTTCACGCGACGCCACGGCTCTGGCTTGGGTCACGCCTGTATTCGAGCTGTACTGTGTTGCTGGATCAACGGCTTCGAGACAGGCGGTGACGCAGGCGGCGAACAGGGTCGTGCAGTGGATTCGTAGGGAAGAGGAGAGGGTGTTCATCATTGGCGGGGCTGTGTTTTGAGAAAGAGATCTGTTCTGATCTGTGTCATTGCTACGCGATTCTGCTCGAGGGTGCGCAGGATCTCGTAGATCAGTAGACCGGAGGCGTAGAGAATGAATGGGTCCATGTTTGGTAAAGTGGGAATCACTTTAGGTTTGGGCTTGCTGTGTTGGTTGTGTTGGTTGTGATTGCTGAAAGAGAGCTGCAGCCAAGAGTCACCTCTTCCGTCGGCTTCGCGAGAAGATTGCGCTGTATACCCAGTATGTTTGGTGCATGTAGGTATTTACTCGATGATGTGCATGCTGCATGCTTGCGAAAGAATCGTGATTATGGCGCCATCTGACCATAGTCAAACCACTACCTAGGTACATCTCTGCCGTGTCATGTGCTCTCTCCAGGTTCCACTGCAGGTAGGATGATATCAGCACAGCGAACTGATTTTTCAAATGACGGAGACCATTGGGAAGGATTTATCACTCGGCGCAATTACTTACTAGGTGCAGTATCAAGACCGGTGTGCTATTTTCAGGGCGAGGCTGAGCGACAAGCTTTCACTGGATCGGCGCTAAACAGAGCCAATGGCAATCTCAAGAATCCTTCGAATGGTCAAGAGTCCGTGGCCTCGTATTGCTCGTCCTATCATCTCATACACTCCCGTCTCGTTTTTTGCTTGTTTGCTCGCGCCACGTAACATTCTTTTGTGCCACGCCGGCCAATCTCAATCATGCAGGCAGCTTGACCTCACTCCGAAACCCTTTCACTTCTCTACCCTGTTCCGCGACCTCACTTACACCCTTCGACTCCACCTCTTCCTCCTCATTTCCTTCTAGGCCGCTTTTTAATGCTGCTGCCTATTGACCGAGCTCCTCGCTGCCTTCACCTTGTCTCTCGTGAACCTGCCCACCAATCGCCTGCCATGTCGTCAATCTAATACGCTGCCGTTCCTCTCTTTGCTCGTTTTACCGGCACTCGCAAAGACTTACGCACCACGCTCGGTCACTCTCGCCTTCAGAATTGCATACACCTCAAGCCTGTCACGGAAGAATGCAGCCTCATGGGCAAGAGCCGATGTCAAGCTCCTTCTCGCAGTCATCAGCCAAGCACGTGGCACAACACCATTCAACCGTACATTCTGCATCAGACTATAGTCAAACGCATATGCCTCCCAAGACTTGGGAGTCTATGGCAGGCTCCAATGCACATGTGCAGCCTGAAATTGCCATGGTCGACGATGGCCGCCTTTCATTCTTCCAACGACACTTCACCAGGACTATTGATAATGAGACCGGGAAGCAGCAACCTGGAGCTACACGGGTCTTTTCGTTCCGATCCAAAGGCTTTCTTGTCACCGCTATTGTCATGACCATCATCTTATTGGGTGTCATTGGTGCCGCTGTGGGCGTGACCGTATCACGTCGACGATATGCAAACACACCGGGCTATCTTGCGCCAATGCAGCTCGCGCTTGACGACAACTTCCCGGATCCAGCGCTCTATCGAGACGACAACTTGTGGTACGCATTTGCCACGAATAATGCAGCTGGCATCCTCCAGCGCCCTGAAAACGCACCGAGCCACGAATACGGTGTCTCCAACATCCAAGTCGCCACGTCGACGAATTTCATCGACTGGAAATTGTTGGACTCGACGCACGATCCTCTGCCAACGACCGGTGCTTGGGTGGTACAGGGTTACGACAACGGCACGAGCCCAGCGGTCCCCAAAGCCAACGTGTGGGCGCCCAGTGTCACACGGCGAAAATCCGACCAAGGAGACTACATCATGTACTACGCAGCAGCACGCAACAGACTAGCCGAACAAGACTTGGACAGAAACGACACCCTCAACCCCGGCCGCCACGAATTCGCCGTCTTGCCCAACCACCCAGCACCACACTGCATCGGCGCCGCCACCGCACCCTCAATCCTAGGCCCGTACACCCCGCTCCCCTCGCCAATCGCCTGCCCCATCGCCCAAGGCGGCGCAATCGACGCAGCAGCCTTCACCGACCACGACGCCACGCCCTACCTCCTCTACAAAATCGACGGCAACAACATCGGCCCCGGCGGCGAATGCGGCAACACAGCACATCCCCGCCAACCCACCCCAATCATGCTCCAGAAACTTTCCTCCGACGGCCTCTCAGCCCAGGGCGCCCCCCTGGAAATCCTCGACCGCTCAGACTCCGCCGGCGACGGCCCTCTAGTCGAAGCGCCCGACCTCGTGCTCTCGCCAGAGGGAATCTACTTCCTCTTCTTCTCGTCCGGCTGCACGCGCGCCCCTAGCTACGACCTCAAGTACGCGACCGCGAGGCACATTTCTGGCCCTTATAAGCGGGCCGACAGCCCGCTGCTGCAGACCGGGCAGTGGGATTTGCTCGCGCCTGGGTCGGCGAGTCTGGTTGCGGACGGGGAGGGGGAGTGGGCTGTTGTGTTTCATGCGCGGGTGGCGGGCGAGCAGGGGAGGGTGCGGGCTATGTTCTCGGGGAGGTTGAGGTTTGAGGGGACGAGGGTGGATTTTGTCGAGAGGCCTGAGAGGAGGCGGGTGTGAGAGGAGAGGGGTTGATTCGTTTACTTTCTGAATGTCGTTATGGTTTGGTGCGTTCTTAGCGGTGGCGTTTCTTCTGTGGATTATCAGTTTCGCTTTGAATGATTACGTAGATATGGGGATGGAGGTTGCACAAAAGAGCTCCGATTATCTCTCCCTCTCTCTCCCTCTCCCTCTCTCTCCCTCTCCCTCTCTCTTTGCTTATCACACACACACACACACACACACATAGGTTGGATACGAGGCACTTCAAAAGTGATAGGGGGAAAAAAAAGAATAATACAAAAAGCAACACCCTACATAAAAACAGGGGGAAAAAGAAGGAAGAAAATCAAGCAAAACTAGCCACGCTCCTCTTCTTCTTCTTACCGCCATCATCGCCATCCTTACCATCCTTGCCATCCCCTCCTCCTCCTCCTCCTCCACCCCTCAGCCTCGCCGGCAGCGTGATAGCGCTAAACATGCTCTTGGCCGGCTTAACGGTAACATCGCTCTTGCCGGCCTCGGAAGGCGCGCGGTCTTTCTTGTTGTTGTTGTCTTCGTCGCGGTGGTGGCGGTGGGAGTGATGAGACTTGCCGCCGCCGCTGCTGCCGCCGTGTTTCGAGCTACGGCTGCTGCCGTGGTGGCTCTTCTTGTCGTCTCCTCTGTCTCGGTCGCCGCGATGGCTGTGTTCGCTGCGAGCCGGGGCGCCGACGGAGCTGATGCTGTCTTCAGGGAGGACGGTTTGGGCGTCGAGCGGGATTTTGCTCTTCTCCTCCTCCTCCTCCTTCTCCTTGTGTTTGTCCTGCGCTCTGCTGTGTCGGGAGACGCGGCTGCTGCTGCTGCCGCTGTGGCGGCTCTTGTGCTCACGTTCCGAGCGGTGGCTGTGTTCGCTGCGAGTTGGGGCGCCGACGGAGCTGATGCTGTCTTCAGGGAGGACGGTTTGGGCGTCGAGCGGGACCCTCTCCCTCTCCTTGTCCTTGTCCTTGTCGTGGGCGTGCGATTTGCTATGCTTCGAGACGCGGCTGCTGCTACCGCCGTGGTGGCTTTTGTGCTCGCGCTCTGAGCGGTGGCTCAGTTCGCTGCGAGCGGTTTTGTAGCCCACCGAGCTGATGCTGTCGTCTGGGACGACGGTTTGCGCGTCTGTGGGCTCGTGAGTCTTTTCGCGTTTAGACCGACTGGAGTGGTGGGTACGATGGCTACGGTGGCTTCGCTCGGAGTGTTTGCTGTGGTCGCTCCGCGGTGCCTTGGGCTGGCTGAGGTCAATGCAACTGATGCTATCGTCCGGCATGACTGTCTTGGTGTCTGCGAGGCCGTCGCTGTCGTCAACGTCTTCGTAGGCTCGTCCGGAGGCCAGTGAGCTGGGCAGAGGTATGCCCGCGGCAGACCCGGAATGGTGGGAAGCCCGCCTGCCGGACGTTGAAGGAGGATGAGGAACGGATACTTGGGATCCGCGTCTTGGAGAGATGGGAGGGTGAGCGACCGAGGCGTGAGAAGGTGCTCGCGAGGCTGGCAGAGGTACCCTGATGGCAGAGACCTGCGACTGTGCTCGTGTGGTCGGTTTCTGTGCCTCCGAAGGCGGATAGTAGTAGGAGGGGATTGGCGAGTCCGGAAGACGGTGTTCAGCCGCAGACATCCTCGACACCTTCGAATTTGCCTTGGATCCCGGGGATGGAAACTGGGCTGCACTGTCACGGCGAGAGGCCTTGATAGTGCTGGCGTCGGAGAGTGCATCGGGGTCTCGCAGTGAGCCGTGGCGAGAGGCCCCGTCGTGTCGTGATCCTTCATGTCTAGAGCCTTCGTGTCGCGATCCCTCATGCTTTGACCCTTCGTGTCTTGACCCTTCATGTCTTGAACCCTCATACCTCGAGCCCTCAACACGCGAACCCTCAGCCCTCGAAGCCGAACTCTTCAAAAGCCTAACCGTACTCGGCTGACTGACCTCCGACCTCTTATCCGCCTCACCATCCAAGATCTCACGCCTCTCACTCCTCCTCGAGGAGGAGACAGCACTAGCGCCACCGTCAGCTCTGCGGCCAGCAGCAGCCGACTCATCCTCGCGGCCACGCAAAGAGTTCGAAGACGGCACAATATCCTTCGGGCCCTCGAGGTACAGCTGCGGGCTGCGAGTAGCAGGTTCGTCGGCCAGAGTGACCGAGCGCTGGGGAAGGCCTCTGGTCGAACGGCTGGCGGAAGAAGCAGGGGCGTACGCGAACGCGTCGAACGTCTGGCTTCGCGAGACCTGCGGGCGGCGGGCAGTGCTTCTGCTGACGGCGGCTTGGATCTCGCTGTCGGCGTCGATGCCGCGGAGTCCTTGTTGTGGCCGGCGGCTGTCCATTGCGGCTTGAAATTCGCTTTCGGCGGCGTCCACGGCGCGTTGTTCGTTGAGCAGGTGGTAGCCTGGACCTGGACGGCGCGAGGTGTGTTTGCTCATCATTGTTTGGATTTCACTGTCGTTGTCGAAGGCACGGGCTTCGATGGCGCGGAGAGCTGTAGGGGCTTGGGTCGGGACTTTGGTGGGGGGAGGACGAGGACCGACGCGAGACTCGGTGACGCTGAAGTTGCGGTGTTGGCGTGGCGGCGGAGCGATGGACTCTGTAGTGCTAAAGTTACGGTGGATACGGGCTGTGCGAGCAGGTGCCGCAGAGAGCGAGCGTTTCATCGCAGGAGCATAGGCTGGCTCTCTAGTACTGGGCGCTCGGCCACGTTCATAAGATGCCATCATCGCCTCGTGAGCGGCCTCTGCTCTTGCGCTGTCTTGTTCGGCTTGGTAGAAGGCGTAGGCTACTGCACCTGTTGCGACAGCTCCAATGACACCGCCAAGCATGGCTTTCGGGGTGATGCCACTGGACAGTGCAGACATGAAAGAGCCCACTCCGCCACTCGCCGGCGCGGACGCTGCCACTGGTGCTTCATCGGGGGATTCTGCTACCGAAGGTGCTTTGGCAGATGGTGCAATATCAACAGCTGTAGTTGCCTTGGACTTCGCCTTGGATGCCACAGACGCGGCGTCCTGCTCGGGAGAGGCATTTGCGGCTTCACGGGAGACACCTTCCTGCCATGTCAAGACACGGCTGTGTTCTTCGTCCGCATGGGATGGTTCGTCGTTGCAAGGGCCGTTTTCACGAAAGATGAATTCGATCGTGTTGCCGTCCAGATCCTCAACGGCGGCATTGAAGCAGCTGCATTCATTGTTGCGGTAACTCGGGGCTCCACTTGCCCTGCCTCCGGCCGAGAGAGCACTCGTGTAGCAATTCCGCACCTGTGTCCGATCGTCTGCAGCAAAGGCTATGTGTGTTGGCGCGATGTATGTACTGCACAAGATTAGTGTCTACTTCAGACGGGGTAAGCACAGAATATCGGTATCACCTCCGAGGTCCCTGAGTGAGGAAGAAGTCGGCGTCTGAGATGCCCAAGCCGATGGAGTCGCCTTGCGAGCCGATGTAGCGGTATCCAAGCGGCTGGAGTGCTGACAGATAGAATGAAGACGCCGAGGGGATGTGAGATACTGTAAGTCCGAGATGGGAGACGGGCATTGCAACCGCAAAGGCAGTTGGCGATCGAGTTCAGCAAGGGTAGGACGAAGAGAGGGTTGCAGGTAGAATAGTGGAGACGAGATGCGTGTGTTGAATGTGGTGATATGCGTGCAAGGGCAAGGGGTCCCGAAGGTAGCACGAAGATGTTGGAAAAGGTTCGAAAAGAAGGTGGTAGAGAAGTATCTGAGAAAGTGAGGTCCGGGAGATGGCAGCAGCAGCAGCAGTAGTGTAACAGCAGCAGCAGCAGAAGATGAGGTGTTGGACGTAATCAGAGACATGGACATCCACCTACCTCGTGCTCGTGCCTCCCCACACGACGGCGACCCATCATCGGGGGACAAGTCACTGGCGAGATATGCACGGCAGCCGCGAAGACGCCTTAACGGTGAGGCGGAGGGGCGAGAGGTGGCGGGAGATGTAGCACCGGGGAGGCTCTGCTGCAGGCAGCGTAGTTGTGGACTCGTGTGGTTAGACGGTCTGTCCACGCCGAGTGAGCCCCACCAACGATGGAAGACGAGACGAGACGGCGAGACAGCAGAGCCAAGGAGTGCGGTCTAGTCGGGCGGAAGCGGCGCCTACTGGTCGGTAGAGGCCATGCTTTGTCGACCTTTAGACGAGTTTGTCAGGCGGGCATACACCGCATGCCACGTTGAAGCCTTATGCGACGCGCCGAACACTAGAGCAAGAGATGCGCTGTTGTCAGTGGCCGGCACGGCACGAATAATGCCAGTGCAGTGAGGGTGCAGCACAGTGCAGTGCAGTTCCGCCGTCTTATTCTCCGCACCGCCGTGCATCGCGCCGGAAGAGAGAGTGGGCTGGGCGGTAGGTTGAGTGGAGAACAACTCATGCGTTGGTGGAGGTTGATATTGTTGACCTGCAGTAGAAGCTCGTCGTCGTACATATAGGCACAGCCCAGTACACCTGAGTACTGACTGCGATAGTTAATGTACGATGATGTTGCGTTGTCGAAGATCAAGTGTACATGTAAGATGTACATGCAATGTGCTGGCAATATTATACTGTAGCTCTCGATATCTCCCGGTATGGATGTATATACCTAGATACCTACATGTAGTCATTGATGCCCGCACAAAAAATCGATGGGCGTCTTCCGGGCAAAGTCCTTCAACGACCTACCTCACAAAGTCGGTGTCGAGCTTTTCCCAGCCATCCTCACCGACGCAAATATGAGATCCACTCACTTCACGCTATCCGCGGGAAATCCCTTCCACCCAACCTTGCACAGTAGTACATAGACCTCCAGGGCTTTGTAGTCTAGTCCAAACAATTAGGAAGTGCGCCATCGTACGCCGTGTCATAAACCTAGCCAGCAGACGAAAGGTACATAGCTCTCGACCTCCAAGATCCCGATTGCCGTAGCTATTCCTACACTGCCGGCAAATCTTCCGAGAACACCATTCGCTTCCACGACATGTAGACCAGTCACGACACACACCAAGCAAGACCAGAACCAGAACCAGAACCAGCATGCTGATTTTCGCCGCCTCTTGTTATCATTACATACTAGGCACTACATCCGCCATGCGGGCTTTCTCTCGAAGATCAAAGGCGTAAATCAATCCGGAGGGCAGTCTAATGAGCCCGAAGCGTCCAACGTCTCAGGTAGTGAAAATAGGTACTGCTATAACGAAACCGAAGCGTGGCTAACTGTATCCAGTCGTGGTCGCTGGTGCACACATTTGTTGATTGAACTTTTTTTTTCATTACTTTCTGGTGGTACAATAGGTAGGTAGGTATCTCTCTTCTTTTTCCCAATTTTTTTTTCCTTCTAATCCATGCCAACAATTTCTTCCGGACTCACACTTGTCAACAACACGCTGTCAACAAGACCAATCTTTTGAAGAGAACTCCAGGCGATATTCCCTGATAGATCACACAAATACTCCATTCCGTTCATTGCTCGTGAAAGAAGAAGAAGAAGACGACGACGACGACGACGAAGACGACGACAAGAAGAACGTCATCAATTCTAAATGACGTCCCAAATGTCCTCGGCAGCGTGGCAGAACTTGCTGCAAGCGACACTGGCACTGAGCGAGAAGTTGCTGATGGAGATCGCATCGTCCTTGTACTGGTCGGCAAAGGTATCGTTACCCTTGGCCATCGCTCCGACAAAGACGCAGATGCTCTCCTTGGGGCCGAGATCGGCCACGTAGTCGCGGACTCGCACGACGGGAGCGTCAAAGGAGAGAGTGACCTTGCGGCAGTTTGGGGGGAGGTGGTCGGTGATGGGGTTCTTGATGACCTTGAGGAGCTTCTCTTGCGAGGTGGTGGAGCGGATGGACAGCTTGTGCAAGAGTTGGACCATGAGACCGGCGAAGCGCTTGAAAGTACGTGGGATGCGCACAGTCGGTGAGACCTCGATGAGCACGCCCTTGGCGGTGTGGATGTAGATTTGTAGTCTTCCTGCCTTGTTGATGGGCGAGTCCAGCAGGGTCAGCAGACACTGATGGGTGATGTCGGGGCGCGCGTCGGAGATGTCGCGGTTCATCTTGCGCATGACGCCGATGTGCTCGTCGCTGTTGAGGAGTGAGTACTTGTCGTCCTTCATGCCGTTGCGGCCACCGTGTGCGGCTTTGTAGGTCTCGAGACTGGCGTTGGAGAGGACGACGATCAGGCGCTTAGTGTCTTTGTCGTTGGATGCGATGGGGACATGCTGCTCGGAGACGAGCTGTGGGAGAGTGGGCGGTGGGAGGGACTGGGTTTGGGTGCCTGTAGCAGCGGAAGACGCCTGGTCAGCCATTGCAAAGACCTTGTTGAAAGGTGACTGCGCGAGGAGTCGGGTGCCTCATGTGTTGTGTTGTGTTGGACTGGATTGTATGTGTTGCATCCGAGCTGGTTGCGCAGCAGGAAGAACAAGTGATGGAGTGAGTGGAAGTGGAAGATATGAATGAATGCATGCAGACAGTGGTGGTGGTGGTATCTGCAGGTAGCCGCGTTCGGCCGTGGAGGGGCAGGTGCGAGCGGTGACAGAGGTGAGGAAATGGAAGGAAGGCAGGAAGACAAAGGGCGAACAAAAGACTTACGGTATCTCTTCGAGTCGCGACCGGAAGACGAAGGTCTGCGGCCAATGTGCTCGCCGTTCTCTCCCTTCTCAGCAGCGTCAGCAGCAGCCTCTGCGGCATCGACCTGCGCCTGGTCGAGCATGATGGCCGTCTTGCTCTCGAGTTGCTCAGCCATGGTTTAATAAATGAGTCTGTCCGAGGAATTTGAACAATAGCAGCGACAATTCGATTGCTCCAGTAAGGTAGTCTTGAAGACAGCAGACGGATGGGTCGTAGAAAATGGAAAATGGTATGGTGGATGTGTAAAAGAGGAATGCAGTTCAGCAGAGTGGGCACGACAAAGCTTTTTACACCGGAAGCGGGCAAACTTGGAGGCTTGGAGCAGCAGCATCCAATTTGACTTTGCTCCGAGTCGTCTGCCCGTCTCGTACCCGCTATGTAGCCGATGTAGCTCCTTCGAGCCCTCGCCGTCTCGCCAAAACACCACTCCGGAATGGTGTCTTCACGCATGCATACACGTATCATTGTTGGACAGAGTAATCCACTCTTTCACGTTACATTCATCGCTTGGTAGTCTGCTTGGCGGCATCCTATAACCGACGGGAGGGGTTGGTGAAGTCGATCGACTCCGAGGTCTTTCGTTCGGGATGAAGCCGCAACAACCTACTTGAGAGGTGTCATGTCTACATAGTAAGGTACGATTCGAAGGTCTTCCATTATTGCCTTCGGATGTGACTGTGAGGGTTATTGCTACATTCGCCTATAGAGGTTGGGTGTCGAGTACTGTAAGTAGTCGGATTGAGCAAGTGATTAACAAGCGTCCGTATCTGCACAATTTCAACGACAAGCATAACCGCCTACATAGCGTCACCAATAACAACGACAACTAGCTGTACCTACGGAATGTGGCCAGCAAATGTCAAGTATCTGGTAACCACTGACATCGCACAATGGTCTACGAGTATATGTAACCAAACAGGAAGGCATCGTTAACACCAACCCTAACCCTACACATACTTGTCCGTTCCGACTTCTCTACCATCGAGCGAACAATAAACAACGCCAACAAGATGAGAGATAACGATAGTAGGACAGAGTACTTGTTTAAGTACACAGGACGGTATTGCTGGTGCTATGTGAATAGCACAATACTAACAAGAGATCTGCCCACGACACTACTCAAAGGGAAGATCTCCAAACCAACAAGACAAGCGACCTGGAAAG